>Ga0180438_10002747_pt1 | contig 27860 bp, 20 predicted proteins | sample SS_ome_12_FD_132455 | JGI IMG/M metagenome (GOLD analysis project Ga0180438, IMG submission 132455) | Hypersaline lake sediment archaeal communities from the Salton Sea, California, USA - SS_3_D_2 metaG | ecosystem: Environmental > Aquatic > Non-marine Saline and Alkaline > Hypersaline >...
AGATTCCCCAACGATTGATCCATTCTAAAAAAAGCAGACGACACTCTCCAAGCGTTTCTTCCGACGCCCCGTGATCTGCCCATACGGATCGGATTGCAGATTTTCTAAAAGACGACTAAAGATCCCATATGTTTCCCTAGGAACAACCTCGTGTTAAAATCCGACGAAGAAAATCACAACCTGTCTGCAACACCTGTATACTCCAATCCCTGTATATATGTTAACGATGGGCTAAATGGATTTTCGAAGGATTTCTGGCTTCACACTATCAATCTGTAATGCACTCAAGTTAGTTCCACTCAGACCCATCGCTCCCTTCATATCCTTCATCGAATACATTATTCTAAAATAACATCCATTTTTTCCCTTGATATTTTAACTCCATTTTCGTAGTATGTACAGATTCTTTACGGACAGAATCTTATGAATTTAAAAATATAAGACATCGACGAAAAAGAGGAGGAACTCATGAAAACAAAACGATTCCTATTCATAGTGGTTGTCCTACTGCTTATCGGACCGGCTCAGTATCACGCCGTCTTTGCTCAAGGGAGCGGTCCGTGTATGTCCGACCAGGAGCAATACGCACTGGACGGTTGTACGGTGGTCATCGTCGGGAAGAAAGCCTCCGCCGACGGATCGATCATCACCACGCACACCTGCGACTGTGGTGTTTGTGACTGGACCTGGCGCTATAAACCCCCGGTAGATCACGAACCGGGATCCAAGCGAAAAATCTACTGGATCGCGCAATTCATCACGACGCCGCCGTCAAAGGGATACCATTGGGATACCATCGAGGACAATTTCAACGGGTTGGAAATCGATCAAGTGCCGCACACGTACGGGTATCTCCACGGTATGTTCGGCTACATCAACGACAATCAGGTGGCCATCGGGGAATCAACCATCGGATGCCGAGACAGACTGGAAAACGAAACACCAACCCCCAAGTTCGATATTACGATGCTTACTCACATCGCCATGGAACGGGCCCAGACAGCCCGGGATGCCATCCAGATCATGGGCAATCTGGCAACTCAGTACGGGTACGGCAACACCGATACGGGCGAAATGCTGGCCGTCTCCGATCGGGACGAGGTCTGGATATTTGAAATCATGCCCGTGGGTCCGCTATGGACCCCGGAAATCGGAAAACCGGGCGCCGTATGGTGCGCCCAGCGTGTACCCGACGATCACGTGAGCGTCTGCCCCAACGAGTCCCGCATCGGAGAAATCGATCTCGACGACAAGGATAACTTCATGGCCTCGGAGAATGTTATTTCCTGTGCCGTCGAAATGGGTCTGTACGATCCTGACAGCGGAAAGCCCTTCAACTGGAAGCATGCATACTCACCCGGCGAGTACAGTGCAGTCAGCTCGGGCGGTTCCCGCGGCCGCATGTGGCGCTTTTTTGACCTGGTGGCACCCTCTAAAAAATTCAGTCCTGAAACACCAAACATGGATTTCCCATTCTCCGTAAAGCCGGACAAAAAATACTCCGTAGCCGAAATCATCGATATGCTAAGGGATAATTTTGAGGGCACACCTTATTTTACAGCCCGGGGACTCCAGGGCGGGCCGTTTCAGAATCCCAACCTCCTACCCTATGGATTTACAGTGGATAGTGTACGGTACAACACGCCGCGCAGCATCGGCATGAACCGATCGGAATACACCACAGTCATCCAGGTCAGAGACTGGCTGCCCAATCCAATCGGCGGCCTCGTGTGGATTAGCTTCGGCTCTCAGAACACCAACTGTTTCATGCCCTTCTATCAAGGTGTTACGCGCATTCCGAAATCCTTCGAGCACGGCGACCACTGGGAGTTCGACCGAAGCGTGGCCCGCTGGGCCTTCGACTACGTCGATTTCCACTCGTACGTGATGTACTCATATGCCATCCAGGATGTCCGTAAAGCTCAGAAGAAATGGGAACTGGGAGCCATTGAACGTACCGACGATATCGACGCCAAAGCCATGGAACTCTATAAAGAATCGCCCGAAAAAGCCAGCGCCTACCTGACCGAATACTGCAACGACAACGCCGATCTCGTGGTCAATACCTGGTGGAAATTGGGCGATGACCTGCTCGTCAAGTACAATCACCTGTGGATTTACGATGCAAAAGACAGAAGCCGAAACCAGCCGGAGTACCCGGACTGGTGGCTCCGGGAGCTGGTGAAGTACAACAAGCTGGAGCCGGCACCCCCGGAAGACAGACATTAGTCGACATTGAAAATACAGGTTCAGCATACTATCATAAGGAGGATTAGACAATGAAACGGACATCCAGATTGTGCATCATAATGGCCGTGTGTCTCATTCCGGCCTTCGCGCTCTTGTCGATGGCAAACACACAAGCCGATACGCCAAATGCCGACCTGCCGGTCCTCACGACATCGGCAGGCCAGAGCGCCGACATCAACACCATCAACGTAATCATGGAACAAGCCGGCGTGGGCTACGATTACTGCGATGTTCCCACTGTCGAGATGATGAAAGACGGTGTGGGCCTGGGCGACCGAGAGTCTGGCGAAGGGTTCCACGTGGAAATCATGACCGATTTGGAAGCGCATAAAAAAGGCACGGCGTATAAGACAATTGTTTTCGCCATCGGCGCCAGCCTGAAGGGTATGGGAGCATCGGGTCTCACCGTGGAGGATGAACTCAAGCGTCTTAAGAGTTTGATCGAGTACTGCCAGGAGAATGACATATTTATCATTGCCATTCACGGCGGCGGCGAATCCAAACGGGGTGCCCCGGGAAGTGACAACGAGAAGATGATCGACGCCATCGCGCCCTTTGCCAACTACCTTATCGTTGTGGAGGACAGCAACAAAGATGGGCGTTTCACCAAAATCGCCAAGGAAAAGAACATTCCGCTAACCGAAGTCAAGTATGCACTGGGCATCGTGGAATTGATGAAAAAGGTGTTCCTGTAAACGTTCATAAAACCGATCTACCCTATATAAAACCGTGCGGCGCACTCGACGAGTGCGTCGCATATCTGATCTCAAACCGGATGGAATAAAGCTGAGAAGATACAATGGCAATTCAAATCGGAATCATTCTCGTTGTGATGGTAGCGGCCTATGCGCTGGGTGCGTGGAAAAAACTGTCCGTCGAACTCTGTATGGCTTCTTCGGCTGTAGCCGGCGGTCTGGCCGGTGCATTTATCAAAACGCCCCCCATCGGTGACCTGGCCAGACATCTTGTCGAAGGTACGTTCACCTACCTGGACGTCATGCTCCTATTCGTCGCTGCCACTATTTTTATCAAACTCATCGCGGAGTCCGGAGGAGTGAACTACGTGGTTCGAGGTATCATCAAGGCTTTCTATAACCTCCGCGTCGTCGCCTTGCTCCTCATCATGATCGTCGTCCTCATCCCAGGAGCCCTCACGGGCGCGGGTAGTGTGTCCATCCTGACAGTCGGAGCTCCCTGTGCTCTGGCTTTGGGATACCTGGGCATCTCCAAAAAACGGGTTGCTGCCATTCTCTTTATCATCGCCGGACTGAGTGCCGCAGCACCACCGGTTAACATCTGGGCCATGATCATCTCTGCCGGTACGGCCATCCCCTACGTGGGCTTCGAACTCCCCCTGGGTATCCCCGTCCTGCTCATCGGCACATTCACTATCCTGTTTCTCGGATGGAAACGGGAGAATAAAATGGCCCTGGACGACGTGCTCAAAGAGATGCCCCAAGTACCCGAGGGCATGCGATGGTGGCGGGTTCTTCTGCCGTTTCTGGTTTTCTTCGGCCTGGTCGTCTTCACCCGAATTTGGCCTTTTTCCATCCCCATGCTTGGGCTTCCCTTGCAATTCACCATTGCCGCTATCGTCGCTTTCCTGGTAAGTCCGAAAAAAATAAACGTGCTTACCGTTTCGAGAGATACGGTAAAACTCCTCCTGCCACTCCTAGCCACCATGGCCGTCGTGGGATCCCTGCAGCAGGTCATGACCGTCACCGGTGTACGCGGTATGATCTCTTATGTGGTCATCAGCACACCACTGGTCCTGCTCTATCTCCTGCTCATCTTTCTCATACCCGCATCGGAAGGAGTGTTGACCTATGGAGGGGCTGCCATCATCGGTATCCCCCTGGTCTGGTTCTTGGACTCCATCGGCCTTCATGCCACCGTGGCCATTGCCGGGCTGAGCCTCATCTGGCCTCTGGGCGACGGGCTTCCCCCCACAGCCCTCATCGGCAGGCTCACCGTCATGATGACGGAATACAAGGGATCCTATTGGTCGTTCCTCAGGCAGACCTGGCTGCCCTGGATCGTGATTACCGTGGTCGGTATCCTCATGATCCTGTTCAGTGCCAAACTGAGTTTTCTCGTTCAATGGAGCATGTAACATAGCATTCGAGGGATAAAAATGCCTATCATCATGATTATATACTATGTCATCAGCGTGTTCATCGCGGGTCTTCTTGTCTGGAATTTTATACGCGAAAGAGATGACAAACAGAGGATGTTTCTTTACCTGATCGTCCTCATCCCGTTCGTTCTAAGAATACTGCGCATCCGTTAGGAAATCGAGGAGAATAAGATGTCTCGCCATTGGATAATAAAATCGATACTCGCGGTGATCGTAGCGGCGATCATGGCGGTATCCGGTATTCAGTTCTATCGCCACAGGCACTACCAGCTTCCCATCGTGGCCGGTCCGGGTGTGACGAAAGTCGGCAGGCTGAGCGACTATTGTGAAAACCTGAGGGGCACAGCGGGCGATACCTACGTCTTCTATATGGAGGGGAAAGAAGAGGGGGGCAAGCTCTTGATGATGGGGAACACCCATTCCAACGAACCCGCCGCCATCCTGACCGCACTCGTATTCATAGAGAACGCCGTCGTTGATAAGGGCACCCTGATCATCATTCCCCAGTTCAACAACAGCGGAAGCCGGAACACCAAACCCGGGGATGGGTATCCTCTGTTTTTCGAGATCCCCACGTCGTGGGGGAGCAAAAAATTTCGTATGGGAAACCGGAACGCATCGCCCCTTGATCAATGGCCCGACCCCGCTGTTTATATTCACTACCCCGACCGGCAGCTCCTTTCTTTCCTGGATGTCCGGAACACCAACCGGACATGGCCGGGCCGTCCCAACGGAGCCTTGATGGAGAGGGTCACGTATGCGGCCATGGAGATTATGCGGAATGAGAACGTGGATATCGCCGTCGACGTTCATGGCGCCGAAACCATGTTCCCGGTCACCAACTGCATCGTAGCTCCCGACAAATCCATGCGGATTGCTACGATGGTCTCGTTGACTGTTCAGGCCATGGAAGGATTCGAGAACCACGTCGAACCTTCCCCTCAGGGATTCCGCGGCCTCTCTCACCGCGAAATAGGGGATTTTGCCGAGACCATGCCTTTTCTCTTGGAAGCCCCGATTCCCTTTCTCGACCAGCCCACGGGGCCCAAGACCGTCGATCTGTTGCTGGAAGGAAAAGACCCATTCCTCCTGAGCCTCTCCAAGCAGAAAAAGTTGTTTGTGCCGTACGATGAAGCGGGCTGGGCGATGAAAAAGCGTGTGGGTCAGCACTGCTCGGTCATACTGGAGATCATGCGCCAATTTTCCATGAGAGACCCCGAACGTGCCATAAGCGTGAGCAACGTTCCCCGGTACAGCGATTTGGTGAAGAACGATGTGGGGTATTACTATCACGACCCAAAAAAGGTAAACGAAAAAAACGTATACTACAATTAGATCGTCGAATACAAAGAAAGCAATAGGATCACGATATTCTCCGCATCATCGAAGACTCTTCTCCGATGATGATGGATCACGCGTATTCGCACCCGTTGGATACGATATCATAACGTTGACATAAAATCAACGGCAGGAATCCCCTGGGCGACTGACATACCGCATCATGCGAAAAGCAATCCTTGCCACGGCAAACCGAGGGGGCACTCTGTCGAGGGAACCTGTTTACAATCTGATACGACATTTCGCAGATCCATGCCTTCACTGCATCGAACATCCTACACCACCATGCTTCGCCCTTCATGTGAACAACGCCAACTTGAGAGAGCAGGACGAGAAAGTCACGAGGGAATCGCATAAAAATGACACCTTGTCCACAAGCAGGATCATCTCCAATACTATTCTCGAATAAAACTCTTGTTTATACACGTCTATGATGACCGGGACGAGACTGTCATGATGAAAATCGGCGAGAACGACGACGATAATGTAAAACCATCGGGAGAATGAAAATGAACATCGGTAAAGCCTCCTGCCGATCAGCATTCCTGATTTGTCTTTTTTTTATCGGGTCTGCTTTTTCCCAGAAGACGATCCGTGTCGGGGAAATCACCTCCAGGCCGGGTGAGAAACGGTCTGGGTTCATACGCGTGCCCGCCGGGAACGACGGGCCCGCCGTCTCTATCCCCGTCACCGTCATCAACGGGAGACAGGCCGGACCGGTTCTGGCCCTGACGGCCGGCGTACACGGGTACGAGTACCCGCCCATCCTGGCCCTTCAGAGACTGAGTCTACGTCTCAATCCTGAGGAATTGGCAGGCACGGTGATCCTGGTTCATATCGTCAACGTACCTTCGTTCCTTCAACGGACGACGTACTACAACCCCTACGACGGTAGGAATCAAAACCGGGCTTTCCCTGGCAAGATCGATGGGTCTATGACTCAGAGGATTGCCCACCGGATATCAGAGGAAGTCATAGACCTGTGCGATATACTCATCGACAACCATTGCGGTGATAGCAACGAAGACCTGACCACGTACCTCTACTGCACAGAGATAGGCCGGCCAGACGTGGATGCGAGAACCCGGGAGCTGGCCGTCAACTACGGGTTTAAAATGATCATCCACCAAAGGGTAAATGCCGACGATCCCGGCGCCACCTGGTGCGCTCACTCGGCCCTGTTCAAGGGCAAGCCTGCGCTGACCGTCGAATCGGGCCGGCTGGGCAGGATAGACGAGGCAGACATTCTCGCCATCGTCCGGGGAACCATCAACACCATGCAATTACTGGATATGATCCCAGGGGAACCGGAGCGGATGTTCGATCCCATCTGGGTCAGCGAGACGACGTATATCCGGTCCGAACATCAGGGATTGTTCTACCCGCTGGTTAAAGGAGGGCAGCACGTCGAGGCAGGCGAGATGGTCGGCTACCTGACCGATTTCTTTGGGAATGTTATCCAGAAAGCCAATGCCCCCCATTCCGGCATCGTCATGTACGTCATCTCTACCCCTCCCATGAGCGTGGGCGAGCCCATGGTAAAAATCGGAAAATTTAAATAATATCGAACTTGGATTATCATCTTAGCAAAGGAGCGAACCGATGAAAAAGCGAGGGAATTCCATGACCGTGGCCATCTGTCTTTTCTTGCTGATATGCTGCACGACCCAGGCATCTCCTGGGATCGGGAAGGACGATGTTCTTCCTCCCGACATTCTTCCCATCGTCATACTGAAAGGGCCTGATTACGAAATGGGCGTTCAGTACGGCCGGCAAGCGGGCCATTACATCGAGAAAAACAAAACAGCTGCATGGGCTTCGGCTCTCCAGCAGCACGACCGCGAGGAGGTTATACGTACCCTCAAGGCGAACCAGCATTATGTACAGGAATATACGCCAGAATGCATCGACATCATGAAAGGGATTGCCGACGGCGCCGCGGCCGCCGGTTATGATGTGACCTACGTCGATGTCATGCTTTTGAACTGCACACTGCCCAAGCCCGCGACGTCCACGTATCCTCAAGGTGCAGAAGACGATTCCCTGCCCCCTGAGAAGGGTTGCTCCGTCTGCTCTGCCTGGGGTACGACGACGAAAAATGGCCGTCTTATCGGGATGGACACGCTGGACGGCGGCCCGGAAGCCATGTACGGTGTGATCATCGTAGCCTTCCCCGATGAGGGGAACGCCTACATCTGCGGTGCCAGCGCCGGTGAGGTCGGCGACCACTTCCTGATGAACAACAAGGGATTGATGATCGGCAACAGCGGCGGCGGCGGCTCCCCCCGCGACATCGACAACAACTACGGTCTAGCCTGGTCCTGCTCCCTCCCCCACCTGGTCCGGTATGCCGGCAGTGCCCAACAGGCCAGGGACATGGTCAAGCCCTGGCAGATCAACATTCCGGAAAATTTCCATTTCGTGGACGTTAGGGGCAACGCCTTTGTCGTGGAGAAGACTGCTGCGGTTCAAGCCGTTCGAAAACCGGGCGACTTCGGTGAAAAAGACTTTTTGTTTTCCACGAACAACTACCTGCACGAGAAGATGAAAGTTACCAAAGAGGGCGCCTTTATCCAGCAGCACGGCGGATACGGGGCGTACGCGGCACCACGCAATCAGGTACTCTGGGACATGCTCCACAACTACCACGGCCATGTGGACGTGGATTTCATCAAGATGATCCTGCGCTTTCCGGGCAACCCTCCTCCCTACGCACCCGAGGAAGGCTGGGACGCCAAGATTTGCCGGCCCACCAACTCGTGGGTTTCGGTGATCCTTCCAGATGACGGCAACGAAGGCATCGTCCACATCTGTACGGGCCCGGCCGGTCGGGTTATCCATGCATCCACGGCCTCCGACGGTTCTGAAATGCGGTCAACGTATCAGCATGTACACGGCACCCACACGTTTTTCCGGCTTCGCCTGGCAGAGGCTCCTAAGACTGTGGTAGAACAGACGAAGAGCGACGCTAAGGACGATATCGCCACGGCCTACAAAGTCTTCATGCAGATGAGTATGACCGACGCCGGGTATGCGTTCTTGGAAGACCTGTACGCCCTGGCCAATGCCGAATACTTCCGCGGCTGCGATGCCATGAACAACGCCCTGCTTTCCAGCGGGGATGATGCTATTACTTCGTTCTCCAAAGCGGCCACGGCGTTCACGCGGTCTCAAGCCCATGCCATACAGGTATATGAGGCCCTTGTTCCCCCTGCCTCGAGCCCTTCCGATTTAGGGCTCAAGCCCTTCGGGGGCGACTGGGCCAAGTGGGAAACCCGTGTAGGGAATGCCGAATAGCATGGGCTGCAAGACGATGCTTTAATTCGTCAGGCTTTTGTTTACCACCAGCCCGGCCCTCTCATCCCTGCCCGTTTGGTGAGGACATCGTCGAGATTCATGCCTCCAGGCGTATAAACATCCTTTGCCTATAACGACTATCTGTCTACCGGGAATGAGCTACGGCATACGGTTCCACGAGAATCCTCCATCCATCGAATATGCACGAATAACAATTTTTGAGGGTGTTCTTAGTCGATAAACGTCCTGATGTTGGAGGATAACGACGCCATACCGGAAGGTGTCCCAGTTAAATTCGTGATGATCAAACAGCGTTGATCGTTCTTTTATAGAAGGAAGAAAAGACATCGAGAATCGGCTGATGAAAAAAATCATTCTGTGTATTCTTCTTATCTCGATCCCGTATTTATCGGACGCAGTAGGGATGCTAAGAAAGGTGCCACCTAAAAACATGCTTCTCCAACAGAGACAATCTATATCTGGACAGAAAAACACGCCATGGCTTAGTGCTTTTGATAATCTGCACACGACACTCAGGTACGAATACGCGTTTACGCACTGGAAAAAAATCGACTGGTCAGCCCTGTCTGCAGAATTCCGGCCACGCATCGAGACAACCGAAGCAGCCAACGACTCGGCGGCCTATTTCCTGGCATTGCGTGAATACATCTTTTCGATTCCGGATGGTCATATGGAACTCCTTCCCAACAGTCAGAAAGCATGGGATCTTATCGAACGTCTCATGCAGGAACAAATCGGGGGCAGTTACGGTCTCGCCCTCATCGGTCTGGATGACGGAAGAGTGGTTGCAAGTATTATAACCGATTCCGGCCCCGCAAATAATGCGGGCATGCAAATAGGCGCAGAGATTCTGGAGTGGAACGGGGAGTCCATCGAATCGGCATTGGAGAACGTTTCCGAAATATGGGCGTATAATCCAGGAGCTACGAACGAAGTTCGCAGGTTAAATCAGTACCGCTTTATCGGTCGCGCTCCGGTGGGATCGACGACTCACGTTACATTTAAAAATCCTGGACAAACCGCAGTCATCACTGCTACACTAACCGCCATTGACGATCATTTCGAAACCTACTGGCTAACACATTTTTATCCCACCGCAGAGGACTTGGAGGAGCGGGTTCAATACACTATTTTTGAGAGTGGTTACGGATACGTGAAAGTGACATCCGAAGGATTCAGCGCACACACGAACCGTTCGGTTAAGGACAAATTCCGTGAAGCCATTCAAACGTTCGTGAATCATGATGTGCCGGCCGTGATACTGGATTTCCGACACAATGCCGGGGGAACTGACGAAGTGGCTGCTTATATCTCAGGCTTTTTTTATGACTCGCCAGCCCTATACGAGCATATCGCCTATTTTGATCGAACGACGCTTACTTTCGAGATCGTGAACACACTCTTAATCGAACCTCAATCACCTTATTTCGGAGGCAGGGTTGTCGCTATGGTAGGACCAGGAGGAATCAGCTCGGGCGAAGGCCCCCCCATGGCCATCCAGAAACTTCCGCAGGGTCAAGTCATCAGCTTCTATGCCAGCAACGGGTCTTTTGGCATGGCGGCCGGCCGATTTAACATGCCGTGCGATTTATCCGTAACCTATACCAACGGCCGTTCCCTCGATAGAGATCACAACATTCAGATCGATAGCGATGCCAACCTGAATGGTGGCGTCCGTCCGGACATACGGGTTCCTTTGAACCAGCAGACAGTGCATCAGGCCTTTGCAGAGGGAAAGGACGTCGAACTTCTTTACGTGATCGATCATTTGAATCAACTAACTCGGGTGGATGAGATGGGCATACAAGACCATCTCCCCACGTATCTTCTACAAAATTATCCCAATCCCTTCAACAACGAGACAATCATTCGATTTCAGATTCCCAGGAATCAAAATGCATGTCTTGAAATTGTCGACACTTTGGGTCGGCAAATCGATGTCTTCGATATCACGAACAAAGAAAGCGTGAAATGGAATCCGAAAAACCAAGCCAATGGAATTTACCTGTATCGAATCAAGACTGATTCATATATAGAAATCAAAAAAATGACCTTACTGCGATAACAGAACATGCACAAATATGTAGACGACATAAAAAAAAGGAGATCATCACCTTGAAGATAATACTACGCCAGATAAGTCCGATCTTTCTCATCTTTGTCGCGGGCTTCTTTCACTGGCAGTGTACAGAAAATCCCTTTTCCTTCGGGGATAAAATATCGAATAATATGATCCGTGGACGCGTGGAACTCAGCGATCATGCAAGCCCCGACAACATCCTGGTTTGGCTGAGTGCCTTTGACTTAAGCACGCGAACCGATGAAAACGGTGACTTTTCGCTCTCCTTGCCATCATCATCGGCTCGTCCCGAAGGCGGTATCGATGGTATTTATAACCTGTACTTCTACGCAGCCAACTACCGAATCGATTCCTTGCAAATTCCTATTTACAACGGGAACGTGCAATACTCGAACGCCATATTTAACGACCAAGGGGAACTCTACCAGACAATACGCTTATCCAAAATACTGGATATCCATGCCACCATCGATCCCGTCACCATACAGAGGGGTTATCCGTATAATATTGACATTACATTCAAAGTCCAGGCCCCAAAAGGCAAGGTGCTCGTTAAAAGCATTTTCAGCAAGCCGCTATTCAAAGGCGATCCCCAGTATATGGTCGGTTTTATAAAACAATTGGACGATGACGATCCCATCATTCAGTCCATTTACCGGAAGGACAGAGGTTTTCGAACCGTTGAGTTTGAAATAGGTGTTCAATCCGTGGAATTATTACCCCTGGGGATTATCGAGGCACCCGGTCAGCTCCCCCCGGGCACTTATGAGGTGATTCCTTATCTGGTTGTGCATCAGGATAACCTGCCCGAAGGCTTGATGAGAAGTTTCGGTGAAAATGCAGAACGATTTCATCCGGACTTTTTAAAACTACCTCTAAAGGTAAAGAATAATCGATTTTATGTGTTGTGACCCATGATAAATGAAGGATGATGAACCCGGCGTTCCTTTTTATAAAATACGAATCCTGTGCTCATGGTATCCATAATGACAGATTAACAGTAATGATAACGCGGTGACTAAACAACAGAATCTGGCAGGTCGCTCGATCCCATTGAAACCTACGCATCGTTATGAGGTTGATCTATGCTAAAAAAAGTCGGTACTATCGTAATGTTTTGTTATCTTATCCTGTTAGAGGGTTGCGGAATATTTGAGCCTGCCACGGGCAGGCTGACCGTCGTCTTTGAGCAGGAAGCGCAGAGCCAGAACCTGGTCAAGACCACGGAAAGCCTCCTCTGGGCTCAGTACAGACTCATAAAGGGGGATGAACTCATCTACTGGGAACATTTACAAAAAACGGCCGATGTTTTTCATACACTCATCGCCGATCTGGAACCGGGCGATGACTACTCCATCGTTCTGTACGGCAGAATGCGAGCGTTCGAGATTGCCGCCAGTGCATCACAATCGGGAATAGAGATAAAAAAAGGAGAAGAAACCCGTGTACAACTGTCCTGGACTCCCTTTACACCCGTTCAGATCACACCCGTCCAGGGAGATACTATTACCACCGAAACCCTTACTTTTCAATGGAGCCCCGTAGCAGAATCCGATTTATATCGATTAGAAGTATCTGCCGACACCCTCTTTACAAATCCTGCGATATCAAGGCCGTTGACCGAACACAGTTGTACTGTGTTCAAAGGACTCTTTACCGAAAAAATTTATTACTGGCGAATCCGATGTCGCGGTCTATGGAACGTCTCGGCGAGCACGGGCATTTCCGTCCAGCGATGGGGCATTTGGTCGGGATTGCGCCGATTTGTGCTTGATTAAAATCAAGTAACAAGCATAACACGGGGTGTATAAGAAGCTTAGAACGATTCTAACCCTGAATTATAGAGATACATCCCTCTGTAAGCAGCTATAAGAAGGAGGCTGGAAAAATCATTCATCCCTGTCCAGTCCAGCACCTTCGATGATTACGAATGTTGTCTAGCGACTGATTTTCGGTTCCTATCGATGTATCCTGTATGAAAAAAATATTGTCAATAACCTTAATCTTTGAAGTGTTTTATCCTTGTAGCACGTCTTGATAGTAGAAGATCTTTCGATTCTAAAAACAGAGACCCGGAGCAAGGAGGTGTCATGCACAAATATGCTGGCATGCTGGCAGTCTTACTGTTGTCTCGATTGTCCTACGCCCAGTTTTCTCCCTCAGACCTGCATATTCGAGACGAGATAAGAGCGAGGAAAACAGCACATGCTCAACAACTGATGTTAATGGAGCAGCAAAAGACCTCGAATCAGGAAGACTATGACGTAACGTATTACGCCCTGGACTTGATTCCCAATCATGAGAATGAAACCCTTCGCGGTATCGTCCAGATCATAGGCGAAGTCCTGTCGACGACACTGGAGCATGTGGAGCTCAATTTCTGGGACGGCATGTCCATCGGTAGCGTGACCACAGCACAGCAACCGGACGATCCGTTGTATTACCGTCGTGGCGACGATTTCCTTTACATCGACCTGGATAGAGTCTACACCCAGGGGGAACGATTCCACTTGATAATTTCCTACAACGGACAGCCAGAAGGAGCCCTTCAGTATGGTAGTTTTGGATTTACGACGTATGACCAACAGCCGATGATCTGGTCGTTCAGTCAGCCGTGGTGTGCCCGCGCCTGGTGGCCCTGCAAGGATGTGCCCTCCGACAAGGCCGATTCCGTGGATATACGCGTGACCGTACCCAGCAATCTCATCGTTGCATCCAACGGAGCATTACGACAAACAATCACCGAGAACGGTCAAACCACTTACTGGTGGCACGAAAAATACCCCATAGTGACGTACAATGTCTTCGTGGCTGCCTATCCTTACGAAGTCCATTACGATGATTACATCTATAACAACGGCGCCGATACGATGAAAATCCATTTTTATACGTTTCAGGACACCTGGGAGCGCTATACTTCCATCAACGAAAAAGTCAAAGATATGATCGCTTTTTTTAGCAGTGTGTTCGGGGAGTATCCGTTTATCGAGGAAAAATACGGTCATGCCGATTACCCGGCCTTCGGTGCCATCGAGCATCAGACCTGTTCCTGTTTTCGCTTCTGGAACGAGTGGGTCTATGCTCACGAACTGGCCCATCAATGGTGGGGGGACATGATCACGTACGAGAGCTGGCATCATACCTGGCTGGGCGAAGGCTTTGCCACATACAGCGAGGCATTGTGGTACGAGCACCTGCACGGGCCGGGCACGGCCTGGGAATATCAGATGAATCGAAATACATATTATGGAGACGGCACGGTCTATGTCGAGTATCCGGAAAACGAGGCCAATGTGGCCACTTTTACCAACATAAGAGACAACCCGTACTTCCCTGGATTGGTTTACGACAAAGCGTCCTGGATCCTGCACATGCTCCGACATATCGTCGGAGACGAGACATTCTTCAATATCCTGCAAACCTTTGCCGCTTCTCCGGACCATCGGCATGGAACGGTTAACAGTGAAGACTTTAAGAACATCTGTGAACAAGTAAGCGGAATGGAGTTAGACAGATTCTTCCATCAATGGCTCCACGAAGAGCTCTATCCCCAGTATGTCTTCGAATGGAACTGGGTTCAGAATGGCTCAATGTACGATATTCAGCTCGACATTACCCAGCAACAGGACAACACCGTTTTCTGGATGCCCATCGACATCACGGTAACCACTGCAGATGGCGATACAACCTTCGTGGTCTGGGACAGTCTGCAAACGCAATCGTTCCTGTTGTCCGTATCATCCGAGCCCGTCTATCTGGAAATCGACCGGAACAACTGGATTCTCAAGTCCGTGGATGAGCCCATGCCGGATCCCACGTTCGATCGGGGTGTCTTGCTGGTGAACGGATTGGACATCGACGCTCTCCTTTTTGAGGCCTGGGAAGCCTACCAGAGGCGTTCTTTCTGGGGTGATGTTCCCATCTCATTCTGGGATTGCTTCGACCCACCCGCCAGCGGATATCCGGCTACCCTGCCGGAACCATTAGGCCACGGACGCGTACCCGCGAATGTCTTAGGCCAGTATTCTTCTGTCATCTGGGTCGGTCACGACTACAATGGCGATCTCGCTGATTGGTTGCAGACGTCGATTCAACCCTACTTGAACGCAGGGGGCAATCTACTCTTGATGACACAGGCGGGCCGGGAATACATCGACGAGGAAATGAGGGAATACCTGGGTGTCACCTGGCACGACTCCGTGGATTGGAACAACCGACTCAGAAACTGCATTGCCACTTATCCCGGGTTGGTAGACATGGAGTTTCTCGCCCCTCAAATATCATGCACGGTCTTCGACACACTGTTGACGAATGCAGAAAGTACTCTGCTGTTCAAGGACACCGCTGGTTTCGATGAAACGATGGGGGTGGGCGTCTGGCGCAAACCGGCCTCCGGAGGAATGCATCGCCCGGACGGCGGTCAGTTTGTCTTCATCAGTGGCATGCCATTTGACTATTACTGGGATCAATTACGATCCAACATTATGTTCATTCTGGAAGACTTTTTTGGTGAATCGGCATCGAGCGCTACCAACGAACATGCGCAGAACTCCCCTGTCGCCAGATTCCGGCTCGAGCAGAACCATCCCAATCCCTTCAACGCGACAACCACGATCCACTTCCAGTTGCCGTCGAGACAAAACCTCCGGTTAACGATCTATAATCTCTTGGGACAAGAAGTGATCCATTTGATCGACAAACAAATACCAGCGGGAGAGCATCAGATACTCTGGAATGGTAAAGATAGTTCGGGCGCCGATGTTTCTACAGGTGTTTATATGTATGTCCTGTGCGGAAAAACATGTATCGAAAAAAGAAAAATGATTCTGTTGCGCTGACTTCAAGGCCATTCCGATGGATCGCCGCCATCGTAATAGTCATGGGATTAACTTGGCTTTCTGCCTGTACGTCCAATCCTTTCGGTGGTGATGAGATATCCCCAGTGCACCGACACATTCAGGGAACGGCATACCTCAACCAAGCGTCGTACCATCAAGGGATTTATGTATGGCTGGAAGGCTTGAACGTGAGTACTCGCACAGACACGGAGGGCCGGTTCTCTCTCACACTGCCGGCTAAACCCAGCACCGAGTTCAGCGGCGTCTTTAACCTCTATTTCTACACGGCCAATTATTTTCTGGATTCCGCCGATGTCATCGTGCGCGACAGTGAATTCGTGTATGACTTGGGAGATGTCAACAAAGAGGGGAAACTCGGCCTTCCCAAGACCCTCCGCCGTTTTCTGGAGATTCGTACGAAAGTCACTCCAGACTCGATCCCCGTCGATTATGCAGACCTCATCCGGGTCGATGTGACACTGCGGGCAACCATCGACTCATGCACCGTAATCATTCCTTATTCTCTGGGGGGGTCATTGGGGGCCGTACTCGTGAAGAATACAGCGTCCGATGAAATCCATACCTTTCAGTATGCGTATATGGTCGAAACCCGTGAAACACTACTGGTAGGGAAAATCCCTCGTACTATATCCATGACGTTTAGCCCTTCTTATAAACCGCTTCGTCCAGGCACGCATGACGTGATCCCCTACCTGTTCGTCAGGCACGAACCCGTTCCCCACAGATTGATAGAAAGCCTGGGTGCCGAAGTCGAGGCGTTGGGCCCCGACTATTTGAACATGCCCTTCTGGCGCGAAGGAGGCACACTCCATGTCAACAAATGAATTCCTAGCAAGGACCTCGAATATGCGGTTCAAACAGAGACATCTACTATTATATGGTGTTTTAAGCATCATCGTATTCGTTTGCAGTTGCCATGACAAACTGGCAACTCCGGGCAAAACACCCGAAGCGCTCTGCATAACGGCAGAGACTTTTTCCATCTATTCCGGCGGCACACTGCAGCTTTCGGCCACCGCTCAATACAGCGACGGAACCTCGGGCGATGTCACATCAGAGGCCGTATGGTCTACACGCCCAGGCCGTGCCGGACGGATCAATGAAACCGGTTTATTCGTTGCATATTCGGACATTTTAGGATCGGAAACCGTTCGTGCCGACTACCAGGGTCAAGCCGACAGCGTGGAGATAGAGGTAACTTTAGCGGCCCGATTTTTGGAAATACTGCCCCAAACCATCTCCATCGATCCGGGGGATGAGGTACAGTTCGAGGCCGTGGTGGAATATCAGGACGAAACTCGGGAGTACGCCACGGATAAAATTTTCTGGTCGGTGAGTCCGGGCGTGGCTGGAACGATCGACAGTACCGGTCTCTTTCGATCAAATCCCCAAACATCCGGAACGGAGAAGGTGACGGGATCGTATCAAAACCTGACAGCCACCGCTCGAGTCACCGTCGGGGATACGATGGCATCGCTGTTCGACATGGTCACCATCCCGGCGGGAAGCTTTACCATGGGCGATGATAACGGGTATATCAGTGAAAAACCGGCACACGACGTCTATATCGATGCCTTTGAGATCAGCAAATACGAAGTCACCAACCAGCAGTACGTCGATTACCTCAACAGGGCCCTGGCCGACGGCGCCATCGTCGTTTCGATGGGTATCGTCAATGGTAGAACAGGTCCTTTTGCAACACTGACCTATTTCATGTTCCACACATGTCCCGAATTCCCCGATGTGTTCATCGAATATGTACAGATGGAGGACGATGATTACGAATTCCAGGTCAGACCGGGATTTGAGGATTATCCCGTCGTCCGGTTGAACTGGTACGGGGCTGCCGCTTTCTGCCAGTATTACGGCCTGCGCTTGCCCACCGAGGCCGAATGGGAAAAAGCCTGCCGGGGTGGCCAGCAATTGGATTACGGCACGCAGGACGGATCGATCAGCCACGACCTGGCCAATTTCCTCGGTACGGGAGGACGCGATGTGTACCAGGGCTTGGCACCCGTAGGTTCGTTCCCCCCCAATCCGTACGGCCTTTACGATATGTGTGGGAATGCGGCCGAATATGTTTTTGACGCGTACGACCGTAATTATTATTACCGCAGTCCCCCAGAAAACCCAACGGGGCCGGGACCTGCTGTCGTAACCGGTCGTCTGTTGAATGAAGTGGCCTTATGGCGAGGAGGGTCATGGGCATCGTATGTTTTTTTCTGCCGATCCGCGTATCGTGGTGTTGTAGACGACTATACAGACTGTAACTATCTGATTGAATCCATATTTGGCTTTCGTGTCGCACGATCCTTGGATTAATCCGCGTCGTTTTGATGACATCGACGGTCGGACACACAATCACGAATGATACAGAAACACAGGTTCTCTTTTTTCGAGTGAAAAAGGTTGCCAGCGTTCTCATCGTTTTTATTTTTGCGATATCTATCGATCTCCTATCGCAGGACAACCAATCTGTGAGTCTCTGCCTGAAGACCGTTACGGGTCGATTACGGATCGAGGAAAATGTGACCCCCAGGGATTACCAGGTTTATTTCCATATCCCCATCCCTTATCATCATCAAGGTCCCATCTGCATCGAGGTTGAAGGCCCCCATCTTGTTGACTATCGATTCCTTTCCACCGGTGGACCCAATAGGATCGTGGCTGCCTGCTTGCATCCCGCGTGGGAAACCCACATCGAGTGGAAGGCGACCGTATTGATGCGGCAGAACAGGTATTCGGACCTTCCGGCAGACATCCCCGTACCTGATGCAGATCAACTGCCCGACTCGGTGAAGAAGTGGCTTCTGCCCACGGATTGTGTTCAGGCGGATGCGGACATCGTCCGCTTGAAGGCCGATTCCCTCCGGGCCGTGACTGACGACCTCATGCAACTGGCCGATGCCATCTGCGATGCGGGCTATCGCATCCCCTGGCGTTTCTCCCGCCAGCCTGTCAGCTTTGACGCCGTGTATGCCCTGAAGTGGGGCAGTTCCTGTGTGGGGCGCACCCATGCCTGTGCCGCGTTGTTCAGGGCAAACGGGATTCCCGCACGGGTACTCCTGAATCTTCCCTCGGGCTCCCGCGCCTTTGATATGCATTGGAATTTGGAGTACTACGTTCCGGATTACGGATGGGTTCGGATGGAGCCGACGAGCGGGACAAACCCGTGGCCGGCTGAAAACGATGTGGTGACCATGGCCTGTAATCCCCAGGATGAATTTCCGGTGTTCCAATCCGACGGTGCCGAAGTTTGTTATCACACGTCCGATCCTTCTCTGGGCTACAATCCGTTGTGGGCTCAGGCTCATAATGTGTACGACGGCCCGACTATCTCCACGACCGTCGATTCCGCGGATCGCGCTTTTGCATTCACCGATTCCGTATTCGTCTGTTTTTCACGTATTCAGGGACTCCCGTTGCTACCTACCCAGGAAGCGGCATTCCAAACGGCACACGCTTTCCATGAAAGTGCGTATGAGAAGATCAAAGACGGAGACCTCCCGGGCTATCTATCCGACATCGACCAAGCATGGCATCATTATAGGCAGATTCAGATAGAGCCGATTTCGACGGTATTCTTCGACGATTTTGAAGAACAACCCAGGGGATGGATGCGCGGTGGAACCCAGGACGAATGGGAGTGGGGATCGCCAACCTGGGGCCCTTCACAGGCGTATTCGGGGAATGCCTGCTGGGGTACGGATTTAGACCATGATTACGAAAATCGTGCCGATTGCTGGCTCGCATCTCCTGCCATCGATCTGACGCATCTCTGCAGTGCTTATCTTTCGTTCTGGGTTTGGAACTCTGTGGAAGAAGATTTGGGTGTGTTGGTTTACGACCCTCTGTGGCTGGACATATCCACGAACGGAACAGACTATGAACCGCTGTGCAGCCGGATGGCCGGTGTGAACGACGACCCGGAAATACCCCAAACAGGAGGATGGTCAAACGTGGTGCTGGACCTGACACGTTTCGTGGGAGGTGGTGCACACATCCGGTTTCGTTTCCAATCTGATGAGAACCGCGTCTTCCCCGGTTCCTACATCGACGATGTTCACGTGTACGGCCGATATCAAAGTCAACATCCGTACGCACCACCGGACGGCATCGTCCTATCCCAGAACCACCCCAATCCCTTCAACACATCGACTCGAATCACCTACACGCTTCCAGAAGAGGCCCATGTCATCCTGGATGTTTTCAACGCGCTGGGGCAGAACGCGGTCCATCTTATCCATCAACGCCAGCCGGCCGGGATCCATTCCGTGGTATGGCATCCCGACAATCTCGGTTCCGGTGTGTATATCTACCGGATAAAGGCAAATGCGGTCGTGAAAACAAAAAAATGTGTGCTGCTGCGATAACGACTTCAGATGAGGCGCCTTCAGCGTTTCAGGGTGATGAACCGCATGAGCCGTAGTATTTAACAAAGACGCGCTGTGATTTGCCCTCGATATGGTCTGTTCAAGCTCAACCTATTTTCCGAGACGGAGAACACGAATGATTTCATCCATTAAAAAAGGTCAGGATGCAGCTCCCATTTTCGGACATGCCCCAGGAGGAGGGCCTTTCGTCTGGCACGTCGTTTCATCACACGGTAACTTGGCAGAGAATTCGTTGTAAAGCGCCTTGTTATATAAAAGGATGATCGTATTATGTGCTCGTTAACTGATAGATTGCACCCATATGCCCGGAGCCATTGGTGGCTACGGGGAGGTCTAGCTCTTGTTATCTCTGTGTGTGTCGTATGCAGTCAAAAGGTAACTACACCCGAAAAAACACCCGTGTCGTTGGACATCAGCGCCACCACATTCATGATTTATGCCGGAGGATCGATTCAACTGTCGGCCATCGCCACGTTCATCGACGGATCGACGGATGATGTGACGGAACAGACGGAATGGTCGATTCGTCCGCAGCGTGCCGGCACAGTGAATGGGACAGGACTGTTTATCGCTGTGTTCGATTCCACGGGTGTAGAAACGGTTCGGGCGGATTATGAAGGACAGATGGACAGTGTGGACATCACGGTTAACAGACGTGCCCGGTCACTGATAATCTGGCCCAGTGACATTCAGATATCATCGGGTGAGAGCGTCCAACTAGAGGCCATTGCTGAGTTCTACGACGGAAGTGCCGACATCGTTACCCAGGAGCGTGTGACCCGCGACGCGGAATGGTCCGTCAGTCCGGGAAGAGCCGGTACGGTGGACGCGGGCGGCCTTTTCAGCACCGCGCCCGGGATGACGGGACTGGAAACCGTGAACGTCTGTTTTCAGGCCCTGGCCGAGCAGAGCCGTGTGCACGTCGTGGAACAAGCAGAGGCATTGTTCGAGATGGTCACGATTCCCGCAGGCACCTTCCTCATGGGGGATGACAACGGGGAAGATAACGAAAAGCCGGCCCATGAAGTCTATATCGACGCCTTCGAGTTAGGCAGGCATGAAATCACACACCAGCAATACGTCGACTACTTGAATGAAGCCCTGGAAGCCGGAGAAATCGTGTACGAGTCTGGCATCGTCTCGGGGAGAAAAGGGCCCTATGCCTGGCTCAATTACTGCGATATTCTCTCCTCTGTACAGTTCCCGGTTGTATTCATCGAATACGTGGAATTCGCTACCGGCAGGTTTCGCTTCCAAGTCACTCCGGGTTTTGGGCAATATCCCATGGTAAGGCTGAACTGGTACGGTGCGGCTGCCTTCTGCGCCCACTACGGCTACCGCTTGCCCACCGAAGCCGAATGGGAGAAAGCGTGCCGGGCAGGATTGCAACTGGCCTATGGCACGCAGGATGGGACCATCGGACATGACCTGGCCAATTACGCAGGCATCGGCGGGACGGATACCTACTATGGATTAGCGCTCGTGGGCTCGTTTCCCCCGAACCCGTACGGCCTCTACGATATGGCTGGTAATGCCGCGGAGTATGTGTTCGATGCCTTCGATCCCTATTATTACCAGTACAGCCCGGCGAACAACCCAACCGGACCCGGGCCTCAACTGTTGATCGGCCGGCTTCCCGGGGAGCTGGCTATCTGGCGGGGCGGATCGTGGATCAGCGCTTCCCAGAATTGCCGTTCAGCCTATCGGGGAACCATCCATGACACGGCGCAGCACGTGTATCTGGATTCTGCATTCGTCGGTTTTCGCGTAGCAAGATCTTTGGAGTGATCCATCTCGCTGATTCCTAGAGTACCGAATGGAAAAGGATTCTATGATACGTATGATAAAGATGAGAATTTCCTCACAGCTTCTTCTGAGCGCTCTATTCCTTGTTGTCGGGTGTCATCGTCGTCAAAATCCTGTCTCCACTGAGGAGGGTCAGTGGATATCCGGTGCCCCGTTTACCATCCGTACCGACACCCTGTCCCACGATAACCGGATTTATGAAACCCAACATTTCCTCACCTTCAGCGATGCGAGCAGCGATGATGTGAAACGGCAATACTCCCGCATGGCAGAAGAATCGTTCAGTGAACTGCTCCAGGCGTTCGAGATCACCAGTGGCAACGAACTGGGCATCACGGATCGGACATCAAAAATAACCATCTATTCGGACAGATACCTGAATCATACTCCCATGGCATTCGCATACGGCTTCATCATAGGTGCCCTCGATTCCCCTATCTATCAATACTGGCCCGACTGGCAAAAAGAGCGGTACAGAAATATCGTCAAGCACGAAACAATGCATGTCCTTCAATTTCTCATGGGATTAACCTACGACAGGCTTGATTTAGCCGAACGCCCGGACACATGGTTCACAGAGGGCATCGCCGAGTACGTCAGCGGGGGGGCCACCATTCCCATCACAGACTTGGATCAGGTAAACGAGTGGCTAACCTATGAAGACCATATCAATCCCATCAGTATTCACAGCTGGTCGGATCTTCCGGTCCCCGATGCACGGAGCGGTGAATACTACCCCATGTTCTGCCTGGCCTTGGCATACCTTCTGGATGAAAGAGGACAAGGCAAGACATTGCTGGACGTAAAACGGATGTATGAAGACTTGAGCAGAGGGGGATGTTTTTTTACAGAAGCATTCGAGGCACACATGGGAATATCGGTACCATACTTTGAAACCCACTTCTTCCAGCTAATCACCGATTACTTAGGCGATAGCCGTTTGGCACTTAGCTCCATTCAATAATGTCCAGATACGATCCTCTGTTTTTCTAACTCATTCCGTTTCAACAGGATTCCATCCAAAAAATCCCTTGCTTTTTTCCTCCGTATTGGTTTATTTGAATCAAGATGCCGAAACATCGTTTATCCCTCGTGTTTTGAGAATGGAGGCACGATGTCCCATTTTTTTCCGATGAAAAGCGGCGACCGGGGATACCTCATCTCTATTTTGGTCTTTGCTTTCGTCGCCTTCCTGCCCTGGTCTCATCGTATCCGCTTCTCCGGCATGGCCCTCTTTGGCTGGCTGATGGCTGCCTTGATGGTATTCTCTCCTGCCATCGCCCTCATCCAATTCCTTCTGAGTAAAAAGCACAATAATAAATAGGATCGTCGACGTGACCATCGAACACATATTGGTACTGACCTATCTTGTCGGATGCATCGGTATCGGCATACTCGCCTCTCGTAAAGTGCTCGTGTCTCGCGAGGAGTACTGGGTTGCGGGACGACGCATCGGCACGTTCGTCAACGCCATGGCCATCATGGCGGCCCTGGCCAGCGGCGGATCCATCATCGGTGTGATGGGGCTGGCCTACGGACGGGGTATCCCCTACACGCTGGCCCTGTTCGCAGGCGCGGTCGTAGGATTTCCCCTGGCTTCGATCCTCATCGCGAAACCCCTGCGCAATTTCGGTAAATTCACGATTACCGATTTTCTTGCCGACCGCTATCCCCACACCATCGTCCGATACGCCGTGCCCTCGATCATCGTGGTTAGCTTTACGGTCTACATCGTCGCTCAAATGAAAGCCGCCGGGATCACAGCAAACGCCTTGCTGGGCATTCCCTACAACCATGCCGTCACACTGGCAACGGTGGTATTCATCCTGTATGTCTCCATCGGCGGTATGGTGGCCATCACGTGGACAGACGTCGTTCAGGGCGTACTGATGTTGCTGGTTGTCCTGGGCACGGCGGTTGCGTTGATGTTTCAATTCGGCACACCAACAACACTCATCGGTGAGGCCGCACGACGCGTACCCGAGATCGGCCAGGTCGTCCACATGCCCATGGCCAGTTACCTGGGATCGTTCGTTATCTGGGCAGCAGCTATATCCGTTGTACCCCACATCGTCATGCGTGTATTCACGGCCAAGGACGCCCGGGGTGCACGCCTCTCATTGAACGCAGCCATGATCATCTACAGCATCATGATCCTGGGAGCTGTACTGGTTATCGTTCCTTACGGCAAGATGGCCTTCCCCTATTTAACGGATGCCGATCAGATTTTTCTCAGAGTGATTCAGCGGGAGTTCCCGCCTCTCGTTCGCGGTCTGGCTGTGGCTGCCGTCTTGGCAGCGGTCATGTCTACCACGGACGCCCTTTTGCTGGCCTGCAGTTCGGCCATCTCCCACGACCTGCTGGGCCATGTGATTGAAAAGAAGTTCAGCCCAAAAACCGGCAGCCGTATCACAGTCGGCATGACCTGGGTGATCGGTCTCGTGGCCATGATCCTGGCCTATTCACCGCCAAAACTCATCACAGAATTCTACTCGGCGGCCATCGGTCTGTTGAGTGCGTCCCTCTTCGTGCCCACCATCGCCGGTATCTGGTGGAAGAAAGCCAACCTCTCCGGGGGAATGGCTTCGCTCCTCATCGGGGCAGGCGTGTATCTGGCCGTCCAGTTCACGCCGGGGACACCTCCCCTGTCGGCTATTCTATTCGCCCTGCCGGCCAGTGCCGTAGCCATGGCCATATTCAGTGCCATCGGCAGGCCCAACGCTCCGGAGATGGTAGAAAAGATAGGATCCCTTCACTCGTCCTAAGGCCATCCGTACGCTCATGACTGCATTCAAGATCGCATCTTACTTCTATGTATCATCGGTTTTCTTTGTTCATACAATTATGATAGTTAAACGATCATGATTACTCTTTAGGAAAGCAAAAAGATATATTCTTTCGATGAAGAGACCTCGCATAAAGAAAAAAACGTTTCTATAAAGCCTTGAATCTATTAAAATAAAGGAGGGTATGATGGAAGGAATGAATCGCAGACATTTCCTCTCGATGAATATGGCGTCGCTCCTGGGTCTGCCTTTAGGATTTTCCCTCTTAAACGGCTGTTCGAAGCCAGGGGGAGAATCGGCTGAAACAGAGAGTGAGACTCAGGAGGTCAAAACCGGAGGCATCCGTATGGTGACTGTGGAGGACAAGTACAAGGTATGGACAAAACGCATCGGAAAAGGCCCGATAAAAATGCTCACTCTCCACGGCGGACCGGGAGCTACCCACGAGTACTTCGAAAGCTTCGAAAGCTTCCTGCCCCAGCACGGCATTGAATTCTACTACTACGACCAGCTCGACTCGTACTATTCTGACCAGCCCGGCGATACCAGCCTGTGGACAGTGGAGCGGTACCGCGATGAGGTTGAACAGGTTCGAAAGGCACTGGGCCTGGACAACTATTTCCTGTACGGCAATTCCTGGGGGGGCATGCTCACCATCGAGTATGCACTGAAATACCAGAAACATGTGAAGGGCATCGTCATTTCCAACATGACGGCCAGCATCGACTCGTACGTCAAGTATATCAACGAACTCCGGAACAAGCTGCCAGCCGAGACCATCCGAAGGATGGAAACCTTCGAGGCTCGGGGTGCGTACGATGCCCCCGAATATCAGGAGATCATGTTTCAGGACATCTACACCCAGCACATGTGCCGCGTGCTGCCCTGGCCGGAACCCGTGGACCGTACGTTTCGGCATATGAACGCCAAGATCTACGGTTACATGCAGGGCCCCAACGAGTTCATCGTCAATGGAACGTTCAAGGATTGGGACCGCTGGGATGACCTTCACAAAATCACCGTTCCAACGCTGCTTATGGTTGGCAGATACGACACCATGAGTGTGGAAGACATCGAAGAAATGGGCCGGCGTATCCCCAACGCCCGTGTCGTCATCTGTGAAAACGGTAGCCACTTGTCGATGTGGGACGACCAGGCGACCTATTTCCCGGCCCTCATCCAGTTCCTCGAGGATGTGGAGAAAGGGAGATTTGCTTAGGTCGAATTCATGAGAATCCCATCTCATTTAGAGATGGGATTTTTTTGCCTGTGTCCTAGGAGTTATGGATTTTTAATGCATGCCTCTTGGTGTCTTCGGTGAAGACTATGAGGGCTTGGATTTGGAAGATGAACCGGAAATCCGTATTAGAATGGTTATAAAAATATCGGGGTGATCTTTTGACGGCGTGCGCGATTCCTGAATACGCACCCGAACGCTACTTGTGCACGCGTTTTAAGAATTCCTCGACTTCAGGGATGCCACCCTGGTAGACCAGGTATCCGTTATACGGCTCCCGTTCGGTGATCTCACCGTTGATGGGCGTTAGCATCAGCCGTTTCACTTCCTCCAGATCGTCGGTCTGACCCAGCGCCCACCCCAGCTTCACGTAAGCCACTTCGGGCAGCATGTTCTCGGTAGGAATGATGCCCTTGGCCATCAGGTCCCGGCCTGTATCGTAGACGAACATGTGAACATATCCCCATAAGGTCTGTACCGTCATGTAGATGGCCACACCCTTCTTCACAGCCCGCTCAATAGCCGGATACACGGGCTTGTTCACGTGCCCCAGTCCCGTCCCTGCAATCACAATGCCCCGGTACCCCTTTTCCACGATGGCATCGATGATATCGGGCAGCATGTTGGGATAGTAATACAGCAGCGTTACTTTTTCTTCGAAATAAGGATAGATGTTCACATTCCGGTCGCTGCGCCGCTTATTGTAGTCGTGCCGCAACGGTGTGATCTCGTCCCTCTCCACCATGGCCAGGGGAATATCTCCGATAGTACGGAATGTCGAACGATACGACGAGTGCATTTTCCGCACACGGGTTCCGCGGTGGAGCAGAGCGTATTCATCGGACGTCGGGCCGAACATACAGACCATCACTTCGGCGATGTCCGATTTTGCCGCTGCCGTCGTCGCATGGATCAGGTTGAGGGCCGCATCGGACGAGGGCCGGTCCGATGAGCGCTGAGAACCCACCATCACGATGGGGATGGGAGAATTCTGGACCATAAAGGCCAGGGCGCCCGCCGTATGGTGCATCGTATCCGTGCCGTGGCCGATGACGATGCCGTCGATGCCATTCTCAATCTCCGTGCCGATGGCTTTTGCGAGGGTAATATACTGCTCCGGCCCCATATTCTCGCTGAACACGGCGAAGAGTTTCTCCGTCGTCAGGTTACAGATATCGGCCAGCTCCGGGACGGCACCGTACAGCTCACCCGGGGAGAATGCGGGAATGACGGCACCCGTTCGGTAATCCAGGCGGGAGGCAATCGTTCCCCCCGTGCCCAGAAGCTTGACATTCGGCTTGTCGGGCGATGTGGGGAACTCTTTCTCCGGTATTTTATAGTGGGCTTCCTTATAGCCCTTCTCCTTCATGTCGGTAATCGTCCGCACGTCGATACCCACGTTATAGCCGGTCGCCAGCTTCAGGACAATATGGAGGTCGTCGTCATTCTCCGAACGAGGGAGGATGATTCCTCGGAAATCACCGCGAGTAGTCTTGATCTCGGCATCGCTCCACACCCGCACACCGAAACTATCCAGAACGTCGCGTCCCCTGCCTTTATACCCCTTCAGTGGATCGCTCATGCCAGACCTCCGTCTACGGCGTGGCGCAGTGCTTTCAGGTCCATGTTTCCCAGAGCCAGTGGCCGGAGCTGGC
>Ga0180438_10002748_pt1 | contig 27851 bp, 35 predicted proteins | sample SS_ome_12_FD_132455 | JGI IMG/M metagenome (GOLD analysis project Ga0180438, IMG submission 132455) | Hypersaline lake sediment archaeal communities from the Salton Sea, California, USA - SS_3_D_2 metaG | ecosystem: Environmental > Aquatic > Non-marine Saline and Alkaline > Hypersaline >...
ACGTGGAATTTAAAGCCACTGATGGTAAAACTTCTTTGGTGATAGTTAGTGAAGCTGAAGTGATTGAAAAGGGTCGAACTCTTATGAGGCTCAGAGATGTCAAGGGTTATTTGTCAAAATTTGTACCGTTAATGGACAACTATGGTACAAAAGATTTTCATTTTGTAATAGAAGAAAATAAGGGATTAATTAAAACCAAAACGCAGTTCCAATCAGGAAAACCTTCCTATAGACGACTTAAGTTTCAGACCTTTCAGGACAACTTCCCATCAGTTAAATCTTTTGATGACCCAGACTTAATTTTAAATAGCGTTATACTAAAGAAAGGTATTAATAGAGTACTCCACTGTGTTAACGCTAAAGAAGTTAGAAGAGCTCTGACCGGAGTCAATGTAACCATTGATGCTGGTAGAATAGTTTTTGCCGGTGCTAATGGTGTTAAATTGGCGGAATTTGGTTTTAATACTGCGGCCGATATCGAGCAAAAATCATATATTTTGAGTTATGGGTTAGCTTCGATATTGAGAGCTGTATTAGAGGATGATGCTCAGGTGTTTCTGAAATTTGAAGGAAGGCATGCATATATTAAGTCAAATAATATTTATATCGTTGGTTCTTTGATTATTAACGAGAGCTATCCTGATTACAAAGCAATGTTCGAATTAGTGAACGTATTGCGTGTACCAAGGATAGATTTTTCCGATACAGTTACTACGGTCATGGACGTATTGGATCCTGAGGACAATAAAAGATTGAGTGTTAAATTAAGCGGTAACGAATTAATTTTGAAAAACGATGTTGTGGAGACCTCTCAGGAATTCGACGATACATTTGAACATGAATTGGATGTTGACGTTAATGGTGAATATCTTGATTCAATTCTTAGAGATTTTACTGGTACTATGGTTGATATTCATTTTACTCATGGAAATAATTATATTGTTTTTAAAGGCGAAGACGAAAATCATACAGCACTATTGTCAATAGTAAAGAGGCGATAATATGAACGTAGATCAAATGGATGCATTTAGTGAAGGCAAATCTGTAGAAGAAATACAAATAGAAAAAGCTATCGAGATACTATATAAAAATGAGTATAGGGTCGCTAAAACTGCGGAAGACGCAAAAGAATTAGCTATTGAAGCTGGTTATAAGGTCTCGGAACCTGTAGTAGTCAATAGTAAGGTTGTAAATTTAACTGATCTACGCAATTATTTTTATATGCGTTTATGGAATCACTATCCTAATCAACAACCTTACCATATAGAGGGTAATATTAAGAATGAGTTGCGAGCTTTTAGATTATTCGTTGAATCCCGAGAAAAAACTGGTTTGAATAGATTCAACGCGATACAAGAGTGTGTAGAAATAATAGACACAATATTTGATCATGTGTCTAAGTTTAAATTCAAAAAGCCTATAGATCTTAGAGTTATAGGTCAGGGTAAGGCTGGATGGATAACTCAAAAAGCTATACTTATTATGAACGACGAGCATCAGAAAAAACGAGAGAAAGAAATAAAAGAAATTATAGATAAATATGACGAAGAGGTGGAAGTAGATTTAAACGAAAAGGCAAATGAGTTAGATACTTTGTTAGCTAGAATGGAGGCGAATAATGGCTAAGAAGACGGCAAAGACAAAAGAAAATCCGTCCGCTTTATCGATAGTAGAAAAGAATATTGAAAAGAAGTACGGAAAAGGTGTAATAAGTGTTCTGGGCGAACATGAGGATTTAGTAATTGACTCAGTATCGACTGGATGTTTATCGCTGGATGCTGCTACGGGTGTCGGCGGGTTTGCTAGAGGTAGAATTTACGAGGTTTTTGGGCCCAACAGTAGTGGTAAGTCGACATTAGCATTGAGTGTAGTTATGCAGGGCTTATTAAGAGATATGACAGTAGTGTATATCGACGCAGAACACGCACTTGATCCAAAATTAGTAAGAAGTATGGGCTCCGTTGTGGGCGCAAAGGTTGATAATATAAAACTTGTACAAGCTTATACAGGCGATGCTAATCTTCAAATAGCTGAAGATCTTATGAAGACTGAAGAAATTGATATTATAGTAGTCGATAGTGTATCCGCTCTTTTACCGCAAGCTATGGCGGATGGAGAAATAGGTGATAATTATATTGGGCAACTAGCTCGGTTAATGAGCAAAGCTTGTAATAAATTGACACCTATAGTAAATAGGACTAATACATTGCTTATTTTTATTAATCAGACAAGAGTGGATATTGGACGATATGGGGATAATAATGTTCCCACTGGAGGAGCTTCCATACCCTTTTATGCAACGGGTAGAATAAAAGTTATTGGCGGTGAGTCAAAAAGTTCAAGGATTATTGATGACGAAGGCTTGGTTATAGGGCATGAAAGTGAATTCACTATTATTAAGAACAAATTAGCCGCTCCATGGCGTAAAGCTAAAATAAACCTTATTTATGGATATGGTTATGATTTTGTTGCGGAAGTAGTAGACATATCTATAGATCTCGGTTTGATAGAGCAGGCGGGTGCTTGGTATGAGTTTGGAGAACAACGGGTCCAGGGTAAAAAGAACTTGGTTGATATATTCAGAGAAAACAATGACATATATAATGAATTTAGGTCTAAATGTATGATAATGTTAGGACTAGCCGATGAGTAATCTGTCTGATAAAACTTACGAGGAATTAAAAAAATGGTTTCCCCATTTTTCTATTTATAAAGAACATTATATAAGATATAAGGGAACTCGTTTGTTCTTTGATTTTTACATAAAAGAGATGGGAGTTTTAGTGGAAGTTCAAGGTAGACAACATGATCAGTTCGTTAAGCATTTCCACACTGATAGAGAAGGATTCGTTGAGTCAAAAAGAAGAGATAACTTAAAAAAATCTTATTGTGAAAAGGCTGGGAAAGTGTTGTTGGAAGTTAGGAGTGAAAAAGAGTTGGACAGAGATAAATTTATAGAAAGAATTTGGAAAGGAATTAAAGCATGAAACTAGAAGAGGCTACTCATTTTAGCTGTGATGGATGTGGTAAGATAAAATTAACTAAGTATGCAAATAAAGCTAAGGTAGCGTATAGCATACATAACTCAGATACTCAGAAAGGATTTTACTATAGGCCTTTCTGGGTAATGTTGTGTACCGAATGTTTTGAGGGTGGTGTAGAGAAAGAGGAAAGCAAAGATGACAGAGATAATAATTCCGAATAAAAAAGATCCACACGATCCTGATACAGAGAAGGATTGTCCAGATTTTGTTGCCATGAAAGATGGAACAATTCACGGTGAAAAAAGATACTGCGATTTGTCTTTTGCATGTAAACAGATAGGTATGTTATCACATTGGGTTGAGTTGGAAGACAAAAATGGTAACATTATTGCAAGAGATTATCTTTGCACCGGGAAGTGTCCTGTGTGGGAGGAACGAAGTGAAGATACAGAAGCAGAATAAAGAACCATTATTAACGCTGACTAAAAAAGATTTTAGGATAGACACATTCAGGTCTGGTGGTAAGGGTGGTCAGAACCAGAATAAGAGAGATACAGGAGTGAGGATAACTCATATTGAAACTGGTATATCTGCTGAAAGTAGGGAAGAAAGAAGTCAAGCTCAAAATAAAAAAATTGCTTTTAAAAGATTGTGTGATAATCCTAAATTTAAAAGTTGGTTGAAAATAGAATCTATGTATGCGAAAGAGATAAAACAAAAAGTAGATGAGTCTATGAATTCAGAAAATTTAAAAATAGAAATATTTGAAGAGGGAGAATGGCATGAAAGTAAAAGTAGGTGATAAAGTTTATGATAGTGCCGAAGAACCTATAATGGTAATTTTGACTGATGGCGATAAGAAAAATATTGCTAACATGAGTCCAGAAGCAACCAAGTATTGTAGTTACCCCGGCGAAGAAAAATGGACTAAAGATGATTATAAAGCAATAAAAGAGTGGATGAGAGATGCATAGCATAAACGATTATCTAAATAAAAGATCCGAAGATCTGATGGTGTATAAGATGCCAAAGAACGAATATTTAATGAACGAAATATTCGCATTTGATCCGAGGAACTTAGAAGCAACACCTTCAGTTAAGATAAGTGAATATACCATAGGACTATCTCAGTTCTTGATTTATTTCTCGTCTCAAATAAATGCAACAAAAGTCAAATTGATACAAAAGAATAGAGTTATAGATATTGCAGTATCCAACTCGGATATAAAAGGTGGTACTAAAGCCGAGAAAAGACAAAAAGTTATTGATTCAAATCCTAATCTACAACAAATAGATATGGATATCCAAGCATTGGAGAGTGAAGTGCGGATGACTGAGGGGTTAGAAAAATATTACGTCGAGCTAATCAATAGTTTTAAGAGGGAGTTAACGCGTCGTGAGCACGAACAGAAATTTGCAAGGGATGAACGGAGATTATAAATGAGCGAATCATCTAAAGCGATATTTAGGCAATCATCTTATGAGCGAGCTTTATTGTTCTATTGCTGCCAATCGGTTGACAACTATTATACGATAGCCTCTAATGTCAGTAGTCAAGATTTTTTGTTATCTGATCATTCTATGTTATGGATGATTTTGACATCCCTAATAAAAAGAGGTGCGCCCAGAATTGATGCTGAACTCGTTATAAGTGAAGCACAAAGTAATGGTATATTACCTCAAGTTGGGGGGTATGAATATATTAGTTCTATAATGAACATGGATATACCAGAAGATAATATTGAGTATTATATAGATAAAGTATTAAATGCAAGTACCAAGCATCAGTTATATGTGGCACTTAGTAAAAATATGGAAAATCTGGAAGAGAATGCAAGTAACGAGGATGTTAGTTCTGCGGACGTATTGGGAGCAGCGGCTAATGATATAATGACGTTATCCATGCAATCAAAAGCAGTGAAAGAAGCTACTAATTTTGCAGAAGGATTTGATGAGTTTATAGAAGATAAAATGCAGAACCCTGTGAAATATAATGGTATTAGTACAGGATTTCCTATATTAGATAAGCGCATAGATGGTTTAGTTAATGGGTCTTTGACGGTATTTTGTGCAAGGCCTGGTGAAGGTAAAAGTACGTTCTTGTTAAATATAGGTAAGCATATAGCATACGTGTTGCAAAAACCCGTGTTATATGTTGATACCGAAATGACTTTTGATCAGGTTAGACCTCGTCTTATATCTATGATGTCGGGAGTGTTAGAACGGCGTATAAAGCGTGGTGGGTATAATGACCAAGAAATATACAATATAAAACGTGCTGGCGAATTAATAAAGAAGGGTAAGTACTTTCATGAGTATATGCCTGGATATACCATGGATAAGTTAGTAGCGATATATAAGAAATATAAATATGTGGAAGATATAGGATTAGCTATTTTTGATTATATAAAGTCGCCACCAGGCGCAGATTTTAATATAAAAAAAGAACACCAATTATTAGGTGATGTTTCTACCACCCTCCATGATTTAGCGGGCGAATTAAATATACCATTTATATGCGCTAGCCAGTTAAATAGAGATATGGATGTAGCGGATAGTGATAGGATATTAAGATACGTGGATAATCTTATGTTTTTTCAACCAAAAGAGAAGGAAGATTTAGACCAGGTAAGACCGTTTGAGAAAGATTATGGATACCACAAGTTAGTTATTAAGAAAGCCCGATTTGGTGGTACTACCTCTAAAGAGGGTATTGGATATGATTTTACGAAGAAAATATTATTAATAACCGAAGCAAGCAAGCAATTGATAGATTATGAAAGTAAGGAATATAAAGAAAAAGAGGAATTAATGTATGACGATGGTTCCACAGAATCCATCAGCACGGCGCCCGATCAGAGAGAAAATTTCTAAGGAAGAATTACGTGCCAAACTAAATAGACTGAAGGAAGCTATTGATGCTGATAAACTTTTAGGCATGTTAGGATTCGATATTTCTAAGAGTACTTCTACTGAGGTGAGAGCACCCTGCAAAGTACATGGTGGGGACAATAAAACATCATTTAGAATGAATAAGCAGACCAAAAACTGGATATGCTTTTCTCATGGATGCCATGAGGAAATAGGATATGATGTTATAAGCTTAGTTATGCATCTTACAAGTAAAAGTTTTGCTGATACCGTCAGGTACTTAGAGAGTATAACCGGCATAGATATTCATAATGAATCAGAATATTTAAGATATAGAATTGAAAGAGAAAAGCGTGATTTTATAGAACGGATGAAAGATAACAGGCAAGTACCTTCCACTTTGACTACGGAGGAATATTTAAAAAGTTTTGCTAAATTTAGGTCTGATTATTTTACGCGGGAAGAAAATGGAGGGTTTCCATTTGAGTTATTAGACGAGTTTGAAATTGGCGGGGGGTACGTAGATAAATACGGATTTCAGAGAGACGTTATACCTATAAGAGATGTAAATGGAATATTGAGAGCTTATAGTTGTAGAGACATAACTAATAAAGCGGACGAACATTTTAAATATTTATTGACAAAGGGATTTGATAAAGACAAAGTACTTTATAATTTACACAGAGCCAAAGATGTATCGAAAAAAATTATAGTAGTTGAGGGTTTTAAGTCCGTGTGGAAATTACATATGGCTGGGTATAACGCGGTAGCATGTATGGGAAGTAGAATAACGCCTGGACAACAGAGTTTATTATATAGACATGCGTTTGAAGTAACTTTACTATTTGACGGTGATGAAGCTGGTGCTAAGGGGACTATTAAAGCTATAGAATCTATGCGAGGAAAGATAAAACTTATACCATTGTTTTTTCCATATGAAGATAGAGATCCAGGTGATCTGAGTGTTGATGAACTGAGAAAATTATTAGGAGAAAGAAATGACTAACAAAAAAAATAGTAAGCAAACTAGTAAGAGGAAAGAAATTAATGCCGTAGGTACACCTACAGCGATATTGTTGCCAGCGAGAAATTATAGATTTAAAGTTTTTTCTGAAAAACATATTTTAACAGTACCCGCTGAAGGTAAATATTGTGATTTAGATAACGAATTATTTACAGAAAAAGACGGTGAGTTTGATTTTTTGCAGTACTCTGAGGAAGATCAATCGTTTACATTGTTTATACCTGCACTATCTAAGGTATTGTTTGCTACACATCAATACCCAGATATGAAAGATAGTCAAGCTTTTACGCCTATTGCGATAACTGTAAAAGGAAATGAAGTGCAAATTGTAGGAAATCTGATAGAAATGGTGCAGGAGAAAAAATAACATGGTAGAAGTAGTAGAAATAAATGGAGAAAAGAAGTTCAAAATAGGCACAGTAAAGATTACAGTTAACGGTGAGCCTGTGGGAGAATTAGATCATTTCCAATATGATGAGCTTCGTATAATAGAACAAAATGCAGTGCAATCTATATATGGTGGGGATATAAACGTACTAGAAAAAATAACTGATGTAAATACTACTATAGATATTACAATGAAGGAGAATTAATATGAATTGCCCAGAATGTAATAGTGATGATGTAATAAATATGAGCAAAGATCCTATACCGTGTACTGATTGTGGATCTACAATAGTTGTGGAATATTTTATGTGTACATCATGTGGTTATAACTTTAGAACTACTAACAATAAATTTCTTGATGGATGTCATCCAGTAGAAATGGAGCGGATTATAAAAGATATTTTGGATGATTTTGTTGATGATGTATTTGAGAATAGTTGTGATGGATGCGGTGAATGTGGTCCAACTTCTATGATGGACACTATATGTAATTGTGTTAGATGTGGTAAAGTAATGGTATTTAGTCCCGATCAAACCGAATATACATGCCCATACTGTGGATTTGAGTGGGATATAATAGAAAGTAGGTAAAAATGAGTAAATTATTGTCTTTTGACGTATCATCAAAATGTACTGGATATTCTTACTTTGTTGATGGTATTTTGGAGGAATGTGGAGTTATACAGCTATCTGATAAATTAAATCACTATGAAAAGTTATTTGTATTTAAAAAGAACGTTCAGGTATTGATGCATCTTTATATGCCAGACAACGTGGTAATAGAAGAAACCTATCTGAAGAACGTTAGGACTTTGAAGATACTGACCAGTTTTGTTACAGTGGTGGAACTTGTGTGTTATGATAACCACATTGAGCCGGAATTTGCTCGTACTGTCACGGTTAGAAGTTATTTTGGATTGAAAAACAAAGAGGAAGTTTTTGACTATGTCAAAGATAAATATAAAGTTAAACTAAGGAATTATGATTTTGAGAGCGGAAATGATATAACTGATTCGATATTGCAGGCGCTGTATTGGATAGACAAGGAGACAGAAAATGTCGAAACAAAATAATATGATAATAATGTCGGCTACACGGATGAACATGTATCTTTCATGTAAATGGCGCTATTGGTGTAATTACGTATTGAAGTTACCGAGAAAGCCAAATGTATCATTTAAACTTGGAATAGCGGTGCATGAGGCGCTAGCGACTGCCGGTGATATTTGGATGCACAAAGAACGATTTGATAAGGGGGATATAGAACGTATAAAGGATATGTATAATAAGGTAGCAGCTAAAGAAGGGATTGCTGATACGAACATATATCATGAAGGTTTACAGATGGTATTAATGCGGGTTAAAAATTTTGTCAACGGCACCATTCTCACCGTTGAAGATAGGTTTAGAGTAGCTACTGATCAAGGAGTTATGCTAACAGGTGCTATGGATAAAGTAGAAGAGCTACGTGATGACACAATCCTAGTAACGGATTATAAGACATCCAAGTATCAGGAAACTTCATCAGAACTTAAATCGGATATCCAGTTGTCCGTTTATGATGCAGTAGCTCATATAAAATACCCAGATTATAAGAGAATCATTCTATCTTTGGATTATCTAAGAGCGGATCCAGTTTATACTTATAGAACCGATTCTGAAAGAGAAAATTTCTTGAGTTATATGTTGGCGATATATAAAGAAATGATGTCAATGCAAGAAAAAGATGCGGTACCGAGTTTGAATGATATGTGTAATTGGTGTGATTTTACTGATCATTGCACCACATATAATGAAGCATTATCTAGTAAAACATTTATTAAAAAAAAGCCGGAGGAATACAACGACGAAGAACTCGTAAAAGATTATCTGGACATAAAAAGTAAAAAGAGAATTTTGGACAATCGTGAAAGAGCGTTAAAAACTTATATATTAGAGAAAATAAAATCCGAGGAGCAAGACCTAATAGGTAATGGTAAGAGGGTGTTTATAAGACAAAACAGTTCAACTGTTTATGACCCAAAAACCGTTTATGAAAATGTTCCATTAGAAGTTTTCTTGGATATTGTGAATGTTTCAAAGAAAGAGTTGGATGAGTACTTGATCAAGAACCCTGTTCGTAAAGAACAGATTATAGCAACATCGAGAAAAAATTATACATCGCCTTTTTTATCTTATAAGAATATAAAACAAGGAAGTTAATGTGTCCAAGAAATTGACATATGAATTTGTGAAAGGGAAGTTCGAAAAAGAAGGGTATGAATTATTGAGTAACACTTATACAAATAATAAAACTAAATTAAAATACAGATGTCCTAAAGGGCACGAGCATCAAATATCTTACGGCGAATGGAATCACTTAGGTAACAGGTGTCCATATTGTTCCGGTAAAGCTAGAAAAACCATTGAGTTTATTAAATTGGAATTTAATAAAGAAGGATATACTCTTGTAACCACTATATATAAAAATGCTTTTAGAAAATTAAAATATATTTGTCCAAAAGGACATGAGCATAGCATAAACTGGGTTAACTGGAGTAATGGGTATAGATGTCCTTATTGTGCGGGGCAGATAAAGCCTGAGATAGAATTTATTAGGAATGAGTTTAAAAAAGAAGGGTATGAACTTTTAAGTAAGGAATATTTAGATAATAAACAAAAGCTAAAATGTATTTGTCCGCTAGGTCATAATTATAGTATTTCTTGGAATAAATGGTTGATGGGCAGGCGTTGTTGGGTTTGTTCGTATATAAAAAGATCTGGATCAAATAGCTCGAATTGGAGAGGTGGGATTTCATGTGAACCTTACTGTCAAATATGGCTTGATAAAGAGTATAAAGAATCTATTAAAGAGCGCGATAATTATAAGTGTCAAAATCCAGATTGTTGGGGAACTAGTGAAAGACTAGTAATTCACCACATCGATTATGTTAAGAAACACTGTGATCCATGGAATTTAATAACTGTATGTAATTCTTGTAATACAAGAGCCAATAAAAATAGAAAATATTGGCAAAGATTATATGAAAAATGTATGAAGGAGGTATATAATGATGAGTAAGAAGAGAAAGAAAACTAAGAGTGCTGCAAAACCAGCGACTATATCCGCTGTGAAACCTAAAACTGTTGCAACGAATAAAAAGATTAAAGTTCTAGCTTATTGTGATGCGCCAACGTGTGCGACCGGATTTGGAACCGTGAGCAGAAATATTTTTGAAGGGTTATATAAAACAGGTAGATATGAGATAGATATTCTTGGGATAAACTATTGGGGGGACCCTACGTCGGTTCCGTACAGAATATGGCCTACGGGAACTAATCCCCAAAAAGACCCTTATGGAAGGCAAAAAGTTTTAAATATGATTCCAAGGATGGAGTTCGATATATTGTTTCTATTACAAGATAGTTTCATTCTTGAGTTTGTACCTAAATTAATAAACCACTTAAGGACTAACACTGATAAAAAGTTCAAATCTATTTTGTATTATCCAGTAGATTCCATAATTAAACAAAGTTGGGCAGAAAATATCGCTCCCGCAGATTATTTAGTTGCTTACTCTGAATTTGGTAAACAAGAGACGCTGAAACGTATTGATAGGGATGATATTATGATAATTCCTCATGGCGCTAATACCCGAGAATTTTTTCCTATACCAGGCGATGGTATAAATCAGTTTAAATCACAGTATTTTGGTCCCTATAAAGACCATTTTATTATTACGAATGTAAATAGAAATCAGCAGAGGAAAGATATCCCCAGAACTATAAGGGCATTTAAAGAGTTCAGAAAAATAGTACCAGAATCACTTCTATATTTGCATATGGCCGTAAAAGATCAGGGGTGGGATCTTGGAGAAGTTTGTAAGTATATGGGTTTAGATATTACTAAGGATGTTATTTTCCCCAAAAATTTTGGTCCGAACCAAGGATATCCAAGAGAAATACTGAATATGATTTACAACTGTAGTGACGTCGTTGTAAGTACTACTTTGGGTGAAGGTTTTGGACTGGCGTGGATGGAAGCTATGGCTGCTAAAAGACCTATTATTATGCCAGCCAATACTATGTTGCCAGAATTTATTAACGAGGAAACTGGCTGGTTAGTAAAGAGTGGTAACAACCCCAGCTTATGGACAACTATACAGTTCGATAATGAAGTTCAAAGACCTCTCACAGACGTAGAAGATATGGTAAAAGTTCTAAAAGAAGTACACGATAATCCGGAAGAAGCTAAAAGGCGTGCAGAAAATGCTTATAAATGGATTAATAAAGAGATGGATTGGTTGAGAAGTATAGCGCCTATGTGGGTAGAACTTTTTGATAAAGCTTGGGAAGATATGCAGGAATCAGACAAAGATATAGATAATATTTTAGATCAGTTGGGAGGCAAATCTAAGAATACCATTATTGAAGCCGAAGAGCTGTAAGGAGATTAAAATGAATATAAAAGGTATAAAATATATAGGACCAATTTTCGACGCATCTGGATATGCACAGGCGTGCCGTGGATACATATTAGCTATGCATAGACTTGGTATACCATTAACACTGAGACCGATATCATTTGAAAAAAATTTACCAGATTTAGGTAAAGATGGTAAAATTTTAAAGGGATTAGTTAATAAGAAAATTGATTATAATGTAGTGGTGCTTCATTCAACCCCAGAGCATTGGCCTAATCTTAAAGAGTTAGGTAAAGTAAATGTTGGATACTGTGTGTGGGAAACTGATAAATTACACTCGGACTGGATAGGATATATCAATGATAATGTGGGTGCCTGTATGGTATCTTGTGAATGGAGTGTGGAAGTATACAAAGACTCTGGAATAACAGTGCCAGTGTTTAACGTACCTCATGGAATAGATATTGCGGAGTATAAGGATATTGATCCTTATGAAGTGCGGGGGGTAGATCCCAATGCATACAAATTTTATGCAATTTTTCAGTTTATTGAAAGAAAAAATCCACTAGCTATAGTAAAATCGTACTGGCATGCTTTTCAGAACAATGAAAATGTGGCATTGATATTAAAAACATATAGATTTGGATTTACTGAACAAGAGAAAAATGTAATAAAAGAAACCATTAAAAGACTTAAACAAGTGATGCCAATGGATAATTATCCATCCATATATTTAGTAGGAGATATGTTGAGCCGCGAAGAGGTTTTAGGCTTACATAAATTCGGTGATTGCTTGATTAGTTTAGATCGTGGTGAAGGATTTGGGCTAACCCCGTTTGAGGCTGGTGCTTGCGGTAATCCTATAATTGTGACGGGTCTTGGCGGGGTAAATGAATACGCTAAGCCTGAACATAGTTATATTTGTAATTACACTATGAGCCCAGTTTTTGGAATGCCTCAATCACCATGGTATAGGGGAGATCAAATGTGGGCAGAACCAGACCTTGGTAATGCAGTTAAGTTGATGAGACATGTTTATAATAATCAAGTAGAAGCTTCTAATAAGGGGCGTATGCTACAAAGTTATATTGCTAATAACCTTAGCTGGGATGGAATGGGTATGAGAATGGTGGAGGTTATAAAATCGTTATGAAGACTAATATAGCGTTAATAGGATTAGGATACTGGGGACCCAATCTACTGAGAAATTTTAATTCATTGGGAGTATTAAAATCAGTATTTGATTTGGACAGCGACAAGATAGAGAAGTTTGAAGAATCTTATAATAACGTTTACTTTGGCACTGATTGGGAGCCGCATGTAAAGGACAAGAGATTCGGAATAGATGCTGTGGCTATAGCTACTCCTCCAGAAACACACTGTGACATAGCAATTAGAGCTCTTAATATGGGGAAGCATGTATTTATAGAAAAACCTATGACGGCTACTGTTGAGGAGGCTGAAAAAATAATAAAAGTTGCTAAGAAAAAAAATAAAATAGTTATGGTGGGTCATACTTTTTTGTATACTCCTGAGGTTAGAAAGATAAAAGAACTCATAGATGCTGGTGAGTTGGGAGATATTCAATATATACATGCACTTAGACTGAATCTTGGCAAATTTCAAAAGTCAAATGTTGTTATGGATTTAGCTCCCCACGACCTATCCATATTTAACTATCTATTAAATAGTAGAGTGAGAAAAACCCATACTAAAGGGTATAGTTTCATAGATAAAAAAGTAGTGGAAGTAGCGTTTTTAACCTTGGAATACGATAACGGATCGGTGTGTCATTTGCATCTAAGTTGGTTAGATCCGCTTAAGACTAGAACTACTACTATAGTTGGCACTAAAAAAATGTTAATATACGATATGCTTGCGGAAGAGAAAATAAAAGTTTATGATAAAGGTGTTGATGTAGACAATATAAGTAGTTATGGTGATTACTTATTGACGTATAGACACGGAGATATTTGGTCACCTCATACTAAGGTATGGGAGCCTCTTGGTTTGGAGTGCAAGCATTTTATCGAGTGTATAGAAACTAATAAAACACCATTGACTGATGGTGAAAATGGTTTAGAAGTGGTTAAAGCTCTTTCAGGGGCTATGAAATCTTTGAAGACAGGAGTAGAGGTATGGCTTTAGATGATACTGTGGTAGTGGGTAAAGGCACTAAGATATGGCACCCAGAAACCAGTAATATATATGGCGAGGGGTACATAGGGGAAAATTGTAATATTGGTACGTTTGTGGAGATACGTGCTCCAAAAATTGGAGACACTTGTAAGATACAAGCATTTGTATTTATCCCAGAGGGAGTTGTAATTGGAAGTAATGTTTTTGTAGGACCACATGTTTGTTTTACTAATGATAAATATCCTACTGTCAGAGAGTTCGGCAAAGGTGATTGGTTAGAGACTCATGTAAAGGACGGGGCTAATATAGGAGCTAACGCTACTATAGTATGTGGAGTAACTATTGGCGAAGGTGCTACTATAGGGTCTGGTGCCGTTGTAACAAAGGACGTTGCTCCAGGAATTACAGTAGTAGGGAATCCAGCGAGGGAATTAAAATGAAAAATATAATACTTTTTGCAGTTTGGAATAGACCAGAAATGTTACAAATAGTGACGGAAAGTTTGGTAGAAGCTTATGATTATCATCCGTTACCCGATATGGAATTTGTTTTTGCGGTTGAATACCCAAATGATCCTAAGGTTTTGGAACTGGTTAAAAATTTCCCGTTGCCAGTTAGGGACGTGGTTGTGCGTAAAGAAAGATATGCACTTAGTAAAAATATTTTAGAGGGTATGAAAACTGCCATGGCTCATAGTAACGATTATATCATGTTTCAAGCCGATGATATAGTTGTGCATAAGACTTTTTTCAAATTTTATGATACTTTAATTAATACTATAAATTTGGACGAGATTTCTACTTGTACTACAGCTATATACAAAGAAGGCGGGGATGTAAATCTGGTATATAAGGGTCATTTTTATGATGCTGCTGGTGCTTTTATAACTCGTAATTTTTATGAGAATTATATAAAGCACTGTTCTGTGCCCCAATTCTACAATAATAAGCCAGGGTTTGTTACAGCGCTTGATGCTAAATATAAACAACATTGGAAGCCTGGTAAATCTGGGGACTATAAATATGAGCACGGTATAGCTGAGCATCATCAACAAGCAGGACTTATAAATAGGCTTGTGGACGTGGCTTATATAGAGGATGGATTACATAGTTTGAAAGTTGATGTATCTAGAGTTAGGAATATAGGTTTCTACGGACGTAATAGACCCGGCGGACAGCTGCGGGGAAATAATTTCGAAGAACGTTTATCGTTTCTAAGATCTATAGTGAATGATAGAGACGCTATATACAAATTAACTGGTACAAAGCAGTACGCTGACTATGTTAATTTTGATAAGAATTTAGATGAATGGGATGGGAAGATAATTTTTGAGGAGGCTAAATAATGGAGCATTATGAAAACATTATAGTCGGCACCGGTGAAATAGGTATGCCATTGTATGAATTAATGTCAGGGGTATATAAGACTTTACCATTAGATCTTATACATTTTAAAGATAACTATAAAATTGAAGCTAACTGTAAATTTTTACATATTTGTATACCTGGCACAATTAAAGATTTTGATAATGTGATAATTGATTTTGTAAATAAGTATAGCCCAGTTTATGTATTTATTCACAGCACTTTGGTGCCTGGTACTACGCGTCGATTAAATGAAAAGTTGAAGGATTTTTTGATAGCGCATACACCAGTACATGGAAAACACCATGGTAATAGAATGAAGAGTGATATGCTAATGTACCCCAAATATATTGGTATACCAGAAGATACTAAGCCATATGTTTTTGAAGATATAGAAGAACATTTCACTAAGATGGGATTTCGTGAAGTTCGAATTGTATTAAATCCCGATAATACCGAATGGTCTAAAATATTAGCTACTACCGCGTTTGGATTACAGGTATCTTTTGCACAAGAAGTCGAAAGAATATGTGATGAGTTTGGTCTTGACTATGATGAAGTGACTCATTTCTTTCCTATACAGCAAGATGTAAGGGGTGCTATATATCCAGGGTTTATCGGCGGTCATTGTGTTATGCCTAATGTAAAAATTATTAAGGGCATGCATAAATCTAAGATGCTAGATTGGATGGAATGGTCTAATAATAGAAAGAAAAAGAGAGACAGTATAAAAGTTGATAATAGGGGACGATAAGATGAAAATAATATGCGTAATGGCTATATATAAAAGACCCCTCATTACTATTAAAACCCTTGAATTGCTTAAGCGTCACATACATCCATTTGAAAGGATAATAGCTGTGGGAAGTTGTAATACAGATAAACAGACAGCTAACAAAGCTATTGTAGATTATACAGAATACAAGAATTTTCCTGTAAGTGAAAAGTGGCAACATGGTATATATTGTGCTCAACAGTATGATCCAGATGCTATTATGATATGTGGATCGGACGCTTGGCTAAGTACAAACTGGTGTATGCTAGGCAAAGAGTATGTAAAAGACGGGTATGATATAGTAGGTAAGAAAGATTTTTATACATGCTATTTAGCTCCTAACAGTAAATTATCAATCATAGGACGTACATATCGTACTAGAAAAGATCCGGTCGGTAGTGGTAGGTTAATATCTAGAAATATATTAGATAAATTGAATTGGCAGTTATATCCTACTGGTCTTAATTCTTGTATGGATGGGGAAAGTTATAAGCGTATGATAAATGAAAATGCTATACTAAAAGTTATAACAGAACATCCTGAAATGATAGTTATGTCTATAAAGTCCCCTTTATGGGAAACAATAACTTCGTATTCACATATAGCCAATCATCGAATGTTTGTGCCTCTTGAAGATATAACTGATAATGAGATATGGTTGAATACACATTTTCCAGAAGCGATTAAGGATTTAAAAGATATAGCGCCTACAGCTATTATATGAAAGGAGATTAGCAGATGAAGATACTAGGTGTAGTTTCTAGTCCTAGATTTAGTAGGGTACCTGATGGCAGGTTGGAGAAGTTTTTTAAAGACGGTGATGTTTTTAATGCTGTACATGAAATAGGATATGAAGGAAAAGTTAGCAATTCACAAGCCCTACTTTTGGCTGCGTTGTGGAGCGCTAAAAATGAAGGAGCTGATGTTGATATTATGTATCCAGGTGATACTATTCCAGATTTCGATGGTGTTGTTATGTCGTCCCCAGTATATTTTGGTGATAGGAGTTCTCATTTGCACGATTTCATACGTAATGTAGATATGAAAGATAAATCTGTGGGCATAGTGTCTTCTGGTGCTAAAAGGAATGGTGGTCAGGAAACTACTAATATATATGCTTTGTATGATTGTCTAGATAAGGGCGCGTTGATAACTGGTAATGGACCTCCGACAGCGCAGTATGGAGGAACTGGGTGGGCTGGTAATAAAACAGCTATTGTAAACGACGACTTCGGTATAACAACCTCTGTAGGTACTGGTAGACAAGTAACTAAATTAGCTCAACTAATAAATTCTCCCGAGTGTACTAAAAAACCTACTATTTTACTAATGGTTGTTACTACAGATCCTATTGATATATCATTTTCTGATAAATTCAAAGATTGTAATGTAAAAGTGATTGACATAACTAAGGAAGACATAAAAAGATGTATTGCGTGCCCTGTGTGTCCTAATGGTGATTTAGAGGCTGAATATACATGTATTATACCTAATGATGGTATGTCTAGAATACATGACGACATGATGTCTGCTGACGGGGTTATTTTTGTGTCTGGTACTGATGATACTAAATTTCAAATATTTATAGAAAGAACTAGATTTATTAGACGTAATCACTTTGAGTGGGAGGAGCGAGTATATTCTTCCTTTAGTGAAACAAAGTCAATAACTGATATATTACCTATAAGGGTAATGACTAACATGTTGCGTCAGAACATGTTTGGATTGCAGTTTTTCAGGGAGTGTAGAGGATTTACAAACATAGATATTGATCTATACGTTAAAATGATCGAGAAGTATACTAGAAAATCCATGACTCTTAGAGAGTCAAGTAATGTAGACTCTAGATACACAGCGGTTGGATATGAGGACGCTAAAATAAACGAGAAAGCTTATAGGGATTAAATAATATGTTGTATTTAGCGCATTTTTCATTTAGACAAGAAAAAAGTGGTGGGTATTTCACCGTAGTTTTAGAAGCTTCGGATGATAGTGAAGCTTTAGACAGGGCCAGTGTTTTAGCGTATAAGCGTGCAAAAGACTTTAAGTATTTAAGAGTAGTTTATTTAGAAGAGATTACAGAGATTATTAAGATGCCCGAGGATGGTTTTGTTTCTTACGTAGGGCATTATCCCGATGATATTTATGCTGATCTTGATCCGGAGACTAATAAAGAGATATGTGATGATAAGCCTTTATTAATTGATTTGATATTTCCAGAATCTATTAAAGATTTATACAGATTAGTTGTTAAAAAAGCTTCCAAACAAATATCTAAACTCACTCGATGGATTAGTAATAATGTATCAATGATATACGATATACGTTTTGAAATTTTGTATTATTTAAATTTAATTAAGGACGGAATAATTATGTCATCTGTGGATAAATCTAAAAAGCCTGGAAAAATAGTTTGTGTTATGGCAACATATAAACGAGAGACTATAACCGAAGAAACTTTAAAAATGCTTAAGAAACAATCTGTACCTATAGATGTGGTGGTGGTTGGTAGTAGTTCTTCCGATAAAGAGGTGGCTAAAAAATGTGGATGTATATATGTAAATCATGATAATAAACCTTTGAGTCAAAAATGGCAGGCTGGTATAGACAAATCCAGGGAATTATCTCCTGACGCAGTTATGGTCTGTGGGTCTGATAGCTGGTTGAGCTCAAATTGGTGTGAATTAATCTACCCCTATACTACAAAATTCGATTTGGTCGGCGTCAATAATTTCTATGCTTGTAAGGCGTATCCAAAAGAGAAGATGAAAATTATACATAGAAGATATAAAGGTAGTAGGAGAAATTTTCCAGTTGGTAGTGGGCGCATGTTTTCTAAAAAGATTCTTGATAAAGTTAATTGGAATATTTATCCTGGATCTAAAAATAGCGGTTTAGATGCACAATCTTATAATGTGATTAAAACTAATGGTGGATCAATAAAGAGTTTGAATGATAAAAATCTGAAAGTTTTGGCTATTAAATCCGTTTGGGAGAGTTTAAATCCTTGGAAAAAGTATATAAGAAGTAATAAAAACATACAAGAACCCGATATAGAAAATCCTAAGGAGTGGTTAAGTACTAATTTTACTGGATCTGTAGAAGCTTTGAACAGGATAGTTAAAAATTTGGAGTGGTGAGGAGTATATATGAAAGATTTAAATATTATGGTTTCAGCCGCTGGAGCGCCTGGATGCTCTACGCTGATTAGATATTTTAAGGGTGTAAAGGAAAGAGACTTAAGGGTAGTAGGCGTTGATATGGATGGTGAGGGAATAGGTAGGTTTTTGTGTGATAAATTTTATCAAGTGCCACCAGTGGATGATCCTAACTATTTGTACAGAATGGTAAACATTATAATGGATGAAAACATAGATGTGTTTTTTTGCGTATCTAGTGCTGAGGTAGAATTAGTATCTAAAAACATACATGAATTTACTAGTGCGGGCTGTGTTGTAACAGTATCTAACTATGAGTCTATAAAGCGCGCAGTGGATAAGCACGAAGTATACAGGTCTTTATACAAACTGGGTATGCCAGTGCCATCATTTAGAACACCTAAAAGTTTGGGAGAATTTATAGATGATGCACATGATTTGGGTTACCCAGATAAGGAAATATGCTTCAAGCCATTTGTTAGTAAGGGCAGTAGGGGGTTTAGGATTATAAATGACAATATAAGTAAAAAGGACCTGTTGCTGAACTATAAACCAGAGGCTGTTTATATGAGTATGGATGAGTTTAAATCTATATTTGAAAACGAGGAATTTCCAAATTTTTTACTTATGGAAAAGGTTAACGGTACAGATTATGATTGTATGGTGTTGGCTAATGCTGGTGAAAGCTTATTAACTACTGTCAAGACACGTGAAAAATCAAGGTGGGGTATAATAACCAACGGCGAGCTTGTGGATAGTCCGGTGCATGTTGAATTGTGTGAAAAGATCATACGTGAATTTGGATTGTCTTATAACATAAGCATACAATTTATAGATGAATATATAATAGAAATAAACCCACGTACATCTACCTACATCTATACAGATGATTTTATCGAACCGTATTTAGCTGTTAAGCTATCTCTTGGTGAAGTCACTAATGAGGAAGTGAAAAAATATCAAAGTAAGGTACCGATTGGTAGGCGTATGGTTAGATATATGGACCAAGTTTTTTTTGACGATGTAACAAAAAAAGATTTTGGATATACTGGAGTTTATCATGGATAGAGTATTAGTATTAGCGCCTCATACAGATGACGGAGAATGTGGATGCGGTGGAACTATATCTAAATTTATAGAGGACGGATTAGACGTATATTATGTGGCTTTTTCTGCGGCTAAGGAATCCATACCAGAGGGATTGCCTAAAGATATAACTAAAAAGGAATTTAAGAAGGCTACTGCTATATTAGGTGTAAAACCAGATAATCTTATATTGTATAATTATAAGGTACGAAAGTTTCCTGAAACAAGACAAGACATACTGGAAGATATGGTGTTGCTTAATAAAAACATTAATCCGGATTTAGTTATAATGCCTAGCCCGCACGATACTCACCAGGATCACAAGGTTATTTCGGAAGAAGGGTTTAGGGCTTTTAAGCGTTCTTCTGTTATAGGGTACGAAATACCTTGGAATAATTTAACTTTTAATACCAATTTATTTATATTTTTGACTAAGGCATATATAAATAAAAAACTAAAAGCTTTGGATTGTTATAATTCACAAAAAATGCGTATGTATGGAGGCTCCAAATTTTTTGAAAATTTGGCTAAGGTGCGCGGTGTACAGATTGGCGCAGATTATGCTGAGTGTTTTGAGACTATAAGATGGGTTATTAATTAAATGAAGGGAGGGGATTTATATGCGAGTATTATTTATATCTAGAACTGATTGGGCTAGTGCTGGTGCTTTGTTATCTAAATCTTTGAGAAGCATTGGTGTGGAATCTATGTCTGTGTGTATAAATCCGAGGCAGTTTGAAAATGAGACTTCTTCTGCGGTTTGTAATAAAAGAGATTTGAAAGATTTGGTACATAGATATGATGTTATTCAATTTATGCATAGTGAATATATAGAAACAGGGTATTCATTAAAAAATAAATCGGTTGTTGTTTACCATGGAGGGTCTAGGTATAGAAGAGATCCGAGAAAGGTGTTAAAGTTTTGGAACGGTAGAGCTGATGTTCATATTGTACAAACCGCAGATCTCTTAGGCTTAGGAGCTTTCCCAGAAGAATGGCTTTTACCACCAGTTGATACTGACAGGATACAACCAAGCTATATATCGGTGCCGAGTAACAAAAGAATTATTATGCATTGTCCGTCTGATCCTCGTAAAAAAGGCACAAAAGAATTTGAGGACGTTATAAATTCGCTGAAAAAATCACCGTCATTGAAAGATAAATTTACATATGAATATATGTCTAAAATTGGTTGGTCAGAGAGTATAAACAGAAAGTCAAAATGTGACATTTATTTTGATGCCTGTAAACCAATGATTGAAGGAAAGCCTTATGGATTCTGGGGTATGGCCGCACTTGAGGCAGCTGCGCTTGGTAAGATAGTTATAACACACTTTAAATATGGTCAAAAATATTATATTGATAGGTATGGATACCATAACCTTAAATCAGCCAACTCTATGGAGGAAGTAAAGCACCAACTTGTAAAACATATAACTATGGAAGTCAATGAATTTAAAATGGAACAAAGAAAGACTAGAGAGTGGGTTGTGAGAAATCACAGTATGAAGGTAGTTGGCCAGAGGTTGTTAGATATTTATAATAAATATTCTTAGAGGTATGATATGATATACAACAATATAAAAATAACAGGTCATCAGAGAACTGGCACACATTATATAGCTGCACTAATATGTCTGAATTTTTTGGATACTAAAGAATATGTTAAGTATTATGCAAACCACAAGATGCCGTCCATGGCAAAAAATAAGAATATAGCTTATATATACACTTGGAGAGACTTCGATAGTACATCTAAATCCGTATTTAAAATGAGAGGTAGATTTGGTTTACAGACAGACAGTTATGACGAGTTTCTTAATACAAAGTACTCTGTTATGTGGGCAGATACTAAATATATACCAATAAATGTTAAAGATTTATATGGTAATGTTGTTAAAACAGACAAAGTCAGCACTTACTTTAGGAATATACACAAAACACCTAAAGAATGGTGGTCACTGTATTACCAAAAATGGGACGCATCTGCAAAGTCAAATTCTAATATAATTAGAATTAATTATAATGATGTCATGGCTGATTTTGATAAGACTTTGTTAGAGCTATCAGTCAAACTTGGATCAAAAATAAAAATTTTCGAAGATATAAAGGAAAGAGTAGGTTGGTATGTATAATGTGATAGACTATTGGTCCAAAAGGCCAGATCCTAACAGCAGTGATATTAGTAAATTTAGTTTTGATTATGTAGTAAATCATATAGGGTTTGGCTACACTGTACTAGATTTTGGCCCTGGTACCGGTAGATTATTAGCTGCCTATACCAAATCTTCTTATGTTGAAGGGTATGATATTACGGATAGACACTGTCAAGTTTTATATAAAAAAAGTAAAAAATTGGGGCTAGATTTTTATTTTAGGTCATCTAATAAAATAGAGGAATTACCTTATATAGATAAAAGGTTTGATGTGGCAGTGGCTGTTCAGGTATTATTACATCAAAAACCTGAAAATATAGAGTTTATTATGTCTGAACTAATTAGAGTATCCTGTAGAGTTATAGTTATAACATGGATGGAGAAAGGTAACAATATAAAAAATTCATCACATTGTTTTAACCATGATTATTTAAAGATATGTAAAGACAATAATTGGCGGGTGATAGACTTTATAAAATATAATAGACAAGGACTGTTTGTTTATGAAGATATTAATTTTACCAACGTTTCTAAAAAATAGGCTTGATACGTGGCCTTATATCCAACTGTTTTATGCAATACGAGATACTCTATGTTTTGAGTTGAGATTTGCTGATAAAATAGATATCCCATCCAACACAGATGAGTTGTTTTTGTGGGGAATGCCTTATCACAATAGGCCGAATTTGGTACCTGGGTTTGACAATTTAAATAGTGCTACTAAGCTTATATTACACACTGGAGACATTAATTGTCATAATGACGATTGGTGTTTGAAGAACAAACTTAAAGTGTTTGAAAGATGTGATGTTATTTTGTCGCCTAGTTATGAATATTTTTTATTAACTTACCCGCAGTTTATGGATAAGCATGTTTATTTACCAGCTTCATTTAGTACACATGACAGATATGTTGGATTATCTTATAATACTAATCCGATAATGAAGTGTTTATTGTCTGGAACGGTGTCATGGGCATATCCTTTGCGTTCTTTTATAAAAAATAATAAAACAAAGTATATAGAATGTATCGGAAAAAAAGATGGTTATGTAGGATATAGGTATGCTAAACTTCTCAATTCTTATTTTTGTTGTGTTACGTCGTCTGGAGTAAGTAAAGTAGCTTTAACAAAATTTTTTGAAATACCGGCTGCCGGATCCTTGTTGTTGGTAGATAGAATAAAAGATTTGGATAGACTAGGATTTATTCCCTATAAACACTATGTGCCTATAAATAGAGAAAACGTATTTGACAAGATATTACACTGTCTTAATTGTCCAGATCAGTATGATGATATTAGAAGAAGAGGTATGGAATTTGTAAGAAGTAACCATAGTATTAGAAATAGGATAGAAGAACTAAATAAAATACTTGGAGTATGACATGTTGAAAAGCTTCGCTTATAAAGATGGTAAGGAAAAAGATCCGTATTTTTATAACCACTACATTAAATCTGCATCAAAGACTCTTGAAGAATCTAATTCTTTTGAATTATATAAAATAGCATCAACTTATTTGGAAAATAAGGGCGTTAATATAATGGATATAGGGTGTGGGTCTGGTAGATTTGCCAAATTATTATATCAATTGGGATATAGAAATTACTATGGTGTTGATTTTGCTGACAAACTGATAGAGATGGCTAAAGACTATGTGCCAGGTTTTAGATTCGATTGTTTAGATGTTTTTGATATAACAGATAAATTTCAGGCTTTTGATGTGTTTATTTGTTTGGAGGTACTGGAGCATATGTACAAAGATAAGGAACTGTTGTTTAAAATACCCGTTGGAAAACAAGTTATTATTTCAGTACCAAATTTCTATTCAAAGGATCATGTCAGAGCATTTAATTCTATAGAAGAGGTGGAGGAGAGATACAAAGGATTGTTATTATTCAAAGAATATAGTATACAAGAAAGAGGAAGGAAGATGGGCGTATTTGTTGGAAAGAATGATCCTGAAAGAAGATTAGATATTATTAAAATTTTTATTTTAAAGGGGCATAGAGTATGAAATGTAATACAATAAATCAATTACCAATTCCGCCAAAATATAGGATAGTAGGTGATACCACTAAGTTAAATAGTTTGCAAGATGCGGCAGAGCGGTTATACAATCTTACTATTAATAAAGATTATTATATATATACCAGAAATGTTCCAAAATCGGTTAAAAGTAATTATGCAAAGTTATCACAATTATTAAGGGAGACTGGAGAGATAACAAGGCCCACCTTATTTAAAGAGATAGAAGCGGTAACAGGTGATATAGATACTAATGTTATAGAAATACTAAATAAAAGATTAAATAAAGAACCTATTTCTGTAAAGAAATACGGAAAGCTAGTTTTACAATCTATAATGGACCACATAGAAAATATATGGGATGATTCCATGTTATATGTAATGTCACACAGTTCCGGGTATGATAGTAGGTTAATATCTGGAATTATAAAGAAGTTAGGCAAGAAAAACGTATGCTTTATGTGCTTCCAGCCAGAAATTGACCAGTTTAAAAAAATTATGTTATATGAGGGGTGGTCGTCTGATCACATAGTTACTATTGGTGAAGACATTGAATTCATAGATTACTATTCTGCGGCGACAAGATTTACAGAGGTAGGGAAATATGCTAGTGATGCTAGTAAGTTTATAACATATTGTTTTAGGTATGTATTGGAGAAAGAAATAGAGAAATTAAACACAAATGTTAGGATAATTAGTGGTCTGCATTCCGATGAATTGTTGGTGAGCGGTAGAAGCAGTCCTGCTTATTTTACTGTTAGAATGTTACATGATATTTTTTTCGAGTGGGGAAAGTATGACCCAGTCTTACCTTTTCTTTCTGTGGATTTTATGAATCACTATATAAATTATGATATAAAAACTTCTACCAACGATATAAAAAAGACTATGATAGATTTATTAGACCCAGGGCTATTTGATTTGGAGAATTATAAATGGAAATATCGTAAATATATACTTGCTACAGGTACACACCCTGTATATGCTTTGTCTGAAAGTACCGTGTTATCCATGATAAAGTCTTTTAATAATTCGTGGTATGCAAAAGAACTGAATAAAAAAATAGAGTTACCTTTATTTGTATCTAACACAGATAACAATTATAGGGAGTATACCAAGGCGGCTATATGTGAATATTTGATTAATACCGGGCATACTATAAAGGCCGGGTGAAATAATGTGATAGAGGAGAAGCCATATGTCTTTAAAATTTGGACTAATCGGAGACGGTAAAATATCTCATAGACATAAACATGCTGTAAAAGAAAACGGTGGTATAATATATAAAATACATGATCCAAAATACAGGGACGAGCGCATTCCACTGGACGAAGAATTTTTCGCGGGGTTAGATTATGTAATTATATGCTCTCCTAGCTATCTACATAGAGAACATATTAATGTGTCTTTAAGGTATGATAAAAAGATTATATGCGAAAAGCCCATGTGTTTGCCCTGGGAGCCCATGATAGATGATGATAGAGTTAACGTAGTTCTGCAATTACGCTGGATGGATCTTCCCGATAAAGCTAATTTGATTAAAGTAACAATGGCTAGAAATGATGCGTATTTCAAACTGTGGGAGGGTGATCCTCGTAATACTGGTGGTCTTTTATATCATTTGTTCATTCATTATATAGATCTCGCTCTTTTGTTAGATGCTAAATTTGAAGGCCGTGTAATCTCAAAAGGAAAGCAAGTAAGGATGGTAGACAACATAGATATAATGAAGTTAGATATGAATGATTTATATTTCAAAATGTACAACGATATTATTAATCATGATAAAGGCGTTAAGCCTAAGGACTTGTTTTATTTACACTGGTGGTTAGATAGAAACAGTGATATATATGGTTATGGTACTGATTTATTAAACAAAAAAATAATTATAGAGCATGAAAGGGAGATTTTATAATGAATAAAGTAGACTTTGTAGATTTGAAAGCGGGCAAGAAAAAACTTTATAAGAAATTAAAAAAGGATTTCAAAGATATATTACTTAACGCTAGTTTTGTTGGCGGAAAGTATCTGGAAGATTTCGAAAGAGCATTTGCTAAATTTAACGGGTCTAAATATTGTGTAGGTGTAGGATCTGGCACGGACGCGTTGATATTAGCTTTACTAGCTTATGATATTGGTCCTGACGACGAAGTGATTGTACCGACCAATACTTTTATTGCTACGGCTAATGCAGTTGCACATGTCGGAGCAAAAGTAGTTTTTGCTGACGCTAATCGTAGCACATATAATATAGATATAAACGGTCTTGAAGATTTAATAACTGAGAAAACAAAAGCTATTATACCAGTTCATTTATATGGCCAGCCTTGTAGAATGGACGATCTGAAAAAGATTGCTAGGGAACACGACCTGATATTAATTGAGGATTGTGCTCAGGCTACCGGAGCTTACTTTGGACATAGACGGGTTGGTTCTATAGGGCATGCTGGGTGCTTTTCTTTCTACCCGACGAAAAATCTCGGGGGAATGTGCCAAGGTGGAGCTGTCATAACTAATTCATCGAAGGTAGCGGACACTGTGAGAAGTATAGGTAATGTTGGTAGATCTATGAATTCCCACACCGATTTTGATTTTATAGGATTTAATTCCAGGTTGGACACCATCAACGCCGCTTTTCTTACCGAAGGTTTGAAAACGCTTGACGAGAACAATATCAGAAGAATTGAAATATCAGATATGTATAATGAAAAACTAGAAGGACTGCCGTTAATAACTCCGTTTGTTATTGGTAAGGTTTACCATGTCTATCATTTGTACACTGTTAGTTTGATTGATAGTAGGTTAAGAGATAGATTGCAGGCGTATTTGAATAATGCTGGTATAGGTTGTGGAGTTTATTACCCCAAACCATGTCATAAACAACCAATGTACGATGATGGTACGTCGTTACCAGTTGCAGAGTCGCTTGCGAAGTCTACGCTGTCGTTGCCTATGCATTTGAATATGACTGAAAAAGATGTAAATTATGTATGTGAGGAGATAGAAAAATTTTTCGGGGCGGTTAAGTGAAATACATAAAAATATATGGCGACCGTCGAACTGGTACAAATTTTTTGCAGCAGTTATGTCGGCAGAATTTTGAAAATATAACTGTGTTTGATAATCAGTTTGGATGGAAACATGGTTTTCCTTTGGACAAAGATAAGATGTCTAATTGGGTTGTAGAAAATCCTAAAAGAAAATCCAATTATGGTAAAATTTTTAAAAAAATTTTGGAGGGGGATTATAAATTATATCCATGCATTATTATTAAGAATCCATATTCATGGTATTCCTCTATTAAGAATTATATAGGAAACAAATTCAATATGGATAGATCATATACCAGATATAATAGTATATATAGATCCTATAAGAAACTATATGAAGGAAAGCATGATAATAACATTTATGGAAAATCTGTTATTATTAAGTATGAAGATTTGTTATCGGACACTAATAGAAAAATTACTGAAATTG
>Ga0180438_10002749_pt1 | contig 27835 bp, 33 predicted proteins | sample SS_ome_12_FD_132455 | JGI IMG/M metagenome (GOLD analysis project Ga0180438, IMG submission 132455) | Hypersaline lake sediment archaeal communities from the Salton Sea, California, USA - SS_3_D_2 metaG | ecosystem: Environmental > Aquatic > Non-marine Saline and Alkaline > Hypersaline >...
ACGTCCTGCCCTTGGCCGTAAAGGAGGAATCCGGCCTCCTCCGCTTTCAGCTCGTCGTTCACGATGCTTTCCGTCCTTCTCGTTATCCTCGGGTTTTCCGTGATCCTCATCTTCTTCAGCGTTCCGGAAGGCCCCATGGGCTGGACGATGTCCGAATACTCGAAAGAGATCGCAGGCTTCTTCCTGAACTGGAGCTCCACGTCCGTGGGGCATTCGGCAAGCGAAAGCTCCTGATTCTTCTCTATGAAGCTCGAGCGGGAGAAGATGTTTTCCCTCTGCTTGGAGCGGAGGACGAAGGACCGCATCTCTATTATGTCGGAATAGGGCCTACCGAACCAGTCCTGAGGGGAAGCGAGTGTTTCTGGCTTGTCCGGATCCAGGGAGGAGAGAGGCCCCACGTATACGTTGGGGTAGAAATTGTGGCCGATGAAGACCGAGGTGGAAGGCCCGAAGAATTCGTTTCCTATCCTCTCCTTTATTTCCGGGATCGCCCTCTCCCTTGAGAGCAGCGGGCAGGACCTCCAGCCGCAGAGCTTCCGGGATCCCTTGCACATGAGACACAAGCGGGCAGGGCTGACCATAAGAATCTCCTCAGGATTTAGGATTGTTTTTTATAGATATAAGTTTAAATTTAATCTTATGAAGCAGCAGCAGAAGCAGGTTCTGATGGCGCTATTCATAGTCTTCATAATGGTGGCGTCAGCGATCGGGTTCGCCCTTCTCCAGGGCGTCCCGAAGGATACCGGACCGGAAACGCCTACGTTCCCGAACGTTGTCGAAAGGGTGCTGGATCCGGAGGAGAAGCTCCTGATACTGAGGGGAGGGAAGAGCCTGATAGAATATCTTTACCCCTCGAACTGCACGTGGTGCTTCGAGAGGAGGATCGTCTACGAGAACTTCGCGACCTCCCAGGAATTCAGCGATTACGTGATCCTGGAGACGAGCGTGGAGGAGAACGTCACGGCGGAGTGGATCTTGATAGCGTACACGGGGGACCAGATAGACCTGGTTGATGTTAACACGACGGAAGACATGGTCGAGATATTCTGCGAGGCGAGCGTTGTGAAACCGAACGTGTGCGTGCTGCTTGAGATATAGAATCAGAAATTTAAATCCGCATTTATAAATATAACCTGACAAAAAGACTTTATACATTGTTAACGGTTTGATAGAATGTACAAGATATTGGACGTGAGCGACAGGATACGGGTCCCTCCTGACAAGTTCAGCCTCAACCTGGAGGAGGCCGTGAAGAACAGCCTGGAGGACAAGCTGGAGGGATACATAGACAAAAACGTAGGGGTCATTCTGTCGGTTCTTTCCATAGAGAAGATAGGGGAAGGCGTTATACTCCCTGGGGACGGGGCGCTTTACTACCCAGTGGAATTCAAGATACTCGCTTACCTTCCTGAACAGCACGAACTTGTGAAGGGGGATGTGATAGACGTTACGGAGTTCGGCGCGTTCGTTAGGCTGGGCCCGGTGGACGGGATGGTCCACGTTTCACAGCTCATGGATGATTTCGTTTCCTACGATTCCAAAAACCTCATGTTCACGGGCAAGAAGACCAAGAGGAGGGTGAAGGAGAAATCCCAGGTCTTTGCAAGGATAATTTCCGTGAGCATGATCGAGAGCCAGTACAAGATAGGACTGACCACGAGACAGCCTGGCCTGGGGGCGCTGGAATGGTATAAGAAAGAGGAGAAAAAGGCGGGAAATAAACCCCAGCCCAGGAAGAAATAAGGTGGTTGCTGATGGTCGAGAGGGGAAAGGTCTGCAAGCACTGCAAAAGGTTCGTTGTCGGGGATAAATGCCCTGCATGCAACACCAAGGACTTCACCAGGACATGGAAGGGCGTGATTATCGTGAGCGACCCCGAGAACTCAGAGGTTGCGAAAATGCTGAGCATAACCGCCCCGGGCAAATATGCTTTGTGGGTAAAGTAGGTGGAAAGATGTCTGTAAAGGTAATTGAGGAGAAAAAGAATCCCTTGCTGAAGAGGGAGGAAATTCACTGCATTCTGGAACATCCTGACAAGGCGACGCCTTCCAGGGAGGAGATGCTCCCGGTTCTTGAAAGGGTCCTGAAGACCAAAAAGGATCTGATAATAATAGACAAGATATTCTCCGTCAAGGGCAAGGGGGAATCAAAAGCCCTCGTCTTCACTTACAAAAAAAAGGAGGACATGCCCAAGGAAAAACTGGAAAAAATGAAGAGGAGGATGGAGAACTCTGCCAAGGGCGAGCCCGCCGGGAAGGCAGAGGCTCCTGAAGGCGAAGCGGCGAAGGAGGAAGGGCAGAAACCCGGGGAGCCCGAAAAGAAAGAGGAGAATCACGAGGGGAAAGAGGGGGCAGAGAAGGGAGAAAAGCCCGAAGGTAAGTGATAATCATGGGAAAGAAGGAAAAGAAAACGAGGAAGAAGGGCAAAAGGGTGAGGAAGGGGAGGAAGCACGAATCGATAAAGGTAAGCAAATACTACGTGTCCAAGGGCGAGAACCTTGAAAGGAACAGGGAATTCTGTCCGAGGTGCGGGCCAGGTATCTGGCTGTCCAAGCACAAGGAAAGGCTTTACTGCGGGAAGTGCGGCTATACGAGCATCGGAGGTAAAAAACCTCCCGGAGAGGTCAAACCTGAGAAAGTACACGTTGAAAAGGCGGAAAGCGAAGATAAACCTGAGGGTGAAGGAAAGAGAGAGGAAGCCAGAGAGTAACCTTACTTATTAATTCTTTTCGGAAATAATAACAAAGATAATTTGACGTGGGCCCGTAGCTCAGTCGGAAAGTAGTTTGAAACGGGCTTGCCCGTTTCTTTCGAGACTCGACAATAGAGCGCCAGATTGCGGATCTGGAGGCCGCGGGTTCGAATCCCGCCGGGCCCGTTATATATAATAAGAGGTAAAATATAATTATGTGGAAAATTATTTCCATCATGAGTTTGCTTTTGGTCGTTCTCATATCCGGGTGCACGGCTGAGGACAAGGCGGGCTTTATAATCGCCTCGAACAACCTTTCGCAATCTGTCCTTGATCTTCACGGGGAATATGCCGAAGGAATTCTTAAAGCCTCGAAAACCATAGAGGAGGAAGATTATTCCGCTTTGTTCGCAGAGGTATGTCCTGTTCATGAATTCAAAGGTCCAGAGGTTGAATTCATGTTTTATCTTTACTATCCGTATGAATGCGACTTTTCAAAGACCGATCTTTTGAAAAACAGCGGCGATTATTCTGACAAAATAAAATATTTAGGACTCTCCTATGTTAAAGCGCTCAGCATAATAGCGGATAAGGAATATTCGGCACTTTCGGAACTTTACAGCAAAGAGAAGGTCACGCAGGATTCCCCGGAAACCATAGGCAAGGATGTCGCGAACAAGATAATTGATACCCTGGCCTTCACGTATATGATAACTATCAAGGCTTCCGTATACACTCACACCCTTGAATACCAATTTTTGGACTGTAATAAAAACGAATCCTCCTCTTGCGTTGATTCGGTTTTCCAGAAGTTCGAGTCAGCCACACCCGAGATAATAGAAAATATAAAATTCGATGACAGCTATCTGGATTCCTGCAGGAATTACTTTCAGGGCGCAGATCAGGAAGGGCAGATAGGAATGTTAAAAACGCAGTTAAGCGGATTGTTTGAAGAGGTCGGATATAGCGGAAACGTGGATGATTACATAAGCTATGAAACCATATGCGCGAGGTTTAGGACCGTTCACTCTTCTGCTTATGAGGGGATTCTGGACGACGTCAGCGAGCCGATTCAGAGATACGTTATTGCTTTAACCTTCTTCGGATTAACCGGTTTTTACGAGAATAGAGAATCACTGACAGGCTCCGTGGAGCAGATTGTGGGTTAAGAATCCGGAATTCGTTCTCATTGCGAGCACATCTATAAATATAAATCATTTCCATACAATTTAATTACCCATGGGGCTGTGAGGTAGTCTGGCTATCCTGGCGGGCTCCAGTTCCTTGAAATTGGAGCTTTGATCGGGTGTTTTGATCGGAAAAGCGCATGACGCATACGTAGTATGCGTCCACCGAACATACCCGGATGATGAAGAGATACCCGTATACCTGGGTTCGAACACCACTCTTTCCGGACGCTTTCGCAAGTCGCAAAGAGCGGTGGACCAGAAAGGTCCAATCGAAAGTCCCAGCAGCCCCATACACCGCTTTTCCTTCTCCCGACAAAAGCGGTTGAGCAAAAGGCAGCTGACGCTTGCACCGCTTTTCCTTCTCCCGCTTGTTTTTTATTCCAGCCTGGACAAACTATTATTATGAGGGGACAGACGGCTTTCGAATACCTGGTAATAGTGATCATAATCCTCGGTTTTCTCGTCCCGGTTTGGCTTTACATGACCCAGGTACAGAACGAGAGCGCCGATCAGCTGTCCCTGACCTATGCGAAGAACGCGGTCAAGAAGATAGCGGAGAGCGCGGACCTCGTTTACTCCCAAAGGCTGGGGGCGAAGGTTAAAGTCGGGATTTACATACCGAGGGGAGTGGAAAACATAAACATAACGGGAAAAACCGTCATAATGAGGATTTATTCTTTATCCGGAACTAGCGACGTTTTCGAGACTTCCATTGCTGATCTGAACGGAACGCTTTCCACTAGTCCGGGCTTCCGGTGGGTCCTGATAGAGGCGATGGGAGATTACGTCCAGATAGGTACGTTGTAGATTATGAGGGGTCAGACAGGGATAGAGTTCATGATAATTTTCGGGATTTTCTTAGCCGCCATAATAATAATGGTTTTCGTGGTCTGGGGTTACGTTCTAGACATCAACGTCTCAACAACGGACATGCAGGCGAATGCGTTTCTGGATACCGTATCGGGCAAGCTGGACACCGTGTTTCTGGAAGGGGACGGCTTTTCCTTCAATTTCACGATGCCCGAGAGTATTTTTGGCATGAATTATTCCGTGGACATAGAGAGGGGTTTCGTCTTCCTTAACGTCAGCGAGAAGGTTTATGCCAAAAGGCTCCTTACCAGAAACGTTACGGGGGACCTCAAGGTGGGTAAAAACATAATAAAGAACGTGGAAGGCATTGTTGTGGTATCATGATAGCGAGGAGGGATTCAGCTACGCTGAATAGTCGGAAACGAATTGAGAGTAAACGCCTTAATAAAAATAAAAGGGGGCAGGTATGGTCCATGGATTTCGTGGCTTCCCTGGTCATATTTTTTCTGGTACTCATCCCCCTGCTGTTTGTGTGGAACTACGTAAACCTCCAGAACATGGAGCAGAGGACGTTCGATGAGATAGAGACCCTCGCTCTCAAGATTTCGGACTCCCTGATACGGACGAAGGGCATACCCGAAAACTGGAACTCGAGCAACGTGAACGTCATAGGACTGGCGGAGGAGGAAAACGTTCTTAACGCCACGAAGGTTTCCGAATTCCTCTACATGGGCAACAGCGAATACGACCTCACGAAAAGCATCCTAATAGGCAAATACGATTTCTTTTTCAGCGTGACGGACCTCAACGGGACTTCTTACGGGACCATAGGCAGCAAGCCTGCGGACAGGACGATCGTTCCCGTCGAGAGATATTGCCTGTATAACGAGAGGGTCGTGAAGATCGAGCTTTCCCTGATAGGCTAGATTTCTACCTCGAACCATTTGTATTTTACCCTTATCCTGTAGCCCATCTTCCTGAGTCTCTTCACCATCTTCAGGTCCTTGTCCCCTTTCCTGGACAGGAATTCCTCAATTCCGAGCTCAAGTGCGATTATGGGATGGATTATGTTTACAATTATGTCCTTGTCTTTCAGCTCGATCTCAGCGGCAGGTGCCTTGCCGAGATAGATCATAAAACGAACCCTGCCGACAATACTCCGAAAAATTTCTCCAAGAACGTTCATAAAGATCAAAAACTATTTTCTCTTAACGAAAGGAACGATCGTGAACTCCACGTTGCCGTTTACCTTTACCTTTGACTTGCCTATGTTGAACTCGACGCCGTCAAGGTTTACCTTGGTTTTGGTCTCCTTGCCTTCCAGTATCTGCAGTACCTTGAGGAAAAGCTCTTCCTTGTTCTTGACTATCTCATCGAAAACGCCCATACACACACCACCTTAAATACCGAATTATATATTATTTGTCTTTTATTTTAAATAACTTATTAACGTCTTGTATACTAATTCTTAATATATATGGCTGAGAAGATCATCGTGGGGAAGGGGTGGAAAGACCTCAAGAAATACGGGCCGGAAGGGACGGCGTTCATAGGCAAGCACATAGTGGGCAGGGGGGAGGAATCCCACCTTACGAACCCCATCCACATGGACGTCACGAGGCCCCACGTCGTACTCGTGTGCGGCAAGAGGGGCACGGGAAAATCTTATACTGCAGGCGTCATCGCGGAGGAGATATACAGGCTCCCGGCGGAAATCAAGAAGAACATATGCGTCCTGATGGTGGATACCATGGGCATATACTGGTCCATGAAGCTTCCGAATGAAAGGGACGCGGACCTCCTGAAGGAATGGGGGGTGCAGCCGGAGGGGATAAAAACGAATCTCTTCGTCCCGAGGGGGTATTTTGACGAGTACAAGAAGGCGGGCATAAGCGTGGATCGACCATTCACCGTTTCCGTTTCCGAGCTGACCTCTGAGGACTGGGCCATAACGTTCGGGTTCTCCATGATAGACGAGTACGGGATATTGATAGAGCAGGTTATAGACAGGCTGTCGGAAAACGGGGGGAACTATTCGATGGATGACATAATAAGGGGTATAGAGGCTGAGAAGAGGTCGGAAAGTAAGGTGAAAGAGGCGCTAATAAACAGGTTTTTAGCCGCGAAAGAATGGGGCATATTCGAGAAGAGGGGCACGAAAACAGAGGATCTCGTCAAGCCAGGGACGATTTCGGTACTTGACGTTTCCCATTACATGAGGGTCTCGGAATCCTGGTCCATACGGGCGATGGTTGTCGGCCTTCTCTCCAGGAAGATATTCGAGGAGAGGCTGAGCGCTAGGAAGGTGGAGGAATACGGCAAGGTCACGGGCCAGGCGAAGAGAACGATGCCCATGGTCTGGATCATGATTGACGAGGCGCACCAGTTCATCCCAGAGAAGGGATCGACAGCAGCCTCAGGTCCGCTGCTAACGCTCGTCAAGGAGGGCAGGGAGCCGGGGATTTCCGTACTTATGATAACCCAGCAGCCGAACAAGCTCCACAGCGACGCCCTCTCTCAGGCGGACCTCATAATCTCCCACAGGCTGACGTCAAAGCTGGATATCGAATCCCTTCGCTCGATAATGCAGACCTACATGCTCGAGGACATACAGGAATACCTAAACGAGCTGCCGAAGAACAAGGGATCCGCCATAGTCCTGGACGACAACCTGGAAAGGATCTATGAGATACAGATCAGGCCGCGATTCTCCTGGCACGCGGGCGGTTCACCGATAATACTGAAGGAGAAGGGCCTGCTGGAGGAAGCTTAGTTCATCTCCTTATCTTCCCCCTCTTCTTTACGATCTTTATCCTCTTTATCCTATCCTTGTCAGCGTCCTTGACTGTTATCCGGAAATTCCTTAACTTTATCCTGTCGCCCTTCCTGGGGAAGCGCCCGAGCTTGCTGACTATAAGATCAGCTATCGTTTCGATGTCCTTCTGCCTGAAATCTATCCCCATGATCTTCGTGATTTCCTTCAGCGGGGTTTCCGCCTCCACTATTATGCTCTTCTCGTCCAGCATCCTCAGTTTCGTTTTCCTTACGTCGCTCTCGTCGTATATCTCTCCCACTATCTCCTCAAGGAGGTCCTCCAGAGTGACTATCCCTTTAACGTTGCCTTTCTTGTCAGTCACCACCGCCATGTGGCTTCCTCTCTCCCTGAAGTCGTCCAGAAGGAGAGCCAGGTTCTTTTCTTCCCCTACGAACATGACGGGGGAAACTAGACTTTCTATTTCCATATCGAACTGCTTGCGCTTAACGTGTTTCAGTATGTCCTTTATGTGCACGATCCCTATCACGTTGTCGAAGCTGTTCTTGTAGACAGGGATTCTTGAGTAGCGGGAATCCAGTATCTTCGAAAGGACGTCAACAAGGCGCATGTCCGACCGTATCGCGACTACCTTTTTCCTTGGCGTCATCACCTCGCAGACCTTGGTGTCCCCGAATTCGAAAATGTTCCTGATCATCCTTTCCTCATCCTTCTCTATCACCCCTATCTCCGTTCCCATGGTCAGGGCGGTCTTTATCTCGTCCTCGGTTATGTCGGGCCTCTTTTTGCTCGTACCGAAAATCCTCAGAATCCCGAGGCTCAGCTTCTCAATGAAAATCACGACAGGATAGAATATCATGGTAAGTACGTATATGGGTCCCGAGAGTAGGAGTGAAACCCTTTCCGCGTTCTGGTAGCAGAAGGATTTGGGCGTGATTTCCCCGAATACCAGAACGAGAAAGGTCATCACCCCGGTCGCTATGCCCAGCCCCGAGGACCCGAAAAAGTCCGTGAATATCACCGTCGCCAGCGAGGCGGCTGCGATGTTAACGAGGTTGTTTCCTATAAGGATGGTCACCAGGAGCTTGTGGGGCTCTTCTTTAAGCTTCCTGAGCATCTTCGCGCCCCTCTTCCTTTGCCGGACAAGCCTTCTCACCCTTATGTCGCTCAGGGAGAAAAAAGCGATTTCCGAGCCGGAAAAAAGGGAGGAAAGAACAATGAGTACTACCAGAACCAGTATTTCAGGCAACATAAAAATAATTGGTTTTACTGGCTTTTATTTCTTCATTTCCTTCGAAAGCCTGTTTACCTTGTTCTCGATTTCTATCATTTTCGAGACCAGCTCCCTGTATCTCTTCTCTAGTTTTATGTCAATGTCTATCCTTCTGCTGTCGAGCTTGTGTACCCTGTATTCGGTTGATCTCTTGTGCTTGCTTGCGAGATCGAACGTGTGCTCGAGCTGCTGGGAAATCGAACTAAGTTTCTTGTAGATGTCGTCCTGGTATCCCAGGACCTTCACGTTCGAGAGTTCCTCGGAGAGCTTTCCCGCCCCTATTATAACCACTATGAGCAGGAGAACAAGGAAAGACTCGAAGGGTATTGCCGCGGCCATGATGCCTGCCACCATGGAGATGGCGATCGCTGCGAACAGCAGCCAGAATATCTTGTCCCAGTGCCTGAACCAGTGGATGCTCGAAAACATAGTTATTATTTAAAGGTAAAGAATTTAAAGGTTTTTTGCCCCCTTTATCTCGTTTTGTTAACGTTTTTAAACTTGTATCCCTATATAACGTTTATGAAATTCCCTAAAACCCTGCGGACCTATTGTCCCAAATGCATGAAGCATACGGAACACTCTGTCAGGCAGTCCAAGAGGAAAGGCCGGTCCCAGGCGCATCCCCAGTCCCAGTCGCAGAGGAGGTTCAGGAGGAAAATGGAGGGATACGGCTCCTTCCCGAGGCCCAATCCCAAAGGGGAGGGGAAGCCCACGAAAAAGGTTGACCTGCGCCTCACGTGCAAGGAATGCAGCAAATCCCACACGAAAAAGGGATTCAGGATCAAGAAGTTCGAACTGACTTAGCGTATGGCGCAGGTTCCACCTGCGTCCATGAAATTTAGGTGATGTTATGGCTTCAAAATTCGTAAAGGTAAAGTGCAAGAAGTGCAAGAACGAGCAGGTTGTTTTTGAGAGGCCGGCCTCTGCAGTCAGGTGCCTGGTCTGCGGCGAGGTTCTGGCGAAATCCACGGGCGGGAAGGCCAAGATAAAGACTGATGTGATATCAAAGGTTTAGGTGTTCGTTTGGAGAAAAAGATTCCTAAAAAATGGGAACTTGTGGTGTGCAGGATAAAGAAGATAAATCCCCATTCGGCCCTTGCGTACCTGGTGGAATACGAGAGGATGGGCCTTATACACGTGTCAGAGGTCGCCTCGAGATGGGTCCGGGACATACGGGAGTTCGTAAAGGAAAACCAATACGTGGTTTGCAGGGTCATGGAAGCCGACAGCGATCACATCTCCCTCTCACTCAAGAGGGTATACAAGGAGGACATGACCAAGAAGCTGAACGAGTTCAAGAGGGAGAGGAGGTCTGAAAAGCTCATCGAGATGTGCGGAAGGATTCTGAAGAAAAGCCCTGAGGAAATCAAGAAGGAGATGATCCCTGTCCTAATCGAGGAGTTCGGATCCCTGACAAAAACGTTCGAGATGGCCCTGAGGAATCCCGACCTGCTCAGGAGGAAGAAAATCCCTCCTAAATGGACTGAGGCGATAATGGACATCGCGAAGAAGAACTATGCGGACAAGACCTTCTACGTCAAGGGGAATCTCAAGCTTATCACCAGCAGGCCGGACGGGATCGAGGTCATAAAAAAGGCGCTCCTTAAAGCGAAAAGCCAGGGCCTCGAAGTACAATATGTCTCCGCCCCCAAATACGTCCTGATCGGTAAGGGGAAGAACTACAAGGAGACCGAGAGCAAGGTCAGAACGGTAGGGGAAGGGATAGCCAAGGAATTCGAGGGTGAAGCGAGCTTCGAGCTGGAAAAATAAAGAAAAGGATTTTTATGCCAGAATTTTCTTGATGTCTCTGAAAACTTTCTTGCCTTCTTTTGTATTGGGCTTCCAAGTCCTTGTACCCCAGAAACTCTGCCTCTGGATGCTAAATCCATTTCCCCTGTAATGGTTTCTTCTTTTCCTGTTCATGTATTTTTTGGTCAGAGGTACCCATGGGCCGACAACAATGTTTTCTGTTTCCTTATCGTGCTTCGGTGCGTAGCCCAATTGTTCTTCCAGGGGGCCGAATAACCTTTCTACCATGTCTGATTCTGAGATGTTTGTTGAGATGACCCTGGTATTGTATAATTTGTCGATTTCCTGCCTGTGCCCATTGTATTTACTTCTCTTGGGAAAGGATGGTTTCTTTCCCACCAGCATCACGCCGTTCTGTATTGGAAAGACTTTCATTTTTTTGGCGATCTTTTCATCGATTTTTGGTGGAATTTCATTGGTGGAATGTTCCGAGAATCCTGTTCCCTGATATTCGGTTTCTATTTTGTTGATCCGGGAATCTGACAGCTTAATATTACTTAAGTATTTGCCTTTTTTTGAAAAGACGAGCTGGGCATACCCGACTCCTTGTTTGATTTCTCTATCGGGCTTGTATCCCCATTTAATCATGTCTTTTATCAACCCTTCTGGAACCCCTCTGGGGTTTGTAAGGGTATATTCTACTTCCGAACCGTCGTATATCCTCCATTCGCATTTCACCATACGATCACCTCTATCCTGTTATTTTAAGGGTAACCCCCGAATTTTTAACATTGTCCAAATAACCTTTGACGGCAGACCTTACGTTTTCAATTACGGGTGCAATGTTTTCACGATAATCGCTCGCGCATTCCGCATAAACGTCATTAAATTCTTCAATTAAAGTTCGTCCTATTTGGCCGAAAAAGCCAAATACCTTTCTGTCAATTTCTTCTATGAGCGCGTCCCTTGCGGTTGCCGGGCTATAGTTGAGAACATCTTTTCCTGTTATATCCCCCCAGGGTAATACAATTTCTTCACGTGTATCATATCCCAATATATTACCTTTCACCCTTTTTTTACGCATCATCAACACCTCTATTTTTTATCACTTTTTAATAGTTAATTTACATATTTATTGATTCGGGGGTTTATAAAGCTTTCGGAGGGTAAAGGGTAAAATCCGGCTCAAATCAGGCCGCGATCTGCCCGGTTTCCATGTCCTCCTGATCTTCATCCATGGCCACGTAATCGTTCCCCTTTTGCGGATCTTCAAGCGCGTCGTAAGGCATGTTCCCGTCCCTGTGATTCTTGTCAGTCGCCTGGGCGTTGGTGTCGGCGGTGAACTCGTCCGCGTGATCGTCGTCCCTGATCTCGCGGAAGATCTCAAGAAGGTCCATGCGTTCCCCTACCTCCCGGTCAGGGAGGATCAGGTCGTATCGCATTTCGAACTTCTCGTAGAACAGGGCGGGGGCTGGGAATATTGCCTTGCTTCTCCCGTACGACGGCCTGTTTCCTGCATCTGCTGGCATTCTCATCAAAAAGCGCTTTAAAACAGAATATTTATATATAACACATAATTTATAAAAATCTACTGCAAATCGTGGGAAAATGGTCTTGGACAAACTCGGATCGGGCCTGAAGGACACATTCCGGAAGATAGCCAGGCTTGGTGTCGTGGACAAGGAGGCAGTGGAAAGGATAATCCGTGACCTCCAGAGGACGCTGATCCAGTCAGACGTTGATGTCAAAATAGTTCTCGGTATGTCGCAGGACATAAAGAACAGGATCCTGAAAGAGCCTCCAAAGGGGATGACGCTCAAGGAATATTTCATAAAAACGCTCTACGAGGAGATAGTGAACCTTCTGGGAAGGGAAAGGGGTAAGCTTGAACTGAGGCCCGGGAGGGTACTCCTGATAGGCCTCTTCGGTTCTGGAAAGACGACCACGTGCGGGAAGCTCGCCCTCTGGTTCAAGAAACGCGGTCTGTCCGTGGGGCTTGTCGCCTGCGACACCCATCGAGCAGCGGCTCAGGACCAGCTTAAACAGATAGGCAAGAAGCTGGACATACCCGTTTATTTCAAGGGGAAGAAGCCCGAGGAGATCGCCAAGAACGCCCTGAAGGCGAAGGAGAACGTCCTCATATTCGATTCCGCGGGCAGGGACGCTCTGGACGGAAAGCTCGCCAAGGAGCTGAAAAACCTGGGGGGGATAATAAAGCCGGACGAGGTCTTCCTTGTGATACCGGCTGACATAGGCCAGGCCGCCAGGAAGCAGGCCGAGGAGTTCAACAAGCTTGTCGGCATAACGGGCCTGATCGTCACCAAGCTCGACGGGACTGCGAAAGGAGGGGGCGCATTAGCAGCGGCGAGCGTTTCCGGATCCAACGTAAGGATGATAGGCGTCGGGGAGAAGACCGAGAACTTCGAGGAGTACGACCCCCAGAGGTTCGTATCAAGGCTTATCGGATACGGGGACATACAGGGGCTGCTGGAGAAGGCCAAGGAGGCGGGGGCGGAGGAAACCGCGAAGAGGATGATGGAGGGCAGGTTCACCCTCAACGAGTTCTACGAGCAGCTCGGTTCCCTCCAGAAAATGGGCTCTCTATCGAATATTACAAGCATGATACCTGGATTCTCCGGGGCGCTTTCGAAGAAGATGCCCAAGGACTTCCTTGACGTGCAGGAGGACAAGATGAAGAGGTGGAAGTTCGTGATAGACTCCATGACTCCCAAGGAAAGGGAGGATCCGGACCTGATAAAGGTTTCGAGGGTACAGAGGATCGCGAAGGGTTCCGGGACGACCCAGTCGGAGGTCAGGGAACTCCTGAGGAATTACAAGCAGATAAAGAAGGTCATGAAAATGGCAGGAGGCGGGAAGGCCTTCAGGAGAGGACCCTTCGCCAAGCTGGCAAAGCAGTTCGGTTTGGGGGCGTGATTCGCCTTTGACCGAAACAAATCGCAATATTTATAACAGAAACGCCCAATATAATAATTGATGAGAAAAATTCTGCTCTCTGGTCTCATAATTTTTCTGATTCTTGCTTCTATATCCAATTTCGTTATTGCGCCTGAAACCACGTGCACTGATTCTGACGGGGGAAAGAATTATTATGTTAAAGGGACTACAACGAATCCTCCTCCGGAATATACGAGCTCATGGACAGATAAATGTATAACCTCAGTAACACTGCAGGAGGGGACATGTACAGAAGATCTGGGTGTTCACACTTATGAATGCCCGAACGGCTGTTTGGAGGGGGCGTGCATACCGGCGTGCACGACCAATGAAGAGTGTCCTCCTGAAAACGAGGGGGAGCATTACTGCAAAAATTCTGAATTAAGGTGCATCATAAAAACATCTTATAGCTGTATAGAAAATGAGTGCGTGGTTTCTGGGGCCGGGGAACTCTGCGGAACCTGCCCGAACGGCTGTTTGGAGGGGGCGTGCTTGGAAAAGCCAGGGTGTACGAATGACGAGGAATGCCCTTCATCAATGGAATATTACTGTTCTGGCTCCTACAGCTGTACAAGGATGAAAACCTATGCTTGCATGGAAGGCGAGTGCGTTGTTGCTGCCGAAGGGGGCAGCTGCGGCCCTTGCCCGCACGGCTGCGAGGAAGGGAAGTGCGTAGAAGAGGAATGCGTCGGGGAGGGCGGATCGCTCGGGGCCGTGATCCCGGAAAACACGATAGAATGCTGCGAGGGCCTGACGCCGATAAGGCCGGCCACCCAGGATGGCGATACTTGTTCTGTTGTTCTCGGGTCGAGGGGTTACTGCACGTATTGCGGGGACGGCGTTTGCAAGGAGCCCGAGAACTCGTGCAATTGCCCGGGAGACTGCAAGTATTCGGGTGTTTGCCCTGTTATGATAGACCTGTCGTTCAACAAGCATGATTATTATCCCGGAGATTACTTCGAGGCTGTCGTCAAGATTTACGACAATGAAAGGAAGCTCATGCCCAACCAGGCTTTCAGCGTGTACAACCAAAGGCAGGGAACGGGCTCGACATATTACACCGACTCGACAGGGATCTGGAAGGAGATTTCCAAGGTTCCTTCAACCCCGGAAATTTCCGGTGAGTGGACTTTCCTGGCCTCTGTGAACAAAGAGGGATGTTCCTATGTTTCCGATAAGGAGAGCATCTACATACACGTAACGGATAAGTGCGGGGACGGCTTCTGCGATTACAACGAGAGGGAAATCGTATGCGATACCCTGTGCGCTGCCGAATTGACAACTTACACGAAAACCGCTTCCATAGCTCCAAGCGTTACGGGAGGTATGACAATCGCAACACCCACGCTGCAGGCATACGAGCAGATAGCTGAACAGGAGATAATATCACAACCAACCTCCTGCGAAAGCTATTGCCATGTTAAGTGCCCGAAGGACTGCACGCCCAACTGCGGTAACGGGGTGTGCGACAGAGAGGTATGTGAAGCCGAGGGATGCCCTGTGCCGGAAAACGAGAAAAATTGTCCTCAGGACTGCAGGAAACCTAACTACTGCGGTTCGCGCTCGACAGATCCCAACTGCATCTGCCAGGAAGGCTACAGGAAAGAGGTGTTTGAGTCTCCTTGCGAACCCTTAAAGGACATAGAGTGCCCTGTTGAGAATGTTTTGTGTGCGGAGGGATACGTCCCGCAATCGTACGTGGCCGAGGACGGGTGTCCGCACCAGAAATGCATCCTTGAACCAACTGTTGCTGTTGTTCCAACCACCGGAATGATGACGGGAACTGCAGAAATTGTTAAAATTGGTTATCGCAACGCCTACTGGCAGTGTTATGACGGGAAGGAGAAGTACGAGGATGGTACTTCATGCATAGCCCCGGAAACCTGGAAAAGGCATGCGGAGGAGTTCTGCAGCGGGCATTGCAATGCTTACGGGAAGTGCGGGGTGAACAGCTTCAGGCTAGGAGGTGACTGCACTATAGAAAATGAATGTTACGATTCGGACAGCGGGAAGAATTATTATGTGAAAGGATATGTAAAATACCAGGATGATGCAACATGGGATTCCTGTGAATCTGATGGAATAATCGTTAATGAGAGATATTGCTGTGATAATCTTGAAGCAAGTATAACCTGTACCGCCACTTACAGGTGCCCGAACGGCTGTCTGGACGGGGCCTGCGTAAAGGAAATGAGGATATGCAGGTATTACAGGTGCGTTACTGCGTACAAGGATCTGTATCTCTCCACTGACAAATACTCCTATGACCTGAACGAACCCGTGGAGATACGAACGAATTCTTTCCCGGAAGAATACATAGGCATCAGGGAAATAAAGGTATCTGTGACTGATCCCTACGGGGAACAGCAGCCGGTCATGCTGAATGCTGTCTGCGAGACAGGAGGAGGGGTCTGCCCTGAATGCAAGCCGGGCTATTACTGCGCGCCCTGCACGACAAAAACTGTCTGCTATTTCAAGGGAACCTATACGGACACGGGGTCTGTAGGCATCTATCAGGCAGGGAGATGGGTTGAAACAGGGGATTTCATGATACACCCCATGTCTTTCAGGGTTTACGATGAGTCCCTGCTGGGGAGATATCTCATACTCAGTGACATAGACGGGTACGCTTACAAGGATTCCCAGCTCAGCCCGGGACCTGAAAACGTCATGGGTTACATGGCGCACTACGTGAAGGACGGGAGGGATTACGCGGTGATAGTGGCGGATTTCGAGAACAGGGAAGGCCTTGAAGAGTTCCTGAAAAACGCCATGGGCCAGATAGTCCCGAGAGAAAAGCAGATAGATGGCTATTATGTTTATGTTTTCGAGAGTTACGGTCAGAAGATTTACATCTGGACTTACAAGACTATCCTGGTCGGCGTCACCGAGTACGCGCCTTATGTGGTTGCCACCAGGGTAGCTTCTGCACCTGTCCCGGTTGAGGTTCCTGCCAAACAGGAGACGACCGAGGCGATACCCATGCAGGAGCAGGAAGTCCTTGGGACGCCCCAGGAGGCTCCCGGGCTCCTCACAGGAATGATTACGGGGATGCCTATTGCAGAGGCAACGCCCCTGTATTGCGGTATGGATTCCCTGCATGCGGATTGCGTATGCAGGGCGGACGAGGTCAAGGAGGAGTTCACGCCCCAGTGTCTCAGTCCCCCTTGCGAGACCCACTACAGGTGCAGGATCAAGGAACCCAGTGAGCTGATAAATGCGTATCTAGACAAGTATCCCAGCGATATAAAGGCAACTGGGACCGAGTGCGAGGGGAAGGGAGGGTACTGCATAGATGCCGGAAGTTCCTGCAGGCAAGGTTTCGAGGAAACCGGTTTCGCGTGCAAAACTTCCGCTGAGAAGTGCTGCATAAGGGAAGTGGACAGGGACGACTTCCTGGAGATTGTCATGAAGCTCGAGGGGATAAGGGTCAGTATGGACAGCCTCGAGAGAAGGGCGAGGGCGCTTTCGGAATACTACGAATCAGTGGGCGACGAGGACAGGTCCGGGAAGTTCAGCGATGTTGCCGAGATGTTCGCAAAGGCGAAGGGCATGGTTGATGACATAGTCGCGAAGATAAGGGCGAACCTTGACGACCTGGAGGGCATACGCGCGGAGATCAAGGGGGACATAAACGAGCTTAGGACTTACATAAGTTCGATACTCGAGAGGATGGTATCCTGAGGAGGGATTTTATGGCGGAAAGCCTTTACGATCAGGCGGAGAGAACGGAAAATGCTAGAAAGGGGATCGGCAGGAAGAAGGTGTACGCTCTTGTTGCAGTCATAATAATTCTGGCAGGCGCCGTGGGAGTCATGCTGTACACCGGTTACGGGGATCTCTTCCCTTTCGTGGAGAGTATAACCAATGCGGAACAGGCCTCGAACACGCTTTCTGGGCTCGGGAACGACCTGAGCGGAATAACGGACGATCTCAAGGAAATGGAGAACATTCTCTGAATAACGGATTTATAGGAATTGGGGGAATTATTAATTATGAACAAGACTATCCCTAAAACACTTCCCAAGAAACTCACCAAGCATGAAATAGAGAAGAAAATAGTCACGGAGAAGGAGAAGAAGAAAATTCTCGATCAGATAGTTAAGGCAAGGCCAAAAACATTGGGCCAGAAGGCCGCGGACTGGGTAACCAAATGGTTCGGGAGCTGGACGTTCCTTTTTATCATATTCTTATTTATGGGCATTTGGGTAAGCATAAACCTTTTCATTGTGTTCGTAAGGTGGGACCCCTATCCATTCATTCTTTTCAACCTTTTTCTCTCGATGCTTGCGGCAATACAGGCCCCGATAATATTGATGAGCCAGAACAGGCAGACAGAAAGGGACCGGCTGAAGGCTGAGCAGGATTACAGAGTCAACCGCAAGGCGGAGCTGGAAATAGAGGACATGCAGAAGGACCTGGAAATAATAAAACAGCTTATAAGGGATAGCAAGAACTGAATCAGGCCATAACTATCAGATTTTTTGAATTTATCGCCTTAAGGAGTCTTCTCCCTTCTCCAGACCTTTTTCTTATCCTGATGTTTCCGTTCTTCCCGACCACCGGAGAGAAAAGGTAATTTTTTCCCTCGTAGAAATCTACCTTTTTGTCGGTGAATTTGTTCTCGACCTTTATGTTGAAGAACGCTCCCTTCTCGCCGATCAGGTATTTGATTTCCTCTTTATGCGTTTTAAGCGTTTTTTCTCTGGGTTCAGCTGATATGCCTTTAGGTTGAACGGATATGCTCACCCCTGTCTTGCTTTCAAGTTCCGTGATGTTCTTGCCCTGCCTGCCGATGACCTTGGGGATGGCCTCGTTCATTACCCTGAGAACGATTCTCTTGTCCGAGAGGAATTCGACCTGGAAGTCCTTGTCTATCTTGCCCAGCTCTTCCTTTATGATTCTCATTACCACTTCCTTGAGCTCCCTGGGTGCTTCCTTTATGGGTATTATGACGTTTTCCTCCCCGAACGTGTAGATTTCGTATTCGAGTTTTTTGGTCTCGAAATTCTTGACTTCCACCACGGGTCTCGCCAGATCCTGTTCGGTCATGCCTGTCGGGACTTTAACCGTTAGGTTGACCGTGTACGTCTTTTCGATTTTCCCGTTCTTTATGTAGATAACCGTGTTCAGCACGTGGGGTATCATGCCGAGCTCTATCCTTCCTATGAACCTCTGTATCGCTGATATTATGTCTGTGGAGTGGACGACCCCTATCATCCCCACTCCCGCGAGGCGCATGTCAGCGAAAACCCGGAAATCCCTGGTTTTTCTTATCTCATCGAATATCGTGTAATCTGGCCTCACCAGGAGCAGCAGTTCCGCTGTTTTTTCCCAGTCGTTCTCGAGGGGAGCGTACTGCGTGATTTCCGGACCTACCTGCAGGTCTCGGGGCTGCTCGAAGGTTTTAACTATCTTCCCCGTTTTGGAAAGGAATTCCGCGATGCTCGCGGCGAAGGTGGACTTGCCTGAACCCGGGGGTCCTGCTATCAGGATTCCCTGATATCCGGAAGTTATCATTTCCTCCAGTTCCTTATGAAGCTTGTAATCTGCGAGCGAGAGTTTGACAATGGGCCTCACCGCCGTGACTTCCGATCCGGATGAGAACGGAGGCCTTGTTATAGAAACCCTGTATCTGCCCATCTGGATCACCATCGCGCCCTGCTTGCTTATCTCTATGAAGGAGCTGGGGTCCTTATGGGTTTTGGAGAGTATCTCGTAAACTATTGATTTCAGCTCGTTGTCATCGATTGTCTTTTCCCTAAGGTTTGCTAGCTTCACGTCCCCGGGTTTACCGCGTTTGGCGTATGGCTTGACGCCAACCTTCAGGTGTACGGACTGGGTATCATCTGTGAAGAATTCCTCCAGCTTTATCTTTTTATCTCCAATATCGAAGGGGATGTACCAGACGGAAACATCCTCCGCCTCCCCTACCAGGGCTTGTACATAATCGCTGGTAAGAAGGGTCGCGTTCTCCTTTACCGCGAAATCGCGTATCAGGGCATCGATCCTTCCTTTTTTCGCGAGGTTTATGTCCTCCTGGGTGGGTCTGGTTCCGTCAAAACTCAGGCTCGTACCGTGCTTACCGCAGAGGCTTCTTATTTTCTTTATCTCGTCAAGACCCCGGAAACCAGTGTCTTTGCCTCTGGAAGCCTGGGCCTGTAATTCATCCACGACTATCCGCGGTATGATTATCTTCGTGTTGTCAAGTTTTCCCTTGTCTATCAGTTCAGTCAGCTTGTGATTGATCAGGACAGATGTATCGGGAACTATTTTTTTGTCATTTTTCTTCTTAATTCTTTCTATCATATTATCACCTATGTTTGATAACTTCAAAGAAATAACCTTTGAGTATCATTTTAAACATCATTTTCATAATGATTAATTAATTAAGTGTAACAAAGGCTTTAAAAATGTATGCTATCTGATATTTTTGGGAATTTCCCCTGTTTTTAGCATTTTTTCCTTCCCTGTTTTCATGTCCCTGAGCTTAACCTTCTTCTTCGCAAGCTCCTGCCTTCCTACAAAAACAACGTAGGGAATCCCCAGGGAATTCGCGTATGAAAGGTTATTGGAAATCCCCCTTCCCAAAAGGTCGATCTCCGTCTTTATGCCAAGGTCCCTCAATTTCTTGGCAATCCTTAACGATTCCTCAAGCGTTTGTATGGGTATCACGAGTACCTGCGTTACGGTCTTTTTCGTTTCTTTCTTCTTTTCCCTGAGCGCCTCCAGTATGGGCTCGAAGCCGAAAGATATCCCTGTCGCCGGGTATTCGCCCCTCCCTATGAACATTCCGATCATCCTGTCGTATCTTCCTCCACCGGCCAGGGACGAAGTGACTTTGGATTTTTTTGCGAATATTTCGTACACGGGGCCCGTATAGTATTCAAGACCCCTCGCTAGCGAGATGTCTATCTGTATCTTGAAGCCCATGAGTTCGCAGTATTTCAGGAGTTCTTTCAATTCCTTAACGCCTTCCTTTCCCTCCCCGCTCTTCATCATTTTACCGACCTTTTCCAGTATTCCCTTGTTTTCGCCCCTGATTTTGAGAACCTTAATAACCTTGCCTGTCTCCTTCTTCCCGAAACCTTTAGTTTCCAGTTCTTCCCTTACTGATTTCATCCCGAACTTCTCGAGCTTGTCTATCGAGAGGATCGCATCCATCTTGTTCTCCCTTATGCCCGCGTAATCAAGCATGCCGTTCAGGAGCTTCCGGTTGTTGACCCTTATGACAACATCCAGGCCCAGTTTCCTGAAAACCTCTTCCGATATCGCGAGGACCTCCGCATCCGCAATCATGGATTTCGTCCCGACGATGTCCGCATCGCACTGGGTGAACTCGCGGTAGCGACCTAGTTTTATCGGCCCGTCCCTCCATACCTGCTGTATCTGGTAGCGCTTGAATGGCTTGGGAAGCGTGGGGTTCATCCCCACAACCTTGCACATGGGTACGGTCAGGTCGTATCTGAGGGCCAGATCGCGTCCTCCCTGGTCCTTCATCCTGAATATCTCCTTGAGAACCTCCACCCCGCCCGCGAATTTCGCGGAAAGGACGTCGAACCTCTCGATCGCGGGGGTCTCGAGAGGAGAGTAGCCGTATCTCTCGAATATTTCCCGGAATATGTCTGTTAATTTCTGCCTCATTATACTGTCCTCTGGCAGAAAGTCCCTCACTCCTCTCGCGTTCATGAGTTCGAAATTCGCCATTCTTATCACTTTATTATTTGGTTTAGCTGTTATTTTAATTTCAATTTTCTGCTTATAATATATAACAAGTAATTATGCAAACCTTTTTTGATCTCGGGTCATTCCGAGCATCCAGAGCGTAGCCAACGAAGTTTGCTCCCTGTATCAGGTGAAGGGTCGCTGCATCTTTGATATCTGAATAGACGCCTCTGGCCGCAACGCTCAAAATATTTTCGTTGATGTGTTTCTTGACAAAAAATACCTTTTTTTCTTCGAATTCTTCATCAGAAATCTGCAGTTTTTGGAGATATCTGGCAAGGCCGTTTGCGGGCGTGTAGGTATCGCATCCCAGGCCCATTTTTTCAGCCAGTTCCCCTCTTTCTTTCACAACCGCCTTCATCGCTCCTTTGATTTTATACGGAAGTTTTCGGTTCGCAGTCAAGGCGTAATTTATGAGAATTAAATTGTTGTTCTCGTTCTCTTCCCTATTTGTCTTCGGGCTCGTGACTCTCTCGTAATCGGTCAAATCATAATCCTTTATTTCAGATTTGTCTACCATCTTAATGGCGGGGAATCCGTGACCGTTGTTGGAAGCGTCATACCATGTCTGGGGATAGCATTCCGGACACCTGTCAATCCGGATTTCAGACATCTGCTCCTCCAGAAATTCCCCTGATTCCGTAACTTGCAATTCCTTTGTTTTTATTATATCCCTGTAGGGTATCATCCATATCAGAGAGCGTACGGACATCAAAGGTTCCCATTTCCCTTCAATCTTTGCCCTTAAAACCATCTGCCCTTCAGGGAAGTGTTCTTTGTAAGTTTCTGAATGCCACCTCTTGTATATCTCCTCCTCAAGGGGGAGTTTTATGATATTCAGTCTCTTTTCCTCGTTCAGGGGCTCTTTCCACCCCTCCATGTAATCGCTCATTACCTTCCTTTCCTGGATTTCGTCCCCAATCTTGGTAAAAGGGACGAACTCGCTTTCCAGGTCTTCCAAATAAAGTTCCGGTTTCTTGGAAATCATTTCAACTTGTTCGCTCATCTTAAAGGATAAAAGTAAGTATTAAATTCTTTACCTACACGTCAAAAACATTCACTTTTTGCGAGGGCAGATCGACTACAGCGGCCTTCCGGAATTCAGGGAGGGCGGCATTCACGAATAGGATTCCCTTGTGCTTCATCACGCCCGCGGACTCGTGTATGTGTCCAAAAACGTGGAGGGCCGGCTTGATGCTTTCGACTGCCTCCCTCAGCTCCATGACGCCCGCGTTGCTGCCGAAGTAGCTCATGTCGAGTATGTCGAAGGGTGGATCGTGCGTTATCACGACTATCTTTTTCGGGTCCTTACCCTTGGCGAGCTTGGTTATCTTCGAATAGTGCCCCCAGTCCGCCCCCAGGAAATAATAGCCCTTGTATTCGGCCACCTGGTTCTCAAGTATGCTCACGTTCCTGTTTTCCGTTTTCAGTTCGTGGTCCCAGTTCCCGCGGACGACGAACGTCCTGAACTTCGTCCTGTCCAGGATCTTCCTCGCGAAGTCCTCGGATAGGAAGTCCCCTGCGTTTATGATAACGTCTACCTTTTCCTTGGAGGCGATCTTCTCGACGTTTTCCGCCAGCTCCTTCTCCCTGTGGTAGTCCGCGACGCATAGGATTTTCATAAGAATCATTTTTGATTTTCTGCCTATTTAAAATTACCTGAGCATGTCCAGGCAGACAAGGGAAAGAACCTTCGCGAAATCCGATAGCTCCCGTATCGATACGTACTCGTTCGCCATGTGCGCGACCTCTTCTCCGGGGGAATAACCCACCGCGAGAACCCCGTTCATTGCCAGGGGCTTGACGAGCGTTGTCCCTGAAAGGCCGATGAATCCGGGAGTCTTGCCTGTGACCTCCTTCGCACGCCTCTTTATCGTCTTGACAAGGACGTTATCTCTTCCGACCTCGACCGGTTTCTGGTGGTCGATTATCTCGATCTTGAACCTCGATTTCCTGTTCTTCCTGCGGACCTCACTGAACATTTTTTTGATGTCCCTCAAAATGTCCTCCCCCCTCTGGGAAGGGGAATACCTGAAATCCAAAAGGACCTCGCACTCCCCAGGGACCATGTTCGGCTGGCAACCGCCCCTTATGACGCCGAGGTTCTTCGTGGGATCGGAGAGCAGCTCGTGTTCTCTGAACTCGGGGGCGTATCCCTTCAGCAGGTTGAGGAACTCGATCATGTTCCATATCGCGTTTATCCCCTTTTCGGGTCTTGATCCGTGCGCCTGCTTTCCGATGGACGTGATTTTCAGGTGGAGCAGGCCCTTTTCAGCGACGTCTATCTTTCCCATCCTGTGAGCGATGTCAGGGACTATCGCGTATTCGCCTTCCAGTTTCCCTTTTTCCATGAGGTAGTACATGCCGTATTTGGAGCCCTTCTCCTCGTCCGCAACGCATGCAAGGATAACCTGACCGCGAAGTTCTTTTTCGAAATGCTTGAGTATTTTCCCGGCTATCAGGGCGCTGGCAGTGGGTCCCTTGTCATCGTTCGTTCCTCTCCCGTACGCCTTCCCTCCATTAACAACCATTTTGAACGGGTCTGTCTTCCAGCCTGTCCCTGCGGGAACGACATCGAGATGGCAGGCTATTATGACCCTGGGCTTACCCTTCCCTATGTAGCCCAGTATGTTGGTCCTTCCTTTCTCCTTATCGAATATCCTGTACCTTATCCCGTTCCTGCGGAAGAAGGATTCGATGACTTTCGCCGCCCTCCACTCGTTTCCCGGAGGGTTTGTCGTATCCGCCGCTATCAGTCTCGAAAGGAGCGCCACCATTTCCTTCTTCTGAGAATCGACCATTCTCGAGACGTTCATATTTTTATAATATATTACTTTACCTATTAATTGGTATGATAGAGACGAGAAGGCTCGCTTTGAGGACGAAATCCGGGACGGACATAATAGACATCACCGGAGAGGTCTCGGAGGAGATAAAGAAATCGAAAATAAAGTCAGGGATCGTTTCCGTGTTCGTCACTGGATCCACCGCTTCGATTTCGACGATCGAGTACGAGCCCAACCTTCTGAAAGACATGAAGAAAGCTCTCGATAAGATCGCGCCTGAAAAAGGCGAATATGAACACCATAAAACATGGAATGACGACAACGGGTCCGCTCACGTCCGTGCGACCCTGATGAAGCCGGGGATAACGGTCCCGTTTAAGGATAAAAAACTCTTTCTCGGAACCTGGCAACAGATCGTCCTGCTCGATTTCGACACCAGGGACAGGGAAAGGGAGATCGTGCTCCAGATAATCGGGGATTAAGATTTGTACAAACTTATCCCGTAAAACCTCGATATTTTCGAGATGGTTTTGTCGTCCGGCTTGAAGCCGCCCTCGATCCTTTTCAGCAATGAAACGGATAACCCCATCTTCTGGGCGGCATCCTCCTGCTTCAGGTCTCTTTTTTCTCTCGCTTCCCGTATCATGTTTGAGAAATCGTCCGCCAGCTCTCTGGGTTCCCTTTCGAATTCCTCCTCCTTCACTATCCCTGTCCTGATGACCGCCTTTAATTTCTCTCTTGGTATCTCCTTCCCCAGTTTCAGGCAGTCCTCGCACACGTCCAGGATTACCCCGTCCAAATCTATCCTTCTGGGATTAGAAACAGCCTTCCCGCAGACCTCGCATTCGCTCACTTTCCCACTTTCCTGAGAATCAATATCTTATGCCGACCTCGACTTCCGAGATGTCCCATCCTCCGGTCCCCGAAAACTTGAGTGTGTTCATGCCCTTATGGGCCTCGTTATGCGTGAACTCGACCTTCTTCTCCCCGGTCCCGACACTCCCTACAGACAGCCTGTTTCCGTTCAGTTCTAATGTCATTTCCCCGGGTTTCAATACCCTCTCAACAGTGAAGGATATCTCCCCCTTGGTTCGTCCCAGGAGATTGTAGTCCTCCTCTGTGATGTTGAATTCCCTGGTCCGCTCCGCGCGGGTCGTTGAGAGGACTATGTCGAGATTCAGGTTGTCTATCTGGAAAACGTTGTCAGCCTTCATCGCAAGTATGTTGTCACCCATCTTCGCGATGTGCGCGATGTTAGAATAGTTGAGCGCCACGGAAACGAGATGCGTGGGGTTCTGTTCCCTGTATATATCGTGGCCGTTAAGCTTGACCGTTATGGTTCCTGTCTGGGAGCTCGTGGTGTAGAAGCGGAGCGTGCCTTGGTGCCAGGCCTCCATCTCGTTCGGGTATATCTCGAAGGAGAAGAACTTCTCGTCCCCGTACTCCGCGGTTACCTTGAGATTCCTGAGGTTGTAAGTGTTGGTTGCCCAGAACTGGAAGCCGGGATTCTCTGCCGAGATTTCCAGGGTGTTCGTTCCTCTCACGTTTTCCCTGTCCACCGAAACGTCGTAATGGTTAAGGTTCGCCAGCTTGTTAAAAACCTCCTTGCCGTTCCACTTTATCGCCAGGTTGGCCAGAAGGTTTGTATCCCCCGTGTCAAAACTTATCTTTACGTTCCTGAGGTCGTTCAGTATGTGCTGCCCGACATTTATGTTGAAAGTCTTGGTGTCCGGCTGGGTGATGCCGAACCATGCGGCCGAGGATACCTTGAGGTTTGGCAGGCTTGTCGAGCCGCCTATCTTCAGACTTTCTGTCTGAGGCCTCCCCAGAACGAACGATCCGAAATCAACGGTCCTCTCTACGTTCTGTTCCGAGAAGCCGACGCTCCCTATTGAAGAGAAGGAAGCAATTAGCTGGTAATTTCCGGAGGGTCCGCCGCCCCAGTCAGCCAGGGGCGCTCCGAAAACCATCAGTATGCCTATGATTACAAAGGCCACGACCAGCAGCACGGCGAAAGACATATTTTCGTCCATTCTTTTAATAATTTGCTGGGAAAGTTTAAATATTTGGGTTGAACATGGTTTTTATGCGGTTTCGTGAATGATGCAAGTTTTTAAAACTTTCTTTCCTAGAGGATGTAATATGAAAGACCCCTTTAAAAACTTAATAGGGAATAAAGTTGCCTTTTACGGAGTTGCTTCATTGATAGCAGGAGGTATAATCTACAAGACTTTACAGAACGGCGTTAAAAAATATACCGTGAACCCGGAAAGGGCAAGAAAGACCGGGGCCTACTAGCAAAATTCATTTCTCGACCCTGACGAATTTCAGGTAGACCAGGACAGCTATTACAAGCAAGAATACGATCGCTGCAGGTGAAAGGCCGGGGAAATCCGGGGCGAAGACCGTTACTATGGAGAGTGTGTCGCTGTCGCTCAGGTTCGGGTCTATGAGAGAACTCGCGGTCAGGGTTATGTTGTACCTCAATGAACCGGAGAAAAGGATCTTTACACGCAGTGTTTTCTCTTCCTGTGGATTCACGTTTATATCTATATCAGGCTGGTTGTTCTGCGCGAATACGACGCTTGGGGGCTGAAGCTCCAGGTGGATGGTATCCGCCTTGGACTGTATGTTCCTCACGACCACGTCCGCCAGTTCGGACCTGCCCAGGGTGGGCATCAGAAGGTTTGCAGCGAAGTTAGCAAGGGGGTGCTCGTGCATGTTGAAGGAGTAATAGCCTACAGGCGGGTTTCTTTCAGGTTCCCCTGTGTAGGCCTTAACCGCGTAAACATAGAAATCAACCTTTCTGTCCTCCGTGTAAGGCCCCGCTGTCCCGACGCACGCGCTGTCGAAAGAGCATACGGCCGCGTTCCATATCCCGGGTTCGTTCCTGGGGGCATGAGCGGAATAATTAATGGTTATGTTCAGGGGGTCTTCTGTCCTGTTCTGGACATGTATCAAAGCCCTTCTGCTAGCCGCGGTCTTTCCTTCGTTCGGTATCGGGTTCCCGAATTCGTCCTCCACGTGAACATCCGTCAATTCCGGGGTGAAGATTATTGCTTCTGTATCGTATCCCGTTTTTGATTCCCAGTTGTCCATCCTGTCCTTCGCGAGCGAGCGGAAGTAGAACACGTAATTGTTCACGCCTCCGGGAGGGTTTCCCGCAGCCTGGAAGGCGTTGAAATTCGCGGAAGTCTGGTTTGTGCACACAATGAAATCCTGCCATCCGCTCAGGGTTTGCGTGTCATTGTATTCATACTGTATGGTGTAGCAGTCAACACCGCTCCCGCTATCGCTCCCTGACCAGGAGAGAATGAAATCGCTTGCGATGTAGGGTGGTAGGGGGGATACGCTGGAAACGGGCGGCGTGATGTCTGACCTGAGCCACCAGTTCGTTTCGACGTAACCGCTCGGGGGTACGAGCCTGTTGCCCGCCTCGTCATACAGGAAAGTCCACACGCTGTGGTTCAAAACACTGGATCCCGTTATGGCCTCCCAATTTATCTTCGCTGTATCGCCAAGGCAGTCCGGAACCTGCGTGCAGGTCGGGTTGGTCAGGTTCAGGACGCTGTCATTCCACATGTGATCGTACCATGTTCCCGTATCAGTGTAGTAGCTTGACTTTATCTCGTCACCGCTCGCGCATGCCTCCCCCCAGTTGCAGCCGCAGAAGTTCGGTTCGCAGTTGTTTCTCGCGAAGACTATGAACTGCTGGTAAGGCGTGCTGACCGCGTCCGTATATTCCATCTCGTGGTAGGTAGTTGTTCCTGGCTTCACCCAGCATATCTGGCCGGTCTCGTCCTCGTAGTCGCAGCCGGAGACCGAGTAGGAAACGAAAACCGGGTCTGTCTTGTCTATCTTAACCTCAGCTGACTTGACG
>Ga0180438_10002751_pt1 | contig 27828 bp, 13 predicted proteins | sample SS_ome_12_FD_132455 | JGI IMG/M metagenome (GOLD analysis project Ga0180438, IMG submission 132455) | Hypersaline lake sediment archaeal communities from the Salton Sea, California, USA - SS_3_D_2 metaG | ecosystem: Environmental > Aquatic > Non-marine Saline and Alkaline > Hypersaline >...
GATGACGCAGTGCGCCCCCTGCCCGCTGACCAGGGCGTCCTCCTGATCTACGACGGGGGCAACGCCGCCCAGATCGCCGCCGCCTTGTCCCGCGCCACGCCGCGCCTCAAGGTCGTCAAGCTGCGCGGGGACATCAACGCCCAGGCCCTGCCGTTGACCGACACCGGGCAATTCGAGTTTCCCACTGACCTGGAACGGTCTGTTTCGGACTGGCTGAGGGGCGACACCGTCCTGGTCGGCGACATCCCCTACGACACCGACGTGCAACGCTGCATCAAGCGCAGCAACGGCGCGTTGTGGTGTGTCTCGCCCGCTGAACCGGCGCGCGACAGTTTCATCCGGCGCGCCAAACGCAGCCGCCCCTCGGGGGAGATCATCACCGGCGCAGAGGCCGGGTTCAACGCCTTTTTCACCGCCCTGGCGGAAACGCTCTTGGAAGAGAGGGGCGACCGGGTAGCGAGATCCGGGCCAGGCACCCTGCCTCCCACGCAACCCCTGTCCCGTGACTTTGGGGATGTCCTGGCCCATCGCGCCGCCCTGGTCCAGCAGCCCGAATACGCCCGCTGGGCCGACCGGCCCAGCGTCCGCCAGGAGGACGAGGACCACTTCATCGAGACCGAGGGCAAGATCCTGCCCCTGTTCGCCTTCCCCTACGACGACGACACCGGCCAGCAACGGGAGTACCTGCTCCAGATCATCCGCAGCCGCGAACGGCTGCTGGTTCTGGGCGAGCCCGGTGTGGGCAAGACCGCGGCCCTGGAGCGCATGGTGTGGGAGACGGCCCACGCCAGGGGCTCCCTGGTCCCCATCTATGTGCCGTTGCTGCGTTACAGCGGCGACCTGCTGGCCGAAGTGCAGGACGCCCTGGGCGAAACCGGCCTGTTGGATGTCCGCGACATCCAAGATGTGACCGCTTTTCTGCGCCAGAGCCGCTGCCTGATCCTTTTCGACGGTTTGAACGAGGTGCGGGGCGACCAGCGTGCCCAGATTGTGAAAGACATGGCCCGTTTTGTGCGGGACTATTGGCGCCATCGCTACGTGTTCACCAGCCGTTCCCAGGACCTGCTGTGGCAGACGCTGCGGGAAAGGGGAATCGTCCGCGTCGCCGTGGTCGTCCAGCCTATCACCGACGACCAGGCCCGCGGCTACCTCATCGCCCACCTGGGCGACCAGAAGGGCCGCGAGACTCACGACAGCCTGAACGAGTGCCTGCGGGGCATGTCGCGCACGCCATTGTTCCTCTGGATGCTGAAAGAGGTCAGGCTGAAAGGGGGACAGCTGCCCGGCAACCGCGGCGAGCTGTTCGACTACTTTGTGGAGAGCCTGTTCACCCAGGACGAAGGCAAGCTCGAGGTTTCCATCCCCCGGTCGGCCAAGAAACAGGCCCTGGCCTGCCTGGCCTTCGCACTGCAACGGGCCAGCCGGCTGTCTTGCCAGCAAGAGGAGGCCATGGCCATCGTCTCCGAAGCAGGCGTGGGGTACGACGCGCGGGCCCTGATACGCGAGGCCCGGGTCCACGGGCTGTTGAAGGGCAAAGGCCAGGTCCGCTTCATGCACCAGGCGGTCCAGGAGTATTTCGTGGCCCTGGCCCTGCGGGAGATGGCCGCCATCGAACTGACCGGACCGGCCTGGCAGCAACTGGGCAAGCGGGTGCTGGGGCGCAATCTGGCGGCCTGGGCCAGGGACGTCTGGTGGATGGAGAGCTTTGTGCAACTGGCTGGTTTGATTGACCACCCGTCCTGGCTGGCGCGAGAGGTGGCCCGGGTCAACCCCTGGCTGGCCTTCTGGTGCATGATCGAGGGACGGCCCGTGGACGAAGAGACCCGCAGGATCGTCGAGGCTGGCACGGTGGACCTCTTGCGCTCTGGCGATGTCAGGAAACGCCGGCGCGCCGTGCGCGAACTGGGCAAACTGGAGAACCCCCGCACGGCCGAGTACCTGGTGACCGTCTTGGGCGATGCGGCCGAGGAAGTGGTGAACCTGGCTGTTCGAGGGTTGGGGAAGCTGGGCGAACCGGCCGTGGAATACCTGCGCCCCTACCTGGAACGGGAGGAAGGCGTGCGCCAGGCTGCCACCAGAGCCCTGGGACTGGTCTGGCAGATCCCGCCCCTGGTAGACCTGGGAAGCGCCGACGCCGGTTTGCGCCTGGCCGCTTTGGAGGCCCTGGGGCAGCTCGGAGATGCGCGGGCCGTCGGAGCGGTTGTCGCCGTGGCGCGCCGGGGTACGGATGGGGCGGTCCGGCAGCGGGCCGTTGAGACCTTGGGGCAGCTTGGGGACCCGCGGGCCGTTGGTCCCCTCCTGGCGGTTTTGGACGACGACGAACCATCCCTGCGCGCGGGTGCGGCCACGGCGCTGGGGCAGATTGGAGATGGGCGGGCGGCCAGGCCGCTGACAGAGGCTCTGGAAGACGACGATGAAAGGGTGCGACGCCGGGCCATCAGCGCGCTGGGGCAAATCTGGCGGTTGCCCCCCCTGGTCCGTTTGGGCGATGACAGCCCGGCGGTGCGCCAGGGTGCGGCCCTGGCCCTGGGGCAAGTGAGGGACAGGCGCGTTGTCCGGCCCCTGGTTGCTGCCTTGAGGGATCAGGATGGCTCTGTGGGTGCCAGTGCGGCCACGGCCTTGGGGCAACTGGGGGACGCCCAGGCCGTCGAACCGCTCGTCAGCGCGTTGCTGACCAGCAAGGAACCCGCCGCGCGCCAGAGTGCAGCCGAGGCCCTGGGAAACCTGGGCGACAGGCGTGCTGTCGAACCCCTCGTTGCTGCCTTAAAAGACCGGGAGCGGGATGTGCGGCGGAGGGTGGCCACGGCCCTGGGGCAGTTGAAGGACGGGCGGGCCATACAGCCCCTGATCGCCCTGTGTACAGACAAAGGCGTGCAAGAGAGGGTGGTCAAGGCGCTGGCCCAAATCGGTGGGCCGGCTGTTCCGGCCCTCATCGCTGCCTGCAGGGAAGGCGAAAGGGATGTCCGCATCAGCGCCATCGCCGCGTTGGGGCAGATGGGGGGTGCTCAGGCTCTCGAAGCCCTCCTGCTCTCTCTGAGAGAGGACCGCGATGGCCTGGTGCGCGCCTATGCCGCCATGTCCCTGGGACAGATCGGAGGGGTGCCGGCCCTGGAAGCGCTGGTCACCGCTTTGAGAGAGGACAGGGACAGAATGGTGCGTACCTATGCCGCCATGTCCCTGGGACGAACTGGGGAGCCGCAGGCCGTTGAAGCCCTCATGGCCACCCTGAAAGACAAAGACGAGGATGAAGCGGTCTGCCGGATGGCCATCGGCGCGCTGGGGTGGATCTGGGACCTGCCCCCCCTCATCCGGTTGAGCGATAGGGATGCCACGGTACGACAAGAGGCGGCCGCCGCCCTGGGGCGGCTGGGGGACAAACGGGCCATCGAGCCCCTGCTGGCCATTTTGAGGGACCGGGATGAGGGGGTGCGGCGCGGGGCTATCAGCTCCCTGGGACAGATCTGGGATCTGCCGCAACTGGTCCGGTTGGGTGACGACGAGGCGGATATCTGGCAGGATGCAGCCGCGGACCTGGGACAACTGAGGGATGGGCGTGCGGTAGAGCCTCTCATCGCCGCTTTACAGGACAGCAACGCCGCCGTGCGGTGGGCTGCTGCCAAGGCGTTGGGCTACCTCAGCGATGAACGGGCGGTGCAGCCCCTCATCGAAGCCCTGGACGACGAGAACAAGTATGTGCGGCAGGGGGCAGGCGAGGCCCTGCAACGCCTGGCACCCCTGGCCATGCGTCACCTCATCGCTGCCTTGCGCGACAGCAACTATTGGTTCAGGCGGCGCAAAGCGGCCGAAACCCTGGCCCGGATCGGAGAGCCCCGTTCCCTGATCGGGGCCTTGCGGCACGGCGATCGGCACGTGCGACGCAGCGCAGCCGAGGCGTTGGTGCAGCGGGGGGACAGCCAGGCTGTGGAGCCGCTGATTGGCGCTCTACAAGACGAAGACCATTACGTGCGGCGCAAGGCAGCCGAGGCTCTGGGGAGGATTGGGGACGACCGCGCCGTGAAACCGCTCATCCAGGTCCTGAGGGATGACGAGGATTGGTATGTCCGACGGGCGGCCGTCGAAGCGATCGGCGACATCGGAGATCCGTCCGCTGTGGAAGCCCTGATCACCGCCTTGGAAGACGATGAGTGGCCTGTACGCGAGACGGCAGCCAAGGCCCTGGGCAAGATCGGGGACGACCGCGCCGTCATGCCGCTCATCGAAGCTCTGGAGGGCGACTGGCCGGCTCTGTGGACGGTGGCTGAGGCGCTGGGACAACTGGAGGACCCCCGATCGGTGGGGTCCCTGGTCGCCGCTTTGCAGGACAGTGAGGGGGACAGGTACGTACAGCAAGCGGCCGTCGAGGCCCTGGGGTGGATTGGAGAGCCGATACAGAGGCCCCTCATCGTGGTCCTGCGGGACAGGGACGATGGGGCCCGGCAAAGGGCCATCGCTGCCCTGGGGCAGATGAGGGACGCCCGCAACCTGAACCCGCTCATCGGGGCGCTGCGGGATATCCAATCCTACAATGTGCATCAGGGAGCCTTGGAGGCCCTGGTGCAACTGGGAGAGGCTGCTGTGGAACCGCTCATTGCCGTTTTGCAGGACGATGATCCCTTTGTGCGGCGCAGAGCGGTTTTGGCCCTGGGGGAGATCAGGGATGCCCGCGCCGTGGGGCCCCTCATTGCTGCCCTGCAGGACCCATTCTCCCTGGTGCGCCAAGAAGCAGCCCAAGCGTTGCGTTCTATGGGTACCAATGAAGCCTGGGCAGCCCTTCGAGAGTACGAAGAGTCAAGAGAGCAAGCGCTATTCCATCGCCCAGGCGTTTCTCTCAGCGACAACACCCTTCGGATCGCTGAATTGAGGTAACGTTGACAGAGGCGTAGACTTGTACAAATTGAAATCCTTACAAGCTCGCGGTGGACGATAGTCCAGCGCCAAGAACGCGGACTGTCGTCCACTTGGAGCTTGCAATAAGGCGATTATCTGAACCGTATTGAGTCTAAGCGCGTGTCAAGTTGACACTAATGAAGGAGGGTTACACCTCTTGAAGCTGTGGGGTGGCTCTCTCCACCAGCTTTTGCCCGAGTTCCGCTTTGAGGCGCTGGAATCCACTCTGGAAAGCGGCACTGGTCAGACGCTTGGTGGTCATGACCAGGGCGTCCTCGCCCCGGTCGCTGTAATAGTGGGGGCGCAGGCCCACTTTGGCGAAACCATACTTCTGGTAAAGGCTCTGAGCGGCGACGTTAGAGACCCGCACCTCCAGGGTGGCCAGGTCAGCACCCAACTCGACGGCCTGTTTCAGCATGGCCACCAGTACCAGTTCGCCGATCCCCCGCCGCCGCCACTCCGGCCGCACGGCAATGGTGCTGATGTGCGCCTCGCCCGCCATGAGCCAGAAGCCGCCATAGCCCAGGATGTTGACCTCTGGAGACACTGCCACTCCAAGGGAGCGTTGCAGCCGTTCAACCAGGCCCTCACGACGGCGCCCGGCCCCCAAGCCGGGCTTTTTCTCTGCCAATGGCCTCCATGGGCGGGCGACGAGGTAATGGGACAGGTTGTTTTCCTCCAAGTCGTAGCGGTAGGCTCGGGCCGACCAGGGCGAAGAAAAGGAGACCTGTTCGATCTCCATCACCTCGTCCACATCGCGCAATTGCATCGGTTCGATGACGTAGGGTAAACCGTTCAGGTTCATGTTATCCTTTTGCTCCTGCCGGATTTGCAATCCGGCGGGACGGGGGATTGTTCCACGATGCAGTGGATTACAAATCCACCGCGAGCCTGAAGCGCTATCATGATCCACCGCCGATCTTGGGATGGTGCAGGTAGATGGGCGAGAGGCTGGCAGGGTCGTCGGCCTCGCCCCGCTTCAGGCGCTGCCAGCCCAGTTCGGCCAGATACCCGGCCCGGCGCAGACAGGAGGCCGGTGAAGCCATCACGGCCCACTGGCCGAGGTTCTCCCGCAAGAACCGGGCGCTCTCCGCCTTGATCTCACCACAGAAGAGGGTAGGCCCCTCGACCTGCTGGCACAGGTCGGCCAGGGTGGTGATGCGATAGTCCGTGGCGCGTCGCCACTGTCCGCCCTCCCTCCGGTAGAGGGCAGTGCAAACCCGCCCCCGCCCGGCCTGGACCACAGCGTAGAGGGGAAAATCCCGGCTGGCCTGGGCGTAGGCCAGGGCGTCCAGGGTCGGGATGCCCACCAACGGTACTTTCAGAGCCAGAGCCAGGCCCTTGGCACCGCTCAGCCCGATGCGCAGGCCGGTGAAAGAGCCTGGTCCCAGGGCCACCACCACCCCCGTCAGTTCCTGGGGCGAGACCCTCTGCCGCTCCAACAGGCGCACCAAGCTGGGCATCAACTCCACCGTGTGGTTGCGCTCCGAGTGCCACGTCTCCTCACTGTGCACCCGTTCCCCATCGTAGAGGGCTATGCTGGCCATCCGCGTGGCCGTGTCTAGAGCCAGAATACAAGGGTCCACGACTCACCTAACCTCAATACAGACAGATACCGCCATTAGTTTCCATAAAATTATACCACAGCAAATCAGGAAATAGCAAGTTTGTCTCAGCAATCCAAGTCGTGCTATATTGAATCGCTTCTATACAGTGGAATTCTTCCAGATGGTGCGGGGGCTCCTGGCCGAGGAAGGGGTCCTGGTCGTCGGCTGCCCGGGGACGCTGACCTACATGAGCGATGAGTTGCGCCATCTCAACGCCATGGCCTATCACACCCTGCAAGGGGCTTTTCCCCACGTCAGACCGATACCGGGCGATGTGACCCTGTGGCTGGCCTCACCCTCGGACCGGCTTGCGACCGTGCCGGTGGAGGCGCTTGTTGCGAGGTGGGAGGAATGTGGCCTGGAGACCCAACTGTTGACCGCTCCTCACATCCGTCTCCGCTTGGGTCAGAGATATCTGGATTGGTTTCGGGCGTCCCTGGAGGAAGAGGAGGGGGAGAGAAGGGTTGTGGTCAACCGGGACCTCTGATAGCATAACCGAGCTACAGTGTCAATGCAGGTGGTTCTAGATTGGAATTGCGGTGTAAGAACCGGGCAATCAGCAACTAGGAAACCTTTCCCATTGATATTACCCCTGTGCTCTGCTATAGTTATTATATAAGATATCTTTCAATTGGCACCGGTGGCCCTCGGCAACTTGTCCTTATCTCGATTTGTCTGCTTGGGGATGAAGGGTTCGGGGAGATGGCCATTGTTGAGCGTCAGGTTCGTATGGCCACTGTGCGCGCTTTGGGCCAGGCCAGGGTCCTCACCATAGACCAGAAAGGCTTTCTCCGCAGAATCCACGAAGACCCTTCGCTGGCCTGGAACGTGGTGCAAACCATGTCCCGCCGGATCCGGGAGTTAGCCGCAGAGGTGACCCGGTTAAAAGGCAACGAGCAGACCTGAGTACTTGTGGGACAGGAGGGGGCTGAGCCCCCAGGCACGCTGCTGGAGGTTATCGTTGCAGAGATTTTTCCAGTGGCATCTCGGACAGTTGGATGAAGCGGTTGCCGTGTGCCCTACCGGGCATTGAACTCGGGCCGTGCTTCCGCCACAGGGCGTACGATATCCCCCGCAGCAAGCAGAAGGCCCGCTCCCCGATGCTCGTTGACACCCGTCCACTGTCGTGGTATACTTGAGTCAACTTGGTTACAGGAGGATTTATGTCTTTTTCAGATTTGGATCGTACTAACAAGCGCGTGCTCATGTTCGGCGGGAAAGGGGGCGTGGGGAAGACGACCTGTTCGGCTACCACGGCCCTTCACTATGTCTCGCTGGGCAAGAAGACCTTGATCATCTCCAGCGACCTCAGCCCTTCCCTCTCTGATATCTTTGAAATGGAGGTGGGGCCTACAGAGAAGCCGGTGAAAGGCATAGAGAACCTGTATGCCCTGGAAATCAGCCCCGACGAAGTGATGAAGAGGTGGAAAGAGAAGTTTGGCCCAGAGATCTACGAGGCGGCTTCCCAGTTTATTGACATGCAATACGATGAGGTCATAGATTACGTGGCCATAGCACCCGGCATCCAGGAAGAGTTCATGCTGGACTATATCCTGGAGCGGGTCAGAGATGGGCGATACGACATGATCGTTTGGGATACGGCCCCGGCTGGCGACACGCTGCGCCTTCTCGACCTGCCGTACAAATTCATCGAACATCTGCGCATGGCTCCCAGGGTCTATTTCGAGGTCCGTGACGCCTTCAAGCTGAAAAGAACCCCCTTCCTCGACGTGATAGAAAGCTGGAAGGCCCTGGCCCAGGAGGTCACGGACTTTATGCGAGATCCGGCTAATACCGAGTTTATCCTGGTGACGATCCCCGAAGCTTTGGGGGTCTACCAGGCCAAGAGGCTGGTGGGAGATTTCGAAAGGTACGGGCTTGGTGTCCGCTATATGATCCTCAACTATGTCATACAGGACCCTGACTGTGATTTCCACAGAGCGAGGAAGGCCATGCAGATGCCGTACATCAATATGTTGGCCGATGAGTACGGAGGCGGGCGGATGAAAATCATCCAACTGCCCCTCTTCGCCTATGAGATGAAAGGGCTGGAGAGGCTGAAAGAACTGGAGAAGATATTGTTCCAGTAAGTGTACAAGTCACCCTTGCGAAGGTTGCGAATTGAGGTTGACAATAGGGTGCTTTCCAACGAGCGAAGGCGCTTTCAGGCTGAAAGCGCCTTCGCTCGTTGCGTCACAGGCTGCTGCCAAACCTTCGCAAGGGTCTCCATAATCTCAAGTGTGTTTGGGCAGCGGCAGGGTGAAGGAGAAAGTGCTCCCTTGACCCTTCACACTTTGGACGCTGATCGTCCCCCCGTGGACCTCGACAATGTGCTTGCTGATAGACAGACCCAGCCCCGTGCCTTTGACCTGTTGTTCCGGCCCGATTCCAGACGGGCCAGGTCCAGGAAATCGTTAATTATCTGCCCCAGTCGGACAGCTTCTCGATGGATGGTCTCGGCAAATTCCAGCTTTTTCTCCTGGTCCATGTCCTCAGCGAGGAACAGCATTTTGCTGTAGCCACGGATAGAGGTCAAGGGTGTACGCAGCTCGTGTACCACCTCGGAGAGCAAGTCGCTCTGTTGGAAAAGGCGGGCATTCTCGATGGCCACAGCAGCCTGGGCGGCCAAAATCGTCAACACATTGACGTCGTCCTCGTCAAAAGACTGGCCCTCGGCCTTGTTGAGCGCATTCAATACCCCAATGACACGCCCTTTGAACGACAGTGGGACAGCGATCAAGCTATGCGTGGTATAGGCGATCTCGATATCGGCCTGTTTAAAGTGGCGCTCGTTCTTTTCTACATCCTCAATGACCACAGGCTCGTCGTGTTGCACCACCCAGCCGGAGATGCTGTGATCCATCGGCACGATGACACGCTGAAGCTTTTCCTTCCCGACAACCGTCGCCGCTTCAAAGTAGAGATCCCCACTCTTCCGGTCAACCAGCAGGATCGAGCTGTTTTCGCTATCCGTCAGCTCGCGGGCGGCCTCGATGATGAGTTGGAGCAAAGGCGGCAGATCCAGCACCGCGTTGAGATGGCGGTTCAGCTCGATGATGCGCTCATATTGCTTCAACATCATGGCTTGCCGTTGGGGTGTCATATCTGAGTCACTTTTTCTAGCAAAAGTCAGACAAGAGCCATCCATCTCTTACTCCTTTTTGGTTTCTGAGGATTGCTCCAGCGCTTCAAGGCGAGTCCGCAAATCGTTCAGGTCCCGCACGCGAGCGCGCAGATGTCCGGACAGCACGTGGATAATCCCCCGGGCCACTTCGATCCGGTCGTCCATCAGCTCGTAGAACGGCTCCTGATCCAGCCGGAACAGACGGGTATCCTCAACCGCCGTCACCGATGCCAGGCGCGGTTCGGGATCCAGGACCGCCATCTCGCCGAAGACATCCCCCTCTGCCAGGTAATTCAGGGTGCGCCCCCCATCGTGGACGCGGACCTTGCCATCAGTCTGCCAGCGACTCGTGTTCCATCGCCTCCAGCATGTTCAAAGAATAAATGACCGCCCCTGGATGGGGGCTTTGCAGCCCTTGTTGCAGGACGGCGACGCTCGATCCATCTGTCAATGACAACTCGGCACCGCCCAGTCTCCGCTTGGCCAGCGCTTGCACGAGCACCACGGGATACTCCCGGCCCAGGCGTATCGCTATCAGAATCCAGGCAGCCAGGATGAAGAGCAGGACGTAAACGAGTTGAGGGGCTTGAAAGGCAAAGAGTCTGTTCAAGAGGGAGAGGGCGAGGCCGGCCACACCAACCGAAATGGAGTAGACAATCCCCTCTACCGCCGTCTGGGCCCACAACCGCTGGTCGGCGGGCAGAGGTTGATAGAGAATCATTAGCGTAGACTGGTCAATAGATTCCATCAAGGTCACAGACAATAGTTTGGTCAGTGCCGCCAGCCCGAAAAGGAGAATCATTGACCCAACAAAAGTCCCAGTCACCGCTATCGAAGCTGTGCTGGTGGTGAGCGCGACAGGGAGCACCAGCAAGCTGACCCGCAGGCCGTACCGGCTGATGACCGGGCCTGAGAGGAAGGTTGTACTCAGCAGGGTCAGCAGCGCAGTCAGCGCGAAAAAGAGGCCAATGAAGCCGGCCAACTGATCTTCAGCGGGGTACTGAACCTCTGCCTGAGCGTAAAAGATATTATCTACAAAGAAATAGCTCACCTGGCCAAGCGCGAACAGGACAAATATCAAGACCACGTAACGGTTCTTCAGTAGGCCAGCGGATGATTCTCGGCCCTCAGGCGGAGCTTTTTCAGCCGCGATGAGGTCGGCAAATGAGCGGGTAATATAGACCAGCAAGCCCAGCGCACCAGCTATCCCACCCGCGGCCACAAGAAAGAGGTTGGGTGTACCCAACACCTCAACCAGTCCTGGCACCAGGAAACCGCCGACTATGATGGCCACCCACTCACCCGCACCGATCAGGCCGAAGAGGCGTTTGCCCTGCCGCACGGTGAAGAGGCGGCCGGCCAAGCTTCGAACCTCAAGGCCGGTGAGGGTCCACAGCACCTCATACCAGATCGGGAGGGCAAACGTCAGCCATCTGGCGCCAGTGAAACCCAGACCGAGACGGAATGCTCCGAGGAAAAGCAGAAGGAAGCCAAGATTTGTGGCCAGGAGTTTCGAGAATGAGAGGTGTTCGGCCAGTCTCAGGATGATGAATGAGACCAGTGTCACACTGAGACTGATCCCGATATAGACGTATGGCAGGGCCTGGGCATCGAATTCGACCAGGAACAAGGTGTAGGCGGCGGTGCGGGTAAAGATGCGGGCGATTCCAATGCAAAAGAATCGCCCCCCCCAGGTTGTTCACCAAACGCACACCGCTTCTTCACCAAACGCGCACCGCATTTTTTGATTTTTTGTTGTACAATGTAAAGAGGATTCCACAGCTTGATGTCCTTCCCTCTAAAGGCCTCCTCGGAAACCAGACAAAAGTTTTGACAGGAGAAGAACATGGTATCTACTTTGCGCTCTCAGCTCGAAAGGGTCCTGGACGTTCAGGAAGTGGTGGATGTGGCCTCGGCCCTGGTGGCCATCGAAAGCCATCGCGACGCGCCCGGGCGCGAACGCGCCTGCGCCGAACGGATCGCCGCCTTCTTTTCTGAATGGGGCATGGAGCCCGAGTTGGTTCCGGTCATGGCCGGCCGGCCCAACGTCTATTGCACCCTGCCGGGCTCGGGCGGCGGCTGTGCGCTGATGCTGAACGGCCATACCGACACCGTGCCCGCCTACAAGATGGAAATCCCACCCTTTGAGCCCCAGGTCCGCGACGGGCTGCTCTATGGTCGAGGCACGGTTGACATGAAAGGCCAGGTGGCCTGCATGATGGTGGCCATGCGGTTGTTGCACGACCTCCGGGTGCCCCTCAAAGGCGATCTGATCTTTACCGGGGTCATCAACGAAGAAGACCGTTCAGAGGGCACCGAGTACCTGGTGCGCCACGGCCCCCACGCCGACCGCTGCGTGGTCGGCGAGCCCACCGGCCTGGAGATCATGGCTGGCCACCGGGGGTTGGAGTGGCTAGAGTTCGAGTTCACCGGCAAGGCCGCCCACGGCGGCACACCCCACAAAGGCATCAACGCCATCAGCAAGGCCGCCAGGTTCATCCGCCGCCTGGAGGACAAGCTGATGCCCGAGCTGGCCAAACGGGTCCATCCCCTGATCGGGCCGGCGGCCATGAACTTGGGGGTGATCCGGGGCGGCACACAGCCCAGTTCGGTGGCCGACCGCTGCGTCCTGCAATGCGACCGCCGTTGGGTGCCCATGGAGACCCTGGAGCAGGTGCTGGGTGAGTATCAGGCCATCATCCGCGAACTGGAAACCGAGGACCCCACGTTCAAGTGCACCATGACCCGCATGGAAAGCAACATGGCCACCATGGATCACATGCCCATGGAGATCGCCGTTGACGATTTCCTGGTCACTGACCTGAAGGACATCCTGACCGACCTGCTCGGTGCAGAACCGCCCATTTCAGCCTTTGGGGGCTGGACCGACGCCTCGCTCATCAGCAATTTCGCCCACATTCCGACCGTCGTCTTTGGGCCAGGCGATCTGTCCGTGGCCCATTCGCGTTGTGAGTACATCCCGGTCGAAGAGCTGCGGATCGGGACCCTGGCCTACACTCTGCTGGCCGCAGCCGTGTGCAACCGCCCCTTATGGTCACCGCCGATTCAACTAAAGAACATGCTAGACATTCTGATCAAGAACGCTATGGTGGTGGACGGCAGCGGGAAACCGGCTTTCAAGGCCGACGTGGGGGTTGCGGCGGGCCGTATCGCTGTGGTGGCCGAGAACGTCGCGCAGGACGCCGGGCGCACCATCCAGGCGCAGGGCCTGCACCTGGCCCCTGGTTTCATTGATCCCCACACCCATTCGGACCTCACCTTGCTGGCTAATCCGCGGGCCGAGAGCAAGATCCGCCAGGGAATCACCACCGAAGTCGTCGGCAACTGCGGCATCTCACCAGCCCCATTGCGGGGTGCGGCTGTAGAGGAGGTCAGCGCTGAGGCCAGGGGCTTTGGGGTGGACGTGACGTGGACGAGCATGGCCGAATACCTGGAGCGCCTGCGCGACCTGGGCAGCGCTGTGAACGTGGTGCCCCTGGTCGGTCACAGCGCGGTGCGTGGTTCGGTGCTGGGCTACGACGACGTGCAGCCTACACCCGGGCAGCAGGCCGAGATGGAACGCCTGGTGGCAGAGGCCATGGAACAGGGCGCTCGCGGATTCTCCACCGGATTGTTTTACCCGCCGGGCTTTTACGCCCGGACCGGGGAGGTGATTGGGTTGGCGCGGGCTGCGGCGCGCTACGGTGGCATCTATACCAGCCACATCCGGAGCGAGAGCGGCCTGCTGTTGGAGGCCGTGGCCGAGGCCATCGAGATCGGCGAGCGGAGCGACATTCAGGTGGAAATCTCCCACGTCAAGGTGGAGGGCTATCACAACTTTCAGGACCTTGACCCCTTGCTGGCCCTGTTGGAGGATGCCCGGTCGCGGGGGGTGCGGCTGGGCTGCGACCAGTACCCCTACATCGCCTGCCAGACCTGGCTGACGTCCATTCTGCCCTACTGGGCCCAGGCGGGCGGAGCCAAGGCCGTGGCCCAGCGCCTGAAGGAGCCTGAGGTGCAGGCCCGGCTCAGGCAGGACTGGGAGGAGCACCGCGTCGAATGGGACAACCGCAGCGGCGTGCGCGACTGGGCCGACATCCTGGTCGTTGACGGCGACACCCGGCCGCAGGTGCTGGGCAAGAACGTGGCCGAGATTGCCGCTGCCGAGGGAAAAGACCCGCTGGAGACGGCCTTTGACCTGATGGTGGCCAGCGAAGGGCAGATGATGTGCGTGATGTTCGACCAACGGGAGGACATTGTGCAGACTTTGATGCGTCATCCCCTGGTCGTGGTGGGCAGCGATGGCTGGGCCCTGGCCCCATACGGCGTGTTGGGCCAGCGCCAGGCCCACCCCCGCAGCTATGGCACCTTCCCGCGCGTGTTGGGGCACTATGTGCGCGGAGAGCAGGTGCTGCCGCTAGAGGAGGCGGTGGAAAAGATGACCTCCATCGCCGCCGAGCGCTTTGGCCTGGCCGACCGGGGGGTGATCCGCCAGGGGGCGTGGGCCGACCTGGTCTTGTTCGACGCCCAGACCGTCAGCGACCGGGCCACCTTCGCCGACCCGCACCAGTATCCGGTGGGCATCCCCTACGTCATTGTCAACGGTGTGATCGCCATTGACCAAGGTGAGCACACCGGCGCTTTGGCCGGGCGGGTGCTCTGAGAAGGCGAGACGGTATCCGTGAGGTGATTTTAAACCCAATACGGTTTACTTAAGATAGCGGAGGCGGCTCCCACGCCGCCGGGCATGGGAGCCCGGCTTGCTAAGTAAACCGTATTGGTTTTAAACCCACAACAGGCTGGCTGGGTTACATCAGCCCGCCAGCCCAGGGGCAAGGCTAATTTGTGCAGAAAGGGAAAGTATTAGTAGCTAGAGGCAAATGTTACTAGCCCGAAGCCATCAAAAAAATACTACTTTTTTAGGTATAATGGCTGATGACAAATCGGGCAAAATGTGGTATAATGGCAATATAAATCAGTCCAGCAACATTGCAGCCCTCATCGCAGCCAACAGTTCCCGGTGAGGAGGTGAGCGTGAGACATTGAGAGCCGATCTTCCCTCTACAGATCAGGAGAAGGCCGGCTTTTGTTTTTTGCATCTGGTCGTGACTTGCGGCAGATGGTCCATCAGCATGGCCTCATCCCTTTGACAGCCTGCTGCCGGTGAGCGTGGATCATCAAGCCGCTGATGGACGAAGAAAAGGAAGCGGAGTGGTGAGGACCTTCCCGGAAACTCTGCAGCTTCCGGGAAGGTGGCGTGAGTGATGAGGAGGGAATTCCCATGAACAAGCGACGATTTCTACAACTGAGTGCAACTCTTCTGCTGGCTGGGACCTGCCTGTGGCTGCTTTTCCTGGCCGTGTGCCCCGCCCGCGCCCAAGACACCGCTCCCCTCAGCCCGTACTCCTCTTGGTTTCCCAACGACAGTGACGACACCGGGAGTGTGGCGCGGGGAGATCCGGGCGGCGATGGCGACCTCGACCTCAGCCCCAGCAATAGCGGACTGTATGGTGGTCCGTACCAGGCCAACCAGGTCTTTGGGAACCGGGGGGAGAGCCTCATCCAAACCCCGGCCAGCGATCCATTCAGCTTGGCATGGACTTCAGCAGAGGCAGATGTAATCAACGTTATCGGTTTGAAAAAGTTTGGGAGCGTGGCTTGGGGGGACTATGACGGCGACGGCGACCTCGACTTGGTCGCAGCGACTTATCAAAGAAATGCTGCAAGGCTGTACCGCAACGATGGCGGGATGTTGACCTCGAGCGCTGTTTTGACATTTCGTGGTTTCGAGGACTGGCCACAGAGCGTGGCCTGGGGGGACGTGGACGGCGACGGCGACCTCGACCTGGCCGTGGGGAATGACTACTCGTACAATCATCACCGCGCATACAACCGCGTGTACCGCAACGACACTGAGCCTGGTGTGCTAACCCCCACGTTCACCCTGGTCTGGTCTTCGCAGAATGAATCTAATGATAGGACTTACAGCGTGGCCTGGGGGGACGTGGACGGCGATGGCGACCTCGACCTGGCAGTGGGGAACTATGGTCGGCCCAACCGCGTGTACCTCAACTATACCGAGGAAAACCCTGATGTCGCTGATGCAGATCGACTGGTCCTGGCCTGGTCTTCGTGGAATGAAGGGTATGATGTCACAACCAGCGTGGCCTGGGGGGACGTGGACGGCGACGGCGACCTCGACCTGGCCGTCGGGAATGCTTGGCAAGCGAACAAGGTCTACCTGAACCAGGGGCTAAACGCGGACGGGGAATTACAGATGACTGTCCAAGATCTTGGCGACAGCGACTGGACTTATAGCGTGGCCTGGGGGGACCTGGACAGCGACGGCGACCTCGACCTGGCCGTGGGGAACTACGGTCAGCCCAACCGCGTGTATCGCAACGACGGCCGTAGATTGACGACGAGCGCCGTCTGGTCGTCGGGCGAACCTGACTCTACCAACAGCATAGCCCTGGGCGACTATGACGGCGATGGCGACCTCGATCTGCTCGTGGGCAACAAAGCCCACCCCAACCGGCTGTATCGCAACGACAGTGTGCCTGGCGCGTTGACCCCCACGCTCACCCTGGCCTGGTCCGCGTCCGGCGTTGCTATGACCACTGACGTGGCCTGGGGGGACATGGACGGCGATGGCGACCTCGACCTGGCGGTGAGGAACAATGGCCCGAGCCTGGTGTACCGCAACACCCTTGGGACACCGCTCAGCCCTGATCCAGTTTGGTCTTCGCAAGAACAAGAATCTGACTGGACTTCCAGCGTGGCCTGGGGGGATGTGGATGGCGATGGCGACCTGGACCTGGCCGTGGGGAACGCCAGCGGTCAGCCCAACCGCGTGTACCACAACGACAGTATGCCTGGCGAGCTGGCGCCCAGGCTCACCCTGACTGACTGGCGTGGGGGTTCGGACACCAGTTCCAGCATAGCCTGGGGGGACCTGGACGGCGACGGCGACCTCGACCTGGCTGTGGGGAACTACGGCCAGCCCAACCGCGTGTACCGCAACGACGACGATGCATTGACGACAAGCGCCGTCTGGTCGTCGGGCGAAGTGTACAATACCGTCAGCACGGCCCTAGGCGACTATGACGGCGATGGCGACCTCGACTTGGTCGCGGGGAACCACAATCAGCGCAACCGCGTGTACCTCAACTATACCGAGGAAAACCCTGATGTCGCTGATGCAGATCGACTGGTCCTGGCCTGGCCGTTCGGATCAACCGAAGCCACCAAGGACGTGACCTGGGGCGATTATGATGGAGACGGTGATCTCGACTGTGCCGAAGGGGGATGGTTTGAACCCATCCGGCTGTATCGGAACGACGGTGTGATAGGAGGAGAGCCTCAGATGCCCGAGGTCTGGTCGTGGGGTGGTCCTGCGGTGGGCTCTCTGGCCTGGGGGGACGTGGATGGCGACGGCGACCTCGACCTGGCCGTGGGGACTCATTACGCCTACCCCAACTGGCTGTTCCGCAACGACAATGGCATGCTGACCGCGGACCCCGTTTGGCAGTCGGCCGAGGGTGCGGAAACTGAAAGCCTGGCCTGGGGGGACATGGACGGCGACGGCGACCTCGACCTGGCCGTGGGGAATAGCTGCGAGTATTTTACTAGGGTGTGTTCTCCCAACCGGCTGTATCGTAATGACGGTGGAAAGCTGACGACCAGCGCCGCCTGGTCGTCAGCGGAGAGTGAGCCTACTTATAGCGTGGCCTGGGGGGATGTGGATGGCGACGGCGACCTCGACCTGGTCGCGGGGAATGGCTGCTTGAAATACGATCCTGACACCTGTTATCCCGACCGGCTGTACCGCAATAACCGCGACAGGTTGGCGCTTCCCGGTTCTGTCCCAGTCGTCCGCGTCACCCGGCCCGCGCCGCCCGGCAACGCGGACTTTTTCTCCGCCCCCAATGTTTGGTCCGGCGCTATCCCCATTGCTTACACTCTGGTTCACCCCCAGCGCACCCCGGTCAGGTTCATCCACGCTGATTATTCGCCCGATGGCGGTGGCCGCTGGCGGCCAGCGGTGGCAGCCAGCGGCACCAGTACCACCGATCTCTCTGCCACCCCCACCGGGGAGTCCTATGTCTTCATGTGGGATACCTTTGCTTCGGGTTTCTTTGGCCAGAGCGACAACGTCGTCGTCCGCATCGAAGCCGTTCCCGGGATCACGAATGCCCTCCACGGTGTGCCCGGTCCGTATCTGTATGGCAGCTATGCCTCCCAAACCTTTCCCTTCCGGGTGCGGGGCACACAGGTGCAGGTTTTCAGCGGGACGGTAGCATCAGGGAACGAGGTGGCCGGGGCGATGGTCTATCGCCTGCCCAAGGACGAGACCACCGGAGGCACCCTGATGGTGGATTACGCAGGCAATGCCTTCCGCACCGACCAGCACGGCTACCTGCAAGGGCGAGGAGTGATCACCGCAGGCGACCAGTTGCTGGCCCTGGCGCCGGTGCCGCTGCCACCGGAATACACCGAGCGCTACGGCGACGACATGCGCCTCTATTACACCAACGGCACCCCCACCGAAGACGGGCTGGAAACCTGGATCAGCAGCTCAGAGACCCCGACCGTGACCCAGCCGGGGGTGCAGCAACTGGTCGTCTCCCGTGACCACCCGCTGCTCCTCTTCGACCTGGACGTGTCCCTGGAGTGGGATGCTCACAACGAGCCGACCTACCTGGACCAGTTGGAATTCGACCTCAAAAAAGCCTCCAAGCACCTGTACGATTTCACCGACGGCCAGGTGGCCCTGGGCCATGTCACCGTCTACCAGAACGCTGACAACTGGGCCTTCACCCACGTTGACGTCCACGCCACCAACCGCCTGCGCCCCTTTGCCACCATCGGCGGTATGGTGCTGACCGACACCATTGATCAGGGTGACCCCGACATCGGCTATTACAGCATCGGCCAGGTCAACATGGGCTCGACCTGGAACCGCTACGGCAGCCCCGGCCAGAGCCTGGGCGAGGATTGGCCACTGACCCTGGCCCACGAGCTGAGCCACTTCCTGTTCTTCCTTGAAGACACCTACCTGGGGCTGGACGGGGACGACCTGTTGATCGCCGTAGACAGTTGCACCGGCAGTGCCATGGGCGATACCTACGCGGTTGACAACACCGAGTTTGTCACCCCCCCGGCCTGGCTGCCCAAGTGTGAGGACACCCTGGCGCAAAAGGTGTTGCACCGATCAGAGTGGGAGACAATCGAACTCTGGTATCCCTGGTTGAAAACACCGGACACGAGCAACTCCGGTCCCAATGTGATGCCCTTCGAACTGACCACCGTGGAGAGGCGCGACCCCATGGCCCCTACCAATGCCCTCGAAGACCCCACCTTCTACCTGGACTACCATGGTGACGAGGTGAGCTCTTCCGGGGCGCGCGCTTTCCTGCTGCGCAATGGGGATGACAACGCGGATGATTTCGAGTACGTCTACCACTTGGGCAGCCCGGTCGGCGGGCAGAACCGCCTGCTGGCCCGGGGGGCGCAACTGGAGGACCGGCTGTGTGTCTTTGACCAGGCACGGCGGCAATACGGCTGCGTGGACATCGAGCCTGGCGGCGAACGGCTGGCCCTGAAGGAGGGCTGGACACCGGTGATCCAGATCAGCCCGTTCTACTCGACCACCTTTACCATCCAGGTCAGCGCCGTGCTTGAACTGACTGTGCCACTCAAAGCGCGGCTCTATCCTGAATTTGGGGTTGGCTTTACGCCGAAGGAGCTCACCCCAGTTGGTAGCGGCGTCTACACCGGGACGTTGGAGCTGGACTATCCGTCCCTGGTCGGGGACGTGCAGGTCTGGGCTGGTGAGGGACCAGAGCCAGCGGAGACCGATCCCCAGGTCATCGTGCCCTATAGCATCGGCGGCAATCCCAGCAACGACCGCAGCGGCGGCAGCAACGACCGCAGCGGCGGCAGCAACGACCGCAGCGGCGGTAGCAACGACCGCAGCGGCGGTAGCAACGACCGCAGCGGCGGGGCGCCTGCAGTCTCGCCCGACGGGCAGATGATCTTTTTCTCGGCGGACCCGATTCCCCTCGACGAAGGGCAGTTCTACACGGTCCAGGACATGGCTGGTCTGCCCCCCTTGCCACAGGGCAAGACGGCCATTGGCCAGGGCTACAACCTGTTCGCCACGCCGGGGACGCCGTTGGCCGGTTCCATCAGCTTCCAGTACCTGGGCATTGACGCCCTGACCGAGGGATTGAACGAGAAGGGCGAGAGGGGGCTGACGATCCACTACTGGAACGATGAGCAGGGCTGGCAAGCCCTGGTAACCAAGACCGACAACAAGTACAACCTGGCCTCGGCGCGCAGCCAGGGGCCGGGGGTGTACGCCCTGCTGGCGGGGGTGACAAAGCCGCTCATTACGGCCTGCAGCCCCTCGGTGGTGGCCAAGGGCGTAACGGCGACCCTGACCATTACGGGTGGCAACTTTTTGGCCCCGGTTGTGGTGAGGTTGGTTGGCTCCCACACCTACACCCTGCCGGCCCACATCGTCAACACCGCCGCGATCACAGCCGAGATTCCTGCCTATTACTTGCCAGCCCAGGAATACAAGCTGAAGGTAGTCAACGGAGACCAGGGGGAGGCGGATACGCCGTGCACGCTGGGCGTGTTCGACCCCGAACCAGAAGACGCCTGCTTCTACGACTTTTTCGGAAGCGGGGCCAACAAATGGCAGCGGGACGGCGACTGGGGTATCGTGACCATTCTGCCCAGCGGCGAGCAGGCCATGACCGACAGCCCCATCGGGCCCTACAAAAACGCTGGGGATTACGGCAGCGGGGTCATTACTTATACCACCTACACCACCTCTATGACCACAGAAGCCTTCGACCTGACTGGTTGCGCCGACCCGGTGCTGGCCTTCCGCCACGATTACGTGATTGCCCAGGGGCCAACGCACCAAGACGTGGCCCGGGTGGAGATCTCTGCCGACGGTGGCGCCACCTGGGGCGAGCTGGCAAGCTACAGTGGGGGGGGGCTCTTTGGGGAAGGCCCGGGGGCGCAGGTCGAGTCGCCGGAGTGGGCCGACGTGAAATGGAAGAATGTTTGGATCCGCCTGGACGCCTACACCGGCACGGTGCGCCTGCGCTTCAGCCTGGAGGTGGACCAGAACGTGTCCGACAAAGGCTGGGTGATTGACAAAGTGATGGCCCAGTCAGGGCACCACGTTTTCCTGCCGCTGATCCTGAGGAATGAGTAAAGCGCGATGCGTGAAACGCAAAGGCGTAAAACGTAAAGGCGTAAAACGCGGCGTTTTTACGTTTCACGTTTTCCATATTCCTGCACAATCTTGCAGTTGACCGGCACCCGCTCCATGAAAGACTGGCGCAGGGCCGGGTCGGTGGTCTTTTCCGCCCGGGCCATGACCAGGTTGTAGGCCGATTGCAAGGCCGCTTGAGCCCGTTCTTCTTGTCCGGCCGCTGCCAGGACTTGATAGCAGGTGAAATAGTCCCGCTGGGGGAACTCGGGCCCCTGGCCGCCACATCCATCCAGGATGGCCAGGGCCTGCCCGGCATACACCAGTGCTTGGGCCACGTTGCCAGCAGCCAGGTAGGCGGCGGCCAGGGTGGCCAGGTCGTCTGCCATTCGCAAGCGCAGGTCTAACTCCTGCCGCAGGCTCAGGGCCTCTTGAGCCCGTTCTATCGCCTGTTGATAGTCGCCCGCCTGCAAGCTGACGGTACTCAGATAACTGAGGAAAAATGAAATCTGATGCTTGTTATCCAGGGCCTGCATGATAGCCAAACCATCGCTCAGCAGTTTCTCGGCCGTCTCCAGATCCCCCTGGTCCCGCACGACAAGCCCCAAATTGGACAAGAGGTAAGCCTGCCCTTCCTCATCGCCAATTTCCTCAGCCAAAATCAGGCCCCGCTGCAAACAAGCCTGCGCTTTGGGCAGATCACCCAATTGCTGGTACATGCCTCCCAGGCTGTTCCAGACGTTGATTTCCTCCCAGCGGTTGCGGGTGGTCTGCTGGATGTCCAGTGCTTCTGAAAAGTACCCCTGGGCCTGGCCATAATCCCCCATGTCGCGCGTGGCCAGAGCCAGGTCGAACAGGCTGACCCCCTCCCCGGCGCGGTCGCCGATGGCCCGCCGTATCTCCAGGGCCTGCCGGTGATAGGCCACGGCCTCAGCAAAATTGCGCTGGCGGTAGGCCACAGCGCCCAAGTAATTGAGCGCCTGAGCCTCGTGCCTGCGATTGCCGCTCTCCCGGCTCAAAGCCAGGGCCTGCTCGTAACAGGCCCTGGCTTCCTCCAAGCGCCCTTGCTGGCGATGGACGGTGCCCAGGCCATTCAGTACCTGTGCCTTCCCGTCGGGGTGGGCCTCCTCGCCCTGCAGCAATTCCAAAGCCCGGTTGTACCAGTCTTGGGCCTCATCGTAGTCTCCCTGCCGGCGGGCGATCAAACCGAGCTGGGCCAGGCAGGCCCCTTCGCCGGCCACGTCGGCCCGGCCCCGGGCGGCAGCCAGCGCTCGCTCGGCGGCGGCCTGCGCCTGGGCATAGTCGCCGACCGCCTCGTAGTACTCCGCCCACAGGTAGGCCACGTCGGGAAGCGGCGCTTGCGAGGTCGCCGAGGATGCCTCCAGTACTTCCAACGTAGCCCGTTCGTCATCGCGCCGCCCCCGCATTCTGAAGAACCGGTGGGTCGCAATCGCCCAGGCACACAGGCCGTCGGCGTCGTCCCGCGGCACCCGGCCCCAGGCCGCCCGCATCTGGGGCAGCGCCGCCTCAGCGGCCTGCCACTCTTGCTCGGAGCGTTGCGCTACCCCCAGGTAATAGGCCCTATGGCCTGCCTCGGCAGACTGCCGCGTCGCCTGGTCCAGCCGGCTGCGAGCATAGTCACCCAGCAGCAGGTGCAGAGAGTAGCTGTCGTCTTCTCTGTCCAGTAGCGCGGCCCGCGCCAGCCGGCCCAGTGTCTTTTTCGCCGGGGTGGGTTCCACGTCCCACACGGCGGCAGCGGCTTCGGCCGCAAAGGGCGCTTCACGCCCAGCGGCGAACACGCCTAACATGGCGAACTGCTCTGGCATGGCGTCGCCGAGGCGCTCCACGCTCAGGTCAAAGGCCAATTTCAGGCTCTCATCGCGCATCGTGGGGTCATCCAGATCGAGCACGGTCACATCTGCCTCTTGCACGTCACGGAAGGCTGCCAGCAGGTCATCCCACGTCTCGCCGTCCTGGGCCTGCGCTCCGGCCAGGGCCAACGCCAGCGGCAGGTAGCCCAGCCGCCGGGCCAGTTCTCCTGCCACTGCCTTCTCGCCCTCAGCCATTTCGCCCGCCCATTGCTCCAGCAGCGCTATGGCCTGCTCCGGTTCAAGAACGCCCAGGTCGCGGGCCAGGCTCACCTTCTGGGCCACCTTGCGCTCGCGCGTCGTCACCAGCGTGACACACTGCGGCCCGCCCACCTGCATCAACGGCAGGTGGGCAGCGTCCCACACATCGTCAATCACCAACAGGCAGCGCTTGTGTTGCAGCAGCGACCGCAGCCGCGCCGCGCGGGCTTTGGCGTCGGGCAGACCGGTCAGGTCGTCGTCCAGCGCCTTGCCCCAGGTAGCTTGCCAGCTCAGCACGTCGGCTTGCGGACCCAACGTGGCCCATAGAATGCCGTGGGGAAAGGCTTCGATCACCTGTTCGTCGTGACAGAGGGCAATGGCCAGTGTGGTTTTGCCTACACCGCCCATGCCCTGTACGGCGATGGCGGCGGATCGGTTTTCGGGGCTCAGCAGCAAGTCGCGCAAGGAGCTCACTTCTTTACGTGGCACGTAGCGTGGTGGCAAGGGAGGCGCATTGCCCATGACGGGGGCAGCGACTTCATCAGGCAAACCACCTGTCTCCAGTAACGCCTTTAGCTCGGCAATGCTCTCTGTGGTCCGCTCACGTTCGGTAATCAAGTGCACCGGCGCTTCGAGTTCGGTGTATATGGCGATCTTTTCTTCGATCACATCCAAATTGGTGTAGAGCAATTCCAGTTGCCGTTGCACTGATTGTCTGGTACGGCTCATGCTTCACCCCTCATACCTCTTTGCCCTAACAACAAAAGCCAATCCCCTCAATGACCTGCAGAGAAGATTGGCTCTCAATTTTCTTATTCTTCTCGCCTCCTATACGATATTAGCTACCAGCTACGATAGAGGCTACAATGGCTGTTGTTAACGCTTACAACTATTTTACCCCACAATGGGTCAAATGTCAATATCTCGTCGCTGGGCTTTGACTGATTGCTCACAGAAAAGTCCTATACGACTGCCCACACAGAGCGGGTTCTGGTGCAATTCCAGGTTTCAGACTCGATGCCATACCTACCTAGCCTGGCTTGGCCACGACGACGACGCGGTGGGTGTTGTTGGTGTAGGGCCAGCAGGTGACCAGCGTCAGCCGCTCGTCATCGGTGGGGGCGATCCAGCGGGCGTTCTCCTGCCGCACCTCTGGCGGCATCCCCTTCTCTTTCAGGATGTATTTCTCAGTGACCACGTAGCGATAGACCGTCGGCCCCACGTAAAGGTCAACGATGTGGCCTGGCTCCAGGTTCACCGCATAGCGAAAGACCTCTCCGCGGATGTTGTGGTGCCCGGCGATGACAATGTTGCCGACGTTGCCGGGGTAGGCCGAGGTCTTGTGCCAGCCACCAGCGTAATCGGCCACTTCCCACTCGGTAAACGTCTGTCCGTTCTCTTCCACCGTCTTCCAGCCCACCGGCACCACCGGGGCGTCCAGGCCGATGGCCGGGGCCACGACGCGGTCCGGCGGAGCGGTGGCCGGGGATGGGCGGGTGGAGGGGGCTGGCAACGTAGGTTGTGTGCTGGTGGGCGGCACGGCCGTTGGCGTGGCCGGCAGTGAGGTGGGAGTCGGAGAGCGGGGCAGGGGCATGGGCAGGGCCTGGCCCGGCGCGGGGATGACCAACTCCTGGCCCGGGTGGATGACGTCGTCTTTCGAGATGCCGTTGGCCTCGACCAGGGCGTCAACCGTGATGCCATAGCTCTCGGCGATCTTCCACAGGCTGTCGCCCCCCTGGACCACGTAGACGGTCTGCTCAGCCTGGGTACGTGTCGGCGTCAGCGTCTGACCCGAAGGAGTAGCTGTAGAGTTTGCTGTAGGCGTCAGCGAGGGAGTGGCCCCGTTCGACAGGCTCAGGGCAGGCCCGTTCGACAGGCTCAGGGCAGGCGTCGGCTTCTGAGGCGTGGACGTAGGCGAAACCAGAGTCGCTGTGGGCTCCATGGTCACAGCCAGAACGATGGGTTCCGAGGGGGAACTGTTGGCCAGCAGCGTCTGGACTTCCAACCGGGTCTTGAGGTCTATGTAGGCGACGATCAGTCCCACGATCAGGAAAAACGCCCCCAGCCAGATCAGGACCGTTGCGGCTATGGCGAAAAATTCTAGGTTGGCTGGTCTCCGCGATCTCCCAAGCTCCACGTGATTCTCCTTGTCTGAGTTTCATGGCCAACGGGGTCCCCGATTCAAGCAGGTCCCGCCGTTAGTTTCCATAAGATTATACACAAAAAATCGAGAAAGAGCAAGCCAGGAAGCACCTCTGCTTTGGCCAGAAAGTGGAGATGAAGCGACGGCCAATGCCTGCACGTCTGATGGCAGGCCATGACTGGCGGCGTGCCGGTGGACAGGAAAAGCAGGAGAGACAGGAGCCGAAGCAAAAAGCCAAAAAAGGGACACCCCGACAGGGTATCCCTTTCTTGCCTATCTACACTGAGCTACGATTAGGCATTCCTTTTCAGGGGGCCATCTGATCAGGCCCGGCATTTCCACAGAAGCCGCAGCGTGACCCCAGCGAGGCGAGCTGATCGGCCATGGTCAACTAGGGCGCCAGCGCCGTCGAGTTGTACAGGGCGCCGTCATTGACTGGTGATATATCCTTCCGGTCGTGTGGTACCCCGACCAGCACCTTTCTCGAGCAAGAGCCCCCGTGCCCATCGTCGGCGGTGAAGCCGATGTGGTACACCCGGCCATTACCCGGCGCTTTCTTGGTGCCAACGCGCTCCGCCCGAACGTGAGCGGTGTCGGTGCCAATACCCTTGCCATCGGGACTGAAGCGACCGTTGCCGACAGTGTCTACTGGCTCGTCCTGCCTGATGCTGTTAATCGTGATCGAGACCGGATCACCTTCGGGGTCGGTCACCCGCAGTATGTTGACCGGCAAGAATTTGTGATTGGGCGGCCAGATGGTTTTGATGCTGGGCGCTGCAGCCGAGCAGTCTGGTGGCCGGTTTAGCACTTTAACCACCATGCTGTCGCTACTGGTCCCGCCATCCTTGTCCGTGACGGCAAAAGTCAGGGTGTAGATACCCTCCGTGGCGAACGACGTTGACGCAGGGACAACACTTCCGTAGGAGGCAGAGCCAGAGCTGTCCGTGATACCGTCCCCGGTCACGTCCCACGCCCAGGAGTAAAGCTCGTCAAGTCTGCCCGCCGGGTCGGTCCACGCGCCGGAGAGGGCGATGACATCGTTCCGGAAGACAGTCTGATCAGGCCCGGCATCCACAGTCGGGACTACATTGGAGATGGTCACCGTTGTTGTATCAGTGCCTGTTGCTCCACCATCATCGGTTACCTTGAGGCTGATATTGCCAGCGTAATCGTCGCCCCACGTCCACGAGGGTGTTTGCCCTGTCGCATCGTCATACTCCCCATCACCGTCGAGGTCCCATTCATAGCTGACAATCATGCCATCGGGGTCAGAGGAGCCAGAGGCATCCAGGATGACCGTCTCGCCTTCGTTGGCGGTGTAAGGTCCGCCGGCATTGGCTGTGGGTGGTGTCGGCTGATCGTCTCTACAAGGTTCGATCACTGTGCCAGCGTATTCGTTCTCTCCCCCATGGAAAGGATATGCTTTATTGCATTCACATTTGCCACTCACAGGGTCCGTCTCGCACATCTTTTGAAAGTAAACAGGGACCCATCCAGGATCGTCGGGAAAGTTGGCAGAAGCGGCACCTGGTCCGTTCCATCTAGCAACACCAAAGTGCAAATGCGCTAGATTGTCAATTGTGCCAATCAGGTCTCCCTGCTCTACTTTAACCTCATCTCTCCTATCGAACCTGAGCTTCAGTTCAGGCTTGAGGATGAAATGGCCATGGTACACATAGTAGTTGGTGGGGTTCCCATTGGCATCGTACACCTGGAACATCCAGTCTAAAGGCCCTATTTTGCCATCTTGGGCAGCATAAACATTTTGCCCAGCACTATATGTGCCATCTGCCCGAACAAGATCAAAGGTAAACTTGTCTCCTTTGTTTCCCAGAGAACCCTGACTATCACCGCCATGGTGAGTTGTGTTATATCCGGCGGTCACTCTCCAGTTGTAGCCGGTGGCAAGGGGCCAGATCAAGGGTGGACCATTGTATCCCTCTGCAGCAAGTGGTTTGTAATCACCCATTGCGACTGCGGTTTGCGCCCTCACGGACCTCGGCGCTAGCGACACCAAGATTGCCAGCAGTAAGGCCAACAATATGGCTGTGCGAATCCATTTGATGTTCATCGGATACCTCCTTATTTCTTCATTGGGAATGCCCCAGTGTAGCAGATACGACAACCAGCCATGCCTCGCGGGAGCCTTCTCTGCCTCACTCCGCGGGTCTTGCCTGGCGGGTCGTCGCCAGTCAATTAACTCTCCTGGTTTGGTCGGAAAATCCCTGCTCATTTTCTTGCTCCTTTCTGATTTACGACTATTCTGATTGCCAGCCCAGCCCCACGATACAGCCCTATAAAGCAAAACCTCCACCTATACCGTTTGACTGTCATTTCAGACCTCCTCAAGAAAATCCACTCGTAGACATACTAGAAAGATTCTTTTAGTCATACGCATCCTCCTCTCTGGTTTAGTTATGGAAAAGCTTTTAAAAGAAAGACTTGGTGTAGGGGCTTTCATCGCGTCGTGTACTCTTCCTGGCAATTGACTCGTGTAAAAGGGCTGTGCCTACTATCACTATCAGTGTACCACAAAAGGCAGAAAAATAATTGAGAAAACCATGAGCGATTGTTGAGCTTCTCATGTTGGCTGCATCACATCGTTAAGCGACCTGATAAGAATTTAACAATTGCTCACAATTGGTGAGCGTTACACGGTTGGGACAAGAAAAGGGGGCGTTCTTTCATAGATATATGCCCCATCTGCGGAAAGGGGGTGGGAAAATGGCTCTTTCCGCGTCGCGCCACAAAATATAATTGTCGGC
>Ga0180438_10002752_pt1 | contig 27817 bp, 24 predicted proteins | sample SS_ome_12_FD_132455 | JGI IMG/M metagenome (GOLD analysis project Ga0180438, IMG submission 132455) | Hypersaline lake sediment archaeal communities from the Salton Sea, California, USA - SS_3_D_2 metaG | ecosystem: Environmental > Aquatic > Non-marine Saline and Alkaline > Hypersaline >...
CATCGCATGGAAGAGCGAGATCGCAAACTCGATAGAGGTATACTTGTTCTTGAGGTTCATGACCTTGCGGCCCTGGATCCCGAAGAAAGATTTTGTCCTGATAAGATCTCGGGCAAGAACATTATTCATCATGTTCGCCATGCCCTTCGTGAAGTAGATCTGTGCGACCGGCTCACCTTCAGAGACTCGCTCTATCGGCTCGATCTCGTAGCGATACTTATCGGTCATTGACTCGCTCCTGGCCTTCTCCAGGGCAGCCTCGGCCTTCTCTATTTCGTCCTGCTGAAAGCGGAATCCGTCGGAGGGGAGATACTTGATATCTCCGGTCTGGTCGTTGATCCGGATAATGTGGTAGCCAACAATATCGACCCGACGATCCAGGGGGATTTCTTCGATCTGGACTTCCGGAGATCCTTTGAAGCGCAACTCCCTTGCTTTGGTCTGAGCTTCCCGTTTTGATCCGTAGATCATCCGCTGCTCATTCTGACCGGTGATCTGCTCTCCTTCCGTATTGAGATAGACACCATCGACCTTCAGGACGTAGGCGGTATTGATCGCCATGTTCTGCAAGACTCTCAGAGCGTTATCGTTGACAGGATAGTATCCCTTCTTCTGCGCTTCGGTCGGATTGGTGAAGATCTTCGCGTTTCCGGACTCCATCGCACGCTTGAGCGTCTGCTTGAAATACATCAGGTTATAAACGTCCCTGACATAATCCATGAACAGGCGGTCAGGATCGAGCGACAACTCTTCGAGCCGGTGAGTCTCGGCAATCTCTTCGGTCCCTATTTCAGTGTTCTTTGCTTCGAGAAAACGCTTATTGCCTTCGAGCGCGGAAGTGTCGGACTTCTTCTCCCAATCGTAATTGCTATCAAGCTCCGTCCCGTCCTTGCGGAACCAACGGATGGACTGACCGTAGTGATACGGGTTCTTCGGTAGATCAGGGTAGATCCCCTTCATGATTCTCCAGATCCGGTCAGCTTCTTTTTTGAAAGCACGGAAAGCGGCGATCTGCTCCGGAGTGATCCCGTACTTGATCGCTTCTTCGCGGCCCTCGTTTGTCTCCAGGTTCGGCTGTCCAACTTTGAGAGTGACCCTGGACTGATTGATCAGTTTCTTGTTGTTCCTGAATTGTCTCGGGATCTCGTCGAGCGACCAGAAGATGTTCGATCCGTCGGCCTTGTTCTTGATCGGCAGCTCATAGTAAACCACGACTCCACGCACGAGGAGATCGTGAAGCTTGATCTTCTGTGACCTGGACATCTCCTTGAAAGCCTTCTTGTGTTCTCGCATGATCTCATAGTTCACGCGAGAGACATGCTTGGCAGATCCGTGGACGATCCGGTTCATCAAAGCGATCTCCACCTTGTCGGCCATAAAGTCGGCCCACATGACTTTCGGCTTGTTGTCGCGGATCCAATCGACAGTCCATTTAATGCCCTCTTCCCAATGGCTCATGAGTTCCTTGCGGGTTCTTTTCTTCTTCGGGAAGATGGCCTCCCAGATCCCCTTTGCCCAATTCTGCTTATTCTCAAGCAGGTTCTTCAGGTTCTCCTGGGTGCGTGCGCCAAAGGATGTCTGATACTTCTCTTCGGTGTTGACTTCATCAGCGGCAGGAGCATCCTGCTCCCTCGAAGCAAACTCGTCCTTGAGCAGCTTATAATCCGCGTGCAGCTGCCGGACGTTCTTCGTATCGTCTGCCGACAGTTGCTTATCGATCTCGACCATCGCCGCAAGGATCTGATCGTCGGTCATGCCTTTGACTTCGGCTTTACGACGGGAGATCAGTTCCTTCTGGATCCAATGGATCTCCTCCTGAATGTTTGCATGGAGCGACTTGAACCATTCGACACCCTTCTCGCCAATCTTCTGCCCTGGCCTCCAGCTGTCAATAGTGCGCTTGAGTCCTTCTGCTTTACGGACTTTGCTTTTGAGAGTCTGCTTGACCTGGGCGGTCGACATATTCGGCAGCTCGTTGATGATGTTCTCACGCACGCTGTCCATATCGTCGACGATGCGATCTCCCTGATCCGTCACGCGATGATACTTGACATCCTTCGAGCCTGTGTCGCGTTCTTCTGCGGCAGCCTTGTACTGCTCATACAGCTTTTGCAGTTCTTCCGTGCTGTTCGGGAATTGATCCTTCAGTTCAGCCAGGTGCTTCTGGAAGATCTCAAGGCCGCGCTTCGAGGCGGTATCCTGCTGAAGGTCCGACATGACCTGATCAATCAGGTTCTCCATCCACCCAGGGCTTCTCTGGTTTGGAGTGGTCACGTTCCCGTAGCTCGTCATGAGCCTTTCCATGATCGGGAATGGCTTGAACGGGTTGAGGTTCTCTCCGAGGAAGTCTGCGAACAGGGCGTTCAGCTTTTCGTTCTGGGCAGAAGTCAGAAGAACATTCTTCTCGAAGGAGGTCGGAGCGTCGTTCTCAAGCAGCATCTTGTTCATGGACAGGACACGCTTGGTCAGGCTGATGAGGAGCTTACCGGCCAGGGTGCGACCGGCAGCGGTTTCGGCAAGCTTCTCGTAGAAGATCCGCTCACCGACCATCTCGCCCATCATTTCGGCATAGAATTCTTCTTGAGCGATTCGTACAATCTCATCGCTTTTAAGCCGGATACCATTGGCAGAGTAGTTATCTTCGACAGCCCCTTTGTACCATTCGATGCCTTCATAATGCGCCGCTTCTCCGATAATCTGACGCAATCCGAATTTGAAGGCGTTGTATTGTTCTGGAGCCGCCTTCGCAACAATATGGTGGAATAGTTCATGTCCGTATACCTTATGGAGGTTGGGGGCAGAAACGTTCAGGATGATCTGCGGTGCTTTGTTCCTGCCACGAGATCTGTATCGGGACTTGTAGGGACCGTTGACGATGATCAGTTCGGCCCCGAAAGCCTTTGACACCATTTCATAAAGACGCTGCGCCCCGGGCGAAAGCATCTTGACGATCTGAACATTGGGGTTGCCGTTGACGATTTCCTGCTCTGATTCCGTCAAATTCTCCTTCAGACGGACCATATCCTCGATCTGGGCAGTTCCGGTCACAGGAGCCGAGATCGTGGCTCTCGTCAAGGATTTGGCCTCCTGTGCTACCTTTTCGGCCTCTCTCAGCTCTTCTTCAAGCGATTGTTTGAGTTTGACAGTCTCTTCAGGTGTCAATTCTCTCGTCGGGATCTTCTGCTTGTACTTTCCGGTCTTCGATGCTTTGGAGATGAATTGCACGCTTGCGATGCTTGGCTTGTCCAGTTTCAGCAATTCGCTGCGCAGCATTCCAATGGCACGCAAAGCACGACGGTCTTCCGGTGCGTAGAGAGACAGGAGATGTTCGTTGCCCTCGATGGCATGATTAAAGGCTTCATCGGTCTGGAGATGTTTCGGCAGCCGCGCCTTGAGGATCTCGTCGACCTGTTCAGGCTTGAGCTTCTGACCCACAGGCTTGTAGTTCTCATCAAAGGCGTAGGTGTCCCGCATATTCCTGATAGCGGCCTGGTCATGCAGATACTTAATCTGATGCACGAACCGGCTCATATCCATGCCAACATTCTCGTACAGGGCATAGTAGTCGGCAGCCGCCCAGGGAACCTTTGTCTTCTTCCCGTCGACAACCTGGAGGCGGGTCATGGGATAATCGTTGACCATGTTCTCGAAGAACTCTGGATCCTGTACCTCGTTCTCTTGTGCGGATTTCGAAAAGAGCGCGGCCTTCGTAAAGATGTTGAAGCTGTTTGAGATCTCCTGGATCTCGTTTTTCTGCTGTGTCAGCTTCCCGCGCCGCTTCAGAAGGTACGGGATATAGTCGATATCCATCGCATCGCCACTGTCATAGCGTGCCTGGATGTTCGCATCGATGATCGCGATGGCAGCATTCAGGCTGCGGATGAACGAATTTCTCGTTCCCTGGTTCGCTACCTGATCCATCGTGACAACACCACGATTGAGAGCTTTCTCGTACAAGGGAATGTAAATCGTCGACTGATCCCACCGGTAAACGATATATCTCTCCGGACGGGCAATCTTCTTGATCTTCTCGACCTTCTTGTGACGGCTCAGTTTCTCGAAGTCAGCATCGGTCATAGGAACCGGATCGCCCCACGTTCCCTTCTTCTCGTTGAAGATCTTAACCTCGTAGATGTCTGTTTCAGACGAGGCAACGGATTCCGAATGAACGTCGGCCAAGTCGAGGGCATCAAGCTCTGATTTCGACAGGTACTTCTTCGTGCCGCGACGAATGATGGCAGCCGGATCCTCTTTGATGATGTCATCAAAATTACTCTGGGTTGGATTCTGGACTGTCTTCTCTTCGCCGTTGGCATCTGTGTATGTGACGCTTTTCACATAATCAATCGTGTGAGCACGCCACCCTGCCTTATTGATTGTCTCGACAAAGTTCCGGTAGGATCTCTCTTCTCCGGTCAGCTTCATTTCTTTCTCAAGATCCTGAACGTGCATCGCCCCTTCGGAGTAAAGAGCTTCCATGTTCTCGGCAGTCAGCTCAAGCTCGTAATCCTTGTTGTGCAGCATCTTCTCGAAGAACCCGTCTTGGAACCTGGACTCTCGGAACATCTTACGAACAACATCGGTCTGAAACGCGACCTCTGCTTCTCGCAAGGCATACCATTCCTTGGTACGGGCTTTCCTCCCAGACTCGTTCCAGGCTTCTCTCAGGCGATTGATCTTCGGCGTGGTAGGCCGCTTGAATTCTTCGGAAGCCATCGGGTTAGCAGACATCGCCGCCGCGATATGCTCGGCGTTGAAGAAGTTTGCTTTTGCACTGTATCCTCTGTTGGCGAGATCAAAGATTGCTTTGAAGAAGGCAACGTATGTCTGTTGATCGGCAGCCTTATTCCGCTTGATTGTGTTCTCGATAAAGAAGTTATAAGCGTCTTTGACCAGAGATTCCTTCGAGGCTCTCCGTGCCTTCTTGTTCGGAGCAGGAACTCTCTTGACCTGGAGATCCTCGGACTCGAAAGAATCCAGGGGACCGCGCAGCCGTTTCCGGTTTCGCTTATACCGCTCGTAGGCTTGCTCCGTGTAAAAGGCTTCCTCTTGGAACGTATAGTCGTTCAGGGTGTTAATCATCTCCTGAAGGACAGCCGGAGATACCGGCATTCCAAACTCTCTGCGGAAGTCGTAAGCCAGAGCATCGATATCTTCTTTCGACAACGCTCTGAAGGGTGCTTCTCTCCCCGCAAAGTGATCGAGCACGAACTTCTCGACGTTCTCTGTCTCGTTTATGAACAGCTTGATCGCACGCTCGTTGAAGGTCAGATAGGCCTCATCAGTAAAGACGGCCTTGGCGAACATCCGAAGCAACGCCTTGCCAAGCACGGACTCCCGAAGGTTCCCTTCAAAAGCATTGTCGACCTTCTCTTCCGGAACAAATGGCTCGTACCCGTTCTGCGCAAAATGCAGGAAGTCGTAAAGCGACTCGGGAGGCTCCTGAAGCTGAGAGAGAGACTGAAGATTTTCCTCCTGAAGGACAAACTTGATCACATCGCCCAGGTTGTGAGTGCGCCCTGCTTTCAGAAGCATATCGGCAACGATGTCAGAATAACCGGCCTTCATCATCGGGTTGATGTTCATCTGAGCCACAGCACGATTGATCATGCCCTGGTTAAGGCCATCCATCGTCGGATCGGGAAGGAACGTCGTGCTCCCAGGGTTATGCGTCCGGATATCCTTGAACCGCTTCCGTTGCATGAGGAAGTCGCGGATTTCTGCCGGAATATCGCTGAAGAATCCGCTATACTTCTTTGCTCTCTGAGGTTTCGAGCCTTCGTCCTTAAAGAACATTTCTGCCTCTGCCTGGGCTTCGGCAAGCTGCGGATCCTGCTCCTCGACTTGAACAGTCCTGCGACGGGTGTCGATCTCATCAGATCCGTAGGCTTCGGCCAGGATATCGAGAGCGTATCCTTCGTAGCGTTCAAGCTTTACATCTTCGTTTTCGTCGACAGTGCCGATAGTCTCATCAAGCATCGTCTGCTTCTTCTTGTACTTCATTCCCTTCTTGATCGATTTCTTCTTCCGCTGCGGAGTCAGTCGCTTCCCCTTCCGTACTTCGAGATCACGGAAATATCGATCCAGAGTTTCCTCGGTCACTTGCATCGGGTATGACTTGGTAATACCGCCCTTCTCGTTTGCAAGGCCAAGGATCACGGTGGCAACGCCGTTTTCGTAGGTCTTGATCTCGTGACTGACGATTTTCTCTTGTGGAATCTGGACACCGTTGATGTCGACCCAATTGAGATTCTCGTCCATGTTCAGATCAAACTCAGACCGCGAGGGGGGAGCTGCAGGTGCAGTTATGCGCTCTCCGTCCGATTCAATCGGCTTTACATTGGTGTCGAGGATCTGCCGCTTCTGAAGTCCTTCCCGTTGAGTCTCTTTGCCTTCGACGGTTTTGATTGTGTTGTCCATCTGACCGTCATATCCGGCACCTTCACCAACAAGAGGCTCTCCGGTGGGAACAGGTTGATTGACATCGACCTTCTTCCCTTCGCCGTGCTCGGCATAGTACATCTCGTAGTAAACGTCGGCCAAGCCAAGCAGCTGCGCCTTTTCGAGATCGTCCTTCGAGGCTTTAGCGGCCCGTCGCAGTTCCTTTGCGGTCCCTAAATCGTACATCCGGTTCCGCAATTCCTGTGACGCACGCTGAAGGAGTTTGTCGGCAAAAGAGCCCGGGCTCGTGTGAAGCTTCTCCTCGATGTTCTTCCAGATGATGCCTTCCTTCATCTTCGGATGCAGGACTTCATCGAGCAAACCTGTTTCGCGGATGGCAGCAACGTCCTGCTCCATCTCGGCCAGGTAGTCTTTGTTCTTCTGGTAGTTGTCGTTGAGCAGGATCTCAAGCTCGACCGGATCCATGCCAACCTCTTCAGCTTTGGCGAGGAGCTTCTTCTGGTCGGATAGTATTTCTTCCCTGCTCTGCTGCTCGGTCAGGGTGCGCTGATAGGAAGCCCACAGCTTTCGAGCCTGGGTGACTTCTTTGGCGGTAAACCCTGTCTCGGCAACCTCAGTGACTTCTTTGAGCTGCTCGGCTTCCTTCTCGATCTTCTGGACGTTCTGCTCTGCCTCTGAAGCGATATCGTCAAGATCCTGCGCGGCCTTTACCTCGTCCATCGACAAGGTATCGTCCATCAGGGACTCGGCTTCATGCCCTTTGGCAACCCGTTTTTTGAAATCAGACGCTTTCTTCTTCTGCTTCTTATCCAGGTTCTCTGCTTCTTCGAGAGCAGCGGCCTTCCCTTTTTCTCTGATATCAGCTCGGTTGAGGATAGCATTGAAGGTTTTCGCCTGGGCAGACTGAACGCCTTGCATACCGCCGCCCATCGCCGCGCCTGTCAGGAGGCCAAGACCGGCAGCTTCATTTATGCCATCGTTCCACTCTTTGCCGGTCGCCAGGTTGACCATGACCTGTTCCTGAATGGACTGCGGGAGTTCTTCAAACAGACCTTCGGAGATCGCGCCTTCACCAATACGACGGAGGAGAGATTTATTCGCACCTTCGGCAAGCTGTTGACGCATCTGATCACGCAACGGCGTGCCAGGAGGAATCGGTACGTCGACATCGGCAATACCAAGCTTTCCTGCCACCTTGCCGCCAAGATAGCCAAGAGCACCGGTCAAAGCACCGGCTCCCATGCCATAAGCATATTGTTCGGGGGAAAGGGTTCCGTCTTCGGTCTGCTGACGGATCTGTTCGAGAGACATACCTCCGGCGATCATTCCTTCGCCAATACCACCGGCAATAGCAGGGGCAAGCTTCGGGAACATCTTCATGGCACCTGTCGCGATCCCTCGACCACCATACATCAGGGGGAGAGATTGCGTGATCGTGCCAATCGCAGAAGCAGGATTAGCCGTAGCATATTTCAGGCCGCTCAGAATACCTTCTTCTTCAAAGCGACGAGACTGCTCGGCTTCCTCGAATTGTCTTTCGTCTGAGTAGAGAGAGGACAGGATCTCGCGGGTTTTCTTTGGATCCCATCCGATGGCCTGAAGACCTTTACCGGCATGTCCACCGGAAGGTATGTCGGCAAGACCGACAAGGGCTTCGCCCATTCCGATTACGGTCTGACCGACATCAACTCCGTAATCCCCTAATCTCTCCCAGACGCTTGCATCTGGCGGTTGCGGTAACGCGGGGTATTTATACGCCATCTACTTCTCCATTTATTCTCCTGCCGGAGGAAGGGCTGTGCCGCCCATGTAAGCGCGGTTTCTCCAGAAGTATTGAGCAAGCAGCTGCTCACGCTCTTCAGGCTCAAGATCCTCGAAGTTGACTTCCATCTTCTTCTCGATCTCTTTCTGAGCCAACTTCAGGGCTTCGAGGTTGTAGTCTTGTCCTTTGTTCTTGTCGAGGCCCAGGGCGGTTTTGGCAGCCGCCTTTTGCTCGGGTGTCCCGTTCAAGAACTGATCGTACATATTCATGTTCTGCATGATCTGTTGTGTCTGTGCATTGGCAAGACCGCCCTGCAAAGCACGAGAGATCTGTTGAGACTCCGCTTCGCCCGGGGCGAGTTTCGCCTGGGTGCGGGAAAGCTCTGAACCTGAGAGCCGTTGCTCGATCAGGGACGGGAGAGCTTGTCTCATGTAATCCTGCTGCATGTACTGAGGCATCGCATTCAACTCGGACTTGTACTGATCCATCGACCGCTTATCGTCGCCAAGCAACTTGTTCTGCATGAAGTTGGCAACCATAAAGGCTTCCATGCTGTCGGGCATTGTCTCTCCCATGACATCGTACAGCCTTTCACCGTAAGATCTCATCGTCGGAGCCTCTGGCATACCGTAGCGAGGAATGACCGTTCCGTTCTTGACATCAACCGGAGAATCGTCCGGAGTCATGCCGAAGGATCCATCTCCACGCGGGTCAGGAACTTGATTGTCATCTGGAGCGGCTGGACTAGGGGCAGGACCAGGGCCAAGCGGCATCGGCTCGGATCCGGAGGCGAGGTATCCGTACCCTTCCTGGTCCTGCCCGAACATTCCCATATACTGCTCGTCTTTCATTTCCTGCCATTGTTCGGGGGAGAGTTCAGCCGTACTCGCTGTTCCTGCAGCCGGATTAGGAGAGTAGGATCCGTCTGGGTTCTGGATATACAGCGGGGCTTGAGTTTTCACGCCGCCCATTCCTTCAGGCAGGAACGTCGACAACTCGCCAACAACCTGTCCTACGTCACCGGCAAACTTCTCAGTAGCGGCTCCTGCCGTGCCAAGCATCGGAAGAGCCCCCTGGTAGGTGTTAAAGTCCCTGGGCGACTGCTCGTTGCCGTATCCTGCTTTCGGACCATACCCTTCAGGAGTCATCGCATAAGCGATATCCCCTGCAGCCATAACGCCAAGGCCACCACCCAGGGCTTCAAGAGCACCGACACCAGGCGCATACTTCGGAGCCCCGCCGTAACCACCACGAGAGAATCCGCGAGGAGCGTTCTTCGGGGGAGTCCCAGGGCCACGCTGAGAAAGTTTTGCAGATCTCTTCCCATCGTAGGTCACGTTGCCGCTAGGTTTCGCGCTGACCGGCTTCGTTCCCCTGGCCTTGACCTTCGGACCCGCAGGTTTGTTAATCTTCTTCGGGCCGCTTTTGCCGGATGTCGTAGGTTTCGGTTCGTCCATCCATTGACCGTTGACGTAGATCTTTGCCATTATCCTCTCCTATGCCTCTTCGTAGCTGACACCTGTAAACAGGCTGCCGTAACTTGCGAAGATGCCGCCAAACCCTTCAGCGACATTTTGAGCGAGTTTGATCTGCTCCATAATCAGGTTCGCCTTGGAATCAATAAAGCTGTTTGTTGCATCGATAAAGGCGTTCAATCCTTCTGTGCGCAGACTCAACTCAAGTTCATGTTTCTTTATATCCGCTTCAGTGTCAAGGCCGATGGCTCGATAGTATTCTCCGAGCAGGGCCAACTGAGCTTTGTGTTCCTTCACCCGCTTGTCTATCTCAGCAACGTAAGCATCGACCTGGCTGCCGATAAACACCTTCGAGAGTTCCGAGTAGGCGATGGCAAAGTCCATGTGCAGATCTTCGATGCTTATGCCGTTTTCAAAAGCGTCCTGGATGTTCTTCTGGCAAATCTGAGCCATGCTGCCGAAGACCGCTTCCGTGCGGTTGAAGTGATCGCGGTCAAATCTATCGGCAAGTTCTGACAGTTCGTATGCCAATGCTCCAGGCGCACGAGTATAGCCCTCTGCCGCCCAATCATTCGCTTCAGCATCCATCGCCGTCGTAAGATCCTCAATGTCTCTGTCATACCCTTTTTCCATCGTTGCTTCGACAACCTGTTCAGCCAACGTGCCTGTGACGGTGGAAATCGAATAATCCGTCCCTGGGGTGAAGTTGGAATAGATCCCGTTCAGGCGATCTTCAAAGCTGTCGAGTCTGATATCGCTAAAGACATGCACCCGATACTTGTCGAGCTTGTAGTCGCCATCGAGAATGCCAGGTTTTTCAGGCAGCTCGAAAGAAGCCTTCCGGAAGGCACTCGACAGCTCATCGACCGGATCGAGAAAGATATTCGCCCAGGGCTTGAACGGCAATTCATGACCAATCGTGATCGTCGAAATCCCGTTCTCGTTGACCGTCCCGCCGAGCAGATCCTCGTCTTCCGTGACAGACTGAAGATACTGTTCTTTCAGTTCGGTCAGCTTGTCAGCGTTTGCCTCGTACCAGGCTTTCATGTTGACAGTGGACATCTTATTCCCCTGAGTTCGACAGAGCCACACCGCTGTATTGGCCGGAGTAGGCACTGTAAATCGCTTTGTATCCGTCTGCGACGTTCTTCCCGCCGCTGATTCTCGTACCCAGAAGCTTCAGGTTCGTTGCAAGCCGAGCACGATAGTCAGCGACGTAGGCACGCAACCGGCTGTTGTACTGCCGTACTCTGAGATCCCACTCTGCCGAGTCCCGCTTGAATCGAAGCTCATCGTTCTTGATCTCTTCGACAATAGCTCTCAGCTCTGCCTCAAAGTTGGCAATATTAGCGTCGACCTCTGCCCTGTAAGCCGCGATGTTCGCTGCCGTCAGATCCAGAAACAGCCGGTTATAGCGTGCCGTAAAGTTCTCATGCAGCCTTTCGATCTTGATCCCGTTCTTGTAAGCCCAGGCGATGTTCTCCTGCGCCAGGTCGAACAAGGTCTTAAAGATGGTGCGATCACGATCCTGCCGCTTGTAATTTCTCTGCGTGTCCATCCACGATTGGTTCTGGTTCGTGTTGCCCGTCTGGTATCCCCCAACCAACCCGCGCAGCCGCGTGTGAACGAGATCATCGACCTGATCGATCTTGTTGTCGAGGCTGTCCCTTATGGCCGTCGAAAGCATCGCTCCGGAGAGCTTCTTGAATTCGTCATCTCCGGCCCCGGAGAGAATCTCCACGATCTTGTTCTCAGCATCATCGAGCGACGGGGAGATGAACATATGCACCTTGTACTTCTCGATGTCGCCGTCAAACAGTTCCTTCTCCCTAATCGGATTGAATACCAGGCCGTCGAGGAGATCCTTGGCGTTCTCGTAGTTGTCGAAAGTGATGTTCGTAATGTCAGGCATCAGGATCAGATCTGTCAGCTCTTCCCAATCAATCTCGGTCACGATCTCTTGGATCCTCTCTATGCGATCCTCGAAATCAGTTCGAGCGTCGAGCAGCAGGGAAGCTGTGCGATTCGCTAATGCTTGGAGATCGACTGTATCTGCCATCAGCTATGCCTCTTCAGGTCGTGGACCCTGAGATCGATCCCTCGGATCTCCATGTGAGAGTCTTCGGGAACGACAATCGTGAATTTCCAATTCGTAGCACGGACACCCTTGGCAAGCGGCTTCCGTCTATTTTTCAGATTCGCCTGGGTGTTCTCTCCGTAGGTCAGCGGGTAGATCCGCTCTTTCGACTCTCCGGACAGAACAACAAGGTTGGTGTTCTTCTCTGCTCGTGCGTGGAGATAGAAGTCAGAGACAGACTTTTCGGTGTAAGAATCGAAGGTCATCTCCGGCGAAGCAGCGACGGCTGCTCTTGTTCCATCCCTGTATGTGGAATGGCTCTTGGTTCTCAAATTAACAACGATGTACTCGTCGCCACTCAGGAGGATCCCTGGGTAAGTCAGGTCATCGCCAGGATCCAGAGCTTGATCACCGGCCTGGACAATCTCGCCTTCCATCGAGAAGAGGACAAGTTCTTTATCGAGGCTCAGTGTTCCCTGCCCGACATAGCCGGAACCGTCCATCGAAATCTTGATAACTTCAGCATTCCCCACATAAGACTTCGAGGAGTACATCGTTCCTTCGCCGGTCAGGAGTAGAACTTCAGCCCCACCGGTGATCGTGCTGATCGTAGCCAGGTCGCCTTCAAGCGAGATCTCGACAGCACGCTTTGACAAAACTCCACCGCCAACGGTGGCAAGCCCTGCTTCCATCGTGATCGAGGAAACATTCAGGCTGCTTGTCAGCGCAAAAGTCAGATCGAGCTGCCCGTCAACCGCCGGTGCAACCGTCTGAATTCCGCTTCCCGTTGTCTGCCATACAATAACTGCCATGAGCTTACCCGCCGTGCGTTATGAAGGTATCATCACCCTGGATGTACTTTTCAATGCTTGTGACTCCGGCAGAGGAGCCCCAAACCTTTTCTCCTGTCCCAATGTCGTAGTACCCGACATAGTTGGTTGTTGCAAAATAAACACGGCCACTTGTCTCGTCCGTATCGGCATCGACGGATATCGCTTCGACCGTGGCTTCCGGAAGCTCCGTGGCCGTGAGCGTCACCATGTCTGTGATCCCGTCAACGTGATTGACAATGCTGATTCCGCTATCGGTTGCGAAGAAGAAGCAGTTCGCGTTAAAAGCCATGTCGTTGCAGGTATTATGCAGCAGCCGGAGATGAGTCGCGCTTGCGTTGTCGCAGGACACATGAACCTGTTCGAAGTACGCATCGATCTCGGTCAGAGAACCGCCACCGTTGAAATACGTTCCCAGGGCAAGTATGCAGTCGGCCTGGTAGTAAGACGGATTCGCTTCTGTATCAGTAACGGCAGTCAACCATGAAGCGGAAGGGATCGCGTCGGTTGTTCCGTTGTTGTAATCGAGCGTCACCGTATCAGCCTCTTCAACGCTTGTTGATCTGGTGATTCTCAGCCAACCGGCATCAACGTTGTGAGGATTGACAGCCGTCGTTGAAGCTCCGGTTGAAGGCCAAAGCACCATATCGAGTTTGCGGTTACTGTTTCCTGATGCAATACAGAACTCGGCAATCTTCCCCCAACCTGTTTTGAGCAGCGAGGCGAATATCCGTGTGGTAACAGCACCGGAGGTTTCGATCTCAGTCCATCCGCTGTATTTCACATGAATGGTCAGGTTGCCGGAAAGCGGCAGCGCACCATTCGGGCCGCCGATAGCGTTAAATCCCTGGGTTGTTGTCGTGCCATCGTCTACCCCTTTGATGTAAAGGCTGTTGTTCTGGATCTCGAAGGCATCGGTTCCACCGGTTGAGAAGTAGACCGTCGGAAAGAACCATTTGTCAGGAGCCGCTCCGTTTGTCCCAGGAAAGCGGCAGATGAATCCGGAAGCGTTGATCTCGTTGCAATCGTAGATGTCCCAATTGGCCGTCGGAGTCGGCTTGATCGCGATGCCTCCGTCCGTCGGAGTCCCTGGCGCAAAAAGAATCATCCCATTCACGGTGTCGATAAAGGGCTTCGTTGCTCCAGATGCGTCCGTATAGGAATAGACGGTTGATCCGGTGATATAATCCACCCCCGCATCATGCGTGACCATGAGATTCGTCCCGTCCGTCGCAATCCCGCTGACGTTGACATCGCTGATCGCAGGAGTTGTCCCGTCATCAATCGTGAGAGTTGCAGAGCCTTCCCCTTCGGGAGGAAACGACATGGTATAAATCCCTGCATCTGTTCCGATGAAAATGCCGTTTTCTCCGGCAGTCCCGCAAGTGACAAGAAGCGGCAGCGTGACAAAGGCATGAAGCTCCAATGTCGACTCGTTATAGATGTCCATGCCGCCCAATCCTGCCCCATCGTTGGAGAAGATATAAAGGTAGCCGTCGTAGGAGATCATCCCCACCGTGACATCATATTGAGTGGTCAGTTCTGCCATATTACACTCCGGTAATATTCACGCTGAATGTTGCGCAGGATTGCGTGGTTGTGTTCACGAGGCTCGTTGAAGGAACGTTCAATTCAGCTCCGGATGTTCCAATCTCTCCGTCGAAGCGAATGTCCGAAGTTGACGATCCGGTGTAACTGGATCCACCGGCAACCCATCGGAACCAGGCAGCGGTCCCGTCTGCCAGGGCGGTTGCCTCCCAGACTGTTCCGGACGGTTTCGAGATCACACCGGCACTTGCCGGATGATCGAGGTCAAGGCCGTTGACACAAGTCGTGCCACCGGAGAAGGTCGCGTCCGTGCTGTGCGTAACTGTCGTTGTTGTCGTAGCAAGCGTAAGACTGTCGCCATTCGCCCCGAGCCAATAGGGAAGGTACAGGGTTACGGTGTCAGTGCTTACGGTAGCCACGATGCCGAGAGGATTGGAAGTGGTGTTGATAGCGGCAGCAACGGCGGCAGCCGTGGTGTCGGCATTCGTATCCCATGCCACCGCAGATCCGATAAGATTGAGATCCATCCCGCCAACCTTAACGGTATCGACTGAGCCACCCCCGCCACCTGTGATCTGGATGTCGGCTGTACTCCTTACGGGGGCCGTATAAGCACCCCCGTTCAGAGTGAAGATACCAAGCAACGTTCCAACTGGAGTGTCATCCGCGCTCGTTGGCTTTGTCCCGCTATAAATGTAGATCCGTCCACCGGACAATGCCTCAAGCCAGGACAAGCCACTTGCTACGGCATCTCTAAGTCCTGTTGAAAATGTTGCCATGAGCCTCTCCTTTAGCCGAGTTCAGTTGCGATCTTCAGCCGGAAGGTATTGATCACCGACTCGATCTCAGAGCCGCTCGTCGTGTTAACGGTGAACGAAGCGGTTGGAGTCATCAGGAAGTCTGCACTTCCGGTTCCTACCGAGAAGTCGAGCCTGATGTAGCCGCTCTCGCCGGACGTTGCACTGGAGCCGTCATCGCCCGAAGAGGCGCAGATCCTTCCCCAACCGGCTGTATAGGCGTTCCCGTTGACGATCCCCGAGAAGACGGCAGTCGCGGCAGCTGTCGCCGGACCAAATCCGTTCTTGCCCTTCCAGGTTTCTCCGGAAGGCTTTGTGATGTAGAAGACATCTTCAGGAGTCGAGAGCCCTGCACCATCGGCAGGAGCATCGAAGGTCAGCCCGTTGGCTACAGCAACGCCAGAAGTATCGACAGCACCCGTCCCGCCCGTATGCGTGAAGGTGAGCGTACCGGTCGTTGTGACGGACAAGACCATCGAGTTCATCGAAGTCCCGACTCCATGAGGACCGTAGATCGACAGGGTATCTGTTCCTGTGTCGTAGGTTGCGTAGAAGTCGAGGGCTGCGATGTTATCGTTGATCTGGGTTGCGATGTCGGCACCGATTGTATCGAGCACCGTGCCGGTCACAGTTGCGCCGAGAATCTCCCAATTGTCCATGACAATCGAGGATAGCCCGGCAGTACCGGCCAGGCCACTCAACACGCCCGACCAGACAGGGCGAGTTTCAGCGACGTAGACACCATCATCTTGAGTAAACGCGATAATCGCCTGGGAAGATCCAGGCGTATCGTTGGCAGTTGTGGGTTGTGTACCGGTGTAGAAAACCATGTGCGCTCCAGAGAGAGCACGACGAAGGCCACAATCACCGGCCATCAAAGCAGCAGCAGCATCAGAAAGACGAATTGCCATGATTATTTCTCCTTATTTATGGTCCGGTGATAGCAAGTTCGTCACTGATCAGCAGCGTTCCGTCGTTCTGTTGGAACACGATCCAGTACGAATCTGCGTTGCTTGTCAGTGTGAGGTCAAGCTCACCTGTTGCGTTGGTAATGAAGTGATAGTGCGACGTTGCCGCACTCAAGATCGGCGCGATGACACCCTTCCCTGCGGAGGCTCCGGTATCGAGAGAGGATGCTGAGAGGCCGGTCGCTACTTCGCTCACATAGAAGAAGCCGGACAGCGGCTCCGTCAAAGCGGATCCACCCAGGGTAAATGTCAGCTCGACATCACCCGTTCCATCCGCGTTATCCGTCCATGCTGTCGTAACAGCAAGATCGTTCTTCGCAAGAAGGGCGGCGGCGACAGCCGGAAGCAAAGACTTTTCTTTGGATCCGACCGGAGGGTTGTTCTTCTGGACAACAAACAGATCGTCATCGGCATGAGTCGTTGTTGGCAGGTTGTCAAAGTTTTCGATTCCCATGATCTTTCTCCTATACAGTGTCGACCGTTATTTCGTTCTTCCGTTCAAATGGATTGAATGATCCACCAAATTGAGTCAGCAGCCTTACCTGGTACTGTACCAAACCGTTTTCCTCTTTAACATAGCTTATTCCACGATAGGCCGGTTCGTAGCTGTAAATACCTTCGCTGATATTGACCAGGTTGCCATTGTCCTCGCCGTAACAAATTCCTTTCACGGTTGCAAAGATCGCGACAAAGCCATCTCCATCGAGCCCGAGCTTCGAGCGATGAACCTTTTCTCCGGTTCCTGCAATCGCCCTGAAGTCGTAGCTCTGCGTCTGGGCGAAGCCTCCTTTGACGGTAGGGTTCCGGCCACTGTGGTAGAAGATCTTCTCTGTCGTGCTGATCCACATGCCAACTTCGACTTCCTGGATCAGGACGATCTGCTCGACGTATTCGATTACGGAGCGGCGAGAATCCTCTTCATCGGACCACGGCTTTGTGTAGCGGAGTTGTCTACCAGAGGCGGTAAAGGTGCGCCCACCCAAAGTCTGGGTAAGCTTTGCATCGTATTCGGCATCAAAGATGGCCTGACTCTCGTCACGCTGAATCAGGCCACCGGAATCATCAATGTCGAAGTTTATGCAGTCGGTGAGTTGAACAGCACCGGACGCGGATCCTTGAGCGTCGACAGAGGGCTGCTCGATAGCTGTCGGATCCTGTACGTTATTGATTCCACTGAAACCTGTGAGTCTCCAAAGTTTGCTCATAAGAAGGCACTCAACGCTTGGTTAGGGCGCAGATGCTCTTCTTTTTGACTCACTTGCTGTTTGATTTCATCAACATCACGAAGGAAGGCGGTTTCAAATTCGGTTGCCTTGGCTTCGTCGAGAGTCTCAGCATCGCGCTTTCGGTACATCCACATCATGATCCCGTTGATCATGAAATCATGATACTGGATATGAAATTCTGGGACATCTGAATCCGCTGCAAGATCTGTCAGCGGCATCCGACGCACATGCAAGTGCAGTTTGTCGGCAGATTCCGTGCGGTAGTTCAAGGCAATCTTTCCGGTTTCAAGATCCTGGGCATACTCAGTCGGCTGCCCGATAACTTTGAACCACCAGGGATTGACTTCCCATTTGCGATAAGAGACTTTCCTCAACGCCCAAGGCTGTGACATCCATTTGCAGATGTCAATCTGAAGGATCGAGGTATGAAGCGTCAAGAGGTACGGCGTGACATCCTTCTGATACAACCAATCGTCGGAGTCATTCGCCCAGATATAGTCGAGCGTTCCGGCAGCGTAGGTCGTATAGTCAACAGGATCCACATCGATCAGGCAGACAGCGGCGGTCGTACTGTCCTTGATACATTGGGTTTCACGAGCGATAAAGCGATAGACGCGGTTGATATAGCGATCCATCTCTTTCGTCGGCCAAAGCTTATCCACATCCGCTTCAGCCGCATCTCTCGCTTGAGCCCAACATTCTTCGCGTATCTGCCGGAGGTTCATGCCTTACCTCTTTCTTTTCTCGAAGATCTCGTAGGCAGCGTCCATCATGTCGACATCAACAGGGTATCCTGCAATAGCCTGGACGTTTTCGATTGTGTGCCGCCCATCGACTTCAAGCTTCGGGTTCAGGATGGCAAGAACGTTGGCGATGTTCACGACCTTATCGTAATCGGTCATTCTCAAGCCACCGTTCTGTTCTGCCCCCTTATCGCGGTTATTCACCTTCTTGCTATCATCAGAGTGCGGCGCGTAAGTGCGTTTCGCTTCGAGCTGATCGACTCTCTTCGACAAGGACTTCAGTTTCTTCGAGAGAGAGGCGACGTTTTCAACATTCTTCTTTGCTTTCGATTGCGGTTGGGCCATTACGGTATCCTTCCGAAAGAGGTAATGGCGGGGCTCCGAAGAGCCCCACCTGTATTGACCTGAGTGCCAGGATTACCCATCACCGTCTGGACGAGTGACAAGCAGCCGTCCATTCCGGATCCAGATCCACTTCGCGGCACAGAGGTCGCCGCTAACATTTCTTATCCCGGCACTCATACCCAGAGCCTATCAGGTATTCTGGGTCGTGTACGGGGAATCTTCAGTACCAATCGGCACGCAGATCAGACTCAGCGTAGCCGTCCCTGCCACGGTAGCGGCAGTTGCGGTAGTGAAGGTCACTTGGCGGTCTGCAGTTGCAACCACTTGAGTCGGCGTAGCCAACTTAACGAAGGTGTCAGCCGTATTCGCGGTGGTTGCGGCGCAAATGTCGCCATCAGTCGCCAGGGAGAACTTAAAGGTACAAGTCCCTTGAGCAGCTCCAGGATTGAAGGCACCGGAAAGGATCATGGTGTTCTTCGGAATCGTGAAGTTGGTCAGATTGGCAGTACCCGCAGTTGCTCCATCTTCGACGGGGAAAGTAACAGTGCGAACATAAACACCGTTCATGTCGCGAGTCAGATCCGCAGCAGCGGTCTTGACGTTTGTGATTGATTGAGCGGAAACAGCAGCCATTTTCTTTTCTCCTTATAAGTAGGTTGAGAACGTCAATTAAGCGTTCTTGATCCAGTCAACGCCGATCAGCGCGGGCTTGATGATGTTGAAGCCGTAGACCTGGAGCCCCTGCATCATTTTGCCGAAGGAGAACGGATTGTCGATGATCCGGCTCTCTGTGATCTGCGTGGCGAAAGTACATGCGTACTTATGGCCGAAAATGACTGCACTTGGGTCAGTCACAGCTTCCGTTGAGGAAGGCAGATTGTTCGAGAACATGACATCGAACCGGTCAATCTTCGGGATGCTGCCGGACAGCAGGTTCGCGCTGTTCTGACCGGTTGCGTAGGCAAGACCGAAGTTGTTGCTTGCCATCGACTTCAGGATGCTACCGGCCCAGGTGGGCAGGATCACGAACCGGCCATCTTCCGGACAGTTATTCTCGTCCAGGTAGCGACCGTACTTCAGGATCAGCGCGGTCAACTCGTCGCCGGTGTTGGCCGACGTTGAACTGTCCGACTGACCCAGGGCAATCGTGCTGCCCTTGGTGGTCGTGCCACCGTTGACAACCGCGCCTTTGGCCGTGGTGTACTCGTCCATCGTCGGGCCGGAAGTCGTGGTGTATCCGGTGACGGTGGTAGCGGCGTTGCCTTCGGCTACTGCTCCGGCAGCTGCCAGGGTGATCAGGCCGTTCAAGTCAACGACTTGACGCATCTGCTCGGCAGCGTCGTTGCCCCACTCGTTCATCAGATCGATGTCGGTCTGGAATTCATCAACGCGGTCGATTGCGAAGCTGAAACCCTCGCCCTGGTCGATCTTCAGGGTGACGTAGGGGCTTTCCGGATTCTGCACCGGCAGGACCATGCCCTTCTTGTAACGGAAGGTGTCAATGGTCGGGCGAGTACGAATGTAGACGGTATCACCTTGCTCCTTTATGTCTCCCTCGTAATCGGTATTACTGATCTTCGAGAAGACGGTTTTCGGATAGAACTTCTTGATAAGCAGCGCGGAATATACCGCAGGGATGTATTGCGAAGAACTCCCTGTTGAATAGTCAGGTGCGCCTGGGGAAACAGGATAAACAGCCATGGTTTTTCTCCTTGAGTCTAAGCTCGGTTAATTTCGCATTCGGTTCTCAGCCGGAGCCCGAAGGAGATCATCCCAGAGTTTTTGCGATTCTTCTTGAGGAATCTTCCCCTGTTGATCTTTCCTTTGAAACTCGGCCATCGATTCTTTTGTCCAGATAATCGGCTCGTCGCCTTCCGGTTCCGGTGTGGCCGGTTGCTTTCGACGGGGTTGAATCCGCGCTTCTTCGCTCGGATCTTTCTTCTTCTCCGTCTTCTGCTCTTCATTCGGCTCGGGATCCGGATCAGCGGCGGCCTGAACCTGGCCGGACTGATTCAGATATTCGTTAAACACCATCACGATCCGCTCGGAATCCCACCGTTGATTGGCGAGATTTGCGACTTCGCGATAGGTAAACATGCCACTCGGATGCTTCGTGTCAAGGAACTTGAGGAACTCGGGATCCTTACCGGACCAGAGATCCCTCCAATCACCTTCCCAACCTTCGGCCATTCCCTGATCGATCTCATCCATGAAATTCGACTGAGCAACTTCAAACTTCTCAGTCTCGGAAGTTTCGAGCCTTTCCTGAATCGGAGCAAGCTGTTGGCCCTGGAACCGTTTGAATTTCGCCTCAGTGAGCCGGTCCATCGCACGCAGGATGTCTTCGTCGAACTCTTCAGAAAGCTCGGCATAAACAGTCTCGTACTCGTCAGGTGTCGGCTCTTCCTTCGGCGTTTCTTTCTCGGCTTGCAGATCGCCAAACTGCTTGAATACCTTTTCCTTGAACTCCCGAATCTCCTGATGGAGCCTCGGGACTTCCGCGTTGTACTTACCCTGGAGGGTTTCGTACCTTTTGCGATAGGACTCTTCATCTGGGTCAGGCTCCGGATCTTCTGTTTCGAGAACCTCTTCAGGCTCGTCGGCAGCGGGATCCTCTTCTTCCGGTTCTTCCTCGACTTCTTCAGCAACCTCCTCGACTTCCTCCGGATCCTCTGAGTGCTCGGATGCACCAAGTTTACCCATGAATTCTTCGGCAGCGTCGGCGTTGTCTTGAACCTGTTTCGGAAGCTTAAACTCGTCAGCCATGGTCTGTTCCTTTCCTCGGGGCCGTCTTCGCGGTAGCCCTGGACTAGGGTTGTGTGCGCCTATTTCAGGTGAGCACGTTATCGGTTAAAGTAAATCAAACCCTGGAGCGATAGAGGGCAACGCGGGGCCACGACCGGATACGGTCCCTGGGATCCCCATTACTCCTCCACGCTTCAGAAACTCTGCTTTTGTCTGCGGTGCTCGGAGATTCGGACCTTTCATCCCAGGCTTCGGAGCTTGCCCTTGAGCAACTCGCGCAGCATGAGAAGGCCGAACCAACTTAGCAACCTGACCAGGCATAACCCGACCAAGCTGTGTCAGTGGTGTTGAGCTAAGTGTCATCATACGAAACTCCCGTCATCTTCTTCCATCGCTTGTTCAGCGTCGGTTTTTACTCGTTCTTTGTCGCAGTTTGCAAAAATCTTGAGCAGGTTGTCAACACATATCCCATATCCTTTATGAATATCATTCATATGGGATGCGCTATTCAGGAACGCTTTGTGGTTGTCTGAGGCCAGAGTTTCGAGGTAGGCGACCCAATCTTCGCCGTCCGGTCCTGCCTTCAGACGCTTGAACATCAACGCAACTTTTTCGTTGATTTCATTCATTGAACAACTCCTGGTTTTCCTCCGTCAGGCAGGGTGGCCCTTGGAGTCTGCGGGGCTCCACCACCGTTAGGGACTTGACCTAAAGCTTGCATCGGGTCCACACCGGCCTGTGCCATGAGCATCTGATCGAGCATCGCGGAAATGTCGACCTCTCCGGTGAGTCGCTTCTCGTCCGGCAGCTTGATGTCGTTGGCCTTGGCAAGCTGCTGAAGGATCGCGCCGATATTCTGTTGGCCGAGGATCTGTTGGTACGTCGGGTTGGAGATCACCTGGAGGTACTCGACCTTGCGCTGTGCGGCTTGCTCCCGGGCAAGCAGTCCGGCAACGCCCTTGGCAATAACTCGTGCATCGCCCTTGCTCTGGTTGTTGCGGGAATACTTCATGTTGAAATCGTAGCACATCTGGATGTACGGGGTGATGATGTCATCGTCAATGTTGGCTACGACGGCTTTGATGGATCGGGACGCAGCGGCAAGCAGCGAGGTAAACACGGTCGCCGTTCCGGTCGTGACACCGGCCTGGCTCATCCCTTGTGCGTAAGCAGGAACGGTCATCTCATCGAGCAGCTTGCCGAGGAACTGATAAACAATCGTCAACTCCTGGGCGTGCATCTGCGGCTGATAGTATTTCACCGCATCGCCTTCTCCCCGCATCTGAAGAGAGGTTGATTCGATCTGCCGCCACGGATAGATCGGGATCGAAGTCTCGACGCGATCCTTGTCGATCTCGCACATCGGACCCGAGGCGATTGCCACGTTGTTCTGGAGTGCGCGGAGAACGGCGTTCATTGAATCTTCAATCGGAGCACCGAACTCAACCAGGCCGGAGCCGACGATCCATGACGGATTCTTCGCCCAGGAGGACACATGGTAGGGCTTGCGGCCAAGCGGATCCGGATTGATCACGGCCTTGAACACATGCCCGTCGATCATCCAACAATTGGCCTGGTACTGCTTCTCGTCATCAAGCTCCCCTTCGGCTCCCCACTCCTTGAGCATCTTGCCGGACAGCGTTCCCCAGAACTCCATCGCGAGGATCGTCATGTCCTTTTTGCTCTTGAGCACCGCGTCCTCGCGGGAGATCTGATCGTTCTTGACCTGCTTGGTGACTTGTTCGACCTGAGTCTTATCGTCGATCTTGAACCAATCGCGCTTCAGATCTCCGGCAGCGTGCTTCTTCAGGATGTAGCGGATTTCCTCTTCCGAGTAACCGGCCACGCCAATCAGGTCCATCAATGACTGAGGCGACATCTCGTGGACTTCGATTACATCGCCGTCGTTGATATCCGTCATGCCGCGCTCGAACCAGATGTTGAAAGGCGACGGTGAGTAGACATCGTTCACCAATGTCTCGACGGTCTGGATTTCGTAGTCCTGCGCTTCTTCGTTGTAAATCCATTCCTGCTTGGCACGCTTCGAGAGGTTCGGGCCTTTGAGCACGCCGTACTTCAGACGGACAAAGAACCAGAGAAAGTCTTTGAAGGCCGGATTGAACCCGCCTTCCTGTCCCTGGTCCCTGATCTCCTTTGCTGCGACGTTACAGCGAGTCTTCGCCTTGCGCTCGATCCGCTTGACTTCCTTCTCGATCTGTTCGTCGTAGTAGGCTTGCATCATCTTGGCGATTTCAGAGCGGTCGACAACGGCCCCTGAAGCAGTAATCTGCTGCTCCATTTGAATCGCCTTCATCTTCGTCTGCTCCTCGATCTCCTGAATCTTCTCGTCCGGAAGATCAGGCACCGCCGTCGGTTCAATGACCCAGGGTAAATCGTTCTCGCCACGATAGATATCTTCAACCCACGACTGAGCGGATCTGGCTTTCGCCTCAAGCACCGGATTGTAGATCGTAGAGCCCTTAAACGCCTTGATCTTCGTCAGCTTGGTAGGCTCGTATTCACCACGCACTCTACGCATGGAACGAACCATCTCACGACGAACAGGCTTGAACTCCTCTTCGATGGTTGTCCACCGCTTGCGGATGTATTTCGCAACGCCTTTGACGATAGGCTCTTGTGCGGGTTTCCGGATATTCTCGTCGAGAAATTCCAGATCTCCCGCCTGGTCTTCAACCGTGCCTGGAGTATTCTTCTTCATAAGCCCCTCTAGTGGAGGTTTTCAAGCTTGTAGATCGTTTTCAGGTAGCACCCTTCGAGATCATCAAGCAGGTTATTGACGGCAGCGTTCCCACCGGAGATCCGTTGCTTGTTGTCGCAAAACCATTCGGCTTCGGACCTCACATGAGCGATCGGATCGTCCATCGCTGTCGCTGCCGGACAACTCACGCCTTCGAGAAGACCGTACTTCCCCTGAAAGATCTCGACGATATCATCCACCTTGTCGACGATGGCATCGTACAGATCCCCGACAGCCATGTGAGCGGCGAAGGATTTCGTTTTCCAGTGAAAGAAGTGCAGAGCGTTTCGGGTTGCGAAGACGCGGGAGATGAGAGCCTTCATGTTGCTCTCGGGAGAAAGCTCCATGTCGGCAGCGACGTTGGCTTTTTTCAGGTTTTCTTTCAAACTCGACATGGCAGCCCCCTTATGTGTTGACTTGCTGAGTCATGGCAACGCCGATACTGTCTGTCGTTGTCGCGGTTCGCTTGACCTGGTAGACACCTGGCCCCTCAATCATGACCGGATTGCGCGGCTGCGTTGCTCCGGATCCACCGATCTCTACGGCCACGCCCAGATCGTCGTAACATTGAACGAATGTCGTGCCATCATCGTAAGACACGAGCACGCTGAGAATGTCGCCGTTACCGGCAAAACCAAATCCGGTCAGCAAAGCCTTGACTCCAGGCTGCAGCCGGATCACAGCGGTAGCACCATCGGTTCCTGCCGCGATAAGCGTCGTTGTTCCTGCCATAATCGTTCTCCTTATTTTTGGTTAGACACAAGCATCCATGTGATTCCTCATGTTCAGGACTTTGGCTTTTCTCGGATCCTTCGGATACGACCACATGACCGGCTCCGCGTTTATCAGATAACGCAAATCGTCCATGAAATGGTCGTTCTTCTTAACTATCTTCCCTTTTTCGTCCCTGTGATACAAGGATAATTCTCTCAAAGTCTTCGTGCAGGACGCGAAAATCTTAAGTCTTCCGGTCTGCATTCTCTCCCAGACCGCGAAAATTCCGGCTTCAACTGCGTTATTTGCAGGATAGACGAATAGACCCGCCCTTCGATATTTAGCGTAAAGTGTCTGTCCATCATCCTGGGATCTTCCTCGGGCTGCGGGATCGATCTGTCCCTTGATCCAATCTCCTCGCGACTTAATGGCCTCCGAATGGATAAGGACCATATTTTCTCCCTCGATCCCTCCCATTCCGTGCTCTGAGTAGATATAAATAATGTCATTGTCGATGTCCCATGCTCCCCAGAGGGCAGCGGTCATATTCCAACCAACGTCAAGAGCGTAGAGCTTCTTGAAGTGGGCAGGGAGCTTGAAATCGTCTACGACCAATTGCTTCGGGTCCATCGGGTAGACAAGCCCTTCACCGACCGTCGGAACACCCTTCGAGCGTGCCTCGCGCAACTGAGGAGGCGTGGCCGCCAACATCTCTTCGCGCATCTCTTTGGTAATATGGGGAACGTCTTCCCAGGCAACGACCTGGACGAATTTCGGATGTTCTACGTCTGTTTCCTGCGAGTTTTCGAGGAACGCCAAAACCAGATCTGTCAGACCCCTCAATGGTGTAAATGTGAGAATCATCAGGCCGTGGGTTGTCATGAGTCGAATCAGGGCTTCAGAGTAAACTTCCATCGGACACTCTTCGTCGACCCAGATGAAATCGACTTCAGCCCCCTGCCAAGCAACCCGTCCCTGCTCGTAAGTCTTGAGCGTGATCGTCGAAACGCCACCAGACGCATGACGCACGCGAATGATTTCTATCGCGTCTGGTACGTTCCGTTTTGTCTTAACCTCTATGATCGACTCTTTCGGGAGCATTCCGGATCCGTGTTCCCCGGGCTCTCCCAACAGTTTCTTCTGAATGATGTCACGACAGGTCGTAACCGTGTCACCACCGACCCAGATCGTGACCGGCCTGTTAAACCGATGGCCTTCCCACCAATCCGGATATTGCCCCGTTGCGTGGCAGACGGTTTCAAAGCAACCGGCTTCCGACTTCCCGACGCGGTTTCCGGCGATAAACGCTCTCTGCCGGTAGTCTGCTCCCGCATTAAAAAAATCGACATGCTTCTGATATAAAGCACGCCGATATTGGCCTGTCTCAGGAAAGAAGGATCCGAAGCGGTTGTACTTCTTCTCATGGGCGACGATCTCCAAAGCCTCGATCAACTCCGTTTGCTGAGAGGGAGTGAGATGCTTGGAGTAAACGTCGACCAGAGATTTTGTTAGCTCGTCAAGACGGCTCATTACTGCTCCAATCCTGTCATAGTAAATTCCATACCCACTTGCAGACTTCCCAGAAACCAATCCACGCACAGACGGAGACAAACAATGCCAGGGTCCACCAGAACACAACGTCCCAATTTATACCAAGCCAAGCTCCACAAACTTTTCCTGCCATGACATTATCTTTCCGACCACGACCTCATCCTGAATATTCACCTTCCAGGTATGCACATCGAAGTCTTTCGCAAGGGTTTCCTTCAACAACTCCAAAAACTCACCGGCCAAAAACGATCCGTCGGATTTGAAGAACGGCTGCAGGGAAGCCTTGAGATTCATCATCTCGTTCCCCTTCTCGGCCACCCCGCAGAAATACAGGGTTCCCTTCTCCGGCATAATCGCGATCTTTCTCAAATAGACATGATCAAACATAATCTATCTCCCCCTCTGGCTCCCTGTCGCTGTTCCTCTCCATCTCATAGTCCGGAATCCAAACAATCTTCGGCCAATCATACCCGACCGCCCACCGGAACACAGCCCCTCCCCAAACAATCCTCATCGAACAAAAGTCCCGCTCCCGCCAATAAAACGGCAGCCGGAAACAAATCACCAGATACCGCTCTCCATTATAAAAAAGATTGGCGTATGACGCAGGACGAAACCAACTCAACCCCCAGGGAATCATCATCCCCTCGGTAATGGTCTTGATCTCAAACGTCTTCTTCAAACCCTGGGCAGTTATCGAAGGAATAAACAAACATCCCACGAGTGCTATCAGAAAAATCGCTGTCTCCATGTGCCTCCTCCGGCCATCCACAATGCTTGCAATATTTGACGGCTCTCATCTCGATCTCAAGAACCGCGTGCTCAAGTGCCTTGACCGTGCAACCCCTCCGGTGGGCTTCCCATTGAATCGAGTGTCCCATGACATTTGCGCTCCGTATTACTCGAACTATACGTCCACGGCTGCCACGGTGGATTCACCGGTGTCGTGGGATAGGTCGGATAAACCGGATAAACCGGATACAGCCGATACAGATTCAACGTCGCCTCCAACTCGATAATCTGTTTCAGCAACTCAAGCTTTCGCTCCAATAAAGTGATCTCTTCCTTCAGCTCCATCACGACTCCTTCATGAACGTATCCTTCCCCCGCAATACGCCCTTCTTCTCAGTCGAAACCCCGTAGCCGGTCGGCAGGTTCTTCAAGGCAGACTTCCCAACCTTCTTCGCCCATGCCTTCCCCCGCTCCGCAAGCGACGGCTTCTTCGGACCCTTCCCCCGCTTCACCTTAATCGGAATCCCGTCCGGTGTCTGACCAACCTTCTCGTATCCACCCATTAGACTCTCCTTGCCTCAACGTATTCAGCTTCCTCAACCTCTTCCTTGCCAATCTGCCGAACTGTCTCCGGACTCTGATCCAAAATATCCAACAACGCCGGAGCCAAAGCAGCAATCTTCGCCCTTGCCTGTTCCGCAGTCAACCGGACCTCGATGTTCTCGTTCTTCGTTTCTATCCTGTCTGTCCAGTTGTGAATGTTCTTCATGTAAGCGATCTTCCCGTCAGGCCGTCCCTGGGTCGTGTATACGTCCAGCTCGAACCAATGCGTGATGATCATCTTCGTATGTTCCAACAACTCCGTGAACTCCGGATACTTGATATAATCATAAAAGGACTGAGCACCCATCTTCAGGTAAATCATCAGTCCCTTGATCGTCGGCGGCTCGTCCCGCTTCTCACACCGTTCAAAATACTTGTTGATCCCGTTCCGCATCCGCGTCACAGTAAACTTCTTCTTCTTCCCCCCGTAACGCTTCTTCTTCCCGATCTCCTTGTCGATCCGCGTGATCGGGCGGGTCACATTCTTATTATGCTTCGTGACAGCATGACTCTCAGCATAACTCTGTTCTCGACGTTCAAA
>Ga0180438_10002753_pt1 | contig 27808 bp, 15 predicted proteins | sample SS_ome_12_FD_132455 | JGI IMG/M metagenome (GOLD analysis project Ga0180438, IMG submission 132455) | Hypersaline lake sediment archaeal communities from the Salton Sea, California, USA - SS_3_D_2 metaG | ecosystem: Environmental > Aquatic > Non-marine Saline and Alkaline > Hypersaline >...
GAGATCGCCCGCACCCAGCATGGTTGGTTCAAGAACTTCGTCTCTTACAGCATGTTTTATCACCTGGAGCACCATCTGTTTCCGCAGGTGCCGACTTGCCATCTGCCGGAGCTCGCCAAACGAATCGATGAGGTGTCACCGACCATCCGCGCGAAGGACGTTTTCTGACTGAAGTGGAGCGGATCGAAAGGGAGATGTTACTCCTATCGTCCATTACTTTGGGCAGTGTGTGCTAACATGCACGCTATTGTCTATGATGCTTTCAGATCGGAAGGCAACGGAACAAGCGACACGCGAGCGCAGCCGGGATCTCTGCGAAACGAGTTTCTATGAACGCGGAGCGGGAGAAGTCGCTGGTTAACACTGGCTGACAAGCAGGTGAGTGGAGCCGGGCGTTCTTTCGTTTAGCGACTTCTTCTAAGATATAGAGACCGATGGAAGTACCCTATGAAGAACTTGATTATGTTGTCGATTCCCGAAGTGATGGTTGCGTTTACCTTTTTCAAGGAAAGCCATTTACCGGAGTAGCGGTCGAGCATTTCAAGACTGGTGCAATTCGGTGTACGATTCAATTTCGCGACGGACTGGAAAATGGCAACGCCAAGGAATATTACCGATCTGGAGCTTTATTGAGCAGTAGTACATACACTTGCGGTAGAGTTGTTGGACGTGTGACGGAGTGGTTCGAGTCTGGTGCCATAAAGAAGCAGGAGGAATTCTCCAAAACGTCGAGACTATGGTCTCGCGTGTACGACGAAACCGGACAGATTATCGAAGAAGCCGGCTCCCCTCCCTCCTAGCTCGCGGGGTGGAAAGGACAATTTAGCAGATTGTCCAGGTGCCACAGGCACAAGAACATCTCAGAACACTGAATCCTTCAGTGGCACCCGGCGAGACTACCCTTGATTTACTACCGCCTGAGGACCATGTGATGTTACGTTGGGACAGATTGGTCGAATCAGAACTCTACGTACTTGACCTAACGCAACGAGATGACGGTATACGACGGCTCAAACTCCGTCTAGCCACAGACGATCCGCATGACCATACGGTTTTTGTTAGCCAGAAGTATGATGGCAAGTCATTGTGTGACTGGGCCAATAGTCTGACACTTGCGAAAAATGTGAAACTAGAATCCGGTGATAGCTTTGTTGAGGAAGCCCATGGAGGATGGCTTACCACTCAAGAGTACGAATTCTGGAGACTTCCTGCTGCGGCAAAAGAAAACATACCAGCGCATGAGCTCTGTCTCTCCCACCACGACGGTTCTCGTTCCCCGCGCTCGTATGAATATCCCGTGTTCGAGTCACCATAAGATGGTGAATAGTATTCGATCCAACCAGTATATCTCCGCCTTTCTTCAGTGGCCTCTGGAACGAGGTTCTCGATCATTATCCATTTCGTCTCTGAGGCCTCTGGAACGAGCCCCTCAATCCACTCGACGACTGCTTGATCGTCGCGACGAAGCTGTCGCTGATATGGCACCCAGGCGAAGACGATCGCCAGCAAGGTGATAACAACGAGCAGCGTCCGCAGACGAAACTGAAACCAGCGGCGGCGAGGTCTTTCGGTGGTCATCGGTTGTTGCCCAATGTGAGGATGGCGTGCAGCGTCGGCCAATCGGGCACGCGCGCTCGCCGTAAGCATGACTCTAACACGATCAAGATTCCCTGTCGCCCAAGAGAGCCGCTCCACGCCGTCACTGGTCGATTTCGGAATATTGACATTTGAACAGTATCTGTTATAGTGGTCCGCGGCTCAGGTTGGCGTGAGCTGTGGCGCGGCTCGGGACTCGGGTGGGGCGGTCGGGAGACCACCCCACAACCCAATAGTTAGGAGACCACCCCACAACCCAATAGGCAAGGAGCCCGCCCCACGACCAGCAAACCACCCCAAAATCAAATAGTCAGGAGACCGCCCCACGACTCGGCCACCTGACAAATAACTGTGATAACCTGCGGGCTGCACTCTCCCGATCGATCCAGGAACAGCCCGCGAACAGAGATCGAACAGACGCCGAAACACCGTCCGACATCCCGGCAACAAATGCCCGACCGACGGCTCTCGATTCCACTCGACCCATTCATTACCTTCCCATCAACATGACGCGAAACGGTCGATCTGCTGCCTGCCTGCTGCTCGCGCTGACGGTGCTCTCTGCCGCCGCGGCTGTCACTTCCGCCGAGACCGATCCTACCGAGACCGACTCCACCGACTCGGCGCACAAGAAATCTGGCGATATCGCCAACAGCGAGCCGGTCGATCTCTTCGATGGTCAGACGCTCACCGGCTGGCGGGCTGTACCGGCCGAGACGGCCGGCGACTGGTCCGTTCGCGACGGGGTTATCCTCGGCCACGGCAGCCAGAATCGACTCTCCTATCTGGTGTGGCAAGAAGCCGATCTGGCCGACTTCAAACTCGAACTGCATTATCGCTTGCGGACCGACGGCAACACCGGTGTCGAGATTCGCAGCCGCGTCGATACCTCCGGCAAGCGACCCTTCGAAGGTTATCATGCCGACCTGGGGCACGTCGGCATCGGTCCCCACATTCTTGGTGCCTGGGATTTTCACTTTGCCAAGCGAAACGAACCGGCCTGTCAGCGAGGGACGAGTCTGATTATCGATGAGCAGGACCAGCCGCACCGCACCAAGATTGACGACGCCCTGACGCCTGCGGATGTGAACAAGAGAGACTGGAATCACGTCCGCATCGTGGCTCGCGGGAATCATTGTCAACTCTATATCAACGACCGCCTCGCTTCCGAGTTTGTGGACCGCGAGCCGAACCAACAGCTGCGCCGAGGGGCGATCGGCCTGCAACTGCACGACAAGGGAATGCAGGTTGAGTTCAAAGACATCCAGCTGCGGCGGCTCGGCGCTGACAAGAAGCCGGCGGCGGAATCCCAGGCGGGAGAATAACATCCGTGCCGCGGCCACGGGCGAGAGCGCCAGGCACTGGCACGAGGGGCAACTTGTGGAGCGGGACTTGCGGTTCCCTCCGGGGTACAATTGATGGTACGCTATGACTCCCACCGGGCGACTCAAACCGTGGGCCTCACCGGCCGCGAGCAGCCGCCAACGTCCCACCTGATTGCCTCCTACCTTTGTCATCCGGCCCGCCTGCTTGGCGGACCGCGGAACAGGAATTCTTATGAAGCGCGTGATCGGTCTTCTTCTCGGCGGCCTCTTTATCGCCGGTACCTTGTGGGCGGGAGAAGATCCGCCCTTGCGATTCGACACCGCCGATCATGGCCCTCCCGGTCGCAGCGCGCCGCTCATCAAGGCTTGGAAGCGGATTCGCATCGACCCGGAGTTTGGAGGTCACTGGGTGGTAACGGGCGATGTCGACGGCGATGGCGAGGCGGACATCGTCACGGCGAAGAATGTGCCCGGCAATGGCATTCACTACACCTCCGCGGCTTCCGCGCAGCGGCTCGATGGCAGCCTGATTTGGCAATGGGGAAATCCGACCATCGGCCAGAAGGACTTGGGCTACGATGTCGCGCTGCAGATTTACGATTGGGATGGAGACGGCAAGAACGAAGTTATCCTCTCCACCGAAGGGGCCCTGGTGGAACTCGACGGAGCGACGGGGAAGGAACGCCGACGAATCGAGATCCCGCAGCGGGCGACCGATTGCCTGGTCTTTTGCAATCTGAGCGGCGGCGAGCACGCAACCGATGTGATCGTCAAAGACCGCTACCGGCGGATCTGGGCTTACAACTACGAAGGCGAGCAACTCTGGGGTGGCGAATGGAAACCGGGCGGATATCCCACTGCTCATCAGCCACGCCCGATCGATATCGACGGCGACGGACGCGACGAGATTATGGCCGGCTATGTGATGCTCAATCCCGACGGCTCCATTCGCTGGACATACAAGTCTCAGGTGATGGACCAATCGCGGGGCCATCTCGATTGCTGCCGGGTGCTAAAGCAGGGAGCGACTCCCGAGGAGTTCCGCCTGCTGTTGACCTGCTGTGGCGACAACAACGTGGCTTGTGTGGACGGCAATGGCAAGATCATCTGGGAGACACCGGGGCATCACTTTGAATCGATACAACTGGGCACCATTTTTCCTGACGAGCCCGGCCCGCACCTGCTGGTCGACATTGCGCACCAACCGCGAGGCGAGAACCCGCTGTGGGTTATGGACAAGCATGGAAGCCGCGCGGTCAGATTATGCTCGACTCGAGCCGTCACCATGAATTGCTCGATTGGGATGGCGACGGATTTGACGAGATTCTGGTCGCGGCCCAGCATGGAATATTCGACTATCGTGGTCAACGCGTGGCGACCTTTGACATTGGTAGCCGAGGGTATTCGATGCTGCTGGGGGACATGACTGGCGATGGCATCTCCGACGTTACGATCGTGACGGGACAGCCGTCGATGGTACACATCTTTGAAAACAAGTATGGCAAACAGAAGGCGCAGCTGGGCTGCGGGGTGAATCACACGCTCTATTGAGCCGGCTGAGAGAAGGGCGGGCAGGTGTATTGCGCTTGCGTTTACCTGCGAACTTCGTCAATATGAAAGACATCCCCCGGGGACACTGGCAACCGCCAGGGGGGAGAGGCACATCGCAACCGAGGCGTAACGTTACGCCACGGATCATTTTGGGGTTATCTCTGACACCGGCGGAATGTCATGCGCGCGGTCCTTCAATGGTCAGGACCAACCGTGCGAACTTCGCGACGGAGAAGAGAGAATAAACGGAGGGCATGTGATGGGCGAATTGGCCAAGCGGGCAAAGCGACACGGGAGGACGGCGACCAACGGGCATTCTCGATCCGGTAGCGACAGCACGATCTGGATCGTGTTGGGCGTACTCGTGATCATGCTGATTGTCGCCTGGGGCATTTATCAATCAGCACAGGATCAGACGGCGGTCCAGGCAACCGAGAAGAAGACCTACCCGATTCCGGTCGACGTGACCTTCAGCGTCCTTGAAGAGGACGCCACGCCGGGCGAGGTCCGCAATGTGAATGTGCAACTCAATCGCCGCGTCTCGATGGACGTCCTTGAGAACGTTGCCTGGACCTTGAGAGACGCCGACTCGCGGAAGTTTCGCCGCACCGAACTCTCCTTTCAGATTGCCGGCATGGAAGAGGCGGGCTACTTCTGGGCTGTCGCCAGTATCGACCCGGATCTGCATCTAGAACAATACGGCTTCACTCCGGAGCAATACGAACGACTCTGTCAGCCACCCGAGAACAGCGAACGCCGACTGATTGGACGATGGCTCGACGAGACGCCGCAGGCGGGCGGACCGATATCGATTTATCGGGAAGGGGGACGGTTACTAAAAGAGGACCGCTTTCGCGACAGCAGTGTGTTTGTCAAGGAACTCGTCGAGAAGCCGTCAGAAAGTGGACAGTGCTTTGCCTATAAGGAAAACGATAAGGGCATATCATTTGTCATCGACCACAGAGGCCGGCTCTTGATCCAGGACCAGAGCGGTTTGGTCTCGGCATTGCCCCCGGCCCGATAAACGGTGGGCGACCGAGGGAGAAAGGGGAATGGGGCGGTCGATGGAGTGGACGACGTGACAGGGCGACGTCAGCTCAGGATATCATCGGCCACATTCCCATAGACATCGGTCAGGCGGAATTCGCGACCGGCGTAAGGATAGGTCAACTGACGGTGATTAAGACCCAACAGGTGCAGAAGCGTGGCGTGCAGATCGTGCACATGCACGCGATCTTCCACACCCTTGGCTCCAAACTCGTCGGTAGCTCCATAATTGAACCCACCTTTGACACCACCCCCCGCCATCCAGACCGTGAAGGCGTGGCGATTGTGGGCACGGCCTACGTTGGGTCCCAACTCCCCATCCGCAAAGGCGGTGCGGCCGAATTCGCTACCGAACAAGACGAGCGTATCTTCCAGCATGCCGCGCTGCTTGAGATCTTGCAGAAGTGCGGTAATCGGCAGATCGACCTGCGCGCAGCGTTTGGGCAACCCGCGGTCAATCTTGGTGTGATGGTCCCAACCGGAATGATTAAGCTGGATAAAGCGCACACCGGCCTCGGCGAGGCGGCGGGCCAAGACACATTGCTGGCCAAACTCGCGGGTCGGTTCCTCGTCAGCACCGTACATCTTCAGTACGTGGCGCGGTTCATCGCTCAGGTCAAACAGCTTCGTGGCGCTGGTTTGCATGCGGAAGGCCAGCTCGAGCGACTGGATCATACCTTCCGCCTCTCGATCCGCGGCCGTCTGCTGACCAAATTCGCGGTTGAGCTGCCGAATCAATTTCACTTGTTGCCGCTGCTGGGCGGCCGAGTGCGTGGCATTGCTCAAATTGCGTATTTGCGCCTCGGAGGTGGGGGTCTTCTCGTGCCCCACTGGCGTGCCCTGATAGATGGCCGGCAAGAAGACATTCGAGTACATCCGGCTGCCAAGCGATCGCTGCGGCTTGATCGTAATGAAGCCAGGCAGCGAGGCGTTTTCTGTGCCCAATCCGTAGACTACCCACGATCCGACCGAGGGCCGCACAAAGTTGGTTGCCCCGGTCGAAAGAATCAGCGAGGCATTCGTGTGGCTTTGCGAATCGGTATGCATGGCGTGCAGCATGCACATCTCATCAGCCTGCGTCGCCAGTCGCGGCAACAGATGGCTGAAGTTAAGACCACTCTCGCCGTGCTGCGCGAAGCGGACTGGCGAACCCTTGTAGATTCTCTTCGCCCCGTCAAACTTGAACTCCTTGCCATGCATGGCATTGAGTTGGGGCTTGGGATCGAACAGATCCATCTGACTGGGGCCACCCCACATGTAGAGAAAGATCACCCGCTTCGCCCGCGGCACAAAGTGCGGCGCCTTCGGAGCGAGCGGATTTGTTGTCGAGTCGGGCGTCGCGGTCGCGGGCCTGGCACACAGACCGGCCAGTGCCAGAGAGCCAAAACCGAGGGCGCCGCCGCGCAGCAACTGGCGTCGGCTAACAACCGGACCGGTATTATGTTCGGGAAGTGTCATCGAATGTTTCTCATCGCTCGCCGGTGGTGTGCCGGATGCCAGCTTGATCCGTTGGGACTCGACCGCCGACCAGAATTATGACCGTTATATCACATCGTCTGGGAGGATCCCATCGCGGCGCATGGCGCCCCACCGATATGGGGCTCTTCCGGCGAGATTATTCAACGATGCTTTACTTGAATGCTTTGTTTGAACGCCTTACTTGATCGTCAAGAACTCCGTCGTGCTGAATAGCACCTGACCGAGCAGTGTCCAAGCTTCCAGATGTTTTGATTCGTCCGTCTCGGCCTCCGAGACCGCTACCGTCCGCGATAGATAAGCAATGAATCCGGCTCGCTCCTCTTCCGTTGGTTTCCGCCCAAACACCCACAGCAACAAGCGATCGAGGCGAGCCGCGTCATCGGCCAGCTGTTGGTCCGCCAACAATCGTGTGGCGGTCGCCTTGGCCCGGTCGATGACGAAAGGGCTGTTGAGCATGTACAGCGATTGGCTCGGTACTGTCGTCGTTGAGCGTCGTCCGACCACCATGCTAGGGTTTGCCAAATCGAAGAGTGGGAGAATGCCGAGCATCTCGCTGGTTACCGGATCGCGTTCAAACTCGTCACGCATCAGGGGCAAGTAAATCGTCCGACGAAAGAACGGACTGGGGCGATCGACCTTGACCCATTCGTCGTTGAGGCTGATCGTGCCTTGGTACTGAAGCGTCGGACCGCCGCGCGCGGAATCGAGTTCGCCGCTAACTCGAAGTATCGCGTCACGAATCACTTCGACATCGAGCCGCCGCACCTGGTAGCGCCACAATAGTCGGTTCTCGGGATCGATCTGCGCCGCCTTCTCTTGCTGATCGGCCGCGAGTCGAAAAGTCCGGCTAAGCATCAGCCGCCGCACGAGTCGGCGAACCGACCAGCCATCCTCGATGAAGGTCCGAGTCAGATGGTCGAGCAACTCCGGGTGCGACGGGGCAGAACCGGTCCGCCCAAAATTGTCCGGCGTGTCTACGAGTCCCTCGCCCATCACATGTCGCCAAACTCGATTCACCATCACGCGTGCCGTGAGGCAGCCCGCTCCCGCATCCACGTCTACCAACCATTGGGCCAACTGTCGCCGACCGGAAACTTCCGAAGGAATGGCATAGGGGGACACTGCGACCTGGGAATCCGGTTCCGGCGTTCCTTCTTGTCGATCGACACGAGGATGGCTGACGGTGGACAACTGAGTCGGAACTCCGCGCAGTATCTTCTTGCCTCGCTTATTTGGCAGGCCGCGAATCCTTACCGGCTCGTCGACCATGGCGCCCTTGTCCTCAACCGCCAGTGCCGACGGCACAACGCTCTCGATTCGTGACACGCGGAAACGCGCCTTGGCGGCAGTCGCCTCCTGTTTTGCCTTGTCGAAAGCCTCCTTCGCGGCCGCTACCAACTTCGCATCGGCTTCGACCTGGCCCTCCAACTGTTGGAGTTGCTCATCCGCTTCCTTCTTCCGAGCATCTGCCGCCTCGTGCTCCTTCTTCAGCTTGTCCACCCGCAAGCGGTGATTCTCGCGAAGCACTTTCTCCATGGCCGGATCGATCGGCAGCGCCAAGCGAATCCAAGCCTTGCTCATGCGCCAGGATTTGTCGAGCTTGAGCGTTCGCGTACTCGAAAAGATGCCCGCCAGGGCATAGTAGTCGCTGGTTGGGAACGGATCGAACTTGTGATCGTGACAGCGGGCGCAGCCGAGGGACATTCCCAATAGCGACTTGCCGACCGTGTCGATTTGCTCGTCGATCACATCGAGCCGAAACTTCTCCAGGCTTTGCTCGCCGAAGGGTTTTGGTCCCAACTGGAGAAAGCCGGTGGCGATGATCTGGCTGCGCCGCTGCTCGACCGACGAATAAGGCAGTTGCTCGCCAGCCAGTTGTTCGATGAGGAAGCGATCGTAAGGTTTATCGGCGTTGAAGGCGGCAATCACATAATCACGATAGCGCCAGGCGTTGTCGATCGTATTGTTGGCCTCCGACCCGGCTCCATTGCTGTCCGCGTATCGTGCCAGGTCTAACCAGTGTCGTCCCCAACGTTCTCCATACTCGACTGTGTCGAGTAGGCGATCAACCTCCGTGGCCAGGACATCTTCGATCGGTCGCTTGTCGGAGACGAACTCTTCAATCTCCGACACTGTCGGAGGCAGACCAGTGAGGGTGAGATGCACCCGTCGCAACAAGGTGGTGCGATCGGCATCCCCGACCGGTTGGATTCCGCTGGCTTCGAGTCGCGCCAGTACAAATCGATCGACATCGCCCAGCGGCCAGGCTCGATTCTTGACTGCCGGCGCTTCGGCGTTTGCCAGTGGCAAGATCGACCAGAGCGGGGACTCGTTATCTGGCTTGGTCGTCGCGGCCAAACCGGAACCGGAATGCGGTGCGCCCTGGGTAATCCATTCGCGGAGTTTGGCAACTTCGTCGTCGGCCAGCGGACCGTCAGGTGGCATCTGCAAGTCATCGTCATCATAACCGACCGCCTTGATCAGGCGACTTGCCGCCGCATCCCCCGGCACAACAGCCGTTCCGCTTTCTCCTCCCGCAAACAGTCCGTTCCGCGAGTCGAGAACCAGGCCACCCTGGGCTTCGCCCGCCTGATGACTATGACATTGATAACAGTTTCGTTCCAGAATCGAGTGGACATAATCCTTGAATAGCTGTCGACCCTCTTCGGTTGCCGGGGCGAAATTGGCCTGTTGGACAACGTCGACATCTTCGGCGGCTCTGACGACCGTCATCGAGCCCATCAAGACTATCGTGACAGTCCAACAGAGAGCGACTTGTGTGGGCGGGCGGGTGAACATCAAGGTAGGAAATCCGTCGCGGGCCGGTAACGAGGTTCGGATGAAGGAATGTCGATCGTCGAGCCAGCGATGTCCGCGTGTCCCGCCAGCCATTTCTCGATGCGATCGTGGGGAACCTCTATTGTCTCCACTCGAAGCGGCCGCCGCAATGGCCACAATCGAGCCAGGTTGTGCCTGTCGGCACGGAGTGCCTGCTCTTGTCCCACCCCGCGGTGGCGATGAAGGTCGGCGTACTATCACCTCGGCATGTGGCGCGCTATGTTGTACCGAAGGCAACTTGCCTCGCTTGCTCGTGGTCATGGATCCGGAGCCACAAGGCGAGCGGCGGTTGCGTCAACCGTCGATGACCAGCCATCCTCCCGGCCTTGAAGTAGATTGATTCCTTGAGCGACGAAGACCCCAACAGTCCGCCACCGGCGCCAAATGGAACGCTATTCTTCGACCCCGATACCGGCTCGATGCGTCGGACTTTCTTGTTCGCGCTTTGTCTGGTCGGTTCGTATGTCGCGACGTTCTACTTTCTCGATTCGCAAGGTCTCTCCGCCGCGGGTCAGCGGGCGTTGTTCATCCTGCTGATGGCCGCTTCCTTGTGGGTTACCGACGCCATCCCCGCGTTCGCGGTCGGAATCCTGATCATCGCCATGCAGATCGCCTTGTTAGGCAAGCCAGGTGGTGTGCTAGCCACCACCGAACACGACTGGGAGAACTATCCCGCCGTGATGGGAAATCCCCTGATTTGGCTCTTCTTTGCCGGCTTCGTACTGGCGGCCGGCATGGGGCGCACGGGAATCGATCGTTGGCTCGCCGGAAAGATCCTACCCAGGTTTGGCTCGCGCCCCGCCGGGGTGTTGCTCGGTGTGATGGCCATCACCTTCCTGCTGTCGATGTTCATCTCCAACACCGCCACCACCGCCATGCTGTTGGCCATGCTGATGCCGGTTGTCGCAACGATGGACGAAAATCCTCGCTATCGCCGAGGGCTGATGTTGGGACTGGCTATCGCGGCCAATCTGGGTGGCATGGGTAGCTTGATCGGAACACCTCCGAACGCCATTGCGGTTGCTGGGCTGGCGGCCTCGCCGAGCGAGGTGAAGATCAATTTCCTGCAGTGGCTCGTGATTGGACTCCCGCCTGGGCTCGGTGCGCTAGCCATCGCCTGGGCGGTTATTTCGCGATGCTATCGATCGGTGGAGGAGACGATTTCTCTCGACATTGAAGAACATCGAAGTGACCATGGCCATCCCGCGTCGCCAAGACATTGGCAAACCTGGATAGTAAGTATCACCTTTGCGGCCACTCTGGCCCTCTGGTTAACAGCCCAGTGGCATCACATACCGACCGCCGCCGTATCGTTCTTGCCGATCGTCATGTTTACGGCGACCGGTGTGCTCGGCATCAAGGAGATCCGCGGGCTCAACTACGATGTGCTGTTCTTGATTGCCGGTGGGCTGGCGCTGGGCCAAATGGTCATCAAGACAGGCCTCTCCCATTGGATTGTGGGCCAACTGCCGATCGACCAGTTCGGTATCCTGGGCGCGGCCATCCTGATGGCTTATCTCACGGTTGTGCTCTCGAACTTTATGAGCAATACGGCCGCCGCCAACGTCTTGATACCAATTGGAATTGCCTTGGCCTCCGGTCAAGAAGCGCGCGTGGCGATCCCCATCGCGTTTGCCGCCTCCGCGGCCATGTGCCTGCCTGTGGCAACTCCACCGAACGCGCTCACCTTTGCCACTGGCTACTGCCGCTCACGCGACTTCCTGTTCATGGGCCTGTTCATGGGGATCATCACACCGGCGTTGGGGATCGCTTGGGTCTGGCTGTTGCTCGATGGCGCGCTCTCGGCCGTCGGATGACGCCCCGTGCCAACATGCTCAACGACAGAGTCACCAACGCCAGATAGAACGAAGAGGGTTCCGGAACCGCGGGGCCCAACACAACCAGGTCGAACGGCACCAGCGGCGAACCGAGCGCGCGGCTCACCTGGTTTGTCGAGAGTAGCGTGGAGAGCCCGGCCAGATCGAGACCTGGAGGAAAGACGAAACCGATGCTCTCGGAGATCGCGGGAGAACTCAGCGCCGCCTCGGAAAGCTCGTTTGCCAGACTCGTACTCACTCCACCCAGAATGGGCGTGTGGCCGGCGAATTGAAAACTACTCGACGCGCTCTGGAGCGAGTAGCCGATGATGCTCGATCCGTCCGGGTCGAGAATCACCTCACCGGTCGCGGGATCATAGATCAGGTCGGGAATGCCCGGGTCGCCTGCCGCGGCCAGCCCAATCGCGCTTTGCTCATCTGGTGAGCCTGCGGAGAAAGCGCCGAACATCGTCAATAGGTCAAGGACATCCACGTCTCCATCGTGTCCGGCGTCATGGTCCGTTGCTCCTGTCAGCAGACTATGGACATCCCCCTCGATTCGCGTCTTACCGAACGAGCCGGGGCCGGTGAAGTTCGCAAAGGCGGTCTGAATATCGTCCAAGATGCTTACCCTGCCGTCGCAGTTGGCGTCGCCAATCAGGCATACCGGCACCGCGGCGACAAAGACATCACGGCGACCGCTATCGCCCCAATTCGAAGTAAATGCGATGAATCGACCGTACCGCGTGATGTTCGCCCGCGGCGAATCCCAATAGCTGTGGAATACCGAACGGTGATGAGCAACGCGCCGCACCCGCTCGCTGCCGTCGGTCGCCACCAGGTAGATCTCGCTATCGAATTCATCTTCCACTTCGCTGCCGGTGTAGGAACTCACGACCGCCCACGATTCATTGTCTGCCAGTAGCGATACATGTTTGCCTCCCTTCCAGCTGGGGAATTCGTGAATCAATTCGTTCTGCTCAGGCGTCGCGGCGTTGCGGAGTGTGACGCCGTTTCGCCAACCATCGATTCCCAAAATGGTACCATGTCCGAGATCGTAGTGGCCGGGTGCGTAGTCGGGTCCGTCGGGGGTGAGGTCGACGGTCGCGCTGGTATCGAGATCGACGACTCGGGCGGCCGTTTGTCCGGCGCCCCCTAGTCCCGTTTTGACCAACAGATATTGTCCGGTCTTGTCGAGGTGGACGGCATGGTTCGATTCGACTTTCGAGACCAGCAGCTCCTCCGTGGCACGATCCCAGGCGAGATACCCGTCATCTTGGTTCGCGTACTGCGACGGTTTGAACGTGAAGGCGAACCGGTTGTCGTCGAGGCTCATGCTCATATGTCCCAAACGATGGACCGACAACTCCTCAGGCAGCAAGTCCGTAAAATCCTTCAGTAAGGTGCTGGTCTCGGTGACCACATTGTGGCTGTAGAGCTTGTACCCCTCGCGGCGATAGATTACGTCGGGGTCGGAGCCACTCCAGATGGCGTCCTCCCAGTCAACGTTCGCCGACTCCCATAATTGTGACTTGGCCCCCAGCGTGAAGGTCTCGGGATCGAAGTCGTAGAGGGTCGGAACATCTCCGTGGAAGTGAAGTCGCGTGTTATCGACGTTGAATGTCGGCCAGTTGGAATAGGCGGTACGATTGAACGATCCATCACTCTCGTCCGAAATACGCATGATCTGCGTGCCGAACGTTGGGTCGACAATGATTCCACCCGCCGACGGGAGCGCGGGAAGTGCCGGCTCAGGATAGACTCCACGATCGGTCTTCAGCGGCTGGGCGAAGAGAGATCCAGCAAACAGCAGATAGTTCAGAGTGCATAGTCCGCACAAGATCGAATGCCGCATCGAATTCAATCCTCGCACAAGAATACGAACAGAGAGGCTCTCGCCATGATACCGTGTCAGCCAGGCAAATCCCCAGGGAATTCTTGGCGGCCACACTATCGGATGCTCTTCGAGCCCTCTTTGAGGGCCTTCTGCGACTCGATAAGCCACCGAAATGAAGATGTTTCCATCCAGAATCTTTCTCGTTTTGAAATGTTCCACCAGCTTGGTAGGCTGAGCAGAAGCCCTGCGCAGTGCTTATCCTGCGGAAATCAAGGTGGCGACATCCCCCGCAGGGTGACGACGCCAGCGAGCTAACAAGAATCGTCCATGGCGAGCCCGTCACGAGCCACGCTTCGCCAGGTCCAGCGGCGACATTGTTTTGGGTTTGCTCGGCGGAGTGGCCCAAAAACCTAACCTCTATGAAACCAACAACATCCGACTCGACGGTGCCCCCAGTCGAGCGATCCGATGTCTTGTCTGCAAAACGACTTGGAATTTATTGGCAATGCCATCGATTTTCGGCACCGGGACGAAAAACCACCCAAAGAAATCACCCAACATAATTCGTGAGCGAGGGCTTACTTGTTTCCTATCTAAGTCAGCATCTCGCCAGCCTACCCCAACAGCGGAGTCATTCTGTGACCAGTCAATCATCGCTTCTTCCCGTATCTATCCGCCGACTCGAACCGAACTCTGTCTTGAACGTAGCGATCATCCTCTTGTCTCTTCTCACTATGTTGTCGGAGGGTGTGACTCTGGCGGAAGATGTCGCCGCTCCCACGACGGCAACGGTCGATCTGGTCGTCGGGGACTGGCTGCCGGGTGAAAGGGAAGGGAAGGCGCGGTCCAACGACGAATCCGCCACCAAGACGGTGCTCGACTTTCCGTTTGGTGTCGACTTCGACCGAGCGGGTGCCATGTTTATCTGCGAGATGTCCGGTAACCGAATATTTCGCCTTGAGGCGGATGGAGAGCTGACGCTGATCGCCGGCACCGGCACCGCGGGTTACTCTGGCGACGGCGGTCCTGCTACCACGGCCACCTTTCGCGAAATGCATAACATCGCCATGGGCTCGGACGACAGTATCTTTGTCGCCGATAGCGCCAACCACGCCATCCGCCGCATCGATAGCAAGAGTCGCCAGGTCTCGACCTTTGCCGGTAATGGAAAACCAGGGTTTGACGACGACCGAGGAACAGCCCCCGCCGCGCGGTTTCGAAAGACGATTTGCATCACCTTCGACCCGGCCAAGAAGACGCTGCTAGTAGCGGACATTTATAACATCCGCATTCGCGCGATCGATATCGTGGAGGGGACCGTACGCACCATCGCCGGCAACGGAAAATCGGGTGTGCCCCAGGACGGTGCGGTCGCCGCCAGGAGTCCGCTGGTCGATCCACGAGCGGTGGCTGCCGATGCGGAGGGTAATGTCTACGTGCTCGAAAGGGCAGGGCATGCGCTCCGTGTTGTCGATCAAGACGGAACGATTCGCACCGTGGCCGGTTCCGGCCGCAAAGGCTACCGTGACGGACCGGCACTCGAAGCCCAGTTCGACGGGCCCAAGCATCTTTGCATCGACGACGCTGGCAACGTCTACATTGCCGACGATGTCAACGGAGCGATTCGCAAGTACGATCCGAAGAGTGCCACGGTTTCAACGGTTCTCGGCCGCGGTCAGGGCGATTCTCGCGTGAAACTCGATAAACCTCACGGCGTCTGTTTCCATCAAGGAACACTCTACGTCGTCGACAGCGGAAACAACCGTGTCTTGAGCCTGCGAACCGAAGCAGACAACGAGTAAGTAAGACAGGCGAACCGCACGTCGAGCATGTTCTAAGGGACCACTGACACGACACGCGTTGCGCCATCCTTGGTGTGGCGGAGCAGTGCCAGTTGGCCCTCGATGGCCTGGCCGGCATAGTCGAACTTGCTCGGCTCGTCGGCGCTCAACACGAGCAAGACGTCGCCGCTCGGCATCGTCAGTTCCACTCCCAACACGCCGGCCGGGGTGTCGGTCAACCGCCGGGCGCTTGGCCCAGCCTTTCCCGCGAAGCTCATCACGTCGAGAAAATCGACGTTGGCACCTCTCTGGCGCAGAATCAAAACGTCTTTCACTCGGCCCTTCAAGTCAGCATGGCCTTGGCCCGAGATCACTTCGGTCTTGCCGGAAGAGAGTAACCGCAACCTCATGGCGGGCCCATCTTCGCCACCGTCGTACTCCAATTCGGCTCCGGCGCCGTCGACCAGTCCGCGGCGGGCTCCGGTGATGTGCATGTAGCCGAGCTTGTCAGAAAGGGGGCCAGTCTGTGGTTCGCTGAGGTCAACAGAAGTCTGCTCAAGCTGGCCGTCGATGTGCAAAGCGTAATCGTACTGATGCGGTTCATCGCTGCGGCAGCGGTAGAAATCGACCAGCACGTCATCAACGAGCACAATCGTGCGGTCGAGAGCCACGCCGTCATAGGCCGCCTCGCACTTCGCGCGAAACGCCTTCATGTCTTCACCCGGATGGAAGAAGACTGCGTGACCAAAGGCCTGCTTCCCACCCCGCTCGACAATCCAGCGATCGTCGCTATCGCCCTGCGGATACTGCGAGGTCTGATCGACGGTCACCGTATTGTGGGCGATCGTCTGGCGATCCCAATTGAGAAAGTCGGCGTGCCCATAGTGATGGTAGCGCACCTCGGGAACGATCAGCTTACCCCGGGCATGGATGGCGATGGCCAGCAACTCGGGATGCGTATGGCACGATCCCCAATCGCCGTAAGTCATCTGCACTCCGACCGCGTCGGCCGCGGCACTCTGACGCAAGAGGGTAATTCCGCCGTTGGGCAACAGCGTACAGCTGTTCTCGTGGCGACCGGTGATACCGATCGTGGCGTCAGGCTCAAGGCTGAACTTTCCCTCGATAGTCTCCGGCGCCAACCAGACAATACCCAGCGGGCTAAGCGGCCGGCGAGCGTCGATGTCGCCTTCGTTCGGCAGCACCGCCGCCACGCCCACTTGTTTCTTGTCTGGTTCGATGTAACCGCCACCTGCTATGGGGCGAATGAACTTGACCGGTCGACTCAGAATCCAGGCGTACTTCAGATCTCGATAAGCGGCCCAGGCCCGTTCATAGCAGCGTGTTCGCTCCAGGCGATCGGTATACGAATTACCGAGTCGCACCAACGTGCCATCGCCGAATGCCTCGTAGAATTGCGAATCGAAAATCGCCTTCACCGTCTTCTTGCCGGTCTGGCCAAAGGAGCGTTGCATGTCGGCCCCGGCATCGAGTTTGTGGCCCGGCACTTCCAGGTTCCAAAGATCGACACCGCTATGGCGGGCCGCTTCGGCGATGATGGCATACGCTTCAGCCGTATACATGTGGTAGTGCATGGAGCGTTCGTAGAAGACTCCATCGGCCAGAATCGACCAGGCGACGTGCTGAACGAAGCCGTCGCGAACGACTTGCCCGTTCTCGTCGCGGTGGCCGTTGACCGCTTCTTCGATCATTTCGCGATTGTTGATGCAAAAACCGATAGCGGCCACACCGGCGATCGCTCGACCACGCCAATTGCTGCGAAAGCGGTGATTGCAAGAACGCATCACTTCGCCCGAGGGCTTGAGGACCTCCTGTTCGATGGCCTCTTTGTCCCGATCGCTGAGTACCCCCGAGTTATAGATCAGATCGTAGGCCGAAGCGGCGTTGATGGCCCAGTCGCACTCGCCCAAGGTCGACGAGGTGGCTCGCCCTTTGAGATGGGCCACTGGGTAGCTGGGAAAGTGCTCGACATAGGCGCGAAAGATCTTGGCTACCGCTTCGGCATAGCGACGGTCACCCGTCAGCGCGTAGATGATCGCGTAGCGATGTGCCTGTTGTGCAATCTCCACGTTCTGTGATTGATTTCTCTCCGGCAGCCGCGGCGCGTCGACCGTCTTATTCAATTCCGCCGTCAAGTCGTCGATATACTTCTTGACCCATGGCTCTTGAGCCATCCAATTCTTGAATGCCGCGATCTCATCGTTATTCCAAAAAAGTCGCGGGTGTGCAGGCAACTCTGCGGGCACTTCCACACGCGGTGCTTCCGCCTGGGCGTGTAGGCTCCGTGGCGAAAAGACGACGCCGATGATCAGCAGAAGGACTACGAGAGACAAGCCGGCGAGACGAGAGTAGCGTGGATGTCGAGTGGGAGGATTCACGAGGTGTTGCTCTCAACAAGAGTGGGAAGGAAGGCGGGAGGGTGTCGCCCGGGCTGCAAACAACCTGGCGGAATGGCAAGCCGTACGCCACAGCTAAACGGGCGATGGCGACCGGTACCTCATTGTAGACCATCTACGGGGCTTCGTGGTATGTGGCCGACACCCCGCGATAATCGCCGCAACGGCTCTATGTCGGGTGGCCAAGAGCGAGCTTTGCCGACAAAGAGCGGGGCAGCAAGAAGTACTGCGGAATGCCGGCTCAATCACGATCCTTCCGCTTGGCCATATATCGCAAATAGGCCAACAGATGGTCCAGGTCCTCGTCGGTCAGCGTCGGATTGTCGGGCATTTTCGTATAACGGAACTGCGAGGGAGCGCGAACGTACTTGCGGATCATCTCTTCGCTGCGATACTCCGTAATATTTTTCGGAGCATCCAAGTCGGGACCAACGGTTCCCCCTTGCCGGTTCATGGCATGGCAGGCAAAGCAGTGCTTGCGAAACAGTTGAAAGCCTTGAAACACGTCCGTCTCAGCCGAGACACCCTGGGGATAGACCCGCGGGTATTGCTCTTCGAACCGTACCAGGCGAATCGACTGCAATTGGTAGGGCCACGGATAGATTCCCTTGGGGCCCTGGTGCTCACCGGTCCAAACCAAGTAGTAGGGCGCCGGATCGATCTTTCGCGGACCGATCGGCTCCCATCCTTCCTGATCGAGATCCTGATATACGAGGTAGCCACCTGCTTCGCGGATCGCGGCCAAAGAGCCTAGCGCCTGATAACCGTCGAGCGCGACGAAGGCGACGTCGGTATACTTGTCCGACTTCCAACGGTCCGCGAATCCGAGTTGCAACAGATCGTGCAGAGCAAACGCCGCGTAGTTCTTCTGCTTCTTGTAGAGTGGGTCGAAGAAAGTCAGCTTGTGAGTGGTCAGTCGTTTCCGGAGTGTTTGCAGGCTGTAACGCTCTTGATCCTCGCCTTCGGCGAAGACCAGTGCCGGATTGGTGTCCTCATCCGCCCCTGTTTCCGTCGACACCGCGTCGTCGGCCATAGCTTGTCGATTACCAATAAGGTAGGGGGCCGTCAAACAACCGAGGACCAAGCCCATCAAGGCTCCCAGCAGAAGGCGGCCTGCCCATCGACGACTCATGTCATGGTCTCCTTTAAGTCGAGGTATCGCCATCCGACGCGCGTGAGGGTTCGCTGTGCAACAATTCTCGGGCGACGGACACGTTCTTGTTCGTGTGGTCTGCCGTCGACCGCCCCTAGTCCACCCCGATGGCGATCCGTAAGTCGGCTTCTCTCTGTTGACGATCAACCACGATTACTAGTTGATGCTTACCGGGTTCCAATTCCAGTTGCGAGCGTTCGTTCAGCTCGAGCTGCTTTCCACCGGCAAGAATCGTCAAGCCCTTGGAGCGGACAAATTCCAACGACATCGCCGTCTCCGCGGGTGTTTCCACGGTCACACGCAGAACACTTCGTGGCTTTCTGTCTTTGGCGCTGGCGATCGTAGCGACTTCGTCCAGCGGCAACGATCCATCAACTCGACTGGCGGCATCCTTCCAAAGTAGATTCTCGCTTGCCAGTGCGGCGGCAAGTTCGTCGAGCGATTCGAATAGCCGGGCCGCCCGCTGATCGGGCACAAGGACTTGCCAGGAACGTACGTACTGCTGTGTCGGAATCTGAAAAGCTCCCGGACGTCCCAGCAGCGACAAGAAACGGATCAGATCGGCCAGCTCATCTTGACGTAGTGTTTGTGTCAGCCCCTCGGGCATCAGCGATATGGTGCTCGGGACAATCTCGTCGATTTCACTACGGGTGAATTCATGAGTGAGATTCTTTCCATCACGCAGCTGAATGACATCGGGCGACTCCCGCGATACGACACCGCTCGTCACGCGCCCATCGACTCCGTAGATACTGATCGTCTGATAGCCTTCCTTGATGGTGGTACTTGGCGCGAGTATGGATTCCAGAATCTTCCCTGGCTGAGCGCTGCCACCGAGGCTACTAAGATCGGGACCGACATGACCGCCGGCCCCGCCAATCGCATGGCATTGGATGCAAGTCATCGTCGAACGTCGAAAGATCGCTTCGCCACGTCGGGGATCGCCCTGTTCGATAGCCGTCAACAATTGTTGCAATTCGGCACCGGCCGGCAGGCCAGTGATGGGGGCCAGGCGACCCGCCTTCGTCAGAGCTTCGATGAGTTGAGAAACATCGCGACCCGACTCGCCGGCCGCGCGAATACCGGTCGCGGCGACCGCCGGAGAAAGTTGCATTCCGGAGAGGGCTTCGGCCAGTTTTCGATCGGCACGCTCGCGGGCCAGGAAGGCCGCGAAGATGCTCTCGTAATGCGGCGGTTGTTGCGAATCGATGCTGGCTAGCAACTCGACCACGGGCCGGGCGGCGGCGACCGGATCGATCAGCGACCAGGCGGCGTAGGCTGAAACACGTACCGGCAATGGTCGCTTGGCCTGTGTGAGTGAGCGCACGCTCGATTCCGAACCGGTTCCTTCGATTCGCGCCAGGGCCAACGCGGCGCTATTTCGCAACGCGTCGCGTTCACTCTCACGGGAAGCGATCTCAAACAGCCGTGACACCGCCGAGTCAATCTTCCAATGCCCCGACAGCTCCGCCGCCATTTGCACACGTCGTTTGTTTTTCGAATCAAGGAACCCAGCAAGCCTGGCGACATTCTTAGGCCGGGCACGACCGGAGCGAGACACTCGCACGAGAGAATTCAACACCTGATCGACTTGCGGCGACTGCGAACGATCTAGCTGAACCAACTGGTCGACGACCATGCCGAGTACGGTTTCGCCACCTTCGCTGGCCAAGACCGACAGCATCTGACCGCGTTGCTCGGCGGTTATCCGATCTTGGCCCAGCAGTTTTCGGATATGTTCCAGCGACTCGCGTCCGCCGACGGCTGTGAGAGCGAACGCCAACCGACGGGGATCGTCGTCGAAGACCGGCTCCCCGTCCCGCATGGCAGTGAGCCAATAAGGGGACAGTTCGCGAGCCGCCAACCAGACGGCATATTCCAGCGACTCATCGAGAGGACGATCGAGCGCCAGCATGGCCACGTTCGCCGATTCCAGGGAAGGGATTTCGCGCAAGGCATTGACCGCCTCCAAGCGAACCTGAGCGTGCTCGTCTTGCACCGCACGAGATAGCAGCGCAGGATAGTCTGCGATCTGTTTATGCCAGTCCAGCAACACTCGCACCGCCGCCGCGCGGACACGATGATCTTCCGAAACGAGCAGCTCAGTCAGCAACGGCTCATCGGCTTGGCGAAGCCCTTGAGCGAGCCACAAACCTTCCAGGCGATGATGTTCGAAGTCGGGATCTTGGCGATCAAGTTCTGCCAGCCACTTGCTCATTTGAGGAACCACTTGTCTTGCGCCCGCTTCCCGCAACAGGCGTCGCGCTTGATCACGGGTCCAATCTTCCGGCAGTTTAAGCATTTCGAGCAGCTTTTCGATCGAGGCATCCGCAAATCGGGGTGGGATAACCAGATCACGATTCTTGGCGGTCAGTCGCCAGATACGCCCATGTTTTCGGTCGCGCAGCGGATGATGGAAGTCAACCTCGCCGTGCTGAATGATGGGGCTGAACCAATCGACAATATAGATGGCGCCGTCGGGTCCCATCTTGACGTCAACCGGCCGGAAGGAGCGGTTCTTCGAAGAGAGCACGTTGCCTACCAGCCGAGACCGATATCCGCTGCCACTCTCCTTCAACTCGTAGCGAACCACTTGATTGGCACGAAAGTCGGCCGTGACGAACTGGCCGCGCCACGATTCATCGAGATGACGCCCCGAGAGAATTTCCAGCCCACATTCTTTGGGGCGACCCGGATTAAGCGAGCGGAGGATCCGCGAGACACCCTTGGCCGAAGTGAATGCACTGCCGGCGAAACTATAAGCGATGCCGCCACCCCCGGCCCCGTCGGTAGAAAAGACCTGCCCCCAGCGATCGAAGGCGTTTCCCCAGGGATTCACGAGCCCGCGGGATACGACATCCAGACGCATCGCATCAGTACGAAACCGCCACAATCCGGAGCCCTGCAAGTGACGAACTCCCCACGGAGTCTCGATGTGGCTATTGATATAGATCGATTGGTGGAAGTAGAGATCGCCTCCGGGCCCCCAGCGAAGTGAATGAATTGAGTGATGCATATCGGCATTGCCAAAGCCGGTAAAGACGACTCTTCGCTCATCGGCGCGACCATCCTGATCCGTATCCTTGAGGTACAAGAGATCGGTCGACTGAGTCACGAAGACTCCGCCCTCGGAGGGCATGGCCGAGTGTGGTATCAACAGATCTTCGGCGAACACGGTCGATTTATCGGCCCGGCCGTCGCCATCGATATCCTCCAGAACCACGATCTTGTCATCCGGTTTCTGACCCGGCGCGAGATGAGGATAGATGCTACTAGTGGAAACCCACATTCGGCCACGCTCGTCCCAGTTGATATTGATTGGATTAGCAATCATTGGGTCGGAGGCAAACAGGCTTACTTCCAGATCGTCGGCGACGGTGAACGCCGCCAACTCTTCAGCGATATCTGGTTCAGGAGCTTGCTGTGGAACCGAGTACTCGTTGTAATTGGCTTCTCGCACTAACTCGAAAAATCGGGCGGGTGGCTTGCGTAAAGTCGTAATCTCTTGTTCAGCCCGACTGGCCAGGGCAGCGAACTGGCTGATTTCGCCTTCGTGATGTCCCCGTTCGTGGCGTCGAAAGAGAAAGATATAGGTCTCGTTCTGCGGTCGAAAACCGTAGAAGAAGTGACGGTTCTTTTCGACGATCGCGGATCGCAATCGTTCCGCCCGGGCGATGTGCGGGCCTCGCTCGATGGCGACCCCCTTGGCCCACTGCTCGGCTGTGCCGCGGGCGACCCGCTGTCCATCGATGTCGAGTGCATAGCTTCCGGACGCCAGCCCGTCGACGCGCAGGACTCTTTGCTGGTCGGCCTCGGTGGAGAGTAAGCTTGGCAGCCGTTGATCGCGAACCTGCATTCGCAGACCGTAGCGATTCTTCTGCAGGTTCTCGATAGTGGCTCCCGACGCTTGAACAACCTCGGGCGAGTCGTCTGAAAGTTGAAGGTGCCACCGTGGTCCAGGCTGTGAAAAATGCTCGGCGATTAAATGAGCCCACGCACGATAGCCGCGTTCGTTTAAGTGAAGGGCGTTGTCGGTCAGATAGTCTGGCGGATTCTTGGCCGAAGCCGTCATGAGAGGCTTCATGGCCCGAAATAAATCGACAACCGGCAGTCCACGCTGAGCGGCGATTTCCACGATGTCGGCTGCGACACTCTTGAGTCGCTGATTTTGCGGTTCGATATCAGGCCAGGGTGCCGGGCGCGACTCGCGAGGTACCGGAGTGAGCAACACAATACGCGCCCCGGTCGGCTCAAGTGTATCTAAGAGACGCTCCAGGCCCTCGCGAAACTCTTGTCGCCCTGCATCGTCCGCAAAGGCGACGTTGGAACCGTATCCGATGAGCAACAGATCGGGATGCTCCAGCTGAATCTGCCCGAGCATCTTGTGAAACCCGTAGTCGTTGTCTTTTCCTTTCGGCGGATTCCAGCCCGCTTGGCGTTCTTCGCCGGGGCCAAAACCAATACGCGCCTTTCCCGATACGTCGTCGCCCGGCCAGGCAAGGTTGCGAAATACCAGTTCGCGATCAGGCCACCGTCGGGTGAGTTCGCTTTCCAGAAAGCCATGCACGCTTGCTCGTTCCATCAGCGTGCTACCGAGATAGACGATGCGCAACTCATTGTTGTTGGCATCGTCCTGATCCTTCACATCAAGCACATTGATTCGTCGTGGCAACAGTGCGTGTTTAAACACACCCTCGTACTTGACCTCTGGTTTCAATGTGCCAAGGTCGATGGGTGCGTTGGTTCCCACCCCTACTTCGGCCGCCCAGGCGGTGCTCGACGCAGGCTGAAGCGGTGCACCGCAGGTTAATAGCAGCGTCATCACAAGCAGAAAGGGCGGGCGATACGTCAATTGCTTCATGCAATACTCCGAGAAGTCGTTGGCGATTTGAGCGTCTCTATCGGTGGCGAGGCACATCAGAAATAGCGGGCAGGTCTCTATTGATTGTAACCGCTCGTGTCGGCGTGTGCGCAGTTGCCCACAGCCCCAACGGGTTCGTCGTCGACGCCCGCCTCGACAGGTTTGTCCGAGCTACCTGGACACACCGTCCCGCGCCGCACGTACGATCTCGGTTGCGTCTGCTACAATGCGCGATCGCGGCGCAACTCAAGCCGTCAGACCAGTTCACTTCAGGAGACATATCAAGATGTCTATCTCGACCCCACGACCGAACCCGTTAACCCGCGCTCTGTCCCTCTTCGCCATAGCGGCTTTGTCGTCGCTGATCTTATCGGTGGCCAGTGGCGATGACGGTACCGCGGCCGAAAAGCCTCACGGCCGTCTGTTCGAGATGCGCGTCTATACCACCGCCGAGGGCAAGCTCGATAACCTGCATGATCGATTTCGGGATCATACGAATCAATTGTTTGTGAAGCACGGCATGTCGCTGATCGCCTATTGGACCCCGGAGGAGAAGCCCAATACCCTGATCTACATTTTGGCCTATCCCGATCGTGCTGCGCGCGATCGGTCCTGGGAGGCGTTCATGGATGATCCGGTGTGGAAACAGGTTTGGGCAGACTCCAAGAAGAATGCGGGAGGAGCGATTGTCACCAAAGTTGAATCGACATTCATGACGCCAACCGATTATTCGCCAATTCAATGACACGGCGAATTCGCTCCGCTACTCCTTCTCCTTTGTCCAAGGGCTGACTGCGGTAACTTACTGACGCTTTAGTATCTCCTCAATGACTCGCCGGCGGGCACCGTCGATGGCGTGGGGATCTCGGGAGAAGTCGCGGATGTCGCGGCAAATCGATTCAACGATTTCGTCGGCCACCTCTTCTCCACCGAGGTCTCGCAACACCCCCAGCAGCTCGAGTTCTTCCATGCCTTCCCGCAATAGAGCCAGTCGGATACTGCTGACCGGACCGTCGACATTCTCCTGTCCGGTGAATCGCTTCACCAGGTGTCCCGGGTAAATCAGCGAGCCTTCTCCGGAAGCGGGCGTGTTGCAGATGGAACTCTTCCAGCCCGCGGCATCGGTCCAAGGATCTTTCACCTCGCGCCAGTAGTTGGAGGTCCAATAGAGAATCCCATCCATCCCATACCGCCAGGTGATCCAGGCGACCATTCGCGGATCGGCCGCCTCACGGTCAATGAAGTAATTCGGCTGCGGATAGAGCTGATCGCAGCTGATGTACCAGGTGACGTGGTCGCCGTCCTGCTTCCGCTCCCGGATGGAACCCGGATCGTCATAGACGCAGTTCCCGTTGATGATCCAAGCGTTGGCATGTCCGACGAGGGTGCCCCAAGAGGGATCTTCACCGGCTGGCTGCTCCGTAACGGCGAGCCGCACGTTAGGATCGAGCGGTCGTATGGCATCGGCCCAAGCACGTACCGAGCGGTAGTCACTCTTGCTTCGTGGTTCATCCACCGGCGTCAAGAATACGAGTTGATCGTAGTAGCCTTGTTCCTTGGCGCGGTCGATAATCTGTCGGCAATGCTGTTGAATGCGTCGCTTGTACTCGGGCGGAAACTTTTCACCGCGACGCGGGCGACCTCCACCTTCCGGGGTTGGGTGCACCAGGTACTGCGCCCGGTCGTACTTGATGAATAACTTTTCCAAGTCGGGGTTCTCATCACGCAGCACGTAGTTGCCGTTGGAGATGTGTCCTTGCCAGCCGGGCTGAACGCGGGGATCGAGGCGCTGCTCCAGGAAGAATTCCGTGTACTTCAAGTGGAGCCGGCGAAACTCTTCGCTGTCGCGGTCCAATCCGTAAACGTCGGCCAGGTCTTTCTCCCACAAGCCGACGTTTGCCACGAACTGGCGCCGCTCGGGCAATTCAATGTCCCACACCGTCAGTTCCACGTTGACGAAGTCGAGCTCACCGCGCCGGCTCGCCACTTCGATGACTCCCTGATAGGTGCCCGGCTTCTGATCGCGAGGAATCTTCAGTTCCACCCAAATTGGTTGATTGCGGACCGTGAGTCGCTTGTGCTCCGGGGCGGCTCGAATGTGGAAGGGGCTCGTCAGCGGCACCAAGGCGTCGGGCCAGTGACCTCGGCGGCCGTGGCGACCCGAGGGGGCATAGATCTTGATCAGGTGCTCGTAAAACATGGCCACGTTAGCGACCGGGAGCGTGTTGTCACCGTCCGAGAAGTCCGATGGCTTGAGCGTCACATCGTGCACATCTTCATGATCGGCGGTGATGACCACCTGGAATGGCACCCGTTCGCCGCGCACACCGTCGATGCGAACCGTCCGTGACGGTTCGTGCCATACGCTCTCGTGGGGCAGCTCGGAGCGGTTGCGGTCTTGAATCTTCTCGGTGCTTCCCGCGGCCCATACGCGGACCTCGGCCTGAGCCTTGCCGGCTATGCCAAGCAGAGCGGTGAGCGTGAAAGCCAGGGGTAGATACTTCCGTGAGGTGATCATGAATTGCCTCTTCATAGTTCAGGGGACTTCCAGTGTCTTGTCCCGCTTACCGCGCGCGTTGTTCATCCATGTCGATTCAGACCGGCCGCATGGACGGCGCGATCGTCGATCGCCGTAGAGCGCACCCTTGCCAGGCAAGGACGTCGCCGCACGCGATGCTTCGCGGAGGGAGTGACCGTTAGTAGGGTGGGAATGTGGGTGGGATCGATTGCGGCTGCTGTGCTAGCACGCGGCAGCCGGCTGAGGAACGGCTAGTCTAGTTGGACCTCGGCTGACGAGTCAAGATTTGATGCGACGCTGTATACCAAGGCTCAGGCGCTCGCGCTCTCTTAACCGTTTACTCCTCTAGCGGGGAAACGCGCGACTCGCTTACTCGGCATCACCCGCGACTCATTACCCCGGTTAACACTCACCCCCTCCGATATTCTCGCTCCGTTAATATTCACGTCACGCTAATGTTCAATATTCCCGCTCCGTTACCAATCCTGGCAGAGGAAGAGGATACGCGCCCTCCGCGTCGGCTTGCAGCGGCGCGGCCGAGTCCATGGTTAGCTGATCCACGTCGGGCGCAAATTCGTGCTCGTGCTCGAGCATCTGTTCCCGCGTGATGACGCGGCCCGTGTGCGCCGCCATGCGGCCCATGGCCGTTACCAGGCTTGCCTCGGCGCCGCGTCGCGCCTCGTTATAAGGTTGGTCGTTGCGAATCGCATCAATCAGGTGGTTCCATTCCAGCTGATAAGGATTCGGCTCGCGACCCTCGAATCGCCACGTCTCTTCGCTGGTCTTGAACTTGTGTCCTTTGAAGATGCGGCTCCTGGCCGGCGTGTGGGCCGCGGCGGAAATAATCGCCGAGCCCTTGGTGCCGTGCGCGTAGCTGGCAAACTCATTGTCGCAGCCGGACATGATCCGACCGTTGAGCATCAGTTTGGTGCCGTCGTCAAAGGTATACTCCACCGCGTAGACGTCGAAATTCTGGTCGACGTAGTCGCCGCGATAGTGTCGTCCGCCCATCGCCTTGGCCTCCACCGGCCAGGCGTTCTTCATCCAGCAGCACTCGTCGATATTGTGAATCATGAAGTCGCTGAACAGCCCGCCGCTGGCCCACAGAAAGGCGTGGAACCGCTCGATCTGGTAAAGCAGTTCGCTCTTACCTTGCGGCTTTCGCTTGGTAAACTCCTGCACCACCGGTCCGGTCACACGATAGGCCCGCAAAGTGGTGATGTCGCCGATCTGACCATCCTGAATCCTCTCGGCGAGCTGACCGCGCGCCTCGCAGTGTCGGCACATGAGCCCCACGCCCACCTTCAGGTTGGTCTTCTCTGACCGGTCGACCAGTTCCAAGAAGCGCCGCGTGCTGGGGCCGTCGACCGTGACCGGTTTCTCCATAAAGACGTGCAGGCCCTTGTCGAGCGCGTAGGCAAAATGAACCCAGCGGAAGGCGGGCGGAGTCGCCAGGATGACCACATCGCCAGGCCGCAGCACGTCCATCGCCTTCTGATAAGCGTCGAAGCCGAGGAAGCGTCGCTCCTCAGGCACATCGACCTGGTCCGGCTTGGCCTGGGAGAGGTCTTGATAACTGTTCTGCACC
>Ga0180438_10002754_pt1 | contig 27808 bp, 24 predicted proteins | sample SS_ome_12_FD_132455 | JGI IMG/M metagenome (GOLD analysis project Ga0180438, IMG submission 132455) | Hypersaline lake sediment archaeal communities from the Salton Sea, California, USA - SS_3_D_2 metaG | ecosystem: Environmental > Aquatic > Non-marine Saline and Alkaline > Hypersaline >...
GTCATCTACGTGTCCAAGGATCCGGCCCTCCCTGACCAGTACCGCGAGGCCGTCACTCAAGAGGAGAAACGGGCCGCCTACTGCCATTGCGGGCTTTTGCGCGAAGCCATACGCGCCGGGCTGACCATGTCCGGTACCTACTGCTACTGTGGCGCTGGCTGGTACAAACAACTCTGGGAGGGTATCCTCGACCAGCCGGTTCAGATCGATGTGTTGGAGTCGATCCTCCAGGGGGACGATCGCTGCAGTTTTGCCATCCATCTCCCACCGGGAGCCGTGCCGCCAGCATAGCATCATTTGCCTGTAGAAAAACAAAAACCGCGGGACGGCATGGCGCCTGTCCCGCGGTCATCCTGCTGCCATGTCCTAGTGGGTCATCGTCCCCCACAGCGATTCTGCCCGGTGCGAGCTGCGCACCAGCGGCCCCGATGCCACGCCGGCAAAACCCATCTCACTTGCCTTGTCCGCGTACCATCCAAACTCCTCAGGCGGCAGGTAGCGCGCCACCGGCAACTGCCGCTCCGATGGCTGCAGGTACTGCCCCAGGGTGAGCATGTCACAGCCGGCGTTTCGCAAGTCGTGCAGCACGCGCAGCACCTCCGAGGTTCGCTCCCCCAGCCCCAACATCAGCCCTGACTTGGTCGCAATCCCGGGCGCATAGGCCTTGGCCCAAGCCAGCACCGCCAGGGAGCGGTGGTAGTCAGCGCCCGGTCGCACGCGCGGATATAGCCGTGGCACGGTCTCCACGTTGTGGTTGAGCACATTGGGCCCCGCCTCGAGCACCCTTTCCAGTGCAGCATGGCAGCCACCGAAATCGGGGATCAGCACCTCCAGGATCGCCCCGGGCAATCGGTCGCGCAGGGCCCTGATGGTGGCCCCAAACTGGGCGGCGCCCCCGTCCGCAAGGTCATCCCGGGTCACAGAAGTGACCACCACGTGGCCCAGTCCCAGCCGCGCCGCTGCCTCAGCTACCCGCTCCGGCTCATCGCCATCAGGGGGAGTGGGCCGTCCTGATGTCACCGCGCAGAAACGACAGCCCCGGGTACACGTATCACCCAGGATCAGGAACGTGGCCGTACCCCGTCCGAAACACTCGCCCACGTTGGGACAACGGGCCTCTTGGCAGACCGTGTGGAGGTCCAAACCGGCCAACAATCGCTCCATCCGGCCAACCGCCGCTTCCGAAGCCTTCGAAACACGCACGCGCAACCAATCCGGCTGGTCCTCAGCGAGCTGCCCCAGGCCATCGACAGACGCTCTCGATTGCCATACCACCTGGCCTTGAAACACGTCGCCAAAAGCCATGACGAACCGCTCGCGCACCTCGGCGATGTCTACTGGGTGGCCCAGCACCTGAGCCATCGAGGTCACCCCCCGGTCAGCGATCCCGCAAGGGATGAGCAGTTGGAAATGCGCCATCCGCGGATCGACATTCAGCGCCAGGCCATGGCGCGTGACGCCCTCGCGCACTGCCAGGCCCACCGCCGCGATCTTGGCGCCGTCCAGCCACACACCGGGATGCTCCCGATCGCGTCCGGCAGACAGTCCATAGCCCCGCAGCACGCGGATGACCACCTCTTCCAGGCGGCGGACGTACCCGAACAGATCGTCGTCGCGCAGCTTGAGAATGGGATAGGCAACCAATTGCCCGGGACCGTGGTAGGTTGCCCGCCCGCCCCGGTCCGCCGGTATCACCACCACGCCTGCCTCTCGTAAACGCTCAGTGGAGGCCAGGATTTCCCCCTGGCCTCCACCCCTCCCTACCGTGATCACCGGCGGGTGCTCAAGCAGTAGCAGCGCATCGTCGATCTCGCCGCGCGCCCGTGCCGCCGCCACCCGCTCCTGCAGGCGGCAGGCCGCCTCGTATTCCATTGTCCCGAGCCAAACCGCCTTCACCACTGGACCCATGCCAAGCCCGCAAATCCCCGATCTGCCAGGCCTAACCTACCAACCTACCATTTCGGCATGTGCAACGATCGCTTCTCCACGTCCATCGCCGCATCCACCAGTGCCTCGCCCAGTGAGGGATGGCGCGGGATGAAACGCATCAGCTCTTCGACTGTGGCCTCGGACATCATGGCCAGGGCTGCGCCGTTGATCAAGTCCACAGCGCCCGGAGCCACCAGGTGCACCCCCAGGATGCGGCCGTATTTGCCGGCGATAACCTTCATCACCCCGGCGGTTTCGTCCAAGATCATAGCATAGGGGTTGATCGCCACCGGCACCTGGCCAACGCGCATCTGCGGACAGGCAACCTCTGCCTCTTCCTCGGTCAGGCCCACCCAGGCAACCTGGGGCCAAGTATAGGCGCAGTGGGGCAGCGCATCATACTCCATCCGGCTGTGCTGTCCCATAGCACATTCGCCGGCCACGATGCCCTCCGCGTTCGCCTTGTGTGACCACATGATTCCCTTTGTCACATCTCCAATGGCGTACACGCCGGGCACATTGGTCTCCATCCTGTCGTTCACCGGCACCGCGCCTCCCTCGGTGCGGACGCCAACCTGGCGCAGCCCCAGTCCCACTGAATTGGGCAGACGTCGTGCCGCAAGCACCTTGTCGGCCGCCACCTCCCCTTTTCCCTCTGCCAGCACTACCACAAGCGCCCCATCGTCCGCCTCCCGGATCGCCTCCACAGCGGTGCGCCGCTTGATGGCCAGACCTGAATCGTGGAGCAGCTTGCCCAGCCGTTGTGCAACCTCGCGGTCCGCCCCCTCCAGGACCTGGTCGCCTTCCACGATCAGGGTCACCTGGCTGCCCAGGAAGTGGAAGTACTGGGCCAGTTCGAGGTCCCATGGCTGGGCACCCACCACCACGACCCGCTCCGGCACCTCGTGCAGCTCGATGGCCTCCTCGGTTCCCAGGACGCCGGGCAGGTCGGCCCCCTCAATGGGCAATTGGGCTGGCACCGAACCCGTGGCCAGTAGGACATTGCGGGCCTTGATCTGTTGGGCGCCCGACCCCGTAACACCAGTCGGCATGGCCTCGACAGTATCGCGGGCGATGAGCTTGCCCTGCCCCTCGACCAAGGTGATACCGTATTCGGCCATCAACTGCTCGGTGCCCAGCCGCAGGCCCTCAATGATAAGGTCCTTGCGCGCGTGTAGCACCTCCATGTCCACCTGCGGCTCACCCACCTGTACGCCGAAACGCCCCGCTTTCCGGGCGCAGTCCACCAACCGCGCCCCGCTCATGAGATAGGTCAGCGGGATGCACGCTTTGTTCATGCAGTTGCCGCCATAGTGCGTCGATTCGATGACCGTTACCCTACCACCCAACTGGGCCGCCCGCATCGCGGCAGCAAATCCCCCAGCTCCCCCGCCAATAACTACCAGGTCCTGCAACTCAGCCATACCTACCCCTCCCCTGCAAAGATCAGAGCTGGGTGCTCCAACAGTTGCACCAGCGACTGGAGGAACTGGGCGCCTGGCGCCCCATCCACGATGCGATGGTCGACCGTCAGGCTCAGCGACATCTTGTCACGGGCCACCACCTGGCCGCTGACCAGGGCCAGTTCCTGCGAGATACGACCCACCCCCAGGATCGCCACCTCGGGCGGGTTGATGATCGGCGTCGAAGTGTCGATGCCGAACATGCCCAGGTTGGTGATCGTGAACGTCCCGCCGGTTACCTCGTCCACTTCCAGGGCGTTCTCACGGGCGCGCTGTGCCAGGTCCTTCACCTTGTCACTGATCTCCAGCACCCCCAGCTTGTCTGCACCGCGGATCACCGGCACGATGAGGCCACCTTCCAACGCCACGGCAATGCCGATGTTGAGCTCGGTGGGCATCACGATCTCGTCGCCCTCCAATTTCGCGCCCAGCAGCGGATGCTCCTTCAGCGCAACCACCACGGCCCTCACCAATAGGTCGGTATACGATGGCTTGCGGCCCCACCGCACTCCCAACGCCTCCCGTGTGGCCGCGAGCTCGGTGACATCGGCCTTGGTCGCCATGGAAACCTGGGCCATGGTCTGCAAGCTGTGCACCATCTGCTCGGCGATGGCCTGGCGCATACCCAGGAAGGGCAAACGATCCGGAGGCGCCGCTTCTACAGCCACCCCCCCCTCCAACACGCGAAGGACGTCCTCCTCCGTGATGCGTCCTCCCGGACCCATCCCCTTGATCTCGGCCAGGTCCAGCCCCTCCTCGGCCGCCATCCGGCGGGCCAGTGGTGAGGCGACAATGCGCGATTGCTCTTCGTGATAGCGTTGCACGTCGTCCTCGCTGATGCGCCGGCCTGAGGGCGTGACCTTTGAAATGTCCACGCCCAGCTCTTTGGCCAATCGCCGGGCTGCAGGCGAAGACGGTACCCGCTTGGCCTCCACGGCTTCTTCCGGCTCTGGCGCAGCCGGCGCGGCAGCCTCCTTGGGGGCCACCGGTGTCTCCGGCACTGCCTCCGGGGCCGCCTCGGCAAAGGCCGCAAAGTCTGGGGCCTCCTCGCCGGGCTCGGTCACAAACCCGATAACTGCACCGATACCATACACCTCCTTCGGCTTGGCGCCGGGACGCACGATGCCGGAGGTTGGTGACTCTACCTCGTAGGTTATCTTTTTGCTCATCACCACGACGACGGGTTCGCCAGCCGCTACCTCCGCGCCATCATCCTTGAGCCACTTGACGACAGTGCCTTCGCTCATGGCCATGCCCAGCTTGGGCATGATTATCTTTGTGGCCATAACAATCTCCCCCAAATGATTACAATTCTTGCTTCCAGGCGTCGAGCACCTGCTCCATATCCACCCACACCGTCACCGCTGCGTTGGCGATGTACGCTTCGTCGGATGTATCCCCCAGCTCCGGCTGGTAGATCGCCCGGGCGACCATCCCCCCTTCCACGACCTCGATCCGCACCTGGCCAAAGGGCAGAGCCTCCAGAACCTTCTCCTGGTCTACCTTTTCTGGGTGAGGACAGGCAACGAGCACGTCCACAACCATCTGGTTCACGTCACGCAGCCGCGCCACGTCGAGGAGCCCGGCCAGACAGCTTCGAGACACCGCGTCCTTGACCGCCTTGCGTGCCGCGTTGGTGGGGTCCTGTCCGTGTTGGTCCATCCCCATGCCCACCTCGAGAATGAATTTCCTGAGATCCATCGGCTACCTCTTTCAGGGTAAAGACCCGGGAAGTCGCGCGTACACCTTGGGCGCCGCACGACTCCCCAGGTCGGTCTGCATCCTATATTGTTACATCAGCCCCTTGACTGCCTCGACGATCCGCTCGACGCTGGGGATGTAGAAATTCTCCATGGGCGGGCTGAAGGGGATCGGGATATCAGGCGCCGCCACACGCATGACGGGCGCATCGAGGTAATCAAAAGCTTGTTCGGCCAATATGGCGGCAACCTCTCCGCCAAAGCCGCCGGTCTTGGGCGCCTCGTGTGCAATCACCACCCGGTGGGTCTTTTTGACCGAATCGATGATCGTCTCCGCGTCCAGAGGACTGAGTGTACGCGGATCGACCACCTCTGCACTGATGCCATCTGCCTGGAGCTGTTCCGCTGCTGCAAGCGCACGGCCCGTCATCAGGCCGTAGGCAACAATCGTCACGTCGTCGCCCTCGCGCTTTACGTCGGCCTTGCCCAGCGGGATGGTGAACTCCTCATCCGGGATCTCTTCTTTCTCGCCGATAAAGTACAGCAGTTTTTGCTCAAAGAACACTACCGGCTCGTCGTCGCGAATCGCCGATTTGAGCAAGCCGTAGGCGTCGTAGGCCGTGCCTGGATAGACGACCTTCAGCCCCGGGCAGTGGACGCACAACGCTTCTAGAGTCTGGGAGTGCTGCGCTGCAGCCTGAATGCCAGCGCCACAGGCTGTGCGGAGGGTCAGGGGTATGCCGATCTCTCCATTGCTCATGTACTTGAGCTTCGCTGCCTGGTTGTAGAGTTGGTCAAAACAGACGGGGAGAAAATCAGCGAACATGATCTCCGGCACCGGCCGCAAACCCATGATGGCCGCCCCGACCGCCGTCCCCAAGATCGCCGCCTCGGAGATCGGGGTGTCCATGACCCGCTCAGGCCCAAACTCGTCCTGCAGCCCGGCAGTGACCCCAAAGCACCCACCGAACAGGCCAATGTCCTCTCCCTGCATATAGACCTTGTCGTCCCGCCTCAGCTCTTCCCGCAGAGCTTCTCGTATTGCTTCCATAAAGGTGAGCTCTCTCATGACAAAGAACCTCCTCCGTGCTATGTGGGGCTAGTAGCCCAGAACCAGGGCGTCCTCAGGAGCGGGCATCGGGTCATCCCAGGCCTGCTGATACGCCTCATCGACTTCTTGCTTGACCTCTTTGGCGATCTGTTCGGCCTGTTCCTCGGATACGATATCCAAGGAGATCAGTCGCTCCCTCAGCCGCTTGATGGGGCATTTCTCCATCCACGCCGCAACCTCTTCGTCTGTGCGATACGGGGTGGGATCGCCCTCAAAGTGACCTCGCCAGCGGTAGGTCTTGCACTCGATCAGGGTCGGTCCTTCCCCCGCACGGGCCCGCTTGATTGCTTCCTGAGTAACTTCGTGCACGGCAATGACATCATTGCCATCCACTGAGACCCCCGGGAACCCGTAGGCGACCGACCGGTCGGCGATGTCCTCAATGGCCTGAGCATCACTCTGCCGCATCGAGATGCCGAACTGGTTGTTCTCGCAGATAAAGACCACCGGTAGCTTGTGGATCGCCGCAAAGTTCATGGCCTCGTGGATCGAGCCGAGGTTCGACTGCCCGTCACCAAAATAGGCCAGGTGTACCTGGTCGGTCCCCATCTTTTTCATGGCAAAAGCAGAGCCTACGGCGATGGGTGAAGACGAGCCAAGAATGCCATTGATCTCATAGATCCCCAGGCTCAGATTGCCCATGTGGAAAGAGCATCCCTTGCCGCCACACACACCGGTTTTCCGGCCCAACATCTCGGCAAACATCGCCCGCATTGGCATGCCCTTAATGATCAGGCACCCATGACCACGGTGGGTCGGCGAAACAAAATCATCCCCTCGAAGCCCGGATACCGTGCCGACAGCAATTGCTTCCTGCCCCACACTGAGGTGCACAAAACCAGGCATGACTCCCTTGGCAAACTCGTCCGCAGCCTTCATCTCGAAGGTGCGAACGCGATGCATGCCCCGGTACATGCCAACGAGCTGTTCATCTGTCAGTCCTCTTTCTTCCGTTGTCATGTTTTTCCTCCTTCAACCCATGTTTAGTTGACTAGCGCCGGGACGGCCACTCCCTTCAACGAGCAAGCCTGGCCAGTTCACGTCTCCTTTCTCCTCCGCGGCCCAAGCCGCTGACTGCCCGCAGCTCAGCACTCGGAACAAGGGGTCAGACAAACCCCCATCTGCGCAAGCAGACACTGCCGACCATCTGCCTGCTCTACGTCACAAGGACTGAAGTAGCTACGTCGCGTCGCGGCCTGTAACGCCCGGTTCACATCCACCACCCTTGGTCCCTGGTCACTGAAGCGCACACTGACCTTCTGCTTGCGGCCCACCTCGATCTCTCTCTCACCATCCAGCGCCAGAACCGACGGCACCAGATCGATTGCTACCTCATCACCCACTTCCAGAAGGCGGAAGCTCGACACTCGGACTGACCGAACCAGGCCGGGGGCAACGGGTGCTGTAACCTCCAACACCTGAGACTCCCCCGCTGAGGCCAGTCGAATGTGGGTCCCGCGGTGACCATCCAACTGGCTGCAGTAAAGACATCCACCTATGGAAGAAAGCCCCATGTTGTTGGGCGCAGCCTGTGCCACAAAGATCTCCCGCACTTTGTTCATGTCCCAGACTGCCCGTGAGCCGACAAAGGCATCGTCGTACACGGCAATGTCCACCAGGGCCATGTCACGCGCTTCGCCGTCAAAAAGGATGTCCAGGCGATTGGTGGGGAAGGTCGTCTCCTCCATTGGCACGGCCCCTGTAGCAATTACCCCGGCTGCCAGACCGGCCAAGGTGCCCTCGACCATAAAGGGAAACACATTGTTCGTGCCGGTCGAGATAGGCATGAACGGCACCGACACGCTTCCCTTGGCTACCGCCCGGTTGGTGCCATCGCCCCCCAGGGTGACGATGCACGCCACGCCCGCTTCGGCCAGCAGGCGCGCGGCCTCAGTCGAGTCATCCTGGCTGCTCCGAATGGCCATGTCCAGCGGCCGGAGTTCCAGGGAGAGCTTGACGCCATTGAGCGCCCTGCGGACGATGCCAAAGTAGTCGGGCATGTACAGCACCTCTTTGACGCCCGCTGCCTCCAGCCCCAGGAGCACCCGGCGGACAATGTTGACCTTCTCGTTGTTATCGAAAACCGAACCATGGGCAACCAATCGGCGGATATCCTTGCCTGAAGCCGGATTGGCGATGAGGCCTACGGTTGCATCCATGCTTGCTGCGACGATAGCCACTATGTCCTCCTGACTCAAGACCTCGGAAGAAGGGGTACCTGTCTACCCGCCAAACAAGGCGTCCCCGCTTTTGAACTCCAGGCCGGGATGGTTATCAAAGCGCACCACACCCACCGCCGCCCTGTCACCAACCGCTTCCGCGATCCTGGCTGCGCCGACGTGACCAAAACCACCGCACAGCTCGATGGCGACGATGCCCTCCTCCACCAGCTCCTTGCACACCGCCACCGCTTCGTCATAGTTGTTGGCCGCCACCACCGTCAGCTCGACTGCGGGTGTAGCCACCGTCGCGCGATGGACCTCGGGATCCACCTGTGGCGCAACGAACACAAACGCTGCTTTTAGTGCCATTCATTCACCCCCTGCTCTGATCAAGTACTTGCCCAATGCAAACGGGTGCAACGCACCTGGCTGAGGCACGTTGCACCCTTGATCTGCTAGCCGTACTGCTCTTTCACCAGCTCTGCCAGGCCCAGTTCCTCAAGCTTGCTCATAGGAACCAACATCGACACCGTGACGACCCCCGGCAGGCGTCCGATCTCTACTGCCCCGGAGATGGTCACCCGGTTCAGCACTTCCTCGGCGGACATACCCAACAGCTTGGCGAGGCGCGCCACCCCGTTGTCGGTTGCCTCGTTCAGGTTGGCTCCCGAGCCCACCATCTGGATGGGGGCTGACTCTTCCACCACCTGCTGCCCGAATTTGGCCGCCAGATCCTTGGCCGCAGCCCGTTCAGCGGCGACCAGCGGGCGGGCCAGGTAGGGCAAGTCCTCGGCCGGAGGTAGGAGGATCGGCCCATCGAGGGTGAGGCCCTTCAGCACGCTGACCTGCAGGGTAACCTTACCGGACACGTCAGTCGTGTGCCCGGCGATCTCCCCATCGCCCTGCATCGCATGGGCATCTCCGACGTACACACCCCCTCCCGGCACCTTGACCGGGCAGATCAGAATGGCACCCGCCCGCACAGAGTCGATGTCCAGGTGTCCGTCGGTGCGGTTCTCCAGCTTTTCTATGGGGACCCCGTACTTGTGTGGTGCGTCCACCAGGAACATGCCAAAGTCACCGGCATTATGCGAATCGGGCATGTCCATGGCCGGCGTCGTCCCGATGTTGCCCATGAACGGACGCAGCCGGGTGACCACGCCTTCAATATCGGCCGGGCACAGCGTTACAACGGGGTTCTGGGCCGATTCCTCGGGCAAGGCCATCATTTCCCCTGCCTGGAGGGCCAGTTCCTCGGCGACTTTGTGACCCACCGTGACCGCCATTTGGCGGTCGTCGTCGAATACGATCGTATAGCCATTGGTCAGTCGGAAGGGATTGATCTCCGCGCCACAATTGGCGCAATGGATCGCCATCTCGCCGATCCCCTCGACCCGAGTGGGCGGGCTCTCTGCACCACACTCCGGGCAGTGACGCGACACGAAGGGGTCGCCCGTGTACCGCCCTTCCACAAAGGACATCGTGCCCGAGGACGTCACCGTCGAGCATACTTCGATGTCCTTGATGCGGATGACAATAGCATCCCCCACCTCCGCTCCCTCCACGGCCACCGGGACTGTCACCTCGTGGCCGCCCTCGAAAGAGGGCGTAATCATCGGCCCCCAGCAGCCGGGCGCCGTGTCGGCTGTAATCGTGCCCCCATCGGCCACCGGACCCAGCATCGGAATGCTTGGTCCCACCAGTCCATTGGTAAAGGTAGAGACATGGATCTTTTCCTGAGCTTTGCTGCCCACTTTGTTCTCCTTTCGTTTTGACCTGCTTCCAAACTGCACATTGGACCAGCACTGGGCCATGTGTGCCCGCTGCAGCGATCGAGATTCGGTGCTGGCATTCCCCGTCGCGCCCTCGCCGCCCACTCAGGCAGTGCCCTAGCGCTGTCGGCAGCCCATCCAGCTCAGCCAGTCGGCACCCGTAGAACGCCGCACCGGCTCGCCTCCTGGATACAGAGCCGAACGTCCACCACACGCGGTCCCTCAGCGGTCAGTCGTACGCGCACCTCCTGCTCCTCAAAGACCTCAATCTGACGCTCTCCATCCACCGCAATCGTGCACGCGGCGCGTTCCAGGGACACCTCGTCCCCGATGGCCAGCACGCGCCTGTCCTGGATGTCAACCGGGATCACGCAACCCGGTGCTACGGGCGCCAGTACCCGGGTGTCACCCTTGCCGAGGTGCAGGTACATCCCCCTCGGGTCCAGGGGACCGATGACCTCCAGCACGCCTCCGATGGACGACATACCCAGGTTGTCCGGCTCGGCACGGGCGAGCACGATCTCCCGTAGCCGCGAAGGGTCCCAGAGCGCCCGGCTTCCGATGAACAGGTCGGTGGTCGCTACCACGTCGATCAGGGCTATCTCGCACAGATCTCCGTTGACGTACACATCCAGCCGCTTGGCTGGATACGTCACCCGCTCCAGGTCCACCAACCTCCGGGCTACCAGACCCGCCGCCAGCCCGGCCACTGTGCTCTCCAGCATACACGGGAATACGTTGTTCGTTCCCGTGGATATGGCAACAATGGGCACCTGTCCGCAACCTTTGGCCACCGCCCGGTTGGTCCCATCCCCACCCAGCGTGATGATGCAGCCCACCCCTTGCTCGCACAACTGCCGGGCCGCCTCCGTCGAATCCCGCTCGTCGGCCCACATGTCTATGTGCAACTCACTGGCCTCCAGCGAGAGGTGTAGGTCATCCAGCGAACGCTCCACAAGTCCATAGTAGTCGGGCATGTACAGCACGCGCTCCACCCCAAGCGTGTCCAACGCCATGAGCGCCCGCTGCAGGATGTGGGCCTTCTCGTGATTGTCGAATACAGAAGCATGCGTGACCAGCCGGCGGATGTCCTTGCCCGAAGCCGGATTTGCTACGATGCCAACGGTTGCCATGACCTTCTCCAAAAAGGGGGTTACACCTCCGAACGGAGGTGTAACCCTTTGTTCACCGTACCAGCCAGGCTGACCCACTGGCCCATCCGGCTGGTCTGAAGCTTTGTACTAGCCCACTACAGACTGCACAGCGGCGGCGATCTTGTCTGGGCTGGGCAGGTATGCATCCTCCAGCGCCGGGCTGAAGGGTACCGGTGCGTGGGGTGTCGTCACCATCTTGGGCGGCGCGTCCAGGTAGTCGAACGCCTGCCCAGCAGCCAGGGCTACCACATCGGTCGCCACGCTGCACCGCGGGTTGTCCTCGTCCACCACCACCAGCCGGTGCGTCTTTTTCACCGACGCCAGGATGGCATCGTTATCCATCGGCGAGATGGTTCGCAGGTCGAGCACTTCCACATCCACCCCATCACCGGCCAGCGCCTCCGCGGCCTGCAGCGAAAGGTGGACCATCCGTCCCAGCGTGACGATGGTGACGTCTTTGCCCTCCCGCTTGACCTCCGCCTCGCCCAGCGGGATCACATAGTTGTCCTCCGGGACCTCGCCCTCCATGTCGTACAGCAGCTTGTGCTCGAAAAAGATCACGGGGTCGTTGTCCCGGATCGAGGCCGACAGCAACCCTTTGGCGTCGTAGGGCGTCGAGGGCACCACCGCCTTGAGCCCCGGGATGTGGGCAAAGACCGAGTACAGGCACTCCGAGTGCTGTGCGGCTGCCCGGAATCCACCACCGATCATGGTTCGCACCACCAGCGGCACCTGCGCCTTCCCGCCGAACATGTAGCGCAGCTTGGCCCCCTGGTTAAAGATCTGGTCAAAGCAGACGCCGAAAAAGTCGACGAACATCAGCTCGGCGATAGGCCGCAGGCCGGTCGAGGCCGCGCCGACCGCCGCGCCGATAAAGGCCGACTCGCTGATCGGCGTGTCCAGCACCCGAGCGCTCCCGAATTCGGGACGGAGTCCATAGCTGACACCGAGCACACCGCCCCATGCCTCTTTGTTCTCACCCTCCATGTGGTCCAGAGTGGCACCGCCGGCTACGTCCTCGCCCATGAGGATCACCGTGGGATCGCGGCGCATTTCCAGACGCATCGCCTCGTTTACTGCATCCCGAAACGTAATTGTCCTAGCCATCGTTCCCTCCTCCTAGGGGTAGCTGACGTAGACGTCCGTAGTGACGTCTGCCACATCGGGCCAAGGGCTGTCCTCGGCAAACTTGACCGCCTCCTCGACGGCTGCATCCACCTTGGCGTCGATCGCGTCCAGTTCCGCCTCACTTACCAGCTTGCGGTCAAGCACACGCTTTCTGAACGTTGCGATTGGATCCCGCGCCCGGTTGCGCGCCTTTTCCTCGTCGGTAAAGTACAGCATCGAGTCACCCTGGAAGTGACCATAGTAGCGGAAGCCTCGTGCCTCGATCAACGATGGTCCTTCTCCCCGCCGCGCCCGGCCGATCGCTTCCTCTGCCGCCTCGAATACAGCAAAAAAGTCGGTGCCATCCACCGTGGCGCCCGGCATGTCGTATGCCACGGCCCGGTCCGAGATATCTTTGGCCGCGCAGTGGTACCCCCACGGAGTGGTCTCGGCGTAACCGTTGTTTTCGCACACAAAGACCACCGGCAGCTTCCAGATGGCAGCTAGGTTCATCGACTCGTGCATCGTTCCCTGCTCGGCGGCACCATCACCGAAGAAACAGATCGTCACCTGGTCGGTGCCCAGGGTCTTGGCCATCAGGCCCGGCCCACAAGCCAGGGGACCGCCCGCACCGACGATGCCATTGGCGCCCAACATCCCCTTGTCGACATCGGCGATGTGCATCGAGCCCCCCTTGCCCTTGCAGGCACCCGTAGCCTTGCCATACAGCTCGGCCATCATCGGCTTGACATCCACCCCCTTGGCGATGCAGTGGCCGTGGCCCCTGTGCGTCGAGGTGATAAAATCATCGTCGTCCAGGTGGCTGCACAACCCCGTGGCGATGGCTTCCTCGCCAGCATATAGGTGCACAAAACCGGGCAACTTGCCCTCCGCGAACAGCTCGGCCGTGCGGTCCTCAAAGATCCGGATGGTTTTCATCCTTTCGTAGGCCCACAGGAGCTGTTCCTTCTTTATCTCTGCCATGAGATCCCTCCTTTCATTCCCCAAGTACCTATCCTGGATTTACTCCGGCCCTCGTCCGAGGGCCACAATAGCCTTCTAGACGGCCGTCTGAGCGAGTTTTCGGATAGATTCTGACGCTCCGACCTCAACTCTGCCGGCAAAGCCAGCAGGTCAACCAAAGTATGGCCACGATGTCTTGACCGGTCTTGCCGATAGTTCGCCTCCTTTCACGCGTCCAGATGCCTTATGCCTGGCTCGTACGCCATAGGGAAATTCGGTTCAAGCATTCCCCTCTCCTCCATCCCCACCCCTCCTTCGACCACAGGTAGGGAACGCACTGGGGAGTCTAGCCAAGCTTGTGACAGAAGACAAAGAGAGCGTCGCCAACAAACAGCGGCCTGGGCCGACACTCTCTATGAAACCACTCCTATCTGGCCATTTCGCATCCAAGCGCCCCAAAGCCCCATGGGGAAGAACATCTTCTGTACTGGCATCCCCCCATCGTGAAGTAACGCTGCTGCCGGGGATATTCTACACGAACTGGCCGCGAAAGTCAAGTGAACCTACGCTACCCATTCTAGATCGTGGCTTTCACCGTCCCACCATCCACATTGATTGCCTGACCTGTGACAAAGCTGGCCCTGTCCGAAGCCAGGAAGGTAACCATGTACGCAATCTCCTCCGGATAGCCATAGCGTCCCATCGGGATGTTCTGCTCCGCAAACCAGGTGATGGCCTCCTGCCCCGACATACCCAGCATCGAACCCAGTTGCTCGCCCAGTTGGCCGGGCCCCTCCCACAAGGGTGTCCGGATCGGACCCGGACAGACAGCGTTTACCAGGATCTTGTCCTTCGCCAAATAGTTGGCCAGGTCCTTGGTAAACATGATCACTGCGGCCTTGATGGCGTCATAATCCAGCAGCCCGCCCGGCTGCTTACCAAAGACTGAGGACACATTGATGATCCGTCCCCCACCCCGCTCCCTCATGTAGGGCACTACCGCCCTGGATAGCTGGACAGGCGCGAAAAGCATCAGGTCCATGTTGTAGCGAAACTCGTCCTCGGGCAACTGCATCAAGTCACTCAGCCGGCCGCCGCCGGCGTTGTTGACCAGGATGTCCACACCTCCGAACGCTTTGACGGTCTCGGCCACAAGGCGCGCATTGTCCTCTGCCTTGGTGACGTCGGCTGGGATACCCAGTACCTCCACGCCCTTGGCGACCATTTGTCCAACGGCCTGTTCCAGCATCTCGTCGCCCCGGGCGCAGGTAGCGATCTTGCATCCTTCGTCAGCCAGCGCGAGCGCGCAGGCCTTGCCGATGCCCCGGCTGCCGCCAGTGATCAGCGCCACCTTCCCTTCCAGTCCCAGATCCATGTCCCCCTCCTTGTCCGCTAGTGCAACTCGTAGCCGCCATCGATGTTGAACGCCTGGCCCGTGACATTGTCATTGGTGGCAAAGAACACGGCCAGCGCCCCCATATCGGCCGGCGTCTGACCCCGCCCCTGGGGGATCAGTCCCCCCACGTTCCGGTCGTACGATTCGTCCACCGTCTCACCCGGTTCCTTCCACACATCAGCCAGGAGGTCCCACATGGCCGTTCGTACGATACCGGGACAGATGGCATTTACCGTGATATTCTCTTGGGCCAGCTCTTTGGCCAGGCCGTTGGTAAAGCCCACCACGGCGAACTTGGAAGCGCAGTAATGAGCAAGCGTGGGGAAGGCGGACTTGCCGCCAATGGAGGCCGTGTTGATGATCTTGCCGCCGCCCTGTTTCTTCATCACCGGGACAACTGCCTTGCAGCAGAGAAACACACCTTTTACATTGACGTCGAACGTGATGTCAAAGGCTTCCTCCTCCATCTCCTCCACAGACACGACGTTGATCACCCCCGCGTTATGCACCGAGATGTCCAACCGACCCAGCTCGTCCACCGTCTTCTTGACCATTGCCTGGACCTTGTTCCACTTGGTCACATCCGCCTCAATGGCGATCGCCCTGCGGCCCAGCGCCTCGATCTCCTCCACTACCTTGAGTGCAGCCTGGTAGCCGTTCACCTTCTTGGAACCATACTGGTTGTAGGCACTGTCCAGGTGATCGGTGTCTACCAGGGCGACGTCAGCTCCTTCCCCTGCCAGGGCCAGGGCGATGCCACGTCCAATTCCCCGACCGGCCCCCGTGACCATGGCTACTTTTCCTTGCAGCTTCACGATGCACACTCCTTTCTTTGGCTTGTGGCTGTACCACAGCAACATCACCACGTCTCGACGCGTTTCCGGTGCCTTCTCACCTCCCTTCGCAATATCTTCTTTCTGTTACCAGACACAAAAGCAAAACGCCAGCCACACCTTGACGGGGGACGGGCGTTGGTCCGCAATGCTGGTTACGAGGCAGTTTTCTGTCCAGTTCGCCGCTTCGACGGTCGTTGAGATTTTCTAGAAAGCTGTGTAGCACGCACTGTTCAGGCGCAATCTCATTATATCAGAAGCCCAGGTACAAGTCAACACTTTTCCATATTCTTTCTTCAGCGATCGTTAGGCCACACTTCCGCCGAACGCACCAGACCCAGTGAACGAAGGACTGCTCGCGCTGGACCACAGTCCACCGCCGTCCATGTTCCTTTGTGCGGCCATTGGGGCACGGCTTCGCCGCAACCCATGGGCAGTACTCTGCCGGCAGCTCAGCAGCATGATCCGCCAGGGTCACAAGCTCGGATTCCCAATAGACAGAAAAGTCACCCACAGGTCCGACTTTGGGAGTGAACCACAATCATGGTAAGATGGCGCCATCGTTGTGCAGACTTGTGTTTCGTATTCATCTGTCGCCAGTGAGGAGAATCGATTGGAGAACATTATGACAAGTACCATCCGTACCGAGCGCCTGCGCCTGATCGCCTTGACAGTGGATCAGCTCGAGCTATACCGGGATGCACCCGAGCGCCTGGAGCAGCAACTGGGGCTCCCCATCTCGAGGGACAATGTGACCGAGATCGTGCGCCAGGCCATGGGCATGAAACTGTCCGAAATGGCCGATGTCGAAAGCGATCTGCACCCCTGGTACACCTACTGGCTGGTGGTAGTCACTGGCGAGGCGTTTGGCGCGGGCCTGGCAGGTTTCAAGGGAATGCCCGACCCGGACGGTGAGGTCGAGATCAGTTATGGCATCGATCCTGCCTTCCGTGGACAGGGCTACACCACCGAGGCCGTCCAGACCCTCATCGCCTGGGCCTTCGGAGCACCGGCCTGCCACGCCGTGTCTGCCTCCGTCAATAAAGATAATGTCGCCTCCATCCGGGTATTGGCCAAGGCCGGGCTGCGCATCCACCAGGAGACGACTGACACCCTGTACTGGAGAATCGAAAAGGAATGAGGCAAGCTGTGCTTGCAGAGGTGGAAAATCCTTTACGCGACAAAAATCTTCTTGACAAAAATGTAATCTGGTAGTACAATAGGCATAATCGATTCTCGATTCTCGAGAGCGTCAGACTTTCGGCACTGGCTACAGAAAGCGACAGGGCAGTCGAGAAAGGAGGGTACGAACTTAGCGTCACGAGGAGTCTCATGGGGCTTTGTTGCGCATGCAACAAGCCACCGCGGGCGGCGATTCCGCAAAGGCAAAGTTCGAGAAAGGAGCGAACTCACAAATGGCTGATTCGAACAAGGTCCTCGGTACATTTTTCGGGGACGAGAACTTTCCCGTAGAGTGGGAAAGCGAGGAAGAAAAAAAGCTCCACTGGTACTACGACGATCTGCACTGTCCAAACCCCATCTCGCCCATGTACGCCAGCTTGGGCTGGTGGGGTCCCAGCTGCGAGTACATGTACCGGCGGTTTGGAGCACCCTTTGGCGAGTATTGGCTGGGCAAGGTGGCAAACGGCTATCTTTACACGACCGTTACGCCGCGGGAGCCGGAAGAAGCGGGCCTGATCGCACCCTACTATGGCCTGGTCATGGGCACCTATGCCAAGGAATTCCTCGGCTGGTGGAAGGAACGGTATCTGCCCGAGATCCTACGCAACTTTGACTACCTGGACACCTTTCCCTACGACACCGCATCCCTACCAGAGTTGATGATCGCCCTCGAGGAAGCGCTGGACATCCACGAGCGCCACCTACGCCTCCACTGGATCCTGAACCTGGCCCAGTTCCAGGCCTCTCTCGACTTTGGAGCAGCGGTCGGCGCTGTCTTTGGCGAGGTAGATCCTGCGCTGCTGGGCCGCATCCAGATCTCCATCGAGGACCGCAACTGGGACTCGATCAACGCGCTGTGGCAGCTCAAGGAGCAGGTCAAGGGCGATGCCGAACTGAAGACCATCTTTGACTCAGGGGAAACCGCCAGGGACTATCTGCCTGCTCTGGAGGCGAGCGAGCGCGGCAAGGCCTTCCTGGCAGACGTCGATGCCTACTTGAAGGAATATGGCGTCCGGGCGATGTACTGCCACGAGTTCATCAACAAGCAGTGGGTTGAAGACGCGGCGCCTGCCCTGGACACCATCAAGGCCTACCTCGTCACCGACTATGACTATCCGTCGGTGCACCAGACAGCCCGGGACGATCAGGCCGCTGCCATCGAAGAGCTGCGCGCATTGATCCCCGAGGGCACAACCGAGGAGCAAAGAGAAAAGTTTGAGAACGCGCTGGCCCTGATGCTGCGCATGATGCCCCTTACCCCGGACCACCATTTCTATCTGGACCAGGGCACCAACGGCCGCATGCGCCTGATGTTCCTCGGCATCGGCCGCCACCTGACCAAGCTTGGCCTGCTCGACGATCCAGAGGACATCTTTTACCTCAACTACGACCAACTGCGCTGGTACGCTGCCAATCCCAAGACCGCGGACAATCCCGACGGCTTCGATGGCAAGGCGATCATCAAGGCAGAGCGCCGCGCCCGCGACGAGGCCTGGAAGGTCCGGCCAGTCGACTGGATAGGAACCGTGACCCACTGGTCGCTGTACGAAGAGCCCTACAAGATGCTGTGGGGCTATCCGGAACGCTTCCTGAACGCGGCGGACAAGGCCGCCGAACCGGAGGATGTCGTCAAGGGCTTGCCGGCGGCAGCAGGCGTCACAGAGGGCATCGCCCGCCTGGTCACGAGCCCGGAGGAGTTTGACGAGGTCAAAGAGGGCGAGATCATGGTTTGCCGCATGACCAACCCCGCCTGGGTCGTGGTCTTTACCAAGCTGACCGGTGTCGTATGCGATGCTGGCGGCGTGCTCGCGCACCCGGCCATCGTGTCCCGCGAGTTTGGCATCCCGGCCGTAGTCGGCACCACTAACGCAACGCAGCGGATCAAGACCGGCGACCGTGTCCGGGTCAACGGCTCCACCGGTGTGGTGGACATCCTACAACGCGCATGACACTCGCGCCCCTCGAGCCGGCTTCCGTCTCGGGTGGCCAAGTGGGCAGCAAGCCCACACAAGCACATAATCAAGGAGGATTAAAGTGAGTCAAGAAAAGGTCATGAAGCCTACCATTCCGTTCCCCTTTGCCGTGGCGATCACCGTCTCCATACTGCTGATATTCGGGTTTTTCCTCGGCAAGTGGAACTTTACCCTCTGGATCGTCTTTATCACCTGGGCCGAGTACTTTGTGTTCGGAGCCACCCCGTCCGTCGGCAAGGCCATGCTCCCTGGCCTGGCCATTGGCTGTTTCACAGCCGCGGTGTGGTGCGCGAACTGGGTCCTGTTCATGGACCTGTTCAACTCCCAATTCCCAGACTTTGTCTCGTGGCTCATCCTCTCCGCCACCAACTTCATCTGGGTCGTGGCCCTGTGCTACATCATCGAAAGGGTCGAGATGTTTCAGGCCTACGGGCTGGCCTTGTTCAACGGGCTCACCCTATTCCTGGCCGTCTACTTCACCTTTCTCGGTGGCGCCCAGAACGTCGTACCGATGCATGTCGGGGACCTGACCAATCCCTACTGGGTCATCATCTGGTGCTTCATCTGGACCCTGCTCATGGAGTGGCTCGGCTACTTTGCGGCCGTTTTCAACGTGTGGATCACGTTCCCCAGGGAGGTGAAAGCCTAGTCTTACCGTTAGATCCCCGCAAGGGGCTGCAAACCCGGTCTTTCTGAAGCCGAATGCACCATTGGCGTGCGCCGGGGATAGGCTGCTGGGTGCATGCAGTTCCCAGCCAGAAAGACCGGGTTTCTCTTGGAAAGCACTGGTTAGTATGCAGGACAATATAATCCGGGGGCTTGAACGGCCCCCTCCATGAAGAGGAGATTATGAGTATCGAGTTCCAAGGTGGCTATTCGGGTACCGTTCTGAGGGTAGATCTGACCCGCGGCGTGGTACACAAAGAACCCCTTGATGCAGCGTTCGCCCGGGCCTATGTCGGAGGACGCGGTTTTACGTCCCGCCTCCAGTACGATCTCATCGCACCCAATGCGGATCCGCTTGGGCCGGAAAACGTCGTGATCTTTGCCCCTGGCCCGCTGACCGGCACAAGCGCCCCTTCCTCCAGCCGTTTCACCCTTGGGGGACGCTCACCCCTCACCGGCATCCTAGGCGATGCCAACTCGGGTGGCTTCTGGGGGCCTGTGCTACGAAAGGCAGGCTATGACCTGATCACGATCCACGGCCAATCCCCGCGACCGGTCTATCTCTGGATCAACGACGAGCAGGTAGAGTTGCGGGATGCCCGCCACCTGTGGGGCCAGGACACCCGCGAGACCGAAAAGCTCATTCAGCAGGAGATGGGACGAGGCGTAAGGGTCGCATCCATCGGCCAGGCCGGAGAAAACCTGGTGCGCTTTGCCAGCTTGATGGCCGACGTGGAGCATGCCGCAGCCCGAACAGGCCTGGGAGCCGCCCTGGGCGCCAAGAAACTCAAGGCCATCGCCGTGCGCGGCACACGGGGCGTGCCGATCCACCACCCGAACGCGTTCAAGGAATTATCGGACGAGTTGTTCGAAATTCTAAGGCTGGACAGCCGCAGCGGCCAGGAGCTACCCGAATACGGCACCACAGCCCTGCTGGACCATCACACCGCCATCGGCGGTGTCAACGTGCGCAACTTTCAGGCGGGTATCTACGAGGACAAGGAAATGATCGACGGCGATGCCCTCAATGCCCAGTACCTGGTCCGGGCCACAGGATGCTACCGCTGCCCCTGCAAGTGCGACCGCTACTCCCGGGTGGAAGAGGGCGAGTTCGCCGGCACGGACGTGGGTGGGCCCGAATACAGCACCGTAGTCGCCTTTGGTACAGCCTGTGGCAACAACAACCTGGCCTCGATCCTGAAAGCCAACGAGCTCAGCAACCTGTATGGCCTGGACACCATCGAAACCGGCAACATCATCGCCTTTGCCATGGAGCTCCGCCAGAGGGGCATCCTGACCCAGGAAGAGACCGACGGCATCGACCTGACCTGGGGTAATTACCACGCCATCCTGGAGATGGTCGAGCGCATTGCATTCCGCCGTGGATTCGGAGACCTGCTGGCCGAGGGAGTACTCCACGCCGCCCAGGAGATCGGCCGCGATGCGGAACGCTACGCCGTCCACGTCAAGGGCATGACTGCTCCGCCGCTCGATCCCCGGTCGGTCAAGGTCTACAATTTTCGCTACGCCGTCGCCTCTCGGGGTGCCGACCACCTGCGCATCTCTGCCCCCGGCGCTTATGGGCTCGATTCACTCCCCGTGTTGGAAGCCGCGGAAAAGCTCCACCTGTGGGAGAACATCGTGACCATACCCGACATGATGGGGCTGTGCAAGTTCCCCTACTCCTACTATGCCGAGACCGTGGAGCGCACCCTGAACAAGATGCTGGAGATCGTGCCCAGCCTCTACTCGGCCGCTACCGGCTGGGAGGTCAGCGGCGATGAACTGCTGAGCGCAGCGGAGCGGGTCATCAATGTAGAACGAGCGCACAATGCACGGCTGGGTCTGACTGGAGCCAACGACACCATGCCCCCCCGATTCACAAAGGACCCCATGAACAAGGGGCCCGCCGAAGGCAATATCTTCGACATCCTGGAACCAATGAAAGAAGCCTGGTACCAGGTGCACGGCTGGACCGAGACCGGCCTTCCACGAAGGGAAAAACTCAAAGAATTCGGCTTGCAGGACATCGCCGACGATCTGGAGAGAGAGGGCATTGACATTGCCTGACCTGGTCAGGCAAGAACACACCTGAGCGAGTTTCGTAAGGAGGTATACACATGGTCAAAGCACAACTGGCAGACCTAATAGATCTGGCTGGCGAGAAGCCTTTGCCCCAGTGGGATCCGCTCCACATCAAGGTAGCACCCACCGGACTGGCCGTCTCACGACAACAGAGCCCATATCTGCCCATCACGCCGGACGAGATCATTCAAGCCACCATCGAGTCCTACCAGGCGGGGGCCAGCGCGGTCCATCTTCACATGCGAGATGACAACGGGGTACCCACCAATGATCTCGCGGTTTTTCGCCGCGTCATCGACGCCATCAAGGAAGAATGCCCGGACATCATCATCGACATTCCTTCAATTCTGGGTGACACCGAGGAGGAAAAGCTCCGGCCACTGACCATTCCGGAGGTAGAGACCACGGCGCTGCAACCCGGCCCGATGATTGTGGGCAGTGTGACGATCATCAGAACACCCCAGTCTATCCAGAGGGACCTGGACTTTATGCTGGCCCGGGACGTCGTGCCCGAGATCGCAACCCATGACCTCAGCCACCTGGCCAACGCGGAACGGCTCATCATCCCGCGCATAGAGAAACCCTACTACTTCAACATCGTTCTGGGCCTGGAAGGCTCCACCTACGCTACACCGCAGAACCTGCTCCACATCGTCGAAAGGCTCCCTGAAGGGTCAAAATGGATGATTTCGATCGGAGGCCGTCCCACGCTCGACATGCTGACCTTTGCCATCATCCTTGGCGGCCATGTGAGGGTCGGTTTGGAGGATATGATCTACCTCTACCCGCGCAAGGATGAATTGGCCACGAGTAACGCCCAACTGGTGGAAAAAGTCGTCCGCATCGCCACCGAGCTCGGCAGGGATATCGCCACACCGGCACAGGCCAGAAAGATCCTGGGATTCAAAAAAGGGCCCAAGGTATAGCTCGCACCTCGGCAGAAGCGTGTGCAAAGGAGGGAAAACATGGCAACAAAGCTGATTGACCTGAGCGTGACTATCGAGAATTCTGCGTACGAAGGGTTGTGGCCACCCCAGATCACGTATTGGGACCACAGGCGCGGGGCCAAGGAGCTGGGCAAAGGCTTGCGCATCAACGCCTCCGAGTTCCCCGATGGCCTGGGCCTAGCGTGGGAAGAGCTGACCCTGATTACTCACGCCGGCACGCACCTGGATGCGCCCTGGCACTTTGGACCCACGGCGGGAGGCAAGCCAGCCAAGACGGTGGACCAGGTTCCGCTGGAGTGGTGCTACGGCGACGGGGTCGTGTTGGACGTGCGGCACCGGGGGCCGGGTGAGAGCATCACGGAGGAGGACATCAAGGAGGCGCTGGCCAAGATCGACTATTCGCTGAAGCCACTGGACATTGTGCTGATCATGACGGGCGCCGACAAGTATGTGGAAGACGTCCGCTACACCGACATGAACCCCGGCATGTCCGCGGAGGCCACGCTGTGGCTGGGCAGGCAGGGGATCAAGGTGATCGGCATCGACGGCTATGGCTACGACAAGCCGTTCGCCGTAATGGGTGAGGAATTCCACGCAGGCGACAAGAACGCGCTGTGGCCCGGCCACTTTGCGGGCAGGGAGATGGAGTACTGCCATATCGAGAAACTGGCCAACCTGGACCAGATTCCCATACCCTATGGCTTCAAGGTAGCCCTGTTCCCCATCAAGATTTTGAACGCCAGTGCGGCCTGGATCCGGCCGGTGGCGATCATCGAGGAATAGACAATGAGCAAAATCATCGATCTGAGCATGGAAGTAAGCGCTGACATGGTGGTCTTTCCACGGGTAGCCCGGCCGATCATGGCCATGCTGGAGAGCTGGGAGGAGTTCGCCACCAATATCGGAGCCGCAGAGTATGGGGCGACCTGGCTGACTGCACACTATGTGGTGGTCCTGGGCGACCACGTAGGTACCCACGTGGACTCGCTCAAGCACATGCGCGAGGGGGCGCCTGGCCCCGACGGCATCCCGCTGGAGTATTGCTATGGCGACGGGGTGGTGCTGGACTTTAGCGACAAGCCGGTGGGTTATGGCATCACGGCCGAGGACTGCCAGCAGGAACTGGCGCGCATCGGCTACACGCTCAAACCGCTCGACATCGTGCTGATCAAGACCGGCGCATCGCGTTACAACACCGAGATGCGCTACCTGAGCGAGCACTGCGGCATGACCGGCGAATCGACCGAGTGGCTCATCGACCAGGGCATCAAGATGGTGGGCATCGACGCCCCTACCTGGGACCGCCCTGTGAAGTCGATGTTTGAGACCAAAGAGTTCTGGCCGGGGCACGTGGTGATGATGCACCGCGAGTACTACCACCTGGAGAACATGGCCAACCTGGATGCCATCCCTGTAGCGCATGGGTTCAAGGTGGCGGTGTTCCCCATCAAGTGGAAGGGCACTACGGCTGCTCCGGTGCGCGCCGTTGCCATTCTCGATTAGGACCGTGTACGAGATGTGCTCGAGCCCCCGTTTCCGGACGGGCACCGTCCGCGAGGTTGGATCAGCCCTCGCGGACAGGTTCGGGCGCGATTTCGCACCAGCATCTTGGGTAGAAAGGAAGGCTGGATGACCATGTCGACGGTCACAGCAGGCTATGATAGGGTGGTGAGGACCCTGTGCCAGGGGTGCCACTGTGATTGTGGCGTTCTGGCTTATGTCAAAAACGAAAAGGTGGTCAAGATCGAAGGGGACCCCAACCACCCGATGAACGAGGGATCGCTGTGCCCCAAAGGGCTGAGTGCGACCCAGTTTCTGTACCATCCCGACCGGATCCTGCACCCGCTGAAGCGGGCGGGCGAGCGCGGTGAGGGCAAATGGCAACGGGTGTCGTGGGATGAGGCGCTGGACTATACGGCTGGCCGGTTCAACGAGATCCGGGAAAAGTACGGGCCCCAGGCCATCAGTTGGTCGTGGGGTGACGCCGCTCACCAGTCATGCCTGTGGTCCAAGCAGGCCTGGCTGCTGGGCATGGGCAGTCCCACCCACTGGCACAGCGACGCCCACTATTGCTATCACCCCTTGCTGATCGCCAACCGGACGACGTTTGGCAACTACTCTACGAGCGAAGAAGGCCTTGACTATCGCAACAGCAAGAGCATCTTTCTATGGGGCGGCAATCCGGTGATGTCCCACCCTACCAGGGCACGGGACGTCATGACCGGCCTCAAGCGGGGCGCCAAGCTGATCGTGATCGACCCCAGGTTCACCGAACTGGCGGCCAAGGCCCATCTCTACCTGCCCATCCGTCCCGGCACCGACGACGCCCTGGCCATGGGCATGATCAACATCATCATCTGCGAGGGCATCTATGACCGCGACTTTGTCGAGAACTGGTGCATCGGATTTGAGCCGCTGCGCGAGCGGGCACGCGAGTACCCCGTGGACCGCGTGGCCGACATCACGGGCCTGGCTGCCCAAGACATCGTCAAGGCAGCTCGCATCTCGGCGACGGTGACGCCCTGTGTCCACCACGGCCGCATGGGTGTACAACAAAACCGCAACTGTGTGCAGACTAACCGCGCCATATCGATCCTGCTGGCGATCTGCGGCAGCTTGGATGTCCCTGGCGGGCACGTGAGCAAGAGCAACAAGCCAAGGGGGTTCAAGGGGGTGTTTCACGTCGTCGATTCCCGCGACGAACTGCGTTTGCCGGCCGAGATCGAGGACACGCGCATCGGCGCGCAGGAGTATCCCCTGTTTTCCGGCGCCGAGTCACTGGCGGTGAGCTGCGCCCACCCACCTTCGGTGGTGCACACCATCTTGACCGGAGATCCCTATCCCGTCAAGGCCAACTGGTTCCTGAATGACATGGCCGTGTGCCTGGAGGGCCAGCGGGAGACCTACGAGTCACTCCTGGCACTGGAATTCACCGTGGGATCCGACTTTTTCATGACGCCGACGATGGAGATCTGTGACATCATCCTGCCGCCCACGATGTGGTTGGAGAAGGACGGCATCTCGGAGGTGTTTTACAACATCGGCGAAAAGGACCTTATCGCCGCCCGGCAAAAGGTTGTCGAGCCCCTGGGCGAGACCATGGATGACGCCATGATGGACCTGGAGATCATCCGGCGCATGGGCATGGAGGTGCCCCATGGCTGGCAGACGCCGCAGGACTTTTTCGACTACCAGTTGGCTGGCATGAAAATCACCTTCGAGGAATTCAAACAAATCGGCTACATCGAGGGCGAGGTGATCTACAAACGCTACGAGACCGAGGGCTTTGATACACCCTCCGGTAAAGTCGAGCTGTGGGCCTCCACATTGGAGAAGCATGGCTACGACCCGCTACCCTACTATGTGGAAAACGCCGTGACCCCTGTGGCCACACCGGAATTGACCGGGGACTATCCGCTGAACCTGATCTCTGGCTCGCGCCACATCGCCTACTTCCACTCCAACAACCGGCAGATCCCCTGGCTGCGGGAACTGGAGCCGATGCCCTACCTGGACATCCATCCCGAGACAGCGGAGGCGTTGGGCCTCGAGGAGGGGGACTGGGCCTGGATCGAGACGCCGGTTACCGACGACCGGGTCAAGATGCCGGTGCGGCTGACCCGTATGGTGGGCCGGGATGTGGTCCACGCCCCATCGCACTGGTGGTTCCCCGAGACGGAAGGGCCGGAGCATGGCTGCTTCCAGTCGAGCATCAACCTGGTGCTGACCAACGACGGGCCCTATGGTCCCATCTCCGGCGCTTCGACCCTGCGGGGTGTGCTGTGCCGGGTCTACAAGGTGGAGGAGGGCTAGGCGATGAGGAAAGTAGCTTTTCTGAACGACATCGACCTGTGCATCGGCTGTTTTGCCTGCGAGACGGCCTGCAAGCAGGAACACAACCTGCCGGTAGGCACCAAGTGGATGCACGTGGTACGCGTGGGCCCGGTGGAGATCGATGGCCGGCTGGTGATGGACTTTGTGCCGATGCACTGCAGACACTGCGAGAATCCACCCTGCATGCAGGCCTGTCCCGTAGACGCCATCTCCAAACGGGCCGATGGCATTGTCCTGTACGACGAAAAGATCTGCATCGGCTGCAAGAACTGCATCGAGGCCTGTCCCTTTGGCGCAGCGCAGTACAACCCCGACGTGCAACGGGCCCAGGCCTGCAATCTGTGCTACGAGCGAGTGGATCAGGGGCTCTTGCCGGCCTGTGTGCAGAACTGCCCCACGCAGGCGCTCATCTTTGGCGCACCCGAGGACTATACCAAGCAGCGGCGGGAGAAAGTGGCCCACACATTCCTGCACCGGCGATATCCGGAAGCACCGGGACTGCTGTAGCGTGCCCAGTGCCTGGCGCCGGGCGCCGGCGGGTTCCTGGAGTCAGAGATGACCGAGCATATAGACATCCAGGTCCAGCTATTTTCCATCCTCCGAGCATGCCTGCCGCCGGATGCTGAGCGAGGGCAGGCCACCATCACCCTGCCGGCGGGCGCCACCCTGGCCGATCTGGCCACGCACCTGGGCATCGACCGGCGCCTTGGCTTCGACGCAGCCGACGTGACCCGCAGGGCAGGTTGGCAGGTGATGATCTCGGGACAGTACGAGCCCGACATGGCACGGCCACTGGCGGATGGGGACGAGGTGCGCATCTTTCCGCCAGTGGCTGGGGGTTAGGAGACAGATTGGCATGATTGGGAAGCATCGTCCGCCCCGTCGGGGCCATCCTCGTACCAGAAGCGGTGGCCTGAGCGAGACATACCGGCTGAAGCCGCTACTAAGAGAACAGACAGGAAACGAGGTCAACCGATGACATCTTTTGACGCTTATCAACAGCTATTCGATCTCGACGGCAAGGTCGCTCTGGTGGCCGGGGGCGGGGGTGGCATTGGCAGCGCCATCGCCGAAGGACTGGCCGCCTTTGGCGCCACCGTCGTCGTCTGTGGCCGCACCGTGGCCAAGGTCGAGGAGGTTGCGGACGGCATCCAGGCTGCGGGCGGCAGTGCCTGGGCAGGCGCGCTCGACATCCTCGATATTAATGCCACGCGCCAGTTTGTGGACGGCATCATCGAGCGCCATGGCCACCTGGACGTGTTGGTGAACTCGGCTGGCACCCACATCGAGGCACAAGCGACCGAGTTCCCTGAGGAAATCTGGGACCAGGTCGTGGATCTCAATCTCAAGGGCGCTTTCTTCCTCTCCCAAGCGGTCGCCCGGGTGCAGATCCCGCGCGGAGGCGGAAAGCACATCCACATCAGCTCGGTCCGCAGCCAGCTCGGCATCCACCGGGGCTATGCCGCCTACTGCTCCAGCAAGGGTGGGCTGAACCTGATGATCAGACAGTTGGCCACCGAGTGGGCCAAAC
>Ga0180438_10002755_pt1 | contig 27807 bp, 21 predicted proteins | sample SS_ome_12_FD_132455 | JGI IMG/M metagenome (GOLD analysis project Ga0180438, IMG submission 132455) | Hypersaline lake sediment archaeal communities from the Salton Sea, California, USA - SS_3_D_2 metaG | ecosystem: Environmental > Aquatic > Non-marine Saline and Alkaline > Hypersaline >...
GCTCGGGCAATCGCAGACAAGATCGGTCCCAAGGTCGTACTTAAAGCCCAGGTGCATGCGGGCGGACGAGGCAAGGGAGGAGGGATCAAGCTTGCAGGCAGCTCTGAAGAAGCCGAAAAAATCGCCAAGGAAATGATCGGAATGACTCTGGTCACGCATCAAACAGGGCCGGAAGGAAAACTCGTAAAAAGAATCCTTGTCGAAGAAGCCCTGGATATCGACCGGGAACTGTACATCGGAATCGTCATTGACCGAGCCAAGGAAGCACCGGTTATCATGGCTTCTTCGGAAGGCGGCGTCGAGATCGAAAAAGTCGCAGCCGAGACACCAGAGCTGATCTTCAAAGAGTATATCAACCCGGCCACCGGATTTCTCGCCTTCCAGGCCAGGAATCTCGCCTTTAAACTGGGTCTGGCAGGAGACACCTTTAAGCAGGCTGTCAAGTTTATCATGAGTCTCTACAGAGCCTTCGAAGCCACAGATGCCTCCCTGGCTGAAATAAATCCCCTGCTCGTGACCAAACAGGGCAATGTTCTCGCCCTGGATGCCAAAATGAATTTTGACGATAATGCCCTCGCCCGGCATCCCGACATCAAAGAGATGAGGGACCTGGATGAAGAAGAACCATTGGAGGTGGAAGCCTCCAAATTCGGCCTGAATTACATCAAGCTGGACGGGAATGTCGGCTGCATGGTCAATGGAGCTGGATTAGCCATGGCAACAATGGATATCATCATGCACTCAGGAGGCATGCCTGCCAATTTCCTCGATGTCGGTGGTGGTGTTTCGGAAGAGGCTGTCCAGAATGCATTCAAGATCCTTGTCTCGGATCAGGACGTCAAGGCCGCGCTGATCAATATCTTTGGAGGTATTGTCCGCTGCGATTTAGTGGCGAGCGGCATTGTGAAAGCCGCCAAAGAATTAAGCCTTACTATTCCAATGGTCGTCCGACTCGAGGGAACAAACGTCGAAGAAGGAAAAAAGATTCTAAAAGAATCGGGACTCTCCTTTTTCCCGGCAGAGTCAATGAAGGAGGCGGCTGAGAAAGTCGTCCCCCTTGCCAAATAATAAGTGACGAAAGGAGCAGAAAATGAGTATTATCATCGATGAAAAAACGCGGGTTGTGGTTCAGGGAATCACAGGCGGAGAAGGGACATTCCATACCCAGAGGATGCAGGAATACGGAACGGCCGTGGTTGCCGGCGTCACTCCGGGCAAGGGAGGAACATCCCATCTTGATGTTCCAGTCTTTAACTCTGTCGCCGAGGCCGTCGAGAAGGAAGGTGCGAATGCGTCTGCGATTTTTGTTCCTGCTTTCTTTGCAGCTGATGCGGTCATGGAAGCCGCGGCGGCCGGAATCAAATGCATCGTCTGCATCACCGAAGGAATTCCCACTTTTGATATGATCAAGGTGAAATCCTTCCTCAAGGATAAAGACTGCTGTATGATTGGGCCCAACACACCCGGCATCATCTCCCCAGGAAAATGTAAAATCGGAATCATGCCCGGCCACATCCATACTCCCGGTTCGATAGGCATTATCTCCCGGTCAGGAACTCTCACTTATGAAGCCGTTGACCAGGTGACACAACTCGGATTCGGACAATCGACAGCTATCGGCATAGGCGGTGACCCCATCGTCGGACTCAAATTTATTGACCTCCTGAAACTGTTTAAAGAAGACAAAGACACAGAGGGAGTTATCCTTATCGGTGAAATCGGAGGCACTGCAGAGGAAGAAGCGGCAGAATATATCAAAGCCGAATTCACAAAGCCTGTGGTGAGCTTTATCGCTGGCCAGACTGCTCCTCCTGGAAGACGGATGGGCCATGCAGGGGCCATCATCGCTGGAGGAAAGGGTACAGCCAAGGAAAAAATGGAAGCCCTGGAAGCTGCCGGTGTCCATGTCGCCAAAAGTCCGGCTGAGATAGGTCAAAAAGTCAAGGAAGCACTGAGCAAAAAATAAAAAGAAAATCGGTTATCTTCCTTTTGGTGGGGGTAAATGGTTAGATAGTATTCAGGGATGGCCTTGCTCCAGTCAGAGAATTTAGCGAATTAGTATCAGAGAAGGCTTTTTCCCAAGCAGCCTGAGAATAATCGGCCTCCGGATGAGGTGAAAGCCCCACGATTCTCCCTTGTTTGAAATCCGAATCCAACAAGAAGTATAATGATAGGAGCCTTATGGGTTGACTGCTAAAACAATAGTTGAGCATTCGGTTCCACAGATAAAAATGAATGGCCCTAAAAGCATTCTGACTGTGATTCTCTTTCTTTTTTGTGTTCTTGGCCTCATTGCTGTTTATAAAACGATGTATGCCGGAGCATCATCTTCTGTTTCATCAGAAATTAAACCGGTTTCACTCCAGCCAAATCATCCTGGAAAAGAATCGGAAATTCAGACAGACAAAAAGTATCTCCTGGGCAAATTCGAGCCTTCTCAAGAGAAAGACTTTGTCGAAGTTAACTCAAAATATACAAATGGTCGTCGTCTGTATTTAAGGCAAGAGACCTATGAGGCCTTCATCCGAATGCATGATGCCGCTTTTCAATCCGGTATAAAATTGATTATCATTTCAGCCACACGAAATTTCAACTCTCAAAAATACATATGGGAAAGAAAATGGGATGGAAGAACAGCCGTTGAGGGGAAAAACCTCGCTGAAACAGTGAGCGATCCCGTGGAAAGAGCCAGGATCATCCTCAGATTCAGCTCTATGCCAGGAACATCCCGACACCATTGGGGAACGGACATTGACCTTAACGCGCTCGACAACAAATATTTCTCAACAGGAGAGGGCAAAGAAACATATTACTGGCTCACGAAACATGCCTCGGAGTATGGTTTCTACCAGACCTATACTCCTAAGGGATCCACACGGCCCACAGGATACGAGGAAGAAAAATGGCACTGGTCATACCTCCCGCTGGCCAGACTGTTCTTAGACCAGTACACTCAAAAAGTTAGTTACGATGACTTAAAAGGTTTTTTGGGATGGGAAACAGCGAAAGCATTAAGAGTCATTAAGAACTATGTCCAATCCATCAATAAGCACTGCCATTGATGGCATCCCCAGTAAAATACCGAGTGATTTCCTTCCTATCTATTCCATTTTTTATAGGGTACGACGGGCAAATCTTTCTTTCCTGTATATCTGAAGAAAGAAAAGATATCCCCAGCTTCGGGAACGAGTTCGAACTCCCAGTAGCGGATCAGCCCGTATTGCGATTCAGGTTCGAGAAGACATGGAATCAGGTTAGCTCCCGCTTGAGCACTGCTCACATAAAAATCATCTCTTTTCACGATCGTCTGGAGAGTCATCTTCTCCACCTCTATTTCCTGAGGAGGAAGGTAATCATATTCAGCCGGAACAACATTTCCAACCTGGTAAACTTCAACTTCAAGAGAAGTATCCTTGGTGAACATGTCCACCTCCAGGCCATGGCGGAGCAGAGTTTCCACCACATCCTGATGCTTGGCCGGGATGATATACCCTAAAGGTCTGGGGACACTGAGTGCCGGCTCCACAAGGGGGAACCAATTTTTCTCAACTTCCTTGACGACCGTCAAGGTTGAAGGATAGGGATAAGGCTCGATATCAGCCAGAAAGAGAGGCTCACCAGATTTCTTATCCACTTTAAGAATTCCTCTCACTGGAGACTCCGACCTCTCGAAGCGTTCTATCGTCAACTCCGGTTCTTTATTGCTTCTGGCATACTCCATCTTCAGATGAACGAGATCTTCCGGAGAAAAAGCCCTGGCTCGCTCCAGGAGATCCTCTCGGAGACCTCTCACCAGAGAAACGATCTCCTCCCCATGCTGGGCAATGCTCTCGGCTAAAAACCTGATCCCAAAATACTGCCATCTCGTCCTTTCTCTCAGAGTCTCAACATCGTGGCGGGACGCTCCTTCCTGAATAAAAGAGAGAGTCTCATAAATCCCCAAGCTGTTCCGACCATCATTGAGGTCTGTGGTGCTAAATCGTTTCATCGTCTGCCTCTCGCCCAGGTCTTCTTCCCGGTAACGCACTCCAGCAGAAGAATCTATCCCCATGCGCTGAGTGACAAGATACTCATAGAAGGTGATGTTCTTTTTCCTCAGTTTTTTCTCTATCTCAGTTAAAATCGTGTTTCGAGAAATTTCTTGAAACCTGTGATGAATATTGACGTTGGATACACAGCCGATGGAAACCCGGTAGAAGTCATCTCCCTTCTCATGAATATCCAAGGTGACCTCAGGCATCCAGGACCTGAAAACACGGTGGATAGCCATAACTTCTGGCGACTCGAGCTTGACATGATCCCGATTTAAATCCAGGTCTTGCTCGTTCCGGCGCTGGTCATGCCAATTGCCGTAAGGATTGGCTTGGGGAATGACCAGAAAATTGACCTTTTTGAGCAAAGACTTCATCTCCCCGACAGCAAGGTCTCTGATCAACCACAAGACAGCTTCCTTGGCTGATTGCTCATTCCCATGTTGAGAGGCCACGATCAGAAAGGATGGCTTTTCACGGTTGAGCTGTTGAGCACAGTCCGCCCCTTCTTCCGTGATTATACAGAGGTAAAGGTCTTTCGAAGGATAATCCCTGACCTCTAATGTCTGGCCGATGATCCGGATTTCCAGCTCTTCCGATAGTTGATCCAGCCTGCTTAAAAATCTGCTTATCTCTTCATATTGACTGTACCGTGTGAAGTTTGCCTCTTCGGCAGGGGTTTTAACGGCTCCTGCCAATAGCGCGGTGACGGAAAGAGAGAAAATAAAAATGATGCAGACCCATTTTTTGAAACATCTGATATTTGTCATTATTCACCTCCCTTTTTGGACGGAAAACAGCCTCACGCCCCTTTGAAACCATAAAAAGTAAGGTTTTTTCTGTCTTTATTCTATACAAGATGAAAAATAAGATGTTTCAATCCTGCTTTCCCCAGATAGAGGATTTAAACCTCGCTCCCTTTTTTAAGATATCAATCCCTTTCCTTTTCTTGCTCAGGAGAAGCGAATTTTAACAGGATTTCTACCTGGCGGGCATCGCGCAGAATTTGAAATTTCACTTCACCATCCCACTTGAATTGCGCCAAATATATCCTCAGCTCGTTCACATCAAAAAAGCTCATCCCATCCACAGAGAGAATGATATCTCCCTTTTCAAAACCGGCATTCAAGGCCACTCCATTAATGGGCTGACTCTCGATAACCAGATTATCCAGTCCTTCGAATTTCTTAAGCCTCAATCCGACAGAAGGAAACGCGGGTCTCTTTTCTTCCGGAATGCCCCATACATAATCGGCAAGAGTCCTCGCCACTTTGACGCTGCATTCTCCTTCTGGAATTTCGACACAGATGACGGTTCTGAAAGGTTTACGAGTTCTCCCATAAGCCCGCATGTTGATTCCTAAATTGTAGAGAAGGTGACCTGAGCCAGCCAGAACAACTACTTTTTTATTCTCTCTTAATTGGGCAAGAACAGCATTTAATGCCATGACTTCATCCCATGCCGATTGTGCCCTGTAGAGCCCGGCGAAAGCCATTTCTAAGCCTTTACCCTTCATCTGATGAGGAAGTTCAGCACTCTCAAAAATCGTCCGAATCAGTGTTTTGTGTTCCTCATGAGTGAGGTCAGGTTCAGGGATTATCTCCTTCTCTTCATCGGACAGCGCATCCCATCCTTGCATCCTGACTTTCGTGATGAGCTCCCTCGGCGCATTGAGCGCGTAAAGAGGAATCTTTCTGTCTTTGGCAAATTTAAAAATTTCCTTATAAAACCCAAAATTAAAATTCCAGTTCACATACCATTGAGATTCTTGGATGAACTCATCCTGAGAAAGTATACCCGCGTTCCATTTATTCAGGGCTTCCTGGCTGGTGATGGGAAACATTTCCAATCCCACGGATAAATTCCGGTCCTGCTCGTATAGGGCTTGAATAATCTCCGTCTGGATATCATGCATGGGCAGGCTGTTATGTGTCTCCCCCACATAAATAAAGACAGAATCTTTCATTTCCATGATCATCTTGTAAAATGGAACAACCTTCCCTTCCCGAGCAGAGTATATTTTTCCCGCCAACACATCTATCGTCTTATCTCTTAGTTTTTTGTCCCCGAGTTTGAGGACTAAAGTCTTATCCTCCTCCTCGAATCCGCTCAACACGGAAGCTATGAGGATGAAAGTTAGCACTATTGAAATTTTCTTCATAAACATTCTTATCATTCTCAATCTCCTCTAATTATTCATCTATCTTATCGCTGATTTTTCTCTGATGTCAATCAACAAATAAAGGAGAAAGAAGCGAATACTTGTCTAAGACCGGCCAAAGCCGTGATCACGAAATGCCCTCAGAGTCTTTCTCTTTTCTTGGATGTCAGCCTTTAATTTAATTTTCTATTAGGTGTCAATTTCTCCCGTTTACAATTCAGCAAGAGGAAATTATACTTTCAACACGCAGCGCAGATGAAGGCCGAGCAAAAAACAGAAACCAAAAAAACTATCCGGATATTCGCGGCGGCGTCCTTCCTGAATGACATGGGCTCTGACATCATCTATCCCATCTGGCCTCTTTTTTTGACGACAGTCCTCAAAGCCAACATGGCTGCTCTGGGATTTCTGGATGGTTTGGGGGATGCCCTTGTCTCTCTCTCCCAGGCAGCCTCAGGGTATATTTCTGATAGGATAAAAAAGAGAAAGGTTTTCATCTGGATGGGCTATCTCCTCGGAGCCTTATCCAGAATAGGGTACGCCCTCTCTTCTATCTGGACTCACCTCATCCCATTCAGGATTCTCGACCGGTCGGGAAAGATCAGGAGCGCTCCAAGAGATGCCCTCATAGCCGATATCTCAAATGAGGAAAACAGAGCACGAAACTTCGGACTTCTCAGGGCCATGGACCATTTGGGAGCCGTATTCGGGATTCTTATCTGTATTTTTCTCTTCCAAGTATTGGGATACAGGATACTCTTTGCCCTAGCCGCCCTCCCCTCTTTAGCCAGTGCTGCGTTGGTTTTTTCGTTTATAAAAGAGAGAAAGTCCGAGCGGCTCACAATTTACAAAGGTGTTTCATTCAAGGAACTCGACAGAAACTTCACACTCTTTCTGATTCTCAGTTCTGTTTATGCCTTGGGGGCATTCAGTTATTCCTTTCTTCTGGTGTATGCCAAAGAATTCGGGTTTACGCCCACTTTCGTCCCGGTTCTTTATTTGATCTTCACGTGTGCGGCTTCACTGCTTGCTTATCCCTTTGGAAAACTAGCGGATAAGATAGGCCGAAAACCCGTTCTTCTGTTTTCTTATTTTTTCTGGATCCTAGTCTGTTTGATCGTGATATCCAAACCCGACCGCTCAATGTTATTTCTTGCATTTGTTCTTTATGGGGCTCACAAGGGTGCCCTCGAGCCTGTTCAAAAAACATTCGTTTCCGAATTGGCCCCCTGTGAATTCAGAGCCAGCTGTCTCGGCGGATTCCAGATGGTCATCGGCTTGTGTGCTCTGCCAGCCTCCTTCATCGCAGGAGTACTCTGGGAGGTCGTCGGGATGTTTGCTCCATTCACACTCTCTCTCACTCTGACAATTGTGTCCGGTCTACTGCTTCTCTTTGTCAAAAAGCGCTAAGACTGTTCCCCCCTGTGGGATCTATTCCTTTTTAATATTCTTAGGGATCTGTCTCTAGCGAAGCTGTCAACCCTCGCTTCAGAGGAGGCGGCGGGTCTATAATTTATTGATTGTTCAGGAAATTCACAACTTCAGCTCAACAGGCTTGATCTACCGCCAAATTCATTCCTGAACAGGATTAGATTATTATTGGATTATTTTAAAGAGCCCTGATTCTTTTATTTTTCTTCTTCTTCAGGCCTGATCCGGCCTTCTTTGATCGCATCATTAACGATTTTCTGTTGGAGCTGGCCGGGAACTTCCTCATAATGGGAGAATTCCATCAAGTATGATCCTCGGCCTCCTGTGATAGAAGTAAGGGTGGGTTCAAAATCCAGCATATCAGCCATGGGCACCTTTGCCTTAATGATACGCAAATTCCCTTTCTGTTCCATTCCCTGAACCTTGCCTCTTCTTCCGTTGAGATTTCCCATGATGTCTCCCATGTAGGTTTCAGGTGAGTACACTTCAATGTTCATGATGGGCTCGAGTAAAGTGGGTTTGGCTCCCTTCATCCCCTTCTTAAAAGCCATAGAAGCCGCGACCTTGAACGCAATATCCGAAGAGTCTACCTCATGATAGGAACCATCATAGAGGATGACTTTAAAATCAACAGTCGGATAACCTGCCACCACGCCTTTCTTCCGTGCTTCCAGGATTCCTTTTTCAATCGAAGGAATAAAGTTTTTGGGAATGGCTCCTCCGAATATGCTGTTCTCGAACTCAAAATCCTGTCCTTTGGGTAGAGGTTCCATTTTTATCTTCACATCACCATACTGGCCGCGTCCGCCTGTCTGCTTCTTGTACTTGCCCTGCACATCTGATTTTCCTTTGATGGTTTCTTTGTAGGGAATCTTGGGTGGCTTGAGGTCCACATTGACGCTGTACCTCTTTTTTAAACGATCAGTGATAATCTCCACATGGAGCTGCCCGTTTCCAGAGATAATCAATTCATTTGTTTCAGGCTCTCTTTCTATCCTTGCTGTCGGATCTTCTTCTGTTATCCTATGAATCGCCTGAGAAATCCGGTCCTCATCTGCACGGGTTTTCGGTTCAATGGCAAAAGAAATGGATGGCTCAGGAAAGACAATAGGAGGGAATTTCAGAGAAGATCCCTTCGCACACAGGGTATCACCTGTAGAAGTCTCTTTCAATTTGGCAGTCGCCACCAGATCTCCGACTTTCGCCTGACCGGCGGGAACTTGCTCTTTCCCTTTCATGAAGAAAAGGCCTCCAAATTTTTCTGTGATTTCCTTGCTCGAGTTAGCCACTGCCGCATCCGGATTGATTTTTCCAGAAAAAACTCTCAGCAGGGAGATCCTTCCTGTGTAAGGATCTGAGATCGTTTTAAAAACGAGTGCTGAGAAAGGCTCGTCAATAGAGAACTTTATCGTTCCCTCCTCCACTTCGACCTCTGGTCTCTCCAGGGGTGAAGGTAAAAAATTTATGATCCCGTTAAGGATAGTCTGAGTACCGATGTTCATGAGGGCAGATGCGATGAAAATCGGGAAAAACTGCCTGCTGAGCATACTCTTTTTCAAGCCTTCGATGAGTTCCTCGGAAGAGAGCTCTCCTTTTTCAAAATACTTTTCCATAAGCTGCTCATCATTCTCGGCAACCATCTCAGTCAATTCTTCGATCTTTTTCTCCGCCTCTTCTTTCATATCCGCAGGGATTTCCTCTTCCTTGAATTTTCCGCTTTCATTCTGTTCAAAAATATAGGCCTTTCTGGTGACCAGATCGACCACTCCCTTGAAATTCTTTTCCTCTCCGATGGGGAGCTGGACAGGAACTGCCTGGCGGCCGAAAAATTGATGAATCGCTTCCACGGTCCGGGTGTAATTGGAATTCTCCCTATCCAGCTTATTGATGACGATCACAGCAGGAAGTTTGGCATCCTCAAGCATCTCCCATACTTTCTCTGTTCCTACTTCAACACCTGCCACTCCACACACAAGAAGCAGGCCCGCATCCACGGCTCTCAAGCTTGCCCTTGTATCCCAGAGAAAATTCGTGTAGCCGGGGCAATCCACAAGGTTAATCTTGCAGCCATTCCATTCTAAAAAGCAAACGGCTGAATTGATCGAAATATTTCTCTCGATCTCATCGGGGTCATAATCCGTCACCGTATTACCACTTTCAACTTTAGTGAGCCTGGTAGTCATTCCTGCGTTGAATAAAAATGCAGCGGTTAATGACGTTTTCCCTGAAGAACCATGCCCGACAACGGCAACATTTCTGATTTTATCTACATCGTAATCTTTCATATTGAAGCCTCCAAAGATTGACTCAGTTCGATTTTTCGACTACCCTGAATTATTCATAAAATATGCCGACGCCTCGTATCTACAGCAACCTCGACTCGTGAATAATCCAGGTAAAATGAATGTCTGACTTTTAAAGAAGCAGCAACGGATATAATACAACAAAAATTCACTCCTTCTCAAGATAAAATTTATTAGGGGACGTTCCCCAAGGTACCACCTTAGCTCAATCATTCAGCTATTTTGCCCTCTATTTTGAAAGATAATGTATTAGAGATGGGCTAGGTGAGCTAAGGTGGTACCTTGGGGAACGTCCCCTATAGCGACAGCTTATTTAAAAAATCCTGCAGATCTTTGGGGAGTGGAGATGAAAATTCAACCGTTTCTTTTGTTTCCGGATGAATAAAAGTAAGGCATGATGCATGTAGAAAAAGGCGGGGAACACGGATTTTCGTTTTTCGATGTCCATACCGTGTATCCCCCACAAGAGAATGGCCTGAAGCAGCAAGATGAACTCTAATTTGATGGGTTCTTCCTGTGAGAGGTTTGATTTCCAGAAGCGTGAATTCTCCATATTCTTTTTGAACAGAGTACAGAGTCACGGCATCCCTCGGCTTTTTCGTGCTAACTGAAATCCTTTCCCCGTGTTTCACATGACGTCCGATAGGCCAGGTGAATTCCCCCCTTTTTTCAGGCATCCTTCCCCATACAAGCCCGAGATAAACCTTCTGGACTTCTCTTTTTTTGAATTGTTCCTGGAGCTTAAAATATGCATCCATATTCCTGGCAACCACCATCAATCCCGACGTGTCTTTATCCAACCGATGAACAATCCCGCACCTGTCTTCTGGACCGATATCCCGGATATCCGGAAAATGGAAGAGCAGCGCATTGACCAGAGTGTGCTTCCTGTTGCCTGCGCCGGGATGAACGACCATTCCAGATGTTTTGTCGATGACCGCCAGATGATTATCGAGGTAAACAAAATCTAAGGGGATGTTTTCCGGCTGAATCTTATCGGGCTCTGGAAGCTCGTACTCGATATCCACTTTGTCATCTTCTTTCAGCCTATAGTTTGATTTTCTGGTTTCTTCGTTGACTTTGACTCTCTTCTGTTCGATGAATTTTTGAATCTGAGACCGGGTCAATTCACTGATTTTGCCGGATAAAAAAACATCCAGTCTCTGATTCAATCCGGATAAAGGTGTTACGTGGAATTCTTTTTTAGGCACTTTTTCTTTTTCTCAAGATGAGAAACAGCGTCGCTCCGCCTATCAAGCCCAATATGCTGAAAAACTGGGGAAAGGATAGACTGAGATAGGGAGAGGGGTTGTGGATGAGGAAGGCACTTTCCGGATGGTCTCCTCGAAAATACTCAACAAAAAAACGGATTATAGAATAATTGATGATATAAAAAGAAAAAACCTGTCCATCGAATTTTTTCTTCCTCAGGATGAGAAAAAGGACAAGAAAATTCAGAAAATTCAGAGCCGATTCATAGAGCTGCGTCGGGTGAAGAATCGTTCGAAGAGGAATACCTGTGAGGCTGTTTGCATATTCGTTATGAAAAGTCACGCCCCAGGGAAGAGAACACTCGCTCCCGTAGCAGCATCCGGCACTAAAACAGCCGATCCGCCCAAAGCCGTGTCCCAAAGCCAAAGCGGGCGCGACAACATCTGCAGCCTTCCAGGTAGGAATCTTGTGCTTCCGGAAATACCAAAGAGCAAATATGATTCCGAACGCCAATCCCCCTTGAAAAACTCCTCCTGAGCGCGCCAGGCTGAAAAGCTCACCAGGGTAACGCATGTAATAAGAGAAGTTACCGATGAAGAGAATCAGTTTGGCGCCGACCAAAGAGATGATGATCGTGTAAAAGGCCATGTCCAGCATCTTTGGGGCCTCAAGGCCTTGTTTCTTTGTCTGGACATACAGAAACCATAAGGCTGAAGCCACGCCCAGGGCCAGCATGAATCCATAAGTATGGATGGTTAATGGGCCTAATTTTAAGAGGATGGGGTACATTCTTTACTTCTTTTAAACACTAAAATGAATATGAGAATCAAGGCACCGGTGGTGATGCACGCATCAGCGACGTTAAAGGACGGCCAGTGCCAGTCTTTTACGTAGAAATCCAGGAAATCAATCACATATCCCCGGAAAATCCTGTCTATTAAATTGCCAAGAGCTCCGGCCAAGATAACGGAAAGAGATATCTTCATGAATCTCTGTGTTGAAGGTGTTTTGAAAAAATAGTAAATGACTAATCCCAAAGCCACCAGAGAAACCAGAGTGAGAAAAATAAAGAGAATCCGGCTTTCAGAATGAGAAAAAAAGCCGAAAATGGCTCCACGATTCCTGATGTGAGTGAGGTTGAAAAAACCTGGGATTATACTTTTGCTGCTTTGAAATAATATACTCCGAGCGACGAGCGCTTTAGTGAGTTGGTCAATGCCCAGTAAAGCAATAATTACAATTGGATAGAGCAATCTTCGATTCATGAGTCCAAATTCTTCACCACTTCCTCACAGCGTTGACAGAAGTGGGGATATTCTGAACTTTTTCCCACAGAAGAAGAAAAATTCCAGCATCTTTGACATTTTTCCCAGGGAGCTTTGGTGATTTTAACGCTCAGTTCTTCGCCCTTTTCCGGTTGAAGCTCCACCGCTGAAACGATAAAAATGGATGGGAGCTCTTTTTCATACCTTTTCAGGAGTTCTTCTTGAGCTGATGGGACTTTCAGAGTGACAACCGCTTCCAGGGAATTTCCGATGAGGTTTCGCTCTCGAGCACTTTCGAGCTCTTTAAGGACTTTTTCTCTCACCAGCGCCAAGCTCTCCCATTCCTCGAACAAATCCTCGCTCAGCCACGTCTCATCAAATTGGGGAAAACGCTCCAAATGCACTGATTCTTCTTTTCCCTCAAAGTCAGGCATCGATTCCCAAGCCTCCTCAGTCGTGAATGGTAAAATGGGTGCCATGAGCACGAGAGTGGATTTGAGGAGGTTGAAAAGAGCGGTCTGGGAAGACAGTCGAAGAGGCGACTTTTTTCCCGAACAATAGAGCCTGTCCTTGATCACATCCAGATAGATAGCGCTCAAATCTACAGTGAAAAAATTGTAGATTGTATGAAATATGATGTGGTACTCATAGTTTTCATAGGCCTTCAAGACTTTTTTCCCGATTTTTGAACATCTTTCCAGTATCCATCTGTCCAGGAGTTCCATTTTTTGGGAGTCAACCTGATCCTTATCCGGAGTGAAATCATAGATGTTTCCCAGGATAAACCGCCACGTATTCCTGATCTTCCGGTAGGCCTCGACGAGCCTCTGAAGAGTCTCACTCCCGAAACGCGCATCTTCCTTGTAGTTGAGCATCGCCACCCACAGCCTCAGAATTTCGGCTCCGTTCTGTGAGATGACTTCATCAGGGTCGATGAAAATCCCGAGGGACTTGGACATCCCCCTCCCCTGCTCATCGAGGGCAAACCCGTGCGTGATCACCGTCTTGTAAGGGGAAGCATCCCTGGCCGCTATTCCGACAAACAAAGAACTGTTGAACCAGCCTCTGTACTGGTCGTGGCCTTCGCAATAAACATCCGACGGCCACGGAAGGTCTCTTCTTTTTCCGAGGACATTGTGGCTGGCCCCGGATTCAAACCAAACATCCAGGATATTGTTCTCTTTATTGAAATTCTGAGACCCACATTGAGAACACTTCGTATCCGAAGGGAGGAGATCTTTAACATCTTTCGTGAACCAGGAGTTCGATCCCTCTTTAGAAAATACCTCGGCTATCCGCAGCGTGATTTTCTCATCGGCTAAAATATGTCCGCAATCATGGCAGTAAAAGGCAGGAATCGGGACACCCCACGAACGCTGCCGGGAAATGCACCAATCAGGGCGAGCACTGACCATATTGGCAATTCTTTCTTCTCCCCAGGGCGGAATCCAGCGGACTTTTTTTATCTCCGCCAGCGCCCTATTTCTCAAGTCACTCTTATCCATGGAGATAAACCATTGAGCTGTGGCTCGAAAAATCACAGGATTTTTGCAACGCCAGCAATGAGGATAGGAATGGACAATCTCATCTTCCTTCAACAGTGAGCCATCCTTCTTCATATCTTCTGTGATGATCTTATTGGCTTCAAAAACATTCATTTCTCCATATTTTTCAACCTGAGGAGTAAATTTTCCTTCGCTATCGACTGGAGTATAAATATCCAGATCAGAAGCGATTCCGGTCAAATAATCCTCGTACCCATGACCGGGTGCTGTGTGAACACAGCCTGTTCCCTGGTCAAGGGTGACATAATCGGCCAGAACAAAGACAGATTCTCTATCGATGAAAGGATGACGGGCCTTTAAGCCTTCCATCTCTTTGCCGGGAAACGTCACGAGCACTTTGGGATCCTTAAGACTCAGCTCCTCAATGAGAACAGGAATCAGTCTTTTCGCTGCGATGAAGACATCTCCCTCCGTTTCGAAAGCCGCGTATTCATCATCCGGATGAAAAGCAATTGCTAGGTTGGCCGGCAGAGTCCACGGAGTTGTCGTCCAGATCAAAACAGACACATTTTTATTTTTCAACTCAGGGAATCTTTGAGAAAGGTCAGAGATTATCGGAAATTTGACATAGATCGAAGGAGATTTCCGGTCTTTGTACTCTATCTCCGCTTCAGCCAATGCCGTCCGGCAATGGGGACACCAGTGGACCGGCCTCTTTCCTTTATACACGCTTCCCGAAGCGAAAAAAGCAGCGAGGTAGCGGATCACATTCCCTTCATACTCAGGATTCATGGTTAAATACGGCTTTTCCCACTCCCCGAATACACCCAGCCTCTTAAACTGGTTCCTCTGGATATCCACATATTTTAGAGCATACTTTTTGCACTCTTCCCGAATCTCTATTATGGAAAGGTCTTTTTTTTTCTCTCCGAGAAGTTGATCGACTTTAATCTCTATCGGAAGACCGTGGCAATCCCAGCCGGGTAAATAGGGAGACCTGTATCCCTGCATGGTTTTTGTCTTGACGATAAAATCCTTCAGGATCTTATTTAAAGCGGTTCCTAAATGAATGCTTCCATTCGCGTACGGCGGGCCGTCATGGAGGATGAACGAAGGACTTTTCTCCGCTTTTTTCTGGATCTTTTCGTAGAGGTTAATCTGCTCCCATTTTTTTATGACTTCAGGTTCCTTTTGGGATAATTTTGCCTTCATGGAAAAAGAAGTCTGCGGTAGGTTCAGAGTGTCCTTAATTTTCTCTCCATCTGACATTGCGTTCTCCAGTCCGTTTCTGTAGTTTTACTATTATAAAATAAGTCATTTTACATCACCACAATAAAAAGTCAACGGATGCGGCTGAAGAGCTATTTCTTTTTTAGGGGTCAGGGCTCGACATTAGACATCTCAACATCCCTATTATCATTAGCTGTCAAGTGTGACGTTATCAGATTATTTTAATAAAAAATGTCTGATGTCGAGCCCTGACCCCTTTTATGCAGGATCTAAAGAACCCGGCGGGACTGGTTTTATTCTTTTATGAAATGGGCCCCTATGCTGTGGGGATTCCCAAGAGCCGCATAAGTAATCAATAGAGCCACGTGAATTCCGTGCTTCAGCCCGACAATCTTTTCGTCCATCTTCGCCTCTTTATAGAACTTTTCAATCCTGTGGCGGAGATAATCTAAATCCGCTTTTGCCCTTTCCAGCCGCTTGCTCGTTCGGATGATTCCTGCATAATTCCACATGGTCGACCTGATGGAAATCCAATCCTGGTTGATCAAAGCCGGATCCACCTCCTCATCTTTTTCAGGATAATACCAGTCATGAATATCATCGGGATCGGGCATGGCCGGGTCAAAATGAGAAGCAATGTGCTGGGATGCTCTCTTCCCCCACACCAGCCCTTCAAGGAGAGAAGTGGACGCCAAGCGGTTGGCACCGTGGATTCCCGTGCATGAAACTTCTCCTACGGCATAAAGGCCGTTTAGCGAACTCTTCCCCCACTCATCAACCAGAATCCCTCCGCAACAATAATGAGCGGCAGGAACGACAGGGATAGGTTCCTTTGTGATATCGATTCCAAATTTCAAGCATGTTTTATAAATGTTGGGAAACCTTTTTTCTATATCAAACTTCGCGTAGGACACTAAATCCAGGTAGACATAGCTGGAATCACTGTTTGTCATCTCTTCGTAGATGGCTCGAGTCACCTCATCTCTCGGGGCAAGCTCTTTTTTTCGATTATAATTCTCCATGAATGTCAGACCTTCTTTAGTTTTTAAGCGAGCCCCCTCTCCACGGACAGTTTCAGAAATCAAAAAGCCATCCGCATCCCGGTGAAAAAGAGATGTGGGATGAAACTGAATGTACTCCATGTTAACAATTCTGGCTCCGGCTTTATAGGCCATGGCATAGCCGTCTCCTATCGCTCCTTTTGGATTGGATGTGTAGAGATAGACAGTGCCGCATCCTCCTGTGGCCAGGATGGTGTAATTGGCAAAGATCTTTTTCACTCTCTTTGTTTGATTATCTAAAACATAGGCCCCGATACATTCCGGCTCGCGATAGAAGGACTTGGGATTTCTGGAATGATGCGGGACAGACAACAAATCCACCGCTGTGTGACCGGTCAAGAGTGTCACATTAGAGAACTTCCCCAGAACTTGGATAAATTTCTCTTCTATTGTTTTTCCTGTTGTATCCTTGACATGAAGAATCCGCCTCCGAGAATGCCCGGCTTCCTGCGCATAATCCAGAGAATCCGGAGAACTCCTCGAAAATGGAATTTTAAGCTCCTTGATTAAGATATCATCAACTGTCTTCTTCCCTTCTTTGGCTAATATCTCGACAGCCTCCGGATTATTGACTCCATCCCCTGCCTCGAGAATATCCTCCTTCAACAGCTCTGGATGGTCGTCCCTCCCTAAAGATACAATTCCGCCCTGGGCATAAAAAGTGTTTGATTCCTCTGGATTTGAACTTTTTGTCACCACAATAACTCGCAGGCCGCTCTTGGCCGCCTCCAATGCAGCGCTCGCCCCAGCTATCCCACAACCGATGATGAGTACATCTGTCACCAATGTGCTATCTTTCGACATCAGAGTTCTCCCAAAAACTCCATACTTATGTCCACTGATCTATAGGAATGGGTTAAACTCCCAACCGAAATAAAATCAATTCCAAGAGCGGCAATCTCCTTGATTTTTTCAAGCGTCACTGATCCTGAAGCCTCCAGAGGAACCTTTCCTTTAACCCATTTAACGACTTCTCTCATTTTGTCAATCTGCATGTTATCCAGCATGACCATGTCCGCACCGCTCCGGATAGCTTCCTGCACTTCGGCTAAGCATGTAGCTTCCACTTCCACTTTTATACCAGGCACGACCCGCTCTTTCGCCCTTTTCACAGCCTCGGAAATGCTGCCCACAAGCTTCAGGTGGTTATCCTTGATCAAGATCATTTCTGAGAGATTCCGGCGGTGGTTCTGCCCGCCACCCATTGTGACTGCGTATTTCTCCAGCTCCCTCAGACCTGGAGTGGTTTTTCTCGTATCCAGGATCTTGGTCTCCGTTCCCGCCAGTGCTTGAACAAATATTCCTGTAGTGGTGGCAATCCCTGACATCCTCTGGAGAAAATTGAGCGCTGTCCGTTCACCTTTCAGCAGAGAAATCGAGGAGCCTTGAAGCAAAGCCAGCCTCTCGCCTTTGCTGAACTCCTGTCCGTCATTCTTTTCTTTCTCGAACTTCACACCCGGGTCGATCTTCTCAAACACTCTTCTTGCCACATCCATTCCCGCCAGGATGCCACTTTCCTTGGCGAGAATAATGGCCCGAGACCGGGAGTCAACCGGAATTATGCTTTCGGAAGTGATATCCCCTTGCGGCATATCTTCCCCCAAAGCCGCGTCAATGATCGAATCTATGGACTGTTCCTTCATGTACAGAGATTATAATTTTTTCCTGATAACCAGTCAATGACCTCAGTTTTAATTTGCCTTCATACCATCTATTTATTAAAATATGGAAGCTTTTCTAAAAGAGAAAAACTTTCATTTCATTTTTAGAACTTTTTAGCGGAAAAATCGACCTCCAAAGAAACAAGCAATGCTTTTTTTTGGAATAGGTGGTTGAAATGGCAAGGAAGATAACGAAAGCATCAGACCTAAGAAGAGCTCAGTACATCAGAAGTCTCCTCCAAAAAGATCCGAAAGAACTGATCTTTTGTGTTCTCGGTGCGGGGCACGGTGGATTAGCCATGGCAGGGCATTTGGCCCTCAAAGGTTTCAAAGTTAACCTTTACAACCGTGGACGAAAGAGAATCAGGGCTGTCATCCAGAGAAAGGGAATAAGAGTGGAAGGCGAAGTGAGGGGTTTCGGAGAGATCGAACACGCTTCGACAAACATCAAAGAATGCCTCAAGGGTGTAGATGTCTTGATGGTTGTCGTGCCCTCTGTCGCCCACCGCTTTATCGCGCAAACGTGTGCCCCCTACCTTAAAGAGCATCAAATCGTCATTCTCAATCCGGGGCGCACAGGAGGAGCCCTGGAGTTTTATAACGTGCTGAAAGAACAAGAGATTAAAAGACTCCCTTTTATCGCGGAAGCCCAGACATTTATCTATGCATCCAGATCCCTTGGCCCGGCCCACGCGAGAATATTCTCCATCAAAAATTCCGTTCCTTTGGCAACTCTTCCTGCGTATTGGATTCCAGGTGTTTTAAAAGTGATTAACCTGGCTTATCCTCAATTCATTCCAGGAGACAACATCTTCAAGACCAGCTTTGAGAACATCGGCGCTGTTTTTCATCCGGCACTCACTGTTTTGAATGCAGGCTGGATCGAAGAGACTCATGGAGACTTCGAGTACTATGTCCAGGGAGCCAGTGAATCCATCGCTCAAATCTTGGAAAAACTGGATAAAGAGCGCCTCGAGGTAGCGGCAGCTTTGGGCATAAAAGTCATGAGTGCCAAAGCTTGGCTCTATACAGCCTACAGCGCCACCGGAAAAGACTTGCGTGAAGCCATTTACGACAATCCGGGATACCGTGGAATCAGGGCTCCTGAAAGGCTCCATCACCGATATGTGGATGAAGATGTCCCCATGAGCCTTGTCCCTCTGGCCTCTCTCGGTAGGATGCTGAAAGTCGCAACGCCTACGATTGACGCCATCATCCACCTCGCTTCTATAATGAGAGGAGTCAACTTCTGGGAAAAGGGACGAACTGTCGATAAATTAGGAATCAAAGGCATGAGCATCAAAGAAATCCGCCTGCTGGCTGTAACTGGAGAGCTTTAGCTTGGCAGCAACCGGAAAAAATTTGATATTAGGCGCCTCACTCGGGAATTGCGTCCATGTGGCGGGCATCCTTAATTTCCTCAAGCTCGCCCAACGTTCAGGCTATGAGACTCTTTTTTTGGGTCCGGCTATTTCGGTCGCCCGAATATCTGAGGCAATAAAAAAGCATAACCCGCATATCATTGCAATCAGTTACCGTCTAACGCCAGAAGTATTAAAGAGATTATTGGACGATTTAAGAAGCGATATCCAAAAACATGGGTGGGAGAAAAAAACTTTCGTCTTTGGCGGCACCCCTCCCACTGCCGAAGTAGCCCGTCAGAGCAAAATATTCGAAGCGGTCTTCGGTGGCACTGAAACTCTGGAAGAAATCACCTCTTTTCTCCTAGGCGAAGTAGAAAAGACAAAAAAAAGCGATATACCTCCCCAGAATCTTATTGAAAGAATAGAACACAGCGGATCATCCCCACTTCTTCGTCATCATTTTGGATTGCCCACAGTTAAAGAAACTGTGAAAGGGGCCAAGGAAATTGCTCTCTCCGAGACAGTAGACATACTTTCCATCGGACCTGACCAGAATGCTCAGGAAAGCTTCTTCCGGCCTGAAGAAATGAAAAAGGGTCAGGATGGAGCCGGTGGCGTCCCTTTGAGAAAGCCCGAAGACCTTGAGTCCATCTATCAAGCGACACGATGCGGTAACCATCCCCTTCTTCGCTGTTATTCGGGAACCAGAGATTTGATTCAATGGGCTGAAATGTCTTTGAAAACTGTTAATATCGCCTGGGGCGCGGTTCCCCTTTGCTGGTACAACCGGCTGGACGGCCGTTCTGATAGATCCCCTGAAGAATCCATCAGAGAAAACCAACAGGCCATGAAATGGTACGGCAAACAAGGAATCCCGCTTGAAGTCAACGAGGCTCACCACTGGAGCCTGAGAGATGCTCCGGATACAGTAGCCGTTGCAGCCGCCTTTCTGGCCGCTTACAACGCTAAAAAAGCCGGCGTGACACATTATGTGGCTCAATACATGTTCAACACACCTGCCCAGATTTCGCCTCTCATGGATTTGGCAAAAATGCTGGCTAAGATCGAGCTCATCGAATCCCTTAACGACGAGAATTTCACCACCATTCGACAGACAAGAACAGGTCTGGCCAGCCTTTCTCCTCATCCTGATAGAGCTAAAGGCCAGCTCTCATCCTCCTGCGTTTTCCAGTTGTCGGTGGAGCCCAGGATAATCCATGTTGTTGGATTCAGCGAAGGAGACCATGCCGCGACTCCATCAGACATCATCGAGAGCACGAACATCACCCGGGGAGTGATCGACAATTATTTCCTGGGTTCTCCCCGGATACTGGCCGACCCGAAGATTCAGGAACGGAAGGAAGATCTTGTAGAAGAGGCAAAACTCCTCTTGAAAGCCATCCAAAAGTTGGCTCCAGATAAACATGAAGATCCCTGGACAGACCCCAAAAACCTTTCCCGGGCAATCCAAGTTGGCCTGCTGGATGCCCCTCATCTCGCAGGCAACGAGTTTGCCGCCGGCAAGATCATCACTCAAATCAAGAACGGAGCCTGTTTAACTATCGATCCAGATTCTGGCAAACCGTTGAGTGAAAAAGAGAGAATTTCACGTATTTATACGGCTGCTGAAACGATAAAATGACAAAAAATCGCCTTTTTTGTGCAAGCGGACTGCTGGAATGTCTCATTCTCGAGTCGCCCGGACTAGACGAACTAATATCAGCCGGCAGACTCTTGATCCTCTTTCCTGATTCAGACCCATGGAGAGAACAAAGATGAAAAAGACCTCTGCTCTCCAATTCGAGGACCATTTTCACGTTAGCCAGGAAGACCTTCTGAGAATCTTGAATATCTCTCTTTCTCGGGGTGGGGACTTCTCAGAAATTTTTCTCGAATATAAAATTTACAACCTCATTAACATGGAAGAGGACATAATCAAGGAAACAGCGGAAAGCATAAGCCTGGGATTGGGCATAAGGGTCATATCGGGTGAACAAACCGGATACGGGTACACGAATGATTTCTCCTTGGAAAAAATAAAAAAAGCGGCTTTGACAGCGGCCTCCATTGCCAACGCCTCCCACGCGCGAGATGCGACCTCTTTAACTCCAGCTCTTTTTAATCACAACTACTATCCTGTGCACGAATCTCTTCACAAAGAGCCATTGGAGAAAAAAATATCACTGGTCAAAAAGAGTTATCATTCAGCCATGAATTATGATCCAAAAATAAAGAAGGTGAAAACAACTCTCCTGGATCAAACTCAGTATTTGAAAATAGTCAACTCAGAGGGTTTGGATATCACAGACGTTCGGCCTCTAGTGAAACTTGTCTGCCTGGCGGTGGCTGAACAAGAGAACAAAAGAGAGGCCGGTTACTCTGGAGGAGGAGGAAGAATTGGCCTGGAATATTTTACCCAGGAATTCACTCCTGAAGAAATTGGCCAAGATGCCGCACAAGAAGCCCTGCTCCTCCTGGGAGCAGAATTGCCGCCGGCCGGGGAAATGCCCGTTGTTTTGGCTCCAGGTCACAGCGGAGTCCTCATTCATGAGGCTGTGGGACATCTTCTCGAAGCCGATTTTAATCGAAAAAAGACATCGGTATTCTGGGATAAAATGGGGAAAAAAGTGGCTGACAGCAAGGTTTCGATCTATGATGATCCGACCATCCCCCATTCTCGCGGTTCGTATAACATAGATGATGAGGGGATAATTCCAGAAAAGACTCTGCTCATCAACCAGGGAAAACTCACGGGTTTACTCCAGGACAGGCTTTCGGCCAAATTGATGAAGAAATCTTTGACAGGCCACGGGAGAAGACAGGATTACACCTGTATTCCGATTCCACGGATGAGCAATACGTACGTGGACAAGGGAGAGTACACACCTGACGAAATAATCAAATCCGTTAAAAAGGGATTCTATGCGCACAAATATCAGGGAGGGCAAGTGGAGGATTCAGGAAAGTTCACTTTCTCGGTCAGTTCTGGCAACCTCATAGAAGGGGGAAAGCTCACTGCCCCGGTGAAACAAGCCACCCTCATCGGATCCAACATTGATATCCTGAATAAAATAGAGATGATTGGCTCTGACCTCAAATTTGGTCTTCAAACAGGAACCTGCGGCAAGGAAGGCCAGTCAATGCCAGTCAGCGATGGCTGCCCAACTCTAAAAATCAGCAGGATGACAGTCGGAGGCCAGGATTGATGAAAGAAAACAATCAGGTCAATCTCAGGGAACTGGCCGAAGACCTTGTGAATTTTGGAAAGATTCATGGGGCGGATGAAATAGAAGTGACCATCCTGGATGGTTACGAATTCAGTGTAGATGTCAGATTCGGTGCCATCGAAAACCTTGTGGAGGCCGGGTCCAGGGCACTCGGGATGAGGGTCATCAAGGATAGTAAAACGGCTTTTGCCAGTTCTTCCGACTTATCCAGAGAGACACTTGAACATCTTGTGAAAAATGCCATCAAACGGGCCGCATTGGCCAGTCCGGATGAATTCTCCGGTCTTCCCTCTCTTTCTTCAAGGCAAACAGACGTCTCTTCTTTAAGCCTTTTTGATCCTGAAATTCCAAGCCTGAATTCAAAGGCGAAGATTTCTCTGGCTGTAAAGGCTGAAACTATTGCTCTCGCAGACAAAAGAATAACAAACACTCATGGAGCCAGTTTCGAAACCAAGGAAATCAAGACTGTCTTGGGCAATTCCAACGGATTTCTTCAGGAATACAACCAAACAGTTTGTGGCCTGAGCCTTGGTCTTCAAGCAGGCGAGACAGACAACAGAGTTGAAGACTACTGGTTTTCTATAAAAAGAAAATTTAGAGAATTGGAAACTCCGGAAGAAGTGGCTAAAAAAGCAGTAAGGAGAACAGTACGCCAACTTAATCCAAGAAAAATTAAAACGCAAAAGGTTCCAGTCATATTCGAACCGATGATGACCTCCTGGCTCATGGGATTTCTTTTCGGTTGTGTATCCGGGATATCCATTTACCAGAAAACTTCCTTTCTTGTGGACAAACTTGGAGAGAGAATCGGGAATAGCTCAGTGAATGTTATCGATGATGGTCTTCTCCCTGGTATGCTCGGAAGCCGCCCTTTTGATGCAGAGGGAGTTCCCTGCACAAAAAACACTGTTGTAGAAAATGGAATCCTTAGAAACTATCTGTGCAACACCTATGCAGCCAGGAAGCTGAAACTGAAGTCCACAGGAAACTCAGCAGGAACCGGGGTCAGTCCCAATAATTTTTATCTTGAAGCCGGAGAAACGCCGCCAGATAAAATCATTTCATCGCTGGAGAAGGGTTTGATTTTAATAAGAACTCTCGGTCACGGACTCAATCCTGTGACTGGCGACATTTCAAGAGGGGCGTTCGGGCTGTGGGTGGAAAAAGGAGAGGTTTCTTATCCAGTCTCAGAAATAACTATCTCCGGTAATCTTGGCGAAATATTGAATAACATAGAAATGATCGGGAACGACCTCGAATTCCAGAGTCCTATCTCAGGCCCCACCATCAAAATACGGGAATTGACCGTGGCCGGGGAGTAGCCCTCGACTATCTTAATTTTTTCTTTGTTAGAGAAAAAACAATAGCCAGCACAGCTCCCAACCCCATCAGCACCCAGCTAAAAGCGACTAGGTTAGGGGTGAGTAGCCTTATGAGAAATCCACCAACCAATAAAACAATACCCAAGAGGCGCATATCACCTCCTTATATTGTCCCACTCCCTTCTTTAGAATCCGTTAAAATGTAAAACATCATCCAGCCTTCTCTTCGGCACATGAAGGCGTCCCTTACTGTCTTTCCAATATTTAACGGAGTCTTTCATCTCCTCGATTATCGGCTCTTCATCCGGATATCCCAGGGCCAGTACGCAATCGACTCTATAATTTTCCGGGATCTTCAACATATTCTGAATCCTGTTCGTGTCCGCATTGGCTATCCAACAGCTGCCGATGCTCTCTTCCCAGGCTGCGAGGATCATGTTCTCTACCGCCGCTCCCACATCTCGCTCATACCCACTTTCTCTGACATCCACATTGACCAGGATAACGACATAGGCAACAGGTTCACATCCTGGCTTTGGATTTCCTTCAGGGGCAATGTAAGCCGCCCACCTCAAACAGGCAAAGAGCATCTTTCTGAGATCCTCGTCATCGATGACCACGAATTCAAGAGGCTGAAGGTTGGCTCCTGAAGGGGCTAACCGGGCAGAGTTGATGAGTTTTCCAAGTATTTCCCTGGAAACAGGGTCTGGCTTAAACTGGCGTATCGACCTTCTGGAAAGCATCCGATCGTATGAACTCATCGTTCTTCCTTGGGCATCACATTTTCGTTCCAGGATCCCCGTCCTTTAGTCGTGGAATTAACCTGGATATTTATTTTTTCTGGCGCTTTTAACCCTGGTCAAGAATGGATACTAATTTTTTGGCGTATTCCTGACTGGCCTTGTCTGGAGTCACAATCTTGATCTGGTCAGGAGAGCTGACACCCAGGCCTAATTCTGCAGCTCTCTGAATCTGGTCATGTTCGAAAATTTTCCGTCCCATAATGGTCTCATTCGAACCCAATTCCTTTAAGACAGCGATCCCGACCGCATCGATGGCCACACGGTCAGTACCGGCCAAGAAAACATTGGCATCTTTTCTGGTTCCTGTCGACGGTCCTCCATCGACAAACGCCTCGATTCCATCGAGGACAATCAATCGGGGCTTGTATCCGAGGTTGATTTCCGCAATCATCTTTCTCATTGAACCGCGCCTCTCGCTGTGGAGCTCTCTCATCAGTCTTTTTGGCGTCATTCCGACAGACAACTTGAGGGACATAGTGAAGTCCCCGCCAAAGGCATGAGTTTTCAGGCAACAGGTAGAAACAATATACTCCGACTCCACCACAGGCCTGGGAATGTAAAAACCCTCTTTCCAGTGGTTCCCGGATGGATTGAAATGAACCCAATCTTTCTCTTCCAACTCTTCGAAGTTGATGATCTCGAAATTCAGCTCCTCAGCCATCTGAAAAATTCCCTTCTCCTCCATGACTTTCTTTGTGGGGGGTGGCCCACTCCTCTCCCCGACTGTAAACTGCGCTGCTCCTCTTTTCCTGAGTTCCTTTATCAAGGCGGCTAAGGTGTCATTATGAGTGGATCCGGGTGTTCGATCGGCCGAGTTAAAATTCGGCTTGACCATTATCTTTTTCCCCTTGACTGAAGGAAAATCTACAAGTTTCAGAACTTCCCTGACACCCTCTTCACGATTCTGTGTCTTGAAAAGTGCGACCTCTGTCTTATTCTTTTTCGCTAAAAGAGGAGTATACCCGAATGCGGGTAGGCTGGCTAAGCCTAGCATAGATCCTTTAATGAACTCACGGCGATTCAGTGTCGAGTTTTTATTTTCTATCACAGATTCTCTCCTTGACTCAAATTTTGTTCATTTTATTATACCACTTATTATACCACCTTCCTATTGACGGAAGGAACACTCAAATTGATTCTCTACAGACATTCCCGTCCTTCAAATCCGGCTTGCCAGCCATAACGCTAAATCAGCTTCTGACATGGCTCCGCTGGCTCGACCTCGCTCCAGGCCTTTAAAGAGAACCAGGAATGTCGGGACACCTTGAATCCCGAAGTGGACGGCCATCTGAGGATTTTGATCCACGTTGATTTTCACCACCATAAGTTCCCCGGCCTTTCTTTGGGCAAGATTCTCCAAAACAGGATTCATCATATGACAGGGAGCGCACGTGGGCGAGTAGAAATCCACCAGAACAGGAAGACTCGCATTCTGCAGAAAATGGGCGATTTGGTTGGGAAGAGGCTCGATCACGGTCCCGGGCTCAGGGAGTTCGTTTTTACATCGGCCGCAGACCACTTTCTTCTCTGAAACTCCTAAGGGATAGCTATTTGTCGCTCCACAATTCGGGCAAATAACTTTTACTTTTTCCGTCAAAGCTTCAAGTCCTTCCTTCAATAAAATTGTGACTAGAAAATTCAATATAACATACAGCTTTTTACCGAACAAGCAGGATGCAGGCTTAGCAACCATTGCCAAATCAGCTGCACAATTTCATTTAAAAAGATTTTCAGAAATGGGCGAAGTGACATCGGAAGATTTAGCCTTCCCGAATCGTTCTTTGAGGGAATCCGACAGAGTCGGGCCCGAGGACTGTTTGAGCACGACATAATACATCGGGCAGCACTAACTATAGCTGAGAGATATTTGGGTGTGAGAGATGATAAACATGCGGAGTTCCGCAGGGCCGATAAGATTGATGAGGGAATGGCGTTAAAAATCTGACTGGAGCAAGGCCATTTCTGAAAATTTTACCATCCTCTTAATGGAGAAGCGCCCGAAGGCTGGTTATTTTTCCCTGGATTCTATCCATAAAGCGGTGGCTGTGTTGATTTTTCATGCAGGCGGAATTAAAATGTCTAACCAGGATCACTCTTAAGGAAGTCAACAAATGGATATACTCAATAAAGAAGCCAAAGAAGCCACCCAAAAGAAATTCGAAGAGGAGATGAAGGAAAAAGTATCGCTCCTCCTCTTCACTCAGGAACCCAGCCGTCTTATCTTGCCCGATCATCTCAAAGGGCAAGAATGTCTCTTCTGCAGGGAAACGAAAGAATTAATCACAGAAGTCAGCTCCCTATCTGCTAAGATGGATCTTGAAATCTATGATTTCCTGGCGGATAAGGAAAAAGCCGAGGAATACGGAATCGATAAAATACCGGCGATTGTTCCCTTGGGTCAACAGGATTTCGGAATAAGATTTTTCGGCATCCCTTCAGGATATGAGTACACGAGTTTAATTGAAGCCATCCTTGATGTCTCAAAAGGACAAACAAGTTTGAGCCAAAACACGAAAGACGCGTTAAAGGCTGTTGATAAAGATATCCATATTCAAGTCTTTGTCACTCCCACCTGTCCCTACTGCACGACAGCCGTCCGTCTCGGTCATCAGTTTGCTCTGGAATCTTCTCGGATTAAGGCGGATATGGTCGAATCCACCGAATTCCCCCATTTGGCCCAGAAGTACAATGTCTTTGGTGTTCCCAAGACAATCATCAATGAAAAATTCTCAATAGAAGGGGCTGTACCTGAAGAGAGTTTTCTCCAACAAGTTTTAAAAGCCGTTCATCCCTAAGATCATAGATAAACAGCAAAGGGAATGACCTTTTAGACGATAAAAACAAGGATAGAACCAATGAAAAATTCAAGCATCAGCGAAAAGCTCAATCCAGTCTTCTACCCCCGGGCCATAGCTGTCATCGGTGCTTCGAGACAGCCTGGAAGCGTGGGCCAATCCCTACTGGCCAATATCATTGACAGCCGGTATCAGGGAATCGTCTACCCCGTCAATCCCAAAGCCAAAGGAATACTTGGCATCAAGTGCTACCGCAATGTCATCGAGATTCCTGATGTTGTCGACCTGGCCGTAATCATCGTCCCTCCACAATTCGTTCCAGAAGTCCTCGAGGAGTGCGGGAAAAAGAATATCAAAGGCGCCATTATCATCTCCGCCGGATTCAAAGAGATCGGAGGTAAAGGGATAGAGCTGGAAGATAAAGTCAAAAAAATCA
>Ga0180438_10002756_pt1 | contig 27807 bp, 28 predicted proteins | sample SS_ome_12_FD_132455 | JGI IMG/M metagenome (GOLD analysis project Ga0180438, IMG submission 132455) | Hypersaline lake sediment archaeal communities from the Salton Sea, California, USA - SS_3_D_2 metaG | ecosystem: Environmental > Aquatic > Non-marine Saline and Alkaline > Hypersaline >...
GTCTATGCTGGTTCCGTCTAGGTTGGGATTGTCTGGTAGGTCTCGGTTAGGTCTGTCTCGGGTAGGTGCGTCTATGCTGGTTCCGTCTAGGTTGGGATTGTCTTGTTTAGGTGGAATGCTTTGTTGAGGTTGAATGTTCTGTTTTGGCTTGTCTTGTTGGGGTATGTCAGGATTAGGTATATCTTGTTTTGATGGAGTTTCCTGCTTAGGACTGTTTTTTTTGGAATTGTCGACTTTAGGATTATTTGTTTTAGGGTTGGTTAATTTTTCATGAGTATCCTGCTCGGGTTGAATGTTCGGTATAGGTTGAATGTTTTGTTTAGGTGGTGTTTTTTGTATAGAGGTGTCTAGTTCTGGTTGATTATTTGACCTAGTTTCGTCTTGTTTAGGTGGAATGCTTTGTTGAGGTTGAATGTTCTGTTTTGGCTTGTCTTGTTTAGGTGGTGTGTTTGATTTAGGAGTGCTCTGTTGAGGAGTGTCTAGTTTTTGTGGAGAGCTTTGTTTAGGTGTGTTTCGTTTTGGCGCAGTGTCTTGTTTTGGTAGTATATTCTGTTCATTTTTCTTATCATTGACCTTTACTCTTTCTAAAATTTGAGTATTTTTATCAGACTTTTTGTTTTCCAAATCTGCATTGGTAGATGCATGCGCATTTTCCGTATTAGATTTGTTTCCTCTGCTTGCAACAATTTGTAAATTGTTTGAAGTTTCTTTATGATCCTCTTCAGAGATTTGGCCTGATACTTGTATATTCATAATGGCAGCCATTATCAATATTATGCATAATCCTAGTGGCAGTGTCTTCAATACAATTCTCAATTTCAAATTCACCTTGTTCTGAGCATTTATGCTACGCTCTAATAGCGTCATTTTATTGGTTAAAGGAAATCGCCGGAACAGAATGAAACATCTGTTTCACAGAAGAATTCATTGATACTACGATTTGATTCAATGTTAAAATAATTTGAATCAGAATGTGATCTTTAAATTTCACCCTATTAGAAAAGAGAAATATTGCTTGGTAGGACTTATCTTGACTATGCTCGAATTAATGTGCAACTTATCACGTACAATAAATAATATTGTAAAAGCTTGGTTGGGTTGATGAATCGGAAAATAGTCCTTTGGACTTTATTCATTTTGATATTTTCTGTCAATTCTTCTTTGGTTTCGGTTCAAGCCCAGCAAGACTATTTTCCAAAAGAGTTGGTTTTGACCGTTTATGCTGATGGAGTTGTTATGGTTGAATATGATGTTGAATTGGACGTGACATATCCGAGAGTTGAAGTAGTGCTTTTTGGAGAAATATATGAAGACCTAACAATTGAAGATCCGAATGGGATCCCTCTAGACTATTCCTTGATTGAGAATGGAGTAAATGTCTATAGCTTAGGAGCGAACTCTGCCAGAATAATCTATTTTACTTCTGACCTTACCAACAAATCCGCAAGGGTTTGGGACTTAAGTATCAACAGCCCAGTCAATTCTAGCATCGTTTTACCTAAGGAAGCAACTATCATCAGCTTGAATCAAGTTCCTTTGACTATCACTATTATTGATGACAAAACCCTGTTGATTATGCCTGAAGGATTGTTGGAAGTATCCTATCTCGTTGGAGTTGCAGGGACAAGAGAGAACGCACTTTTTATCATAACAGAGGCTGAAACAAAAATTCAGGAACTGAAAAATCGAAAGATCATGGTTACTGAAGCTGAAGCTGGTCTTGAAGAAGCCAAGAATGCTTTCAGCATTGGAAAATATGCTGATGCTGAACTATACGCGGAAAAAGCTAAACAGATTGCATTGGAGACTGAGACAGCGGCTATCCAAGCTAATAATGCTATCATTGAGGTGCAGAACCTAATTGAAATTGCGAAGAATGAAGGAAGAACAAAGAGATTAGATCAAGCTGAAGTTTTAATGCAACAAGCGAATGATAAGTATACTGAAGGCGATTATGAAAAAAGTCTCGAGCTTTCTGCCAAAGCAAAATTTGAAGCTGAGAATGTAACTACTCCTTCGATTCTTGAAAGTAACTACTTATGGTTCATTATCGTAATTACGATAATTGCTATTGCTTCGTTATTGTTAAGGCGCTTCAAGAAAAAGAAACTACCTGAACCTCCTGAAGAAAAGAAGATTGTAGATCTAAAGAAAATATTCAAAGAAAATCCAACTCTGAGATATAATGATAGGGAGATTCTCAAGTTCATAGCTGAAAAAGGTGGAGAAGCTCTTGAGACCGAGATTCGAGAAAAATTCAACCTTCCCAGAACGACTGCTTGGAGAATGACGAAACGTCTACAGAAAGAACAGATCATAGATGTTCAAAAGATTGGTGAACAGAACCTCCTCAAGATCAAGGAAGAATATTTACAAGGTAAGAGTGAAGGTGATTGAAACCAATGTTTCAAGTTGTTCCAGAATGTTCCTTAAACAAAAGATTCGACATATTCAATTTAAGCAAACAAAGGGCAGTGATTGGTTTGAACTCGTCTAAACTAGCATTATTCATGCTAGTTGTTCTAATGGTATCAGCTGTAATCATGCCAATGCTCATGAATACTGTGAAAGCCACAGCAGATGAGACAGACCAGAATCCAGTATTAATTGATTCATTAACAGTAATAGGATTTCAAGAAACGACCGATGATTTGCGTACGAATAAACTCCTAGAGATCATTGAAACAAGCAGATACCAGGTAGTAAAAACTTTCAATAGGATTGAAGATGAAGGTACATCAATACCTGATGCCTCAAGAGACAAGTATCTAGAGGGTCGGTCGAAAGAGGAATATGCTGTAAAACTTAGAGATGAAGGCCTCCATGAGCAAGCAAGCTGGAACGCAATTGAGGCCATGCGCAGATACAAAGAGGCAATAACAATAGCCGAACAAGCAGCTGCTACTCCTCAGATGCATGAGACAGAAATAATCGCCGAGAAGACTATCGGTTTAAGCGAGACCGTAGTCCGAGAAAAAGACAATATCAATAGACTTGACGTCCTAACAGTCGAGGCGGAGAAAAAAGGATTCAACGTAGCCACTATGAGGAATGACATAAGGCAAGCTGAAGTAATTCTGAATAATGGTGAGTTGATGCTTCAGACTGGTAACGTGGATAGCGCCTCTCGTGAATTAAATACAGCTCGAAATATTATTGACAAATCTATGAGAGACCTAAATCAGGTAACCAAGATCATTAAAGCCCAAAAAGCTGAAGTCTATTTCCAGCAAACTGAGAAAATGTTGCACAGCTATGAGCAGAAAATAGAGGATTCACATGAAGCTTTAACCCCGCAGGAAGAGGCTGCTGCCAAAGAAACCATACAAGATTCGAAAATTCAAATGGAAGAGATCAAGAAGGATCTTCAAGCTGGAAATGTTGACGACGCCATAGAAGGATTCAAAGATGTCGAAGTCCTTGTTGAAATTCCTGAAGATATGGATCCTACACAATTTTATCAGCAAAATGAATACATTGAGCCGGATGTTTACACTGAGGAAACATCGGTTAATGGAAGTACAGTTAATGGTGAGGAGGTTCCTTCAAATAATTCTACAGATGAACCGCCAGCAGATGAAGGCGTAATTGATGAGGAGCAGATTATTCCGGATAGTTCTTCTAATGATACTTCTGTTGATGAAGGTGTAGTTAATGGTGAGGAGGTTCCTTCAAATAATTCTACAGATAAACCGCCAACTAGTGAGGGTATAGTTGATGAGAAACAGATTTCGTTGAATGGGCACATCGATGAAAACTCGATTGATGCCAATGTAATTGATGAAAAGCCAATTGAGACAATCAGTCCTGAACTAGAACCACGCATTTCAAGAGACGAAAATTCAAATTCGATTGATGAAAAGTTTGTTGAAAATAGATACGTTGAAGAATCTGTTAAGCCAGAAATTGAAACTGAGAAAATGTCGATTGATAAAAAATCAATTCATTCCGACAATTCCATAGATGGAAAACTGATCGATAAAGACAGTTCCATTGATCGGAAGAAACCCGAATTAGATAGTTCAAGTATAATTCAAGAAAGGACTAATAATGATGTAAATTCTCAAGTTGATGAGTCACGGTTTATTCAAGAATGGGATACCAATATAGAAGATGACACACAGCATAAATAAGAAATCTATTAATAAGAATAGTTTAAGGATATTGTTGGTTAGGAAGTTAGATTACTATTTTCGACTTTGATCCATGCTTCTAGAAAGATTCTTTAGATTCTTTTATGATGATATTGAGATGCTAGCTTATAGCTAGTTTTCCTTGAATTTTTTGGTGAGTACATTTGGATTTTGGTCCTAAGAAAGAAAGAGTCGGATTAATTCTTCTATTTGTTTTACTGTTTACACCATTCTATTTTGCAAATGAAGATTTCGTTTTGGCGAGTCAAGAAATCGGAAGACCAACAGCAGATAATGTTGTACAGTTGAATCCATATCCAACTGGTCCGAACAGTTTTTGTGTTGATGAAACTTCACAGAATGAGGATTCCGATTACGTATTTTCAAATGCTCAGGCCGGACTAGAAGACACTTATGTTTGGAGTGTGCCTGAACAGAATGGAAGTATTAACTGGGTTAGAGTTTATGTTTGGTGTAAAAAAACATCCGGGACATCAGGATCAGTTAAACCATTAATTTATCATGTAAACACCTACTATGGAAACGAGCAAACGCTTACAACATCATATGTTGAATATTATGATACTTGGTATAATGATCCCTTTGATGATAATCCCTGGACATGGAGTGATTTGTCCAACATAAAGATCGGAGTATGGCTGAAGGAAACAAGCGGTATAGACGGCACAGAAGCAAGATGCACACAGGTTTATGCTGTTGTTGATTATGGTCCAAGCATTGCTGCTGGAATAGATGATTTTGGCGCGGATGTAGTCAACGGATCAACTAATACTGTAATCTTCGTTTATCCAGACACTTCGGGATCAAAACCTGTGGGAGTTGGAGGCGCATTATTCACTGACTGGTCAGCGATTGGAATACTCATAGGACTAGCAAATAATCCGCAGTATAGCAGCCTTGATACTAATACTGGTTCTCCACTTAATGTGAATACATCTACAGGTCAACCTGGAGCATCAAATATGAACATTGTTACTGTTGGAGGGCCTCTAGTTCATTCTGTTGTTTATTGGATAGAGGGTTCTTTGAGTCCAGTTTACTATAGTCAAGGTTCCAGTAACCACTATTTCAAAGCCAGAAATGGAACTACACTTGTCACTCAGTCTTTCAGTGCGCCAGTGAACAGTGATTATTTTGTGATCTACACAGTGACTGATGGTAGTGGGAATCAGTACTTTGTTTTTTACGGATTTCGATATCGAGGGTCTATGGCTGCAACATATAAGATGCTTGAGTGGGTACAGAATAGTCAACTCAATATGCATACAGACCAATACGAAGTTTGGCGTTGGGATGATACTAACGGTGATGGAATAGTTAATCCTTCACCAATAGATACATACACATTGCAGACCACAGGATAGTATGTACTAGATGTTATTGGCGGCGCCCAATTTCTTTCCCTGATTTTCTCATTCTGTAAATCATGGCATGCATAATTGTTCCTACGATAAGACTGATCCCAATGAAAACGGCTGCCAAGGCAAAAGGATTACTCACGACTTTCTGGATTTCCGCATAGAGAATTAATGCAATGATTCCACTTCCTGTCAAACCAAGAAATATTCCAACTATGGCATGATGGATCTTAAGATCAGCTATGAAGGCTAAGGCTACAGCCACCCACCATCCCATAAGGAATGTAAATAGGATTAGAATAATGAAAAATCCAAATCGCCCTAGATTATGACTGAGGAAGAAATATACTGGTGTAAAACGGCTCTTTATTTTTCTAATGTAGGGTTTAGCTTTTACATAGTGTTCAAAGGTCTCGAGTATACAGAGTGTGCTGTATGATAAGTAGGTGTATATGCCTAGACAAAAAATGACTGACTGGTAGGGGGCTAATCCGATTTCGGCTCCGTATATTATCGAGAGGTTGAATCCTTGGACTATTGCGAGAATAATGAATATTATAAATGACATTTTTAAAACACCCCCAATCGTCAGAATGGTTAGAAAGACAAGCATGATTGTGACGAAGGGGCATTTGAGGAAGAAGTCTTTGATTTGAATTATGTCTTCTGAATTTCTAGATGACTGTTGATCGGGGATCATACCTTAAGAATATCCAGATGATCCTTAAAACGGTCAAGTATGATAGCACAGGTTTTTATATCCAATAAATTGGAACGCAAAAAGTGAAAAAATCAAACTTCTAACTGACTAATGATGTGGTTAGACTGGTATAATTAAATCCTTTTCTCGATATATCGTTTTTAGCAGTGCGTTATTCTCGAAATAGTTATCATCGGTTTGAAAGCTTCAGTCCGACAGTGTTTTATATTACATGAAAAAGAGAACTGAACCCGTGGATATAATGAATCAGATGTATAGACTTTTGATTCCAGTTCTTCTCATGATCACTATGTTAATAGGATCGGTATCCGCACCCTGTCCAGATATTCCTCCACCTCCATACAATCCCAACTCCCCTGAAGAGGATATAATTAAAATTGAAGCATACATAGAACCAGTGACAACAACAACCACAACAACGACAACGACAGTGGCATATTCGTTAAGGCCTATAGTCGTCGTGCCTACACTTCATGTAAAGGTAACCTTTGCTGCACCAACACCTCCACCAGGTAAAGCACTAACTATTCTCATAACACAATTGGAAGGGATCCCTCCAAGTGAGATGGTTGTCCGTTGTGGCGGTGGTGGTGGCCCAGCTAAAACTACATATGAATTTACTATTGATGCTGATGATGAGTCAACCACTATCGCAGTTTATGCATGGCTCGATGATCCTGGTACTGACCGTGCACCAAATTCAGATTTCTACCAAATCACGTCTTTATCAGCTTCAGACCCCAACTTGTTTAGCGATCCAGATGTGCCTGTCGGAGGATTAACTTCTCAAACAAACAAACTTGAGGTTATTGCGCCTTACATGGTTCTTGCTGGACTAATCATAACAGTATCTGCTGTAGTAATCAAGAAAAGAAAGTAGAATTCAATATCTTCTTTCTTACATTTTTTTTCAGAAAGACTAGCGTCCGTGCTACAGTATGCGCTACCAAACATAAATATAGCATTATAAAAAAAAGTTAAGGTGGCTGTTTACGATGAGTGTAAAGGTAAAGGAATGGCTTAGACGAATGGATCTCTTACATTTAACGAATCACGATGATAGAGTAGCAATAGATGAGAAGATTGAATCGTGGACTGGCGTTTATTGTGATGATGCAGTTGATAGAAAACTTATTAGTGAAAATGAATTTAAGAAAATCGTTCGTTCAATTTTAGCTCGTAAAAAGAAAAGTAAAGAGACCGCCCCAATGGTGGTATAGTTTATCCCGAAAAGTAGGATTCGGATATTAAGTTCAGTGCGTGCAAGAAATTACTTTGGGTTATCATTTTTTCTTTTAGTAAGAAGGAATACAGCGCCTGCGATGATGATTATTATCGAAATCAATCCGATAGTATTAATGTCAAAGTCCACTAGTCGAGTGTCCCGTTGTTTCGGATTCGAATTAGTTGTCGATGTTTGAGTTTCTTGAGTTGATAGCATCTGTGTTGTGAATGTTTCTTGAGGTAGAGTTTCAATCGTTGATGTTTCTTTTACTTTACGAGTTTCATATGTTATACTGACGTCGTCCCAATAAGCATCGTGGGATAACATATATGATATTGTGACTGTCTCAAAAATTAATGAAAATTTAGATATGTTTATGTTACTTGAATGATTATACATAGGTTTTAAGTCATCAGTTATTGAGCGTTGGACATTAGACCATTGATTTAACCTTGTGTAAATAAAATAAGTTATATTGTCAGAGCTGTTGGCAACTGATTCGTTGACAATTCTTGGTGCCCAGGCAATGTAATATGATATGTTAAACAGGTGTCCGTCTGTTAATTCGATGTTAATTATTGAACGAATATTTGTATAATCATTTCCACCTATTAATGATGACATAACCCAGAAGCTGAACACCATATCTAAATCATTTACATCTTCTGATATGATTTGATTGACGCCTCCCCCACGCTTTAACAAATAAGGACTTTTTCTCAGGGGGATGGCGTAAGTACGTAAACTAGATTCTCCCGTGTGACTATTTCCTGAAGTTAAATTAACTCTCCCGTAAATATCATTAATCACATATGGGTCCCATCCTTTGAATTGTGCCTCAAATCCTCCATTCACAATTATTTCAGTGTTTGAACTTGCTGAAGCAAATGTGGTTTGGAGAAGTGATGCTAGAAGTAGGATGGTGTAAAAATAATTTCTTGTGACTTTCAAACTTTCCACTGTAATACGCTCATATTCATAATTTTTGTGAAGGGTAAAAGACATGATAATATTGATGATCTGAATATTAGGGGGCTTTGTTATTTGATATTTTTTCGAGTAGTTACATGATGTTGATGGTTGGTATGTGTGTTTGATCTATTTTAGTTGGGTGGCTGTTTTTCTTTCGATAATTTTTGGGCTGTTTCTTCGTCTACCTCGATAAAGATGACGCCTTGGTAGTCGCAATCTAGGCATTTGTACATGTTTCCGCAGCCTCGTCCAAGCCAGACATCGATTTTTCTACTGTGGCAGACGGGGCAAACCTTTACCATGTTTGATCATTTCAAGATATGATGTGTTACAGTAATAAATATGGGAATATTGAAGTAGAAAATCTTAACGTTGTTGTTAGTGGTATGGGTTTCAATGTTGATGAAGCGTAGACGTTCAAAGTATCGATCTGTGAATGGTTTGAATAATAAGCGTGAGATTGAGGATAAGCTGAAGAGGGAAAAAGAGCGAAAGGATAAATCTAGAAAGAGAACGAGGGGCCCTTACAGGAAAGCTTCTTTGCGTGGTAGACAGCAGAAACTATAAACTGGTGTTATTTTTTTATGTGTTTCCAGTGGAATTTTATTTATCTCCAATAAATTGGAACCCATACCTCATATGTTTGATTTAGAGCTGCTGTAGCTTCGTCAGTCAGCTTCGGTATTACTGATTCTTAATTACAATATAGTTGTTATAGTATAGCATGCGCTATTTTATTAGCTAGCTAGAATTTGTATGTTGATGATGGATAAAGGTTGTAGGTGTCCTATCCAAACATTGTTTTTTCAAGATTGAGATTCAGACGGCAAATCGCACGCTCTACCCAGAATTTCTTCTTTGGATGCCTTTGAATTTTCTCTTCAATAACTGAAATAATGAATTTTTCTACAGCGAATATTAGCTGTTCTCTGTCGCCATGGATCCTGGTTTGCTTTATGATTTACCTATTTCTTTAACCATTGTCATAGGGAGAAAGATTACATCATGTTCATGTTCTCTGTAAAATTTGGAAATGTTTAATGTGCTTTCCATGTCTGTCTCACTATGTGACTGTTAAAAGAAAGATTTTTTTCTAAATTAAAGGTTATCACTGTTATGTGTTATTGTTGATAAATTGGTGCTGTATAGTGAATTCATCAGCAACAAATAATGTGTTCTATTGTACACGTTAATAATTATCGATACGCGCGTGAGTTATCTTAACATACGCTAGTTATGTAGTTCTGATCTATGATGTGGGAAAGTTGAGTTATTCAGAACATTCGTCGGAATTCGAGGAATTTCGAAATTAGTGGTGTGATGAACTTGAGTGTGTTACGGTTTCTGTAAAGTAGGAATGCGATAGGAATTACCATTATCAGCATTATTACGAGCCAGAAGTTTGAAAGGAATATTGATAGTTTATCTACTGGTACTGATTGTCCACCTACTACTGTCCTATTCATCAACTTCGTATCACTTGAAAAAATGGTATGTGACTTGTAATATAAATCTTGTTATCTTAAACTCTAGAGATGCTAAAATCTGTGTTTAGAGTTTTAGCGCGGGTGCTTAAACTCTTGATGTTACTACTCGAAATTTCTTTCCGATCTCGATAGGAAATTGTTCAACAGTATCTATTTCAAGCTGGATATCTGAGGAAAAAAGTTCCGTGCATACATGTTTTATGTTTGTGATGGTGGTCTGATCAAACTCTTTGCTTTTCTCGATTCTGGAGACGATCTTGTTTTTTGTTTCCTGAATGATTTGATATCTTCCTATTCCTGGAATATTTTGAAACAATGACATAACCGTATAAGGGGATATTTGTTCACCGTCTGGCAATTCGATGAAATCGACTAATCTTCCATCGATATTCTTGATCAGCGGCATCTCTCTTCCACATGAGCATTTTTCATCAGATAATGTGCAGATATCTCCTATTCTATATCTTATCATAGGGGTTGAAAATCTGAAAAGGCTAGTAGCAACGACTTCTCCTCTTTCCCCAGGCGATACAGGTTCCCCATCCTTCAAAACTTCTAATAACACTAAATCTGAGTTAATATGTAGCCCTGATCTCTGCTTGCACTCCCAAGCTATACCGCGTGGAGCTACCTCTATACAGCCATAGCCATTGTAAACTTGAGAGTTGAAAGTAGAATTAAAAAGGGTTCTACTCGATTCATCGAGAACTTCTCCGTGAGTCATTATTATTCTTGGTCTAATGCTATTGTCTTTTCGATCATTCATAACCTTTGCAAGAACTCTTAGGTAAGAAGGATACGCCATCAGAATTTGCGGGTGGTCTTTCTTTATCATTTCTATGTTCTTTTCGATACCGTCTTCTAGGGGTATGCTTCTGAATCTTCCAGTGCGTTCTGTTTGTTTTGATAGTTCATGTCGAGTTTTCTTGGTGGTTAGGGTGGGGAGTTCGATTCTGGGGTGTGTATCAGTACGAGAGATTTTCTCCCAAAGTCTGTAGCCGTATTCGAGATATCTTCGGAATAGATAAGCGTCGATATAGCTTAGAGAGTGTTTATCGTCTATTATTGAGACGGGAATTCCAGTAGAGCCGGATGTTTTCCGAGTAACACATTGGGATGGATCAACGTCTACTGACATTCTCTCTTCCAGAGGGTTGTCGCGCGCAAGCTCCTTTGTTGTTATTGGGAATCTGCGAAGGTCTTCTAATGATTTAAGATCATTAGGATGTACTCTATGTTGATCGTAATGTTTTCTGTAGAATGGTACTTTCTCATATGAATATGATAAGATTTTTTTTAGCTTTTTGAATTGTAATTTTTCAAGTTCTTGTATTGGTAGCCATTGACTGCTATGTAGTTGAAGCCAATACCAAAAGAAACGTGCAAACATGATCCTCATCTATGAGAAATATTGATGGAATTTTTAATTCCCTTCAAGATATCATAGTTGTAAACAATTAATGGTTGTGGGTTTTTGTCGAATGTTTGCTTGTTTTTAATGTCGCCCATAAATATCTTCAAATCTTTCAATATCAGTTTCATCAAAAAAACCAAATGATACTTCCAATATTCTTGCTTCTTTTCCAAGGGATGAAACGCGATGTTTAGTATTTCTATTAATCAAAATTTCATCACCAGGTTTTGGTGATATAATTTGATCATCCAACTCGACTTTTAATCCATCATCAAGAATCACCATTAGTTCATCTCTTTTTTTGTGAGTCTGACTACTAAGCATTTGATTTGGATTTACGGTAATGATCTTGACAGAGCAATTTTCATTGCAGGCATACTGTTTGAATCTACCCCACGGTCTGACATCTTCAATAATTTTTTTTCTAATATAATCCTCATTTGAATCCATTAATCATATCACCGTATAAACAATTCATATATTATTCATTGAACGATTCTATTAATTACTAACATTTTGATACTAACGCGAGCGCTCCATGTTTTTAAGGATTTGACTGTATTGAAGTATTACGTTAATGGCGAATGAGCGTTGAATTGATGGCAACGGCTCTTTTTCCGATAAAGGGTCAACCGCTTCATATAGGGCATATTCTGACTTTAGTTCGAATATATGATGAATATGATAAGATATTAGTAAGGATCATAGCTACTCCAGGAAAATATTATGACTCCAATGATTTTTATCCAGCCTCCGGAAAATGTGGCTTCAATATTCCGTGAAATATTCAAACATATGCCCAAGATAGAGGTCATTGTTAGCAGAGAACATCTAAGAGATATGAAATCGATCAATAACCCTCCATTCTTGGATGTTATCGTATCAGGTAACAAACGTTTTCTCGAAGGAGTAAAACATCTCAAACCTGTGCGCTATGTGCCTCGAAGTCAAATTTATGGTTCTAACATTAATGGAAAAAAATTTAGAGAATTAATGCACTCAAATAAAAATCAACCATAATTAGTGCGGACGCCGGGATACCATTTACTGGAAATGAATTAGTACAGGACGAGCGCTAAAGCGGGTGCTAAGCTTTCAAAGCTCCAAGCTTTCATAAAGATCTAGATCATAAGAGGATGTTGGATATTATGCTTACGAATGATTCTGTAATGTAATTATATCTGATTAGGCGTCTAATTATCTTGGTAAAAGAAATGAACTGGACTGAATGTGAAAAACTTTTAGAATCTATTATCCGAGATGATCTTTATCTAACTCATGAAATGGATGAAAATTCAGAACTTGCAGTGTTTATGCTCAAATGTGATATAGCTGCTTTTATCCATGACCATTTTGGCCTTGAGCCTGATCCAGCTGATTTACTACTTTGAGTCTGTAATGTAAATAGCTTTCATAACGGCAGCAGGAGTCATAATTGTGTGTACTCACCAGTTAAGGCCTACACGCCGGGAGATCTCGGAAGAAGAAGTGGTAAGGGCTTCTACGAATATAAGTGCGCGCTAGATTTATGCTCCCAAACTAATTTCCAAGTAAACGTTGCGTCACCGTAAGGTATTGTCGGCGTTCTTAGTGTCAACTGGTTCCCAGAAAGCTCTACAAACCGTGTCTGAGCCGTCCCTTCCCAATTGGGAAATGAACTTCCTTCTATATGGTGAATTACGATTTCTTTCTCTTCGATGATCTCGTATGCACCAAAGTATGCTTCAAATCCTTTAAAAGATGACTTGATCTCTTCAGCCGTGGCTTGAAATCTATCATTGACGGCGCATCTCGGACGTTCAGGACGCATGATCACCACGGACATGTTCCCAGCAGAATCATACATAAGCTGTCCCACAGACCGCTTGCCAAAAGGATACTTCACTTCACCATCTGACTCTCGAATAGCACACACGCTAATAAGCCTCCACGTACCAATTAGCTGTTCTCTCATCATTGTCGTTCCTCAATTTTGTTAAAGTAGAAATTGTTTGATAAACATGTGTGTGCTTTAGCTTGTGCGCCACTTCGAGTCGGTATGCTTCCCGCTAGAATACTTTGATAAGAAAGATGTGATAGTGAGTTAGTCTTTAGGTTTCTTGATGATGTAGACTGTTGATACTAGGATTAATCCTGCTAATGCTAGATATGGAGTCAATACTGAAATTTTGTTAATTGGTGCAACAAGACCACCGACAGGAGCATAAGAAGGAATAATGGCTATGCCAACAGGTGTTGGAAAACCTGTAAAAGTGTATATCACCGTTCGAGCACCTGCTGCAGTGATTTTGGAAACCACTCCAGTAGAATGCTCCGTGACTATGTAATTTCCATAGGAATCTATCGCTACATCAGCTGGTGTAGCTCCACCTGGAAACGCGCTGCTTATTATCGTTCTTACTCCGACAGGTGTGATTTTAGAAAGTATGTCAACACTTCCGCCTTCAGCAACTATATAGTTTCCTGCAGAATCAATGATGACGCTGGAAGGTCTAGTTCCTGCGGGACCTGATGTAGAATAGTCGTATATTACGGTTCTAACACCGCTTGGAGTAATTTTCGCTAAAATGTTGATGCTATTTTCAGTAACTATATAGTTGCCTGCTGAGTCAACTGCTACACTGGTTATTCCGGGATTTGCTGGACCGCTTATAGAATAGTCGTATATTACAGTTCTTCCTCCTGGAGTAATCTTGGAAAGCCTATCCCCATAAAATTCAGTTACTATGTAATTACCGGAGGAATCTATTGTCGCTCCTAAAGGTCCAGCACCAGAGGGAAAAGTGTAGATTATCGTTCTGACACCATCAGGAGTAATTCGAGAAAGAATATCAACATCACGTTCTGTAACTATGAAATTTCCTGATGAATCAATTACTACATCAGTTGGATCGGTTGCAAAGGCGAATGTGTATATTACAGTTCTAACACCATTGGGAGTAACTCTGGACAGAATATTATTATGAACTTCACAAACAATGTAATCGCCAGGGTTTACCTGCGCCGTAACATCGAGAACATTCTGAAGAGAACATGTGATTAAAACGAGAATTGTCGAAAATAATAGCAAATTTTTCGTTGATGGTCTCAAAATCCTGACACCTAGGTTGGCGTAATATTTCATAAGAATGATGTTTTAAGGTTAATCCCCAATGTTCACAGTTTCATTCTTACCTCTCTCACCTTCACTCTCATTCTTCTCCGTCTTTGATATGGATCCGCTGCAGGATCCGTAGTCCGAGTCGGGTATGCTTTTATATTCTGTTAAACAGAAAACTACAGTAGTTGATGGATTTGAAAGCTAGACGAACTCAAGCTTTAACTCTTAAGTCAGGTCCAACTCAAAGTGGAGAACCTGCATCACCGCCACCAGCACCTGTGGGTGGAGAGATGTTTCCTATCGATAAACTATCTGTATTCCTTTCCAGTTCATGGATTCTAATACTGTTGATATTAATACTTCCAGTCGCTTTTATCTTGTATAGAAAACGTCACGCGACTCTCAAATTACTAAGCCCATTGGTTTCTCGACTATTCGAATATGGACTATTACGTTAGATCCTATACATTACACTCACATTTTTCCTTTTTAACTGCAGCGGACGCGCTAAGAACTGTGGGGATCTGAACATGAAAGCGTGACTTCAATGACCGGATCTCTATTTCTTACGGTCTGTTTCTATGGTTAGTTTCTTGTTTCCAGGTTTGAAACTTATTTTAATCTTTGTGTCAGATTTTCCAATCGCGCGCGCTTAGTTCTTGGAATCTTTTCGATGTTGTATTAATATCATTAACGCTTCGAGGTTTGTAAGAACCGCGAGCAATATTAGCGAAGGTAGTATCTGATTTGATATTCCGCCAAGAAATATTATAAAAAGTCTAAGGTCTCTACTCATTGATATTCTTTGAGAGTTAAAATTCTTGCTGAATGCTTCTTTGTATCTGGTGCTTGAGTAGCTGATCATGAACGTGCCTGCTAAACAGATAAAACCGATAAGCCAGATTAAGACTTCTTTATGAATGATCCAATATCCATAGATCATTCCAAGAATAATTAAGAAATCTGCGTATCTATCTAGGCAAGCGTCGAGCCATGAGCCGTAGCTTGTATGTAGAAATTTTAAACGAGCAATCTCACCGTCACAGCCATCCAATATGGATGCCAGTTGAGCTGAAACTCCGCCGACGGCAACGTAGATGTAACCTCCAAAAGAGAACGAGGTTGCGGAGATTAAGGCTATCATGAAGCTTATGACCGTCAACTGATTTGGAGTTATACCTGTTTTTACGAGGTGTTTTAAAATTTTGGTTGAGATCTTCCTATTCAGGTTTCTGGAAATGTATCCGTCTCCTGGTTTTGTTAAGGATTCTAGTAACAGGGTCTCGGCTTTCTTTAGGTCTTCTTTTGTGTCCACGTCAAGCCAGAATGCGGCTGAAGCATCGTATGAGACTGCTTTATGGTTCTCAATATACTTTTTGATACTGTCGGACCATTCTTCTTTTCCATCTTTCACACATTGCGTTATCACAGGAAATATTTGTTTAGAACATAGGAAGATGCCTGTGTCTACAGCATTGAATTCAGTCAAGTCTTTTCCGATATCTTTTATCTCATCAGCCTCTTTGAGGATCTTTGTTGCTTCTCCAACATCGATGTATCTTGGGTTTGAGTCTGTTGCGATTACCAGATCTCCCTTTACCCTCAAAATCCCTTTGATTACCTTTGGAGTAAATATGTGGTCTCCCATGACTAAGAGAAATTTCTCATTAACTATTTTTTCTGCTTTTAAGATAGAAGTACCGTTTTCCCTCTCATATTCATCATTTGTGGCATAGCTTATCTTTACGCCATATTTTGATCCGTCTCCAAGATAATTCTTCACAACATCTTCTTTGAAACCCACAATGATGATAATGTCGGTGATGCCTGCATCCTTAAGCGTGAGAATCGTTCTTTGAATCAAAGGAACTCCACATAAAGGTAGCAGAACCTTTGGAGGCACGGATTTGATCCTTGTCCCATTTCCAGCAGCTAAAATCAAAGCCTTCAAACTCTGCTCACCAAAAAAAAAAATGAATAAGTGATATGCCATCTACTCATGATTCCCCTGAAAAACATTGTTAATGCAAAAGGAAGTATGTTCTATGGAGCGTTCAAAGAAGCCGTTGAACTTTCTATTGAAACATCTTAACAACGAGGTATGTGTAAGATTGAAGAATAATATCAAGTACAGAGCGCGCGCTATCAATAATCTAAGTTATTCAAGCAATAAATTAGTATTTTGTGCTGTTTCTAATGAGTCTAAACGTGCGTGACATCGCACTTTTGTAAAATAAAAAAGTTTGGAAACTAAATTTGTACGATTCTATAGGGTTTTGACTGATAGTGCTTTTTTCTTGATAACATGAGTTTCTGTTAGCGCGTGTTGGAGAATGTGAAAGTTATATTACTAATAGTTGGAAATATCGGAAGAATGGGTTTATAGAGCTGATGATTTGATTGTTGAGCAATATAGAAAGACAGTAAAACGTGTTGGGGTATTGGATAGAAAACGCGCTGATAGGTGACCATTATAAAACGTGTTATAATTACAGGTCTTATTGCTGGATTTATTTCGGGAATAGCCGACCTTATTTTTAGTGTCATTGACTTATTTGGAATATTTTTTCCTATTGTTCTTACTGTTGACGTACAAATGTTGGCTATTTACACTATAATAATGGCTAGCATATGGGGTATTTTATGGGCGTTACTTTACGCGTTTTTCTATGATTATATCCCAGGTAAAGGAGTTTCGAGGGGACTTTTTTATGGCTTAATAATTTGGATAATTGCACCAACCAGTAATTGGATTATTTCAGCTGTGCGTGGATATTATTTATGGGCAATTCAAACTGCCATTGTTACATTCTTCTCAATTGGTATCGTATACGGACTTATACTGGGATACATCTACAAGGAATAATAACTGAAAACCTAAAAAGGGAATAGCGCGCGCTAGAATCTAAATATTCTGAAAAATTTGAGAAAACTCAACTTTTATAACTAAAATTAATAATTATCTTTTCCTGAATTGTTCTATTGTTAATTTTTTGTCTCCAGGTTTGAAGCTTATCTTGATCTTTGTTGCTGATTTTCCTATAGTGAGAGGGAAAGCAATATCCTCTGAAAGTTTTGTTGGAACATAGATGAAGTATTTCCCATCAGTTCTTTTGAATATACTTCCTCTAGCCTGATTAATCATATTAATTCACTCTCGGTTATTATAATATTGTTAACATGATAATTACTTTATTCGTGCAAAGTTCTAATACTAATTTCAGTTTTAACTTAGTTATTCGATGATTTGGAGGTGATTAAGACTTAGCGCGCGCTTAACCTTTTTCATTAACACTGTAATGATTAGGTTAACGTTTTTCTATGGACTCTTCCTTGGAATCGTGTACAAGAAAAAATAACTATTCACTCCTTCTCTTTTTTTCTTTTGATCGCTAATTTTTAATTACAACATATGATATTACCATGTGTTTTTGGTAGAGAATTTTGAGTAATACTCTGAAGATTGGAGCTGTTTCTGGCTTAATTGTAGCTATAGGTTCGATTATTATAGGATCCATTTATTTCAATATCGCGTGTGAGCTAACTCTATTCTACATTATCAATTTTTTTCTACTGCTGGCTTCAGCCTATTATTTTATTATAGTCTGGAACTTTCAGAAACCTACGCTGGATTATGAATTCTTTCCCCAAGTGAGCTTAATGGCTTATGGTTGGGAATCAGGAAATGTGATTGAGAGAAAGATAGAGAATTACCTGGCCCAAGATTATCCGCAAGACAAATTTGAAGTCATAATCTACGACAACAAATCAATAGATGAGACGCCACAGATATGTCGCCGATATGAAAAAGAAGGTTTAATCGAATATTACACGCCACCTAAATTTTATGACAGGAAAGCACCCGTTCTCGACCGAGCGATTGAGAAATATGCTGACAGAGAAGTAGTGGCTTTAACGGATCCAGATGGCATCTGTGAGAGAGACTGGGCCAAGAAGATTATGCAGCCATTTAAGGATCCTAGAGTGGGGGCTGTGGTGGGTGTAACACACTGCGGAAATTATCCTAAAAATTTGTTCCTGAAGTTAAGGGCCATAGAGGATGAGTGGTGGTACCACATAACAGTTCTTGGAAGGAATGGAAAGATCAAGATTACTGGTTTTCAACCAATATGTGGCGCTAACTACGCTTTGAGAAAGGCAGCTTGGGAAGATGTTGATCGAAGCCATGGAAATAGTTTGGTGGAAGATTATGAGATGACGCTGAGGCTTTTCAATAAGGGATGGCGGATAGCTGCTGTAGATGCTCATGTCTGGCAGGAAGAGGTTGAGGACATAAAACAGTATATACGTCAAAGACGGCGGTGGTATGCATCTAATCTTAAAGGGATCTTGAGGGGTAAAAGAAAGATCGCTAAATCGTTAGGTGCTCTTCCAATCTCAATGCAGTCAGTAACTTTCCTATCAATGATCTATTTCATAATAGTCTGCTTTTACCAAGCTTTTCGAGGAGATTTATCATTGTACACAATATTCTTTGCTTTACCTTTCTTACTCAACTTCCTATCTTTATCATATGGGTTATTGAAGGTGGGTAAATCCAACTTGATATGGTATGTACCTCTTTTCTTGACATTTGATAGTGCACTTCAGTTATTTGTATTTCTTGAAACAAAATTCAGGTATCGAAAAGAAATGAAATGGGTGAAGTTGGTTGAAGGTAAGTATTACCACGTTGGCACCGAACTCAAAATGGACTAAACTAGCTACAAGAAAGAATAACCCACCACCATTCTTTTCCTTGAAAAACAGTTTATCCCTGCGTTAATGAGGGACAGTATCCCGTTGAGCCGGTCATATCCGGGGTTTAACTATTTTTATCGCTTTTTTTTATCAAACGAAAAATGATATCTATTCAATTCTGGTATGGTGCGGCTGCCGGGACTCGTACTTTAACCAATATGTCAATAGCGAAATCTTCAGACTCAAGGAATAGTTTTGTAGACCGGGTTTTGACAAAGAAAGTTCTGGATGGAGTTCAATACTGAGAATAATTAATGCAATGTGCATAGGTAGACTAAGTTCTATTTAGGTTTGAATAATCGCATTTAGTGCAGTACTATCGCCGGGACTCAACTTGCCAGACGTGAAATAAAACCATTAATTGTTCTATTCTCTGTCAGAATTAGTGTGTTTGCATTCGTCTTAGCTTAATTCCATTAACTGAATGTCTTTATACGATTTGGGCTTCTGCTTATTTCTAGACTGTAAACTCTCTAGTTACATCTACCATAATTAACTAGGTTTCTCATATAGCGCCCGAAACATTTTCTGTGCATCTCTCAAAGGCATGTAGCGTGTAAATCCCATCATCGGTTCATCCGGATAATTAGAATATCTAACCTCACGCCAAACGGTGTTACTGAACATTCGGAGGATTCGTAGCCACCTCTCTTTGTTATCTAATCTAATCGGTATGTCTTCGTTTGGAAGAGGTTCAAGTTTTAGACCAACTGATAGTTGTTCTGATCCTATTTTAGAGAGAGGCGTAGTGTATATTTCTCCATTCTCAGTCTTTGTAATCTTACTTCCATGTATCGCGAAACTCCTGACATGATCATCTCCAGGAATAAGCATAAGAATCAAATCCCGTTCATCTTCTGACAAAGTAACTCGAATTTTTGCAGGTACATTAATAAGATATCTTTTCGTAGCAAGTAGAAAGAGTTCACACAAATCAATTGATCCTTCCACCACATTTTTCGATGGAGCAATGTAATCATGTTCCATGATATTCCGTTCACGATTGAAAGATCTGAGTAATGCTCCAGATACAATTCTTAATTCATTTAGCAGGTCTATTTTTTCTGGATATTTTTGTGGTGCAGTAGCTTTTCGTAGCCCAAATCTAAACAACAATTTATCTGTTTGATAATGGAAACATCGTTTAGCATTCGCCAAAGCATTAATCAAACCGGCACGCGTGCCCTGTTTAAATCCTTCTCTAGCGAAATCTAAGTATTCTTCTGCGGAAATATCTCCAAAAGGCTTTATCGGGCAGATCATTGTGTCCAGCGGAGAAAATGAAAGAATGCCTTCAAGATCTGGGTCATCGCGAGGAAAGTAGAATCTTGTCAATTCCAAATCACTATCGATGATCCTATCTATATGAAAACCGATGCTAAAAACATGAATTATTTTGAACGCGATGTTCCATTTAGAATAGTATTAAAGCGCGCGCGCTGAAGAAACTTAAAAACCAATCAGAACATTCATCCAAGAAACAAGAAATTAATAAATCAAACATTATTAACTTAAGAAGATTTCCTGAATCTGAGAAATTCGCTAATCCGGGTATAGCGTTATGGTGCGGCTGCCGGGATTTGAACCCGGGTTGTTGACTAACATCAACCTTCAAAGATTATGGAAGGCCAATGTCCTAAACCAGATTATCCTGTGAACTGGGATCCCCAAAGAATCCCAGAAGGCACATCTAGACTACAGCCGCATACCCACTACTCTACCTCAACCAGAGATAAAGAGTTTAAAGAAATGTGCCTTTCCAAACCATTATTCTAGGCTACAGATGAAACACAATTCATTATTAAGAATTCACTCCTGACAAAATGTTTCATAAAGCGCTTAACTTTCGCATATCTCAAAGACCTTTAATATAGGCCGAACGAACAGCTAGAAACAAGAACCCAACATAACATCCAAAAATCCAAAAGACAGGAGAAAATACAATTGTCAGAAACTAAAGGTCTAAGATTTAGAATAAAACGCGGAGATTATGAAGTCGAACTCGAAGGCGAATACAAATACGTCAAAGACACCTTCGAAAAACTTCTAGAAGAAATACCCACGACCCCGATCCAACAAACAACAACCCAAGACCCCCAACTCACACAATTCCAACAAACAACCCCCCCACCAAGGCTCCAAGGTAAAATTGAATACAACCAAGAAGGCAAACCCAGACTCACAGTCCCAGTAGACATGCTCAAAGCCAAAGAAGCCCTAGCCCTAATCCTCTATGCAGTTAAACCAACGCCAATCGAATGCGACGAACTAAGCCACCTACTAAGTGCAAGCTGGAAAACCATGAAACCCGAAGCAGTAAGAGCCCGAGCAAGCGAACTTAGAAGAGAAGGCCGCCTCATAGCCGAAAGCGGCAAATACTCCTTATCAGGAGCCGGCAACCAGTGGGTTGAAGACGAAATAATCAGAAAATTGCCATGAAATTGCTACTCCTGTGTATCCGTTAAACGTTACGTATACTTCCAACTTTATGGTAAATTTTATATACGTTTTAGTGGAAATAGTAAATCAGAACCATTTTGAAGGTCAGGCTCGTACTCCACAGAAGCTACGGAGACATAGAACTGGAAGGCGACAGCTTCGACGAAATAATCGAACGAATAAAAGAATTCCCCGAATGGCTTGAAGTCATTGACACCATGATATCAACACAATCAACCTCAGTAGGCGAAAAAGACATCCTCTCAGGCCTAGTCCAAATAACAACAGAAGGCCCAGTACTAACCGTCACAAGAGACAAACTAACAGACCGCGAAGCAGTAGCAACACTACTCTACGCAATGGAACCCCAAGGACTCAGACCAAAAGAACTCAGCAGACTCCTCAGCCTAAGCGGCTTCCTATCAGTAGGCTTCGCAAGCAGACTAAGCGAACTCAAACGCGAAGGTCTAGCCTACAGAGAAGGCGATACATACAAACTCACAGTCGCAGGCAAACAATGGGTAGAAACCAAAGCAAAACAAATGAAACCCGGAGCCCTACAAACATGAGCGAAGACAACCAAATCGAAGTCTCGATCAAATACAAAGACCTAGAAAAAAAAGTCACAGGCAACAAGGACACAGTAATCCGAGAAGTCATAAGCTTCCTATCAACCAATGCACCCAACCTAGAATTCATCTCACAATTAACACTAACCATAGACGAAGAACAATTTCTCAACTCATGCTCAAAAATAATGAAACTCACCCCCGAAGGCGTCGTAGTAACAGTCCCAACTGAAAACCTAACCGACCGAGAACTAATCCTACTATACCTCACAAAAACACGCTTCGGCTACCTCACAAAAAACCTCGACTCTGACAGAGCAATAATCGGCGACCTAATCAGCCACACCAAAAAAAGTGCAGGAACAGTAGCAGGCAGAATAAGTGAGATGTGCAACGAAGACCTAGTCGAAAGAATAGGCAAAGGTGAATACCGAATAACCACTTACGGGCTTGACTTTTTCACAAAAAATGTGCTTCCAAAACTAACATCATAGAGGCGATAAAATGAGTAAAGAATCAAAATTACGAGTCCACATGGAACATGGAGATTTCAAACATACCTTCGAAGGAGAACCTGAAAAAGTCCTCAAAGCCATAAGCCAATACATCGCACAAATTCTACCAGCATATGATGTCGCCACAAAATTAGTATACAGTCCAGACTATACCCAACTACTAGACGAAGTTTCAAACTTTGTTAATCTCACACGTGACGGTCAACCAATACTTCTAAGATCAGATCTCGCCACAGACCAAGCCTTGGGTGTAATCCTACTTGCAAGTCAAATCGCATTCAAAGTCGGAAAAAAATCAACGGATGAAGTCATGATAGATGTCATAGCTAAAACAATAGGAAAAGCTCCAAAGACCATACAGAACATGCTCACAGAAATGAGCAAAGCAGGAGTCATCGAAAGAGTTGGAAAAGGATCCTACAGACTCACCACAATCGGTACCAAAGAAGTCCAAGAGATGCTCAAAACCTTACGAGAACCAGGAAAAGAGGAAAGCACAGAACAAGAAGAAACCGGCTAGCCGCTAATCTCAAAGATAGGTGCGGCGGCCGCAGGAGTTAGGAGGGGGAAATACTCCTTAGGGGGGAAATAAATCGACACACCGCACCCAAAGCATAGAATTTGAACATTCAAAAATAAGTAGATTACTATCAGAGGAATCCAAGCCATCATTACTGCCAGAATTCTTACTCGATCTTAGCAGTAAATCAATGAAGACAATAAACGGAGGCATATTCGAAGCAAGAGATGTCTCAACAGTTGAAATTAGTCTAGAAGAGCAAATCCCTGAAAATTCAACTTTCAACCTAAATGATTCCCAAATACCTGATGAACCTAAACCTCTGATCAAATCAGAAAAAACTTCACCCGTAATCGGAATCGATGTCTCAAGCGTACGAGTCGGAGAATCCGAAGCAGGAACAATATACTCCCTAAGAGGAGCAATAGTCTGGAGAGAAAAACAAGACTACAACTACATGAGATGTGGCCCCCTAACCTTCTACCTTAACGATTCAATCTCAAGAATTCTTAACGGTAAATCCCAAATAAGTAATAACACACCTTACGCATCATGGTCACCCCTAAACGAACGCGTCTTAGCTCGACTAAGAAATACTCTAGAAAGATGGATGCAAAGATACGCTTCCTCGAAACTATCCAAAGGAATAGTTCTAATAGACGGATCCTTAACAGCAGGAACCCCAGATAACCCAATAATCTACCTAACCGAACTACTAAGAGAATCCAGAGAAAACCAAAACTCCGTGATAGGATTCTCAAAAGACACCCGACTCTGTTACTCAGGAAAAAAGATCACACGCCTCCTAGATAAATCAACTGAACCCTCAATAATGAATATCGACCGAATGATCGCGCCACAATTCCCATCAAGCCCAATCAGACTAATGGGCCGAGTCTACATCGCAAAATTAGCATCAGGAGGACTACCATTCAGAGTCGATATAGACCGTGAATTACCCGAGGAAACAGCTATTGAGACTTTAGGGCAACTCATCAACTCAGACCTAGTAGAACAAGGATATCCAGAAACACTCAGACTAGCCCACATCCTATCAACATTCACAGCAAACGAAATACTAGCTATTCAAAGGCACCTTACAATTGAACATGGACTAAGACTCAGCCCAAAAATGAATCTCAGAAGATCATTATTCGGTCCATATGGCACATCAATGGGAGCCTCTTAATGAAGATCTACAAAAAACAAGGCGACACAATACATATCCTATGCGCGCCAGAAGAAACAGCAGAAAAAGGTGACTACCTACACATAGAAGATAAAAAAGTGAAAAAAGGATTAATCGCCCAAGTCATTGACATCCAATTCGCCAACCTACCAGGAATACTCGAAGACATGCTAAGAGATGTAATGACTGAAGACTCAATCAAAGGATACGACTGTGACCCATTCAACATCTCCTCACAAATAGAGACTTTGAAAGACACCCGACTCCTAGTATGCAAAATCAGAGGAGCCATGGAAAACGGGAAAGCAAAAAGTGAAGCAACATGGCTTCCCTCAAGAACTAACTCAAGAATAGTCCTCTACCCAATAGAGAAACTAGCATCAACAAAAAATGGAAAAAGACCAATGACCCTCGGAAGAACCCGCTCAAGCTCATTAACAGTAGATGTTAAGATGCTAGATGGAAAACTTAACGTCATAACTGGAAAGAAAGGCGTAGGAAAATCACACCTATCCAAACTTATAATCCTAAGCCTCGTCAGAAATGGTGCGCCATGCCTAATCTTCGACGTAAACGGAGAATACGTCAACATAGGACGATCCAAAAACAATCAACCCAATCCAGAAGCAGACAAAATATTCGTGATGACTCCAGGACAGAACCTACGATTAGGTCTAAAAAGTGTAGGGTTGAAAACACTCCTCAACACAATGATCTACGCCCTAGAACTTCCAAGAACCTCCTCCAAAGTATTCTCAAGAATATGGCGTGAACTAGAAAAAACTGATAAACTAACTTTGACCGAGTTCAATGCTGCCATTAGAAGATTCGGTTGCCATGAAAGCGTAAGAGAGGCAATATATTCAAGATTCAACACCTTATTAGATCTCGAACTCTTCTCTGATGAGCCCTCAGAACTATTTGACTTTGAAAATTCAGTGCAAGAGATGAATCAAGGATGCGCCTACATAATCAACATGAAAGACCAGCACTCACTCAGCCGAAGATTAATAGTTGAATTATTCATAAGTAAACTAACTGAACAACTCTCAGAAAACAGACTAAAAGCCATCTTCCTCTTTGCAGAAGAAGCTCATTTCTATTTGCGCCAAACATATTGGGAAGATATTGTAACAAGGATGCGCCATCTCGGAGTTTTCACAACCTTCATCACAAATCAACCAGACAGCGTACAAGAAAGTGTCTACAGACAAGCCGACAACATCTTCATGTTCAACTTCACAAACGACCACGATTTAGAGGCAGTTTCAAAAGTGGCGAAAATAGACACGGAAAGTCTCAAATCGATTGTCAAGGACTTACCCACACGAAACTGTTTGATTGTAGGAGATATAGTCCAAGACTTCCCCGTCGTCGTCAACGTAAAACCACTAAATGTTCAGACCATGGGACAGACCCGACATTTCTTCCAAGACTGACGAGAAATTTTAATTAGAAAACCATCTAAGACACTTTACTAGAAAGGCTTTTAGACTATTTTTAATTGACTTCTGACATGTTGAGGAATTTGCAGCTATCTGGAGAAAAGAAAATCACTCACACTCCCAGAATAGTAAATATAACACAAGAATCAATCGAAACAGTCTCAATAAAATCCCTCTATTTCGATGACGAACTCTCTGCTAAAAGTCAACCAGGACAATATCTTATGGTTTGGATTCCAGGCATCGACGAAATACCCATGAGTATCTCATTTATGTCTGGTGAAACCCAGTCAGCGGTCACTGTAAGAAATGTCGGTCAAGCCACAAACGAACTATGTTCAATGAAGAAAAATCAACAAATCGGTGTCAGAGGTCCATACGGTAAAGGATTCAATATCGATAACATCAAAAATGCGCTTATAGTTGCTGGAGGAAGTGGAGGGGTTCCCTTAGGCCCCCTCTCCGACCTTCTAAAAAAAGAAAAAATCAAATTCACCTGCATTATTGGAGCTCCAGTAGCTGGAGAACTTCTATTTCTAGAACGTCACCAGCTGAATGCGAACGCAGTCGGAGGAAAAGTATCACCAATGACAGACGATGGATCCTATGGAACTACAGGTTTAGCATCAGAAATGGCTGAAACTGAAATTAAAAAAGAAGAATATGACGTGATCTACACGTGTGGTCCAGAACCCATGATCCAAAAAATAGTAGATCTAGGCTTAGAGAATTCAATACGTGTACAAGCCAGCTTAGAACGCATCATAAAATGTGGTATCGGCATCTGCGGAAGCTGTGTCTTAGATTCCTTAAGAGTATGTAAAGATGGCCCTGTATTTGATGGCGAAACTATCAAAGGTTTAAAAGAATTCAATGTCACAAAGAGAGATGCCTCAGGTAAGAGTGTTCCAATATAAGATATCATTTATATCACTCGAGTGATAAGTTAACGACAAGTGAAATAAGATGCCTACTCATGGTTCGTTAACCAAAGCAGGAAAGGTAAAAAGCCAGACACCAAAGGTAGAAGCAACAATCCATGACTCTCCAATTCCAAGAGTCAGATTCAAGAAAATACATGCTAAACGTTTTCTCTTGAATAGAAAACTTGGACAGAACTGGCAAGGTCAAAGAAGAAGATTCGGTCGTTAACTGTTTTTTAAAAAAAATCTTCTCTCTACTTTTGAGATTTACCGCATACTGTACAGAAGGCAGAATCTACTCCTATTGCTCCACCACAGAATCTGCATTTAGGTCCAGATACTACTGGGGGAGCTTCAGTCACAGTCTTGACTTCTTGGATCCTAGTAACTACGGGCGTTGATAAGGCGCTTATACAAAGAAGGAAACCTATTATGGCGATTATTCCGCCACCAAACTGTAGAGCAAGCCCTATCATATTCATTGGATAGTGTTCCGGTACGACCATAGTTATGTATTTAATCATAAGCTCAGTTTCTTTAAGAATGAAGGAAAAGCCTACTTGATAGGCAAGGAACCCTAAGACAATAAGGATAACTCCGGTAACGAGTCTCGTGTTCAAGTTCTCACCATACTGATTTCTAGCCAAGAATCCAAAGCAGAATAAAAATATGTCTATAGCAAAAATATTGCCATAGGCGTGAGTCTTTTTCATGTTTTTTCGGTGGGGATTCCATGTTTTGAGCATATTGGTTATGCTTAATGAATCGGCTATCTAAATAGTGGATGTGTGGTGCACAGATACATTTAAACATGGAACATGTATACATATAGTTGACTGTGAGATGGGAGGTGAAATGAATTTTGATGATAAATTCAAAAATGCCTGCCATAATCATGACGATACTTTTAGTTGGCATGGCGCTAACTCTAGTCGCTCCGGTTATAGCTCCTCCAGGAGGAAATGGGCCAAAATACACTAAATATGTCTCCCCACTGAAGAATGGTGCTGACGAA
>Ga0180438_10002757_pt1 | contig 27796 bp, 18 predicted proteins | sample SS_ome_12_FD_132455 | JGI IMG/M metagenome (GOLD analysis project Ga0180438, IMG submission 132455) | Hypersaline lake sediment archaeal communities from the Salton Sea, California, USA - SS_3_D_2 metaG | ecosystem: Environmental > Aquatic > Non-marine Saline and Alkaline > Hypersaline >...
CCCCCGGCCCGGCCGTGCTCAAGGCCGAGGTGGTCGAATCCCGCGGCGGCGAGCCGATGCGACTGAACCGCATCTGGCTCAAGCGGGTGGAAGAAAAACCCTGGCGTGGCCTTCAGCCATAACTAAACAGGGAGTAAGCCATTGGAATGATGGAATGCTGGAATAATGGGATGATGGGGGACATCGGTGCCCAATCTCATCATTCCAGTATTCCATCATCCCAATACTCTACAACATACGCGCACGGCGCGCGGATGCACGGGAGGAAGACTCTAAACACTCAAGCTCGCAACTTTCACGAACCGGCAGCTCATCGTGACGAGTCCACTCCAGCGAACCTGCGTTATCATGGTGGTGATGGCCGTGCTCGGCGCCGCGGCGTTCGTCGAAAACGCGCACGCGGGCACCGCCGGGGAATCGCAGCCCCGGCAAGAACCGTTCGCCTCTAGCGCAGCCGAGGACGTCGGCCGCCTCTTGGCCCCTCTTCTGGCGAAACACGACGTGCCGGGCATGGCGGCGGTGGCCTTGACCAGCGAGAAGCTGCTGGCGCAGGGTGCGGCGGGCGTCCGGCGCCGCGGCAGTCCCGAGCAAGTCACGATCGGCGACAAGTTCCATATCGGGTCCTGCACGAAAGCGATAACGGCCACGCTATGCGCAATCCTCGTGGACCAGGGCGATCTTTCCTGGGACACGACCATCGCGGACGTCTTTGCCGAGCTTGGCGAATCGATCCAGCCGGCCTACCGCTCCGTCACGCTCGAGCAGCTTCTCGCGCATCGGGCCGGGATTCCGGCGGAGCTGCCCGGCGGCGTGCTCCAGTTGCGATTGCGTACCTCTCCCGCCAAGCCTGCGCAAGCACGACACTTGCTCCTCCGCGACGTGCTCGCACAGGAGCCGTCGGCCGAACCCGGCGCCAAGTTCATCTATTCCAACGCAGGATACGCGATCGCCGGCCACATGGCCGAGACGGTCGCCGGCAAGGATTGGGAGACGCTATTGCGCGAGAAGATCGCGGCGCCGCTGGGGATGACGAGCCTCGGCTTCGGCGCGCCTGGCACGTTGGGCGTTGTGGACCAGCCCCGCGGACACGGCCCCATGGGCGCGCCGGTAGAGCCGGGGCCGCTGGCCGACAATCCCACGGCGATCGGCCCGGCCGGCACGGCTCACTGCGCGCCAGGCGACTGGGCGAGGTTCGCGGCGGCACATCTGGCCGGCGCTCGGGGAAAGCCGACCGGCCTCGGCCTCGAGCGATCCGCTTTTGAGAAGCTCCACGCTCCCGCCGAGGGCGGGCCGCCGAAGTACGCCCTCGGCTGGATGGTCGTCGAGCGCAACTGGGCCCACGGCGTTGCGCTTTCGCACTCCGGCAGCAACACGCTTTGGTACGCCGTGGCGTGGCTCGCCCCGAAACGCGACTTCGGCGTGCTGGTTGCCTGCAATCGCGGCGGGGAAGAAGCGCTCAAGGCCTGCGACGAAGCCGCCTCGATCCTCATCCGGCACTCTCTGGAAAAAGCTGCCAAGGCTGAGTAGCTCGTAGTTCCCGGACTCGCACGCTTTCGCACCACGCCATGCAATCACAACCGTTCCGCGACAAACTTCTGGAATGTCTTGGCGGGCCGTGGCCTGAGCCGCCGCCGCTGGAGGCCGAGCTTCGTGAGACGATCCGGAAGGAGGGCTACCGCATCGAGTCGGTCACGTACCAGGTCGAGCCGGGGGAACGGGTGCCGGCCCTGGTGCTCATTCCCGACGGCGTCGACGCCGCGCATCCGGCGGCGGCCGTCGCCGTTTGGCACCAGCACGCCGACGAGTACCACTTGGGCAAGAGCGAGCCTGCCGGCCTGGCCGGCGACCCCATGCACCACACCGGCGCGGCCTTGGCCCGAGAGGGCTACGTCGTGCTCTGCCCCGACGCCCTTTGCTTCGAAGAGCGGCAAAGCGAGCATCTTGAAGGCGCCGCTTGCGAGCGGTTCGAGTTCTTGCGCTACGTCGTGGCGGGCAAGTGCATGGCGTGGAAGAGTATTCTGGACATGCGGCGGGCGATCGATTACTTGTCGACCCGCCCCGAGGTCCGGAGCGACTGCATCGGTTGCTACGGCCACTCGATGGGCTCGACGCACACGTGGCTGGTGGGACCCTGGGAGCCGCGGCTGGCGTGCCTGGTGGGCAACTGCTGCCTGCCGACCTACGCGGCGATCCACCGCACGCACCTCTTGCACTGCTTTGCCAACTTCATCCCGGGGCTGTTCCAATACGGCGACACCCCCGACGTGGCCGCCCTGATCGCGCCCAGAGCGCTGCACATGAACTTCGGCGAGCTGGACGCCGGCAGCCCCATCGAAGAGGTCCGCCAAGGGATCGAGACGATCGCTCAGGTGTACGAAGCGGCCGCCGCGGCCGACCATTTCAGTTGGTTCATCGAAAAAGACACTGGTCACGTGCTCTCCGAGGCAATGTGGCGAAAAGCGATTGCCTTCTTGACCGTACACCTACGTGAGCAACGACCAGATCGCAACGAAGTGCAATGAGGGAAAAGGGGAAAAGGGAAGACTGTAGCAGCATTACGGAGCAACCACGAAAGCACGAAAGGACGAAAACGCGAAATCAGCCCAGAAAACGGTGGCACCAGGACTTCCTGGCTGAGCAGTCGGAATCCCCCTTCTTTCGCGATTTCGTACTTTCGTGTTTTCGTGGTCTCTTCACTGCGCTGATCGCAACGGATCCCGTATTGATGCTACACTCTCAAGAAGGGAAAGAAAGCAAGACTTCAGCCTTTTGTCCTGCCCCGGCTGCCGGGTTTTCGTTTTGTCTTTGGGGCCCTGCGAACCTTTGCTTTTACCTTGCGGACTTTTGACGGCGGCTTGGGACCTTTCGTCTTCGGCTTGCGGCGCGGCGGGCGCTTGCCTTGTTGAACCAGGCGGAAGTCGAGCTCGCGTTGCTCCAGGTCGACGTGGAAAACCTCCACCCGGACCACGTCGCCCAGCCGGTAGCTGTTTTCTTTGCGGTGGCCGGCCAGCGCGTGGGCGGTGCGGTCGAAGTGATAGACGTCGTCGGGCAGGGAGCTGACGTGCACCAGCCCTTCGGCCGGTAGCTCGATCCCCTGCACGAACAGCCCGAAGCTCTCCACGCCGGTGACGACGGCGTCCATTTGCTGGCCGATCCGCTCGCTCAGGTAGGCGAGCAGCTTGAGCTTGGTGAGCTCGCGCTCGGCGGTCTCCGCCCGCTGCTCCCGCTCCGAACAGTGCTCGCCGAGCACGAGCAGGCGGTCGCCGTCGACGGCCGGCGTCTTGCCTTCGAGGACCGCCTCGAGCACGCGGTGGACAGAGAGGTCGGGATAGCGGCGAATGGGCGAGGTGAAGTGGCAGTAGCAGTCGCTGGCCAGGGCGTAGTGGCCTTCCTCGATCGGGCTGTAGACGGCCCGCTGCATCGACCGCAGCGTGGCGTAGTTCACGGCGTGCTGCTCCGGCCGACCCTTCACGCGATCCAACAGCGCCTGAAGCTCGAAGCGGCTCTCCAAGGGCGCGGTCTTCAGGCCGAGATGGGCAGCGAACTCGGTGAGCGCTTTGAGCTTGTGCGGGCTGGGCGATTGGTGAATGCGGCGCAGGAAAGCCACGCCCCGCTCTTTGAGAGACTCGGCCACCGCCTCGTTGGCGGAGAGCATGAACTCCTCGATGATCTGGTGGCTGGTGGTGTGCTCGACCACCTTGGCGCCGGTCACCCGGCCGTCGCGGTCCAGCTCGACTTTGACCTCGGGCATGGTCAGCTCCAGCGCGCCCCGTTCGACACGGCGGCGGCGGAGGATCATTGCCAGCTCGTGCATTCGCCCCAACAGTGCGTGGACCTTGGCGCCGAGCTTCCTGCGCCACTTCTCGGGAGCGGCCAGGAAGTCGTCGACCTCCTCGTAGCTCAGCCGTCGCGCGCTGCGGATGGCGGCCGAATGGATCTCGGTCGACGTGCGGACCCCTTCGGCGGTGAACTCAATCCAGGCGGTCTTGGTATAGCGGAGCTTGCCCGGCTGAAGGCTGGCCAGGCCGTTGGAGATGATCTCCGGGAGCATGGGCAGCACGCGGTCGGGCAGGTAGACGCTGGTGGCCCGCCGGTGCGCCTCGCGGTCGAGCGCCGTTCTGGGCGCCACGAAGTGCGCGACGTCGGCGATGTGCACGCCCAGCCGCCAGTGGCCGTTTTCCATCTGCTCCAGGGAGATGGCGTCGTCGAAGTCGCGGGCGTCGGCCGGGTCGATGGTGACCACCGTCTCGCCGGTGGCATCCAGCCGCCCGGCAGGGATCGACTCGTCGAAGCCCTCGGCCTGGCGGCGGGCGTCTTCCAGGGCGTCTTCGGCGAACTCCTCGGCCAGGGCAAATTCGCGGATGATCGATAGGGTATCCACCCCGGGCGTGCCGGGGGCGCCGAGGACTTCGGTGATCACGCCTTCCCCCTCGCGGAACTGGGAGGGGAAACGGATCATCTCGATCACGACCTTGTCGCCGCCGCGGACGCCGCTGGCGCCCGGATCGCCCACCGCGATCGGGACGGCAAACAGCCGGCCGTCGACCTGCACGTACGCGCCGCCGGCCGACTCGCCGTACGTGCCCACAAACTGGTGCGTCTGGCGCTGGACGATCTCGGCGATCGCGCCGCGGGGGCCGGGGTCGCCGGACCTCTGCTTCGTGAGCCGCACCACCACGACGTCGCCGGTAGAGGCGTCGGCCGTCTTCCGCGCCGGGATGTAGACGTCGGCGGCGGTCCCCTGCACGCCGCTGGGGCGAACGAATCCGAAGCCCGACTCGTGCCGGCGAAACACGCCCACCACGCGATTGCCGGACGTGACGGTGGCGCCGGGCAGTTGCACCTGGCGGGCGTCGCCGTAGACCAGCCGGCCGGCGGCCACCAGCCGCTTGATCGCCCCCTTCACCTCGGCCGCCTCGTCCTTGCTGGCGCCCAGCCGCCGGGCAATCACCCGTGCCTTCGCCGGGCGATAGTCCACCCGGCCGACGAGGGCGAGCACGGCCTCTTCATAATCGCGACCCTTCATGGAGCCCCCTCGGGGCTTCCCTTGAACAGCTTCCGCTCCAGGTTGGGATTGTAGTGCGTCCAGGGGCTGTCGACGTTGGGATCGTCGCGGATCAGTTGCGAGAAGGAAAAGAGCTTCGAGTCGAGATTGTCGAGGCAGAAAAGCGCGACGGCCTCGGGCGTCATGGGCAGCTTGGGGCTGCCGAAGTCGTACTTGCCGTGGTGGCTGACGATCATGTGCTTCAGGCGCAGCACCGTCTCCTCGGGAATTTCCTCGCCGGAGAGCTGCTCGGCCTCGCGAACCTTGCCGTCGAGCATGCCGACGGCCATCACGAGGTGCCCGACCAGTTGCCCTTCGTCGCTGTAGGCGAGCTCGCGGTCGTAGGTCAGCTCGTCGATCTTTCCCATGTCGTGCAGAAACGCGCCCATCACCAAGAGGTCGTTGTCGACCATGGGGTAAAGCGGCCCGACGCGGAGCGCCAGCTCCATCATCCCCACGACGTGCTGCAAGAGGCCGCCGTTGTACGCGTGGTGAAGCTTGATGCCCGCCGGCGCGCGGACGAACCTCGCCATCAGCCGCTCGTCGACCAGGAAGCACTCGGCCAGATTCCTGAGGTGAGGGTTCTTCATGCCGCGGAGAATCTCGCCCAGCCGCAGCACCAGCCGGTCGACCTCGATCGCCGTGAGCAGGCAGAAGTCGTCCTCGGCGACTTCTTCGGGCGAGACGCGGGTGATGTTGGTGGCGATCAGTTGCATTGCCCCCTGGAACAACTGCGTCGTGCCCTCCACGCGGACGTAGTCGCCGTTTTCAAACGAACGGTAGAGCGACTCGCTGGCGTTCCACATGCGGGCGCCGATCGCGCCCGTGCGGTCGGACAGCTCCAGTTGAAGGTAGAGATTTCCGCTGCGGTTGGGCCGCAACTGCTTTTCGCCGGCGCGGAAGACCTCGTCGACCGCTTCCTGTTCGCCCAACTGCTTGACGTAGCGTCGCCCCATGCCGTCTCCTTGAATGTGAGAACCCCGATGCAAGAGAACGTGGATTGTAGGAAATGGCGGAATCCTCCACAAGGGGGAGGCCGGCTGCCCTTGTCCGAATCTGCTACAATCGCCTAAAATGCGCCCTTTCCGAGAGGGGAAAAGGTGACAGGCACCATTTGTGCGAAGCACCCTCCGGGGCCGTTCCGGCAAATGGTGCCTGTCACCTTTTTCCCGGATACGCACTGACGACACGCCTCGGCAGCCACAAGTCCCCCGAGCCCGATTCTCTCCCATGCGCTGGACCCAAACGTTCATCCCCACCATGAAAGAAACGCCCGAAGGGGCGGAAATCCCCAGCCACGTGCTGATGCTCCGCGCCGGGCTGATCGGCCAGGTGATGGCCGGGGCGTACACGTATCTGCCGCTGGGGCTTCGGGCGCTCGGGAAAGCCGAGCGGATCGTCCGCGAGGAAATGGACGCCGCCGGCGCGATCGAGCTGTTGATGCCCGCCATGTCGCCGATCTCCCTCTGGGAGCAGACCGGCAGGGTCGACGCCTTCGGCGACGTCTTGATCCATTTCGCCGTCCGCCGCCAGAACCGCAAGGTGCAGATCGTCCTGGGCCCGACGCACGAGGAGGTGATCACCGAGCTGGTCTCCCGCCACGTCTCCAGCTACCGCCAGTTGCCGATCACGCTCTACCAGATCCAGACCAAGTTCCGCAATGAGGAGCGGCCGCGTTTCGGCGTGTTGCGCACGAGCGAGTTCTTGATGAAGGACGCCTACAGCTTCGACACCTCGCTCGAAGGGCTGGGCAAAAGCTACAACAAAATGTACGCCGCCTACTGCCGGATCTTCGACCGCTGCGGGCTCGTCTACCTCGCCGTCGAAGCCGAAAGCGGTCCGATCGGCGGCGACGCCAGCCACGAGTTCATGATCCCGGCCAAGAACGGCGAAGACGTCATCGTCCACTGCCCCGAGTGCGGCTACGCGGCCAACCTGGAGCGGGCGGAAGTGGGGCCCTGCGGCGACGCGCCGCCGGAAGTGTCGCTGGACAAGATCAAGAAAGTCGACACGCCCGGCGCCGCCACCATCGAGCAGGTCAGCAAGTTCCTCGGCTGCAAGCCCGCCGAGATGATCAAGACGCTGATCTACACCTCTGACGGAAAGCCGATCGCCGTCTTGATCCGCGGCGACCACGACGCCAACGAGGGCAAAATCCGCCGTGCCGTTGGCGCCACGCAGCTCGAACTGGCCGCGCCCGACGTGATCCAAGAAGTCACCGGTGCCCCGGTGGGGTTCGCCGGGCCGGTGGGGCTCGCCGAGAAGATCCCCATCTGGGCCGATCGGGCGATCCGCTGCATGCGCAACTCGGTCACCGGCGCCAACGCGGCCGACGCCCACCTCACCGGCGTCAACCTCGAGCGGGACTTCACCGTGGACGGCTTCGCCGATCTCCGCAACGCCCGCGACGGCGATCCCTGCCCGAAGTGCAGCAGCAAGCTCCGCATGCGGAATGCCATCGAGGCGGGCCACGTGTTCAAGCTGGGCACGAAATACTCCGAGGCCCTCTCCGCCCGCTTCCTCGACGCCGAGGAGAAGCTCCACCCGATCATCATGGGCTGCTACGGCATCGGCATCAACCGCATCATCGCTTCGCTGGTCGAGACCAGCTACGACAAGGGCGGCATCGTCTGGCCCGTCTCGCTGGCGCCCTACGAAGTATTGCTCGTGCCGCTGAAGGTGACCGACGCCGAGACGATGGGCGTCAGCGACCGGCTGCACGACGAGCTGGCTGCCGCCGGCATCGAGGTCCTTCTGGACGACCGCGACCACCGCGCCGGATTCAAGTTCAAGGACGCCGATCTGGTCGGGATCCCCTTGCGCGTGGTGATCGGCGAACGGGGCCTCAAGCAAGGCAACCTCGAAATCAAGTGGCGCTGGGACGTCCAGCCCGAGCTGATTCCCATCGACGGCGCCGCCGAAAAGATCGCCCAGCTCGTCCGCGACGAGCGTGAAACGCTCAGCCGCTTCAAAACCCGCTAGCGATTGATACAAGTTGGGGGGGCGCAAATGGAACTCGAATCCTTGACCTGCAACCACTGCGGCGCTCCGCTGAAGGTTCCCGAATCGGCAAATTTCGTCACCTGCAATCATTGCTCCACCCAGTTGGCGATTCGCCGAACGGACAGCGTCACCTTCACGCAGCGGCTGGGCGAAATCGCCGAAAAGACCGACCGTCTGGTGGAAGTGGTGACGCAGCTTGCCCGCGAAAACAAGATTGCGTCGCTTGACCGCCGGTGGGAGCTGGAGAAGCAGCGTTACATGAGTGTGGACAAGCACGGCCGCGCGCACCTTCCCAGCGAGGCCGGCGCCGTGCTCGTCGGCGTGATCGTGGCCGCCTTCGGAGCGATTTTCACTTTTCACGCCGCCGCGACGGGCGCGCCGGGCGTCGTTCCGCTGTTTGGAGTCCTCTTCATTCTCGTCGGCATCGGCGTCGCGGTGTACCGTTACGGCCAAGCGAAGGAGTACCGCGCCGCCCATCGCCGTCACCTCCGCCGCAGGGCCGATGTCGCGCGGGACAACCCCTGGGGCGACGACGAAACGCCGGAAAGCCTCCTGAGCGGCTTCGAGAACATACCGACGCCCGAGGACTACTTGCGCGACCTGCAAAACCGAGACTCGGAAGATTGACAGGGACTAACGCTCGATGAAGGAGTCCGAGGTGTCCTTGCCGGGTAAAGAGGAAACCAACCCGTACCAGTCGCCCCTGCCGGGCGTTTTCATTCGTACTGCGCGAGTCCGTTACGGAATCTCTCCCGGGCCGGTGCCGTCGGAAAGTCGCCAGGGAACGTCGGCGCAGGCGGCGATGTGGGCGCCGAGCGCGGATTTCAGTTCGGCGCGGATCTCCGCGTGCTTTGCCGATACGTCGGTCGTCTCCTGCGGGTCCGTCTCGAGGTTGTGGAGTTGAAATGGCTCGTCGGGGCCGTTTTGCAGGAGCTTCCACGGGCCGCGGCGGACGGCGTAGTAGGGCTCGCCGTGGTATCGCTTGCCGCCTTCGAGCCGTACCCAGAATAGACACCGGTCTTCTTCCGCCTGGGGTTTTCCCATCAGCGTAGGCAGGATGCTGCGGCCGTCGATCGGGTGGTCAACTTTCACGCCGGCGGCGTCGCAGATGGTGGGGAAAAGGTCCATGGTCATCGCCACGCGGTCGCAGGCCGAGCCCGGTTCGATACGACCCGGCCAGACGGCGATCATCGGCACGCGGATGCCTCCTTCGAGCATATCCTGCTTGCCGCCGGCCAATGGGGCGTTATCCGAGCCGTGCGGCAGTGACCCGCCGTTGTCGCTGGTGAAGATCACCAGCGTGTTTTCCGCCTGGCCGCTTTCCTGCAGGGCGGCCATAACCAGTCCGATGCCGGCGTCCATGTGTTCGACGAGGGCCGCCAGTTTCGCCCGCTTGTCGCCGACCTTGGGGCGCTTCGCCCGATAGTGCTCGAGAAACTTGTCCGGCGGCTGGATAGGGCTGTGCGGGGCATTGTAGGCGAGGTAGAAGAAAAACGGTCCATCGGCCGCGTGTTCCCACAGCCACTGGATCGTCCAGCCGCTGAACAGCTCGGTGGCGTGGCCCTCGGGATCGATCACCTCTTGGCCGAGCCGCATGTAGTTCACTCCGTGGCGACGATGGTTCCAGTAGTCGTCCATCATGTCGCCCAGAAAGCCTTGGAAGAAGTCGAAGCCGCGGCGGTTGGGGAGGTTGGGCTCGCCCAGACCGAGGTGCCACTTGCCCACCATCGCCGTTCGGTATCCGGCCTCTTGGAGCACGGCGGGCAGGAGCACGGCGTCGGGCGCGAGATAGCCCCAGGAGTTCTTGGCGTGCGTGCGGATCACGCCCGGCACCCCCACCGCGTCCTGAAACCGCCCCGTCAACAGCGCCGCCCGCGTCGGCGAGCAGACCGGGCAATTGGCATAGAACTGCGTCATCCGCATGCCGCTGCGGGCGAGGGCGTCGATGTGCGGCGTCTGAAGGTCCTCGGCCCCGAAGCAGCTCAGGTCGCGATAGCCGAGGTCGTCGGCCAGGACCAACAGGACATTGGGCTTTTGCGGCTCTTGGGCCATGCCGCGGCCTGCAATCAAAACCAGCAGGCCCAGGGCGGCGCATGTCGACAGTCGGCCAGTCATGCGTTTCTCCAGGAGCAAACGGAACAATACGCACGTAGTGGCAGGTTTCGTAGTCCCGCCTTCAGGCTGGCGGGAAACTTCAATCATGTTAGAATGGGTAATATTGGGTGTCAACCAGACCGCAAAACGGTGCGGAACGCGACATGGGACTGCCTCTGCCGCCTCAGCCGGTGCTCTTGCTGCTGGCCGCGTTCAGCCGATACGAAGAGGCGCTTGCGTGGGCCCGCCGGCAGGCCGCCGCGGCGTGGGGGTCGATCGCCCTGGAAAGCCCGAAGTTCGAGTTCACCGAAACCGACTACTACGAGGCGACGATGGGCAGCCGGCTCCGAAAGGTCTTTTTCGCGTTTGTCCAGCCTTTTGCTCCGGACCGACTGGCCGACGTCAAGCTCCAAACCAACGCCTGGGAAAAGGAATACGCGGCGCTGGGGCGGCACCTGGAGCCGCGGCCGTTGAACCTTGACCCCGGTTACCTCGCTGAGGGCAAGCTGGTGCTGGCTTCGACCAAGGATCATGCCCACCGCATCTATCTCGGCGGCGGCATCTACGCCGAGCCGACGCTGCAATACAAGCACCGCCGCTGGCAGCCGCACCCCTGGACCTACGCCGACTACCGTCGCGAGGACTACCAGCAGTTTTTCAGCGCCTGCCGCGACTATTTGCACCGCCAACTGCGGGAGGAACAACCAAGAGCGGAAGGCGGAAGGCGGAAGGCGGAAGGGGGGAAGGGGAAAGTGGAACAAGGGGGAGCAACGTGATCTGGTTGATCGTCGGCGCGACAATTCCCAGCTTGCTGGTCACTTGGGCGGCGGCGCACGTGGTGCGGCGGCTCGGACCCCGCTGGGGGCTGGTCGATCACCCCGGCCACCGCAAGGTCCACGAGAAGGTGACGCCGACGGCGGGTGGGCTGGCGATCTGGCTGGGGATCGTCGGACCGCTGGCCGCAGCCCAGGTGGCCCTTTGGGTCCTGACGGCCGAGCACGACGGCCGGCCGCTGGCCGCGTCGCTTCCGCTGCCCGAGTTCATCGCCGTCCACCTGCCGGGGCTGGCCGAGCAGTCGCCGACGCTCTGGACGCTTCTGGCCGGCGGCACGCTGCTCGCGCTGCTGGGGCTGATGGACGACCGCTGGGGGCTGGGCTGGAAGATCCGCCTGGCCGTGCAGACCCTGGTGGCCGTCTTGTTCGTTCAGGCCGGCTGGCGGGTGAGCCTGTTCATCGATTGGCCCCTGGTGACCGGCGTGCTGAGCGTCTTCTGGATCGTGGGGCTGATCAACTCATTCAACATGCTGGACAACATGGACGGGCTGTCGGCCGGCGTGGCGGCGATCGCCGCGGCGATGCTGGCCGCCGTGATGCTCCTGGCCCCCGACCCCCTGACCAATCAGCCGCAGCTTTTTGTGGGCGGATTCCTGCTGGTGGTGACCGGGTCGCTGGCGGGCTTCCTGGTTCACAACCGCCCGCCGGCAAAACTCTTCATGGGCGACACCGGCAGCTATCTGGTCGGCTATCTTCTGGCGATGGCCACGATTTCGGCCACCTTCGCCGGCCGCGACGTTCCCAAGCACGCCGTGCTCGCGCCCTTGTGCGTGCTGGCGGTGCCGCTTTACGACACGCTGACGGTCGTGGCGATCCGGCTCCGCAACGGCCAGAGCCCCTTTGTCGGCGACAAAAACCATTTCTCCCACCGGCTGGTGCGGCTGGGCATGACCAAGCCGCAGGCGGTGGGGACCATCTACCTGACCACGGCCACCTGCGGCCTCGGGGCGCTGTTGCTCCATCAGGTCAACGGCGTGGGGGCTCTGATTATTCTCCTGCTGGTCGGCTGCGTGCTGGTGCTGGTGGGCATTTTGGAGACCGCCGGCCAGCGCGATCGGTCCGGCGGCCGCGACGAAAACGGCAATGGCCAGACGTAAACGCCATCCAGAGCCGGCCGATCGCTGGCGACCCTGGCTCGCGGCGGCCGCGGCCGCGCTGCTGGTCGCCCAGCCGCTGGCCGGCAGCGAATCGGCAGCCACCACCGGCGACGGACTGCCGGGCGTCATGCTCTGGATCGCCCTGGGCACGTTCTGGGCGCTCGGCGCGCTGGGGCGGAAGCGATTCACGCTCCGCTTCGGGTGGACCGGCGCGGCGCTGGTCCTGCTGGTCGCGTGGCATACGATCGCCGCGCTGGCTGCGGCAAGAATGGCCAGCCCCCGGCCGGCGGTGAACGTTCTTTGGATTTGGGTCGGCTTCGCGCTGAGCTTCTTCCTTGCCCGGCAGCTCTTCGTTGGTCGCCGCGAGATCCGCGCGATGCTCGTGGGGATGGTGGCGGTGGCGGTGGCCCTGTCGGGCTATGCCGTCTACCAGCGGCTCGTCGAGTTGCCGGCCAGTTGGGAGGCGTTCAAAACAGACCCGGTCGGGGCGATGCAGGCGGCCGGGGTCTCGGCCGAGCCCGGCTCGCCCGAAGCGCTGCTCTTTGAAAGACGCCTCTACAGCTTCGAGCCGATGGCCACCTTCTCGCTGACCAACAGCCTGGCCGGCTACCTGGCGCCTTGGCTGGCCGTTGCAGTGGGGATCGGCCTTTCCGGCGGGCGGGCTCCGCGGAAGCGGCTGCTGACGGCGCTGGCTGCCGCTCTGGTGGCCGCGGCGATTGCCGCGTGCCTGGTGTGGACGAAGAGCCGAAGCGCCTATCTGGCGACGCTCGCCGGACTGCCCGCCGTGATGTGGGCCTGCCGAGCCCCGAGACTCGGGCGCGGCTGGAAGCTGGCGGCCGGTGCTGCCGTGGGAGTGGGCGTGTTGGCCGCCGTGACGGTCTTTGCCATGAGGCTCGACGAGCGGATCCTCACCCAGGCCTCCTTGTCGCTCGGCTACCGTATGCAGTACTGGCGGTCGTCCCTGGCGATGATCGCCGACCACCCCGTCGCCGGCTGCGGGCCGGGGCAATTCCAAAGCGAATACACCGCCTACCGGCTGCCCGAGGCAAGCGAGGAGATCGCCGACCCGCACAACTTCTTCCTGGAAGTCTGGGCGACTGCCGGCACTCCGGCTGCGCTGGCGCTGGTGGCGGTTCTGGGCAGCTTTGCCTGGATCATGATCCGCCGCCACGACGGAGAAATCGAAGCCAAGCCGGATTCGCCTCAGCAGCCGGACGCGGCCTTGCACGTGCTCGCCGGGGTCGCCGCCGGATTCCTCCTCGGTTTCGTCTTGAGGCTCGCAGGCTCGCTGCCGGCCAATCCGATGGTCGTCGTGCTCGGGCTCACGCCGGGGGCCCTCACCGTGGCCGGGCTCTACTATTGGATCGACGACGGCCGCCTCTCGAACCTGCTCCCGCCGGTCGCGGTAGCCGTGCTCTTGATCAACTTGCTGGCGGCGGGGGGGATCGGTTTTCCGGGTGTTTCGGGCACGCTCTGGCTGCTGATGGCCGTGGGGCTGAACCTGATCGAGAGCGACCGGCACGCGGCCGGACAGAAGACGGCCCTCGCGCTGACGGCCGTCGGCCTGGTGATGGCGGTTGCCTGCTATACAAGCGCCTACGGCCCGGTGCTCGGTTGCCGGTGGCGGACGCAGCGAGCGTATGAGGACGCGGCCCGGGCCGAGGAACACCTCTTGGCCGCCGCCGCGGCCGATCCCTTGGCAGCTCAGCCTTGGAACGTGCTGGCCGGCATGGCGCTGATGCGTTGGCAAGAGGCGCCCACGCCGGCCGCCTACGAAGCGTTGCAGCACGCCCAGCGGGAATTCCTTCGGCTGCTGCCGAACTCCGCCGCGGCCGCGGCCGCGGCCGCCGATCGCTACTATCGTGCCTACGCAGTCTCGGGGAGCGAGGACCCCCTCGCGGAGGCCGTGCAGCTTTATGGCAGGGCTGTCAGACTCTATCCCAACCATGCGGTCTTTCGCGCGAAGCTGGCCGTGGCAATGCGATCGGCGGGAGACCTGGCGGGTTTTGCACGAGAGGCCGCCCGCGCCCTCGAACTGGACGCAATAACCCCCCATAGCGACAAGAAGCTTCCCGACAAACTCCGCACCACCTTGCAGCGTAGTAGCATTGACGAGCCGTAGCCGGCTATCATAGCCTGACGCTTGGGGAACTCGGCCGCGGTGGCTGCCCGCGCCGAAGTCTATTGCACAAAGGACTTTACACTTCTGCGATGAGAATCTGGATTGCCATTGGTTTGAGCGCGGTCTTGGGCATTGCGGCCGGGCTGGGAGCTGCCTGGCTCCGAATCCACCAGGCTCCCTGCACCCAAGACCCCTTACGAGAGGGGGCTTCTCCCGGCGGCCTCGCGTCCGCGCAAGGCGAGAACCCTCCGGCCGTTGCGAAAGTCGCGGTCGACCGTGAGTCGTACGACTTCGGCGTCGTCGACGAGAGCTCCAAGGGGAGCCACGACTTCCTCTTCAGTAACCAGGGAGGGGCGCCGCTGCGACTCGACAAGGGCGAAAGCACTTGCGGCTGCACCGTCAGCAAGCTCGACCGGGAAATCATCCTCCAGCCGGGCGAGACGGCGCCGGTGACGGTCGAGTGGTCGGCTGATGGCAAGTACGGCGACTTCCGCGAGGGCGTGACCGTCACCACCAACGATCCCAACTGGCCCCAGGTCGGACTGACCATCACGGGACGGGTGACGGTGGCGGTCAGGGCCGACCCCGACGAGCTGGTCTTCAACAACGTGACGGCGGGCGAAGAGGTCGGCGATACGGCGAAGCTGTTCGGCTATCTCGATGAGCCCCTGGAAATCCTCTCACATCGCATGACCAATCCCAAGACGGCGGAGAATTTTGAGGTCACTCTAAGCCCGCTCGCGGTCGAAGAGGTGCAGTCGGAGCGCGACGCCAAGAGCGGTTACCTGGCCGGGATCACCGTCAAACCCGGCTTGCCTCCGGGGCCGTTTCAGCAGAGAATCGTGTTTGAGACCAATGTTGCGGACGTGCCGGAGATTGCCGTCGAGGTCACGGGGTCGATTGGAGGGGACATCTCGGTCGTCGGCCCCGGCTTTGGCGAGAAAAGCGGGGTTTTGCACATCGGCACGGTCAGCGGCCGCGAAGGTGCCGAGCGGACGCTGCTCATCGTGGCTCGCGGCCCACATCGCAAGGAGGTGCAACTGAAGCTCGTGGAAGTCGTCCCCGACGTGCTCGAGGTCGACGAGGAAGCACTGGGCCAGTTGAGCGACGTGCCCGGCGGCACCGTCAGCCAGGCGGCTCTGAAGATCCGCATTCCGCCGGGCTCGAAGCCGGCCAACCGTTTAGGCTCCGAACTCGGGAAGCTGGGGCGGATCGTCATCGAGACGGGCCACCCCACCGTGCCTCGGCTCGTCGTGTACGTCCGCTTTGCCGTGGCGGGCTGACGCGCCAGGGGGCCGGCACGGCTGGCGGTCGACGAGGCTTCAGGATGCGCGTCATCGCCACCCGTTCCTACCTACCGTCACAGCGCCATGACAACCCACCAACGTGAATCGTTGCCTGCGTCGCCGGTTGCCCTTGCCGCCTTGGTTCTCCTGGTGGCTGGAGGGTGTCCTTCCTCGACCGGCCGGGAAGAGCCTCCGGTTGAGAAGCCGCGGCTTGAAGTCGCGGTGCGGGTCGAGACGCCCGAGCCGGCTGCGCTGGAGCCGGACCCTGAGTCGCGGCCGCTGGGCGACGCTTCGCCGGCGGGATTCGCCGACCCGCCGCAGTCTTTCGAGCCCGAAGACAAAGCGCCGCTCGAAGCGGCGCCGCCCGTCGCGGACGGCAGCCATCAAGCCCCGACGACGGAAGCGCCCCGGGCGGCCGAGTTCAAACCGAACCCGCTGCGGGACGGCACGCCGCCGGACGATCGCCTGGCCGATCGAGCCGGTTTGGGCGAGGGAGTGCCGCGATTGGGCAAGAACCGCGAGCCCTTCGACCCGATTCGGGCGAACGGCCGCTATTTCGTCGATTGGCCGGCCCCCAAGTTGGCGCTTCTGGTCACCGGCCGACAGGACGGCTACCTGGAGCCTTGCGGCTGTGCGGGCAAGGAGCGGATGAAGGGCGGCCTGATGCGCCGCCAGACGCTCTTCGAGGACCTGCGGAGCCATCGCGGCTGGCCCACCGTGGGGATCGACGTAGGCGGGCTGGTCAAGGACGTCGGCCGGCAGGCCGAGCTGAAGTTCTCGACCACCGTCGAGGCGATGCGGATGATGAAGTACGACGCTGCGGCCCTGGGAACCAGTGACCTGAAGCTGCGGGCCGACCAGCTCTTCGCCGTCGTGGCCGAGACCGAAGCCCTGCCCAGCATGTTCGTCTCCGCAAACGTGGGAATTTTCGGTTTCGCGCATGGCATGTCGGCCAGGGAGCGGGTGATCGAGCGGGGGGGGCTTCGCGTGGGGATTACTTCGGTCCTGGGCAAGAAAGCCCAAGCGGAGATCAACAGCGGCGACGTCGAGCTCATCGACCCGGAAGCCGCCCTGGCGGAACTGATCCCGTCCCTCCAGCAGCGCTGCGACCTGATGATCCTCTTGGCCCATGCCACGGTGGAAGAAAGCGAATCGCTGGCCAGGAAGTTCCCCTCGCTGGATCTGGTCGTCACTGCCGGCGGCCCTGCCGAGCCGCCGCTGAACCCCGCCGTCGTCGACGGCACCGACACGATGCTCGTCGAGGTGGGCACCAAGAGCATGGCCGCGGTCGTGCTGGGAATCTACGGCGGGCGGGGTACGGAGATTCGTTATCAGCGGGTGATCATCGATTCTCGCTATTCCGATGCCCCGCAGGTCAAGGCGCTAATGGCCGCCTATGAAGACCAGTTGCGGCAGGAGGGCCTTGAGGGTCTGGGCATCCACCCGGCGCCGCACCCGCCCACGGAGATTCTCGGCCGCTTCGTCGGCTCGGCGAAGTGCGAGTCGTGCCACGAGCCGTCGTACGAGGTATGGAAGAAATCAGGGCATTCCGACGCTTGGGATACCCTGGTGAACCTCGACCCGCCGCGAGATTTTAATCCTGAGTGCATCGCCTGCCACGTGATCGGCTGGAACCCGACCCTCTACTTCCCTTACGAGCACGGCTTTCTGAGCGAGGCGGAAACACCCCAGCTTGTCGACGTGGGCTGTGAATCATGCCACGGCCCCGGCGAAGCCCATATCAATGCCGAGCTGGGAAGCGACAAGGAGCTGCAGGAGAAGCTCCGCCAGGCCGCAGTGATCACCAAGGAGGAGTCCGAGAAGCGGCAGTGCATGACCTGCCACGACTTGGACAACAGCCCCGATTTCGACTTCGAGACTTACTGGCCGCTGATCGAACATGAGGAAGACTAGTGGTACGTCGAGTTCAGGTTGACGGGTGCCACGGTTGGCTTGTCCAACCGTGTTTCGGGCACTGCTGGGCAAGCCAGCAGTGGCACACAACGTGTCACCTTCGATCTGGGAGACCACTGGGGGCAAGGGGCCAGTCCTGAACCCTGAATCCTCCGCCTCCGCCGTCGATGAATGCCGGGAACAGTGGCGAGTCTGTTGAGCCTCGGCTACGACCCACTCACCACTCATCACTCGCCACTCACCACTACCCACGATGGACTTCGAGCTGGCCTTCACGCCGTCCGGTCGCGTGGCTGCGGCCCCGCAGCCGGAAGGAGCCGCTGCTTCCGTTGCAGGCTCGTCGGAGCCCGAGCGCGGCAGGGCAACCGCCAGGCTGGCGAAGGCGTTTGCCGCCGGGCAGGCGGAAGGGCTATTCGCGCTGGCCACCGAGAAGCTCGATCCTCCGCTGCCGCCCTCGCTGGCTTACTGGCGGGATTTCGCCGCCCGCTACATGGCCGAGCTTTGTCTGGTGCCGGAGACTACGGCCGAGGTCGCCGCGACACGGCCGCCCGAGGCGTCGGATCTGGAAAGCTTGTGCCTGAGCGTGCCTCCGATGCGGGGCGCCGAGTACGTGACCGCGCCCGCCTTGGCCCACGTCTGGAGCGAGCTGGACGCCTGGGTCCGCCGCCAGATCGCGGCGGGCGGGCAGGGCCTGGCCGGGTTTTTGAAGGAGCGGGCGCCCCTTTGGCACCAGGTGGGCCGGGTCTGTTTCCACCTCGCCGAGAACCGTCGCGACCCCGAATACCCTTTTGCCTTTCTGGCCACTTACGCCCCGAGCCTCACCGCCTCGGCGCGGGTGCAGTATCAGCCGCTCAGCCAGGCGCTCAAGCAGTACGCCAGGGCGAAGGACAAGAAGACGCTGCTGCGCCTGCTCTCGCCGGTTCAATTGGCGTCTGAGAAAAGCCCGCTTGTCAAGGAAATGGTCACCTCCGGCGACGTCTACCAGCCACTGGCGTGGACGCCCCGCGAGGCGTACCGCTTCTTGACGGACGTGCCGTTGATGGAGGAAAGCGGCCTGCTCGTCCGCCTGCCCGACTGGTGGAAACGGCGGCCACGGCCCCGCGTGGCCGTGACGATCGGCCAGAAGCGGCGGAAGAAGTTCGATGTCCGGGCAATGCTCGACTTCAGCGTGCAACTGGCATTGGGCGACCAACCGCTCTCCGAGGCCGAGTGGCGCAAGCTGATGGCCGCCGAGGATGGCCTCGTGCTGCTCAAGGGACAATGGGTCGAAGTCGACCGCGCCAAGCTGGCCGAAGCCCTCGAACACTGGAAGAAGGTCGAAGAGCAGGCCCACGGCGGGCTGTCCTTCATCGAGGGAATGCGGCTTTTGGCGGGTGCCCCAAGAGACCTTGCCGACGAAGGCGACGGCGACGACGACCGGCAGTGGTCGTTCGTCGACGCCGGCCGATGGCTCAGCCAATTGCTGGGCAACCTGCGCAGCCCGGAAACCGTCACCCAGGTCGGCCCCGGCAGCGATCTGAAGGCGACCTTGCGCCAGTACCAGGAGACGGGCGTCAACTGGCTCTGGTTCTTGTCGAGCCTGGGGCTCGGCGCCTGCCTGGCCGACGACATGGGGCTCGGCAAGACGATCCAGGTGCTGGCGCTGTTGATCGTCCTGAAGAAGCGGAGCGCGGGCAAGCCTTCGCTCCTGATTGTGCCGGCGTCGCTGGTGGCGAACTGGAAGGCGGAGATGGAGCGTTTTGCGCCGTCGCTGGCGGCGAAGTTCGTCCACGCCGCGGAGATGCCCAAAGACCGGCTCGCCCGCATTGCCAAGGCCCCCGCCGAGATGCTCCAAGGCACGGACGCGGTGCTGACCACCTACGCGATGCTCTTGCGGCAGCCGTGGCTTGCGGACGTCGACTGGCGATTGGTGGTGCTCGACGAAGCGCAGGCGATTAAGAACCCGGAGGCAAGACAATCGAGGGCCGTCAAGCGGCTCAAGGCGGAGGCGCGGATCGCGCTTACCGGCACGCCGATCGAGAATCGGCTTGCCGATCTCTGGTCGCTGTTTGATTTTCTCTCGCCGGGACTGCTCGGTTCGCAGACGCGGTTCAAGGCGTTCGTCAAGGCGCTGGAAGCCCGGCGGGAGAACCGCTATGCTCCCTTGCGCGCCCTCGTGCAGCCCTACATCCTGCGGCGGATGAAGACCGACAAGCGGATCATCGCCGACCTGCCGGAGAAGACGGAGGTGCGGGCATATTGCGGGCTTGTGGCACGGCAGGCGGCGCTGTACGCGAAGCTCGTCGCGGAGCTGGCCGACGCGCTCGAGGGCCAGGAAGGGATGAAACGGCGGGGGCTGGTGCTGGCCTACTTGATGCGCTTCAAGCAGCTCTGCAATCATCCCAGCCAGCTGCTGGGCGACGGCGCCTTCGCCCCCACCCAGAGCGGCAAGTTCGCGCGGCTGACCGAGATCTGCGAGGAAATCGCCTCGCGGCAGGAGAGGGCCCTGGTCTTCACCCAGTTTCGCGAGATGGCCGAGCCGTTGGCAAGCTTTTTGGCGACGGTGTTCGGCCGCGGCGGGCTGCTCCTGCACGGCGGCACGTCCGTGAAGGCCAGAAAGAAGCTCATCGACCGCTTCCAGCGCGACGACGGCCCGCCCTTCTTCGTGCTGTCACTGAAAGCAGGGGGGGTGGGCTTGAACCTGACCGCCGCCTCGCACGTGATCCATTTCGACCGCTGGTGGAACCCGGCGGTTGAGAACCAGGCCACCGACCGCGCCTTCCGCATCGGCCAGCGCCGCAACGTGCTGGTCCACAAGTTCGTCTGCCGCGGGACGATCGAGGAGAAGATCGACGCTCTGATCGAAGAGAAGACCGGCCTGGCCGCCGACCTGCTCGAAGGCGGGGCGGAAAGCATGCTCACCGAGATGAGCAACGCCGAGCTGATCCGGCTCGTTTCTCTTGACCTGGAAAAGGCCCAGTTATAAAACATATCTCTTCGCCCGCCGCTTTCGCCGGGCACTTCGCGCGGACGGGCTTGCACGAAGAAGCGGGCACAACGTTTCAAGGAGCTATGACACGATGTCATGGTACAGTTGGAGGCCGTATGTCCCGGTGGCGGTGCGGCGCCGGCGGGCAATGAAGAAAATGGAGTCGCTCCGCAAGCGGGGCGTCGACGTCCAGCCCGTCCAGATCCGGGGCCGCAAGATCGCCACGACGTTCTGGGGCGAGGCCTGGTGTGATCATTTGGAGTCGTTCAGCGACTACGCCAATCGCCTCCCCCGCGGCCGCACCTACGTCCGCAACGGCTCGGTCTGTCACCTGGCCGTCGGCAAAGGCAAGATCGAGGCCAAGGTCAGCGGTTCGGAAATCTACAACGTTCGGATCGCGATCAAGCCCCTGGCGCTGAAGAAGTGGAAGGGCGTCAAGCAGCGGTGCGCGGGGCAGATCGGCTCGCTGATCGAGCTTCTCGAAGGCCGCTTTTCCCGCCACGTGATGGACGTCGTCACCGAACGCAAAGACGGCCTCTTTCCGCTGCCCCGCGAAATCTCTTTGGGCTGCGACTGCCCCGACTGGGCCGTAATGTGCAAGCACGTGGCGGCCGTTCTTTACGGCGTCGGCGCCCGGCTGGACGAGAAGCCCGAGCTGCTCTTCGTGCTCCGGGGCGTCCAGCCCGAGGAGCTGATCGAAGCGGACGCCGAGGCGGCCGTCACCGCCGCCACCACCAAGGGCGGCAAGTCGAGACGGCTCGACGCGAGCGACCTCGCCGACGTGTTCGGCATCGACCTCGACGGCGACGGCTCTGCAGGGCCTCGGCATTCGCCGCGAAACGCACGGTCCAAGAAGGCAGCCGCCAAACCGGCAGCCGGCGGGCGGGGCGCCAAGAAAGCCGCCGCCGCAAAAGCGCCAAAAGCCGCGCGAAAGCCCGCCAAGAAGAAAACGCCCCGCAAGAAAGCCGTCCCGAAAAAAACGGCCCGGCGGACCGTACGAACCGACACCTAGTGCTCCGCATTCCGTGCCGCTACCCCGCCTCGGCCATGATTTCATCGGGGATATTGAAGTTGGCCGAGACGTTCTGGATGTCGTCGTGGTCGTCGAGGCGCTCGAGGAGTTTGAGCAGCTTGCGGGCGGTGGCGGGGTCGTCGACGTCGACCGTGTTTTGGGGCAGGAGGGTGAGCTCGCCGACGTCGGGCTTGATGCCTGCGGCGGCCAGTGCCTTCTCGACGGCCTCATAGGCATCCGGCGTGCAAGTGACCTGGAACTTGTCGCCTTCGGGCTTGACGTCCTCGGCGCCGGCCTCCAGGGCGACCTCCATCAAGGAGTCTTCGTCGGTCTTGTCGGCGGCGACGAGGAAGAAGCCCTTTTTCTCGAACATCCAGGCGACGCAGCCGGCGCTGCCCAGCTTGCCGTCCGACATTTCGAAGCATTTTCGCACTTCCGGAGCGGTGCGGTTGCGGTTGTCGGTGAGCACTTCGCAGAGGATGGCCACGCCGCCGGGCCCGTAGCCCTCATAGCTCACTTCTTCGAGGCTTCCGCCTTCGATCTCGCCGGTGCCCTTTTTAATCGCCCGCGCGATGTTTTCCTTGGGCATGCTCACTGCCTTGGCGGCATCGATGGCGGTCCGCAGGCGGAAGTTGGCCTCGGGGTCGCCGCCGCCCATCTTGGCGGCCACGATGATCGCCTTGGAGAGCCTGCTCCACATCTTCCCCTTCTTGGCGTCGACCAGGGCCTTCTTGTGTTTGATGCCGGCCCAGTGGGAATGACCAGCCATACGATCCTCAGTGGGTAGTGGGTAGTGGATAGTGATTAGTGGTGAGTGGTGAGTGGTGAGTGGTGAGTGGTGAGTTTTCAGGCCTCACCACTTGCCGCTCGCCACTTATTGCTCGCGGATCTTGCTCTCGACCTTCGCGGCGTTTTCCTTGTCTTCGGCCTGCCGGAAGTCTTCCAGCGCCCGCCGCCAGGCGTCGACGGCCTTCTCGTGCTTGCCGCTCTTGCTGTAAGCGTCGCCGAGGTGGTCGAGGATGACGGGATCGGGTTCGTCGGCCGCGGCTTTTTCGAGGGCGGCTACCGCCTCCTCCAGCCTTCCCAGCCGGAAGAGAACCCAACCGAGGCTGTCGCGGTAGGCCGGGTTGTCCGGCTCCGCGAGGACCGCCTTTTCGATCATGCCGTGGGCGCGGCGAAGATGCTTGCCGGCGTCGGCCCAAAGGTACCCCAAGTCGTTCAGCGCCGAAGCGTCCTCGGGGAACTCGTCGAGCACCTGCTCGAGCCACTCCTCCGCCTCGTCCGGCCGCCCGGTGAGCACCGCAAGGTTCGACAGCACGAGCCGCGCCTCGCGGAGCACCTCGCGGACCTCGGCCGAACCGTACTCGCTTTCGAACCGCTCGACCAGGTCCTCGTATGCCTTGACGGCCTCTTCCAGGCGGTCGCCGTGAAAGAGGATCCAGCCGACGCGGCTGTGGAAACGCGGCGACTCGGGCTTGACCTCGACGGCCTTGCGGGCGGCGGCCAAGGCTTCCTCCGACCGGCCGGCCATCTCCAACGCCCCGGCCAGGTAGAAGTAGAAGATCGGGTTGTCGTCCGGCAGGGCCTTCTCGTCCAGCCCGCGCTGGAACGCCTTGGCGGCGGCTTCGAATTCCTCGGCGATCAGCAGCCCTAGGCCCCAACTGAGCAGCAACTCGGCGGCCTGGTCCGGCTTGGCCTGGATGGCGAGGTCGAACATCTCACCGGCCGCATCGAACTTTCCAGCCTCCAGCGCCAAAAGCGCCATCGCCAAGCGCCCGGAGTAGCCCAACGACTCGGGCTTCTGCTTGAGGCGGCGGCGGGCGATTTCCAGGAGCGAGCCGATCCGCTGGTCGTCGGCGGCGATTGCCGCGCCTTGTTCCCCCAACGGCTCCAGGGCGGCGGTCTTTTCGACCGCCTCGGCAATCGTGTCCAGGAGCTCCTCGTTCCGCTCCGCCTTGCGGTAGATCTCCACCAACGCGCGGTAGCCCGCGACGAACGGGTTCTTGCCGATCAGCTCGCGGTAGAGCGGCTCGGCCCGCTCGATCTTGCCGGCGGCGGCATACTGCTCGGCGAGGAAATAGCCCAGTGGGAAGCTGTCCGGGTGTTCGCGGTGGAGCTTTTCCAGTCGTTCGAGCAGTTCCTCTTGCCGATCGAGATCGGCGAGCACTTCGGCCAGCAGGCGATACGGCCCCACCCCCTGGTCCGAGAGATCCTCGTTGAAACAGGCGTTCAGCCGCTTCAGCGCCGATTGGGGTTTTCCCACCTTGGCGTCGACGCGGGCGAGGTTGTAGCTCAAGAGGGCCTTGTTGGGCAACGCCTCGTTGGCCTTTTTGAAGGCGGCAGCCGCCTGATTCGGGCGCCCGCCGAGGAGAAAGCACTCGCCGATCAGGTTGTAGGTGGCCTGGGGCTCATCCAGAAGCAGCTTTCTGGCCGTTTCGTCGAGGTTGAAGTCGTCGGGCCGCTCGATCGCCTGAAAGACCTGGGCGAAGGAGTCGGAAGCCTTTTCGTACTGGCCGGTGAGGTGGTAGAGTCTTCCCAACTGCATCCGCAAGACGAGGTCGGCGGCGGTGGGCTCGGCGCCGTGGCGGGCGGCAAGAGCCTTTTCGTACAAGGCGGCCGCCCGTTGCCAGTCGCCCCGTTCGGCCAGGTACACGCCGAGCCGGCTGAGCAGCAACGGGTCGGCGTCTTCCAGCTCGGCGGCCAACAGCGCGTAGCGGACCGCCTCGGCGTGCCGCTTCAGGCGGACTGCCAGGGGAATGACGGCCCTGGCGATCGAGACGGCCCGCGGGTCGCAGCGGAGCGCCCGCTGGTAGAGCCGCAGGGCCTGGTCCTCCTCGCCCTGCATCTCGAGCATCCTGGCGGCCGAAAACAGGGAGAGGGCTTCCAGCCGGTCTTCCTCTTGCTCGTCGCGCGGCCGCTTCGGCTGGAGCACTTCGGGAACGTCCTCGAGCGTCAAGGGATCGGCCGGCAAGGAAGGCGCGGCCGAAGCGGGGACGTCGGCGGGCGGAGCATCGGGCACCACGGCGACGGCCGGCCCGAGGGCCGCGGCAAGCCAAACGGACAGCGCCAACAAGGCTTGCCGGGCAGTCACGCCCGTTCTCACCCCGAGCAAACCGAGAGCGTCCCCGGCGCAAGAATCGGGGCGGCCCACGCGCTGCTTATCTTCCGATCGGAGCGGGGGAACGAACACGCTGTCTCTCCTCGTCGTCGATTCGGTCCGCTAGCGCGGCTTGCGCTTGGAAAGCCCGCCCGATTGCGCCGATTTCTTTTCCGCGGCGGCCTCAGCGTTGGGCGCGGCAGAGTCTTTCTTCTTGGCCGACGATTTCTTGGCGGAAGGCGGCTTTTGCTTCGGCTTGGGGGGGTGGGCCTTGTCGGCCGCGTCTTGCGTTTTGGCCGGGGACGCGCGGCGGCCGCCCCGCTTCTTTGCCTCCCGCGGCGGTTCAACGCCCTTTGCCTTTGGTTCCTGCTGTTCGGCTTCCTTGGCGAGCCTGGCGCGGCGGACGGCAGCCCGGCGGCGGCGACGCTGGACGCGGGTCTCGCCCTCCCGGCGGGTGCGGCGCTTGGGCAGCCGGGTGGCGGCGTCCGGGTCGATTTCCGTGAGGATCGCTTTGAGGGCTGGGGCATACGGGTTGGCGGCGAAATCGGCCCCGAGCTGATGCAGGAGGGAGCCGAACTCGATGCCCTTGCTCTTGGCGATCGCGCGTTCCAGTCCCGAGACCACGCCCGCCTTCAAGTCTTCCTCCGTCACCAATTGCACGGTGTAGAGCGCCCGCAGCGTGCCGGCGTCGACGGGGATTGCGTGCCCTCCCAGCGCCGCCTGGACCACGTAGGCGACGGTGTAGTTGGTGGTTCCCTGGTACTTTGCCAGCCGCTCGGCGGCGGGGCCCAGGTTGAGCTTGCGGAAGTCTTCCAGACTGAAATCGTACGTGGCCTCGAAAACGCTTTGCAGCACGCGCTTCACGTGTTGGGCGGCAGCAGCGGGGTCGGGCAGCCCGGCCATCGTTTCCGCCAGCTCCCGTACCGTGCTCACCCGAATCTCGTTCAAGTCGAAAAAATTGTGCACCAGCGCCGCGTATGCCTCCTCGGCTGCGGCGTAGTGGGCGTTCTCGGCACAAGAAGCGAAGAGCAACTGCTCCAACACGGTCCGCTCCGAATCGGGAGCAACCGGCTTGTAGTGCTTCTTGAGAATCTTGTGGAGTTTGTTGAACTGGGCGGTGCGACTGGGTGCTGACATGGCCTTTGGCAGGGGCTGTGAGGGAAAGAGGCTGACCGGCAACCACTCCGCTTGCCCAACCGGCACTCACCGGCCGCGCCCGCCCGCTTGTTCAAGCCGGCTCGCGGAGGTCGAGATCGTTGGGTTTCTGGTCGGGCGGAGGATGGGCCGATTCCGGACTGAGCGGTTCTCGCCCGCCCGACTCCCCCCCGCCGTCGCCCTCCTCCGTCTCCGGCGGTTCCGCTTCGTCCAATTCCCCCTCGTCCCACTCCGACTCCGCCGAGACCTCCTGGCGGGGCAGGACTTCAGAGAGGATGCGGGCGACCTCGATCGACTTCTTGACTCCCTGGTCGAGGAGGAACTCGAGCCGGGGCGTGTAGCGGGTGTCGATCCGCTCGGCGCAGCGGGCCTGAAGAAATCCGGCCGCACTCTGCAGCCCCCGCAGGCTGAGCTGCTGCCGGGCTTCGTCCCCCATCACCGAGACGTGGACCTTCGCATGGCGAAGATCGCCGGAGACCTCGACGTAGGTTACCGTGACGTCGCGGACGCGGGGGTCCTTGAGATCGGCCAGGATGGCCATGCTCACGACCTCACGGATCGCTGCGGCGACTTTCTGGGCGCGTCGGGAAGGCATAGTCGGTTGCAGTGCTTCGAAAAGATCCTGGCGGCTGCTTCGATCTTGCAGGCGGCGGCGAAAGATCTCAGAAAGTCCTCGCCACCTCTTCGATCTTGTACGCTTCGAGGACGTCGCCCTCTTTGAGGTCGTTGAATCCGCTCAGTTTCATGCCGCACTCGTAGCCTTCGCGGACTTCCTTGGCGTCGTCTTTTTCGCGCCGCAGCGAATCGAGCGGATAGTCGCCGATGACGCGGCTGTCGCGGATCACGCGGATGCGGCTGTCGCGCTGGATGTTGCCCGCCAGCACGCGGCAGCCCGCCACCGTCCCCACGCGGCTGATGTGGAAGGTCTGCTGCACGAGCGCCCGGCCCAGTTCCATCTCGCGTCGTTCGGGGGCGAGCATCCCTTCCAGGGCCGCTTTGAGGTCCTCGGTCACCTGGTAGATGATGTCGTAGCGGCGGATCTGCACGCCGCGTTTGTCGGCCAGGGCGCGGGCGCCTTCGTCGGGAACGACGCTGAAGCCGATGATGACCGCGTCGGAGGCGTGGGCAAGCTCGACGTCGGCTTCGGTGACGCCGCCCACGCTCGCCTGGAGGATCTTGATCTGTACTTCGGGGTGCTCCAGCTTGGTGAGCTCCTTGCGGATCGCCTCGATCGAGCCGCGGACGTCCGCCCGCAAAATGATGTTCTGCGTCCGCACGCCGCCTTGGCCTTCGAGCCGTTCGAGGATGTTCTCCAGGGTGACGACGGTCTCGACGCCGGCCAGCTCCCGCTGCCGCTCGCTCAGCGCCCGATCCTCGGCGATTTCGCGGGCCTGGCTGACGTCCTGGAGCACGTGGAAGCGGGCGCCGGCGCCGGGAGCCACGTCCAGCCCGGTCAGGTTCACCGGCATCGAAGGGCCGGCTTCTTTGTGGCGTTTTCGCGGGTTGAGCGTATCGTACATGGCCTTGACGCGGCCGTGGGCGCCGCCGCAGACGACGACGTCGCCGACGCGGAGCGTCCCCCGCTGCACGAGCATCTTGGCCACCACGCCGCGGCCTTGCTGGACCTCTGCCTCGAGGCAGACCCCCGTGGCGGGCCGCTCGGGATTGGCCTTGTATTCCTGCAGCTCGGCCACCGTCAGCAGCGTCTCCAATAACGTGTCGATGCCCTCGCCCGTCACGGCGCTGGTGCGGACCACCTCCGTGTCTCCACCCCATTCGCTGGGCAGCAGCTCGTTGATGGCAAGCTGCTGGAAGACGCGGTCGATGTTCACGCCGGGAAGATCGATCTTGTTCAAGGCCACCACGATCGGCACCTCGGCCGCCCGCGCGTGGCTGATCGCCTCTTCCGTCTGCGGCATCACGCCGTCGTCGGCGGCCACGACGAGCACGGCGACGTCGGTGCAATGGGCGCCGCGGGCCCGCATTGCGGTGAAGGCCTCGTGGCCCGGCGTGTCCACAAAGGAGATTGGCCGGCTTCCCTTCTTGATCTGGTAGGCGCGGATGTGCTGCGTAATGCCGCCCTTCTCGCTGGAAACGACGTCGATGCCGATGATGCGATCCAACAGCGACGTTTTGCCGTGGTCCACGTGGCCAAGGAAAGTGACGACCGA
>Ga0180438_10002758_pt1 | contig 27795 bp, 36 predicted proteins | sample SS_ome_12_FD_132455 | JGI IMG/M metagenome (GOLD analysis project Ga0180438, IMG submission 132455) | Hypersaline lake sediment archaeal communities from the Salton Sea, California, USA - SS_3_D_2 metaG | ecosystem: Environmental > Aquatic > Non-marine Saline and Alkaline > Hypersaline >...
AGCAATACAAGACTCCCCTGACCTATGTCGCGCCCGAACTGTTCACCGGCCATAAGAGCCTATGCGATATCGCGCAACGGGGAGCCGGGTACCAGACCGGCCAACTGTTCTTCCCCATCGACCCGGACTTCCCTGTACCCAAGGACGCGATCAAGGAGCCCAAGTTCGATTTAGTTTATGTAGGCAATGACTACGATCGCACCGAAGAGTTCTTCCGCTTCTATTTCGCCGAGGTCGGTGAAAAGATCCAGGTGGTCGGCGACTTCGCGGATAAGGTGCGAACGAAACGGGTTTCCACGAAGCGACTGATGGAGGCGAAGGGTGGCCGCACCGACTTCCCCGGACCTGTTCCCTACACCGAGGTCTTCGACTGCTACCATAACGGAAGGGCTTGCGTCCAGATCGCCACGAAGGAATCCTGCGAAAGCGGTTACATAACTCCGAGAGTCAATGATGTCGTGATGTCCAAGAGGCTTCTCCTCTTTAGCGACCACATCAAGTACATCACGAAACTATTTCGCGAGGAGGATGTGGTTTCCGACAAGAAGGATGCCATCGCGCAAGCGAGATCGTGGTGGAAACTGCCACCTGCCAAGCGTAACAAGCGGTTGAAGGATCAGCGCGACAGGCTGTACGAGGTGGCGCACATCGACATCTTCTGGGGAGACTTGTGCGGCTTTCTGCAGATGGGAGAAACGGCATGAGCAGGGAAGGTGAAGGTACGGTCTTGGAAGGCAGGGACGTCTTGGATGTCTGCCGCTTGGACTGGGATAGTTATTTCATGCAGTTGGCGAACGATGTCGCCATGCGAGCAACCTGTTCGCGCAAGCGTGTCGGAGCAGTGTTCGTCAGCGATGACCATGCTATCCTCGCGACCGGCTTCAATGGCGCACCGAGAGGGATGCCGCATTGTGATCATTCAGTTACTGTGATTTCTTCAGCGGGAACACAGCATAAGCAAGTGGACAAGAACGGTAACTGCATTACGGCTGTCCATGCTGAAATGAATGGAATCTTCAATGCGGCGAGGCATGGGGTGTCGCTGGTCGGCGCGACGGTCTACCTTACCGTCGCACCCTGCCGTCACTGTTTCCACGGTCTGGTCCAGGTCGGCGTTCGGAGAATCGTTTACTGCGACACGTGTCCGTACTACGACTTTACCACGAAATGCGAACGGCTTGGTATCGTTGGGACACGACTCACCGAGCAGCGATGGGAGCCGGTTTGATGGGTTTCTATGCTCGACGAGTCGATGTGTGGTGGCCGGATCGTGGATGCCACGAACCTCGGTTCTTCGCTCTGCTAGGGTGTGATCACTGTGAAGGCGAGTGGGAGCAGCGGATCGCGAACAGGTTGCTTTCCATCCACATCAACGTCGGCTTGCCGCTTGCCTTGGAACAGGTGCGACAGGAAGCGATGGACCTTGGTGGCTGGCGTCGTACCGAGGAGGGCTGGTACTGTCCCTTATGCTGGGAGCGTCGCCGATGGCTGGCCGCATACCACAAGGTCAGGACCAGTTACCGCCATCTGCCGCTCTCCCCGGCAGAACTGGCCGGTTTCCTAGCCTTGGAGGGTGTGGCAGGTGCGCCAGATACCTCCGGAAGTGGCTGAAATGCGGTCGATAGGCTCGCCCGGAGGGGTAAATGCGGGGTTTTACCCTCCGGGGAGCCCAACTCGTTAGAAAGGCTCTAATCCAACCTAAACAGTTGGACCAGAAAGGAGAAACAAGATGCAAGTAGATGAGATCGTCATCTTTGAAGGTGTGCAAGTGGCAGCCGAAACCAAGAAAGCCTACCTGATCGCCGTTCCCGGCTTGCAGGAAGTAAACCGCGAGCACACCGAACTCGGCTTGGCGATGTGGGTTCCACACAGCCAGACGACGGACATCCGCGAAACGCAAGACGAAACCGGCAAGCGTATCGCGACCATCGCCCTGCAAGGATGGCTCGTGGGCAAGAAGGTGGAGGAGTGGCCGAACATCGAGTCGTGCGAAATCCTGCTCTACGCCACGAGCGGCATCGAGCAGGGTGTGGCCGACAAGATCCGCAAGCGTCAACAGAAGAGGAGCAAGTTCTGATGAAACGACTGGGAAAACCAGTACGCAAGATCCTAGACCTCGCGGTTTACTGGATCAAGGAACGCGATTCTATCTGGCGCAAGCGACACGTAAAGAAACTGCCGCCACCCTGGACGTCAGATCCTGTCATGGAACAGTATTCCTGGACGAATACCACCCGGCGGAAGGACCGAGGAACTCTGATCATGTATCGCGACGTTTACGGGATGTGGAAATGCACACCCGGCTTCGGTGATCGTGGAAGGGCGGACCTTCTCATCTTCAACGTCTGCCTTTACCGAATCTTCAACCGAGTGGACACGTGGAGGGCGATCGTCAAGGCTCTCGGGAAACCGCTCGCCCCCGACTGGAGCGCGAAAACGCGACGCAAGGTGTTACGAGGCTTGGAGCGATACCGCGACGAGCAGGGCGGCAAGGTGTTCACGCAAGCGTATATGACTTGGGGCGGAGGTAACCGCCGGAAAATCGGTTCAGGTAACAAGCCCAAGTTCTACGTCAACGAGCGCATCGCAGACTTATGGGAACGACTGCCAGCGATTGATCTTTCGTTGAACTTTGGCGCACAGGAGCCTGTCTTTGACGAAATCAGCAAGGCTCTCGCCTTCGGTCCGTTTATCGCGTCGCAGATCGTGTTCGACCTGACCTACACCTGCATTATGGGAACACTTGGCGGATTGGAGCCTGCCTTCTACGAAACCGACGATGACACGATCGTCGGCTGGGAGGTCCCAAGAGGTAAGAGGTCGAACATCCAAGACTTGGATACGTGGGTAATGTGCGGTCCGGGTGCGCGACTGTTTCTGCGACTGCTCTGGCCGGACGAGAAGTTCGGCAAGCCGGAGGAGATGATTGAAGGGACACGAGCGTTCTGGAGAGCCTTGCAGAGGAAGAGTAAACACCCGGCAGTCCAGGACCTTGACCTCCATGACGCGGAGAATGCCCTGTGCGAATGCTGGAAGTTCTACAAGTTGACTCACACTGAGCGACGCTTTAATCCGAGACGGTTTCATGGGAAAGGAGATAAGTGATGAAAGTCAATACCATCTTCAATGAGGATTGTCTGAAGACGATGGCACGTATGGACGATAATTTCATTGACCTCGTTGTCACAAGTCCTCCCTACGATAATCTCAGAACCTATAAAGGATATACGTTCCATTTCAAGGAAGTTGCTGATTCACTATTCAGGGTCATGAAACCAGGAGGAGTCATTGTCTGGATTGTCAATGATGCCACAATCAACGGCAGTGAGACTGGGACCAGTTTTCGTCAGGCTCTTTATTTCAAGGAGATTGGATTCAAGCTCCATGATACGATGATCTGGAATAAAGGAGCCTTTACAGCAACGGGTTCCTTGAAGGTTCGATACGCTTCCGTATTTGATTTCATGTTTATTCTGTCATTAGGTAAGCCTAAGACCTTCAATCCGATAAAGGACAGGAGAAATAAGCACCCAGGAAAACCCAAGGCGGGGACAATTCGGTCAGCAGACGGAAGTCTCAGACGAATGTCCAATGAAGGTAAGATTCGAGGCGAGTATAGTCAACGCTATAATGTCTGGGAGCAGAGTGCCGTAATGGACAGGTGTAGACAGGACAATCATCCTGCTCCTTTCCCTCTTCAATTGGCAATAGATCATATTATCAGTTGGAGCAACGAAGGAGATCTGGTCTATGATCCATTCCTCGGTAGCGGGACTACTTGTTATGCTGCTAAAATTTTAGGTAGGAAGTATCTCGGAAGTGAAATTTCTTCTGAGTACTTTATAATGGCGAAAAATCGAGTTAAGAAAGGAGATAAGTGATGAAAAAGTCTGTCACGATTCGATGCTGCAAGGCAGGACGATATGAGGTTTGCAAGGGATGTCGCCACTCGGTTCCACATGTGTGTGATACCGTGGAATTTCGGTGTAGCGAGTGGGGAGACTGCCTCGCCGGACTAGAATACGGTAAGAACTCGGTTCGGTGTGTAAGAGTTAAGGAAGACAGGGAAACGACAGCGACTGAAACTGGCGTGTCGCCAGATGAAGGCCTAGAGGAATAAGACGATGAAAATGCAGTACGTACACCCGGAATACCGAGGTGAGTCCGAGCGGCTGGCGCGATGTCCGTTCTGCCCTCCGCACCTCAAGCCCAAGGTGGGAATGGAGAAGTGGAGGCGAAACTGGCATGTCAAGTGTTACGAGTGCGGAGCCACTGGTCCCCGCGAGTCGCGGAAGGATCATGCCGCCGGATTCTGGAACCGATGGCTGAAGGAGATCGGATGATGCCTAGGTCAAATCTATTCAAGTGCTGTAAATCGGGTTGCGATGACTCGTGCAAGGGCTGCATTCATTCAGGCCCTCATTCTGATGAAATCCGTTCCATGTATTCATGCGGGGAATGGGAAGACTGCCTTCTTGGTTCTGGGAAAACAATAAGAGTTCGATGCCTCAGAATCAAAAACGTAAATGATGAAAGGAGATCACATGACCGGTAAACAGAACACCTTGAAGCAACGGGTCGACCGCTCGGTTGCGGTTGACTTGGATGGCGTCCTTGCGCACTATTGCGGCTGGACTACTTTGGACAAGATCGGTTCCCCCTTGCCGGGTGCGCGAGAGTTCCTGCAAGCCCTCCGCGATCGCGGCCACTGGATCGTCATTCATAGTGGTCGTATAAACAAGTTCGCGTCGGAGAGCAACGACATCGCCTTCAATACCGTCCTCGCGGCTGTGGCCGAGTGGCTGATCGATAACGAAATGCCCTACGACGAGATCTGGAGCAGTTCCGGCAAGCCGCTCGCGGTTGCTTACGTGGACGATCGTGCGCTCCAGTGCCAGTCGCAACGGAATAAGGGAGCGTTCAAGCAAACACTCCTGGACCTGGAGAAACTGGAAGGAACACATAAGGCAGGAGGCTAATGAAGTAAAGTCGTCAACATCAACGACTATCGCCCTCATCTCTCGGTGTGGGAAGCGGCAGGTGCGAGCAATGTACTCCACGTAATCCCACGTTCGTTCTTCGACGATGTGATTGCAGGTAAGCGAGAGATAACCGAACTAGAGGGATGGGAGAAACTGATGCCGTCTATCCTTACCGAGTGGCTCACTTATCTGGAGCAGTTCCATGAGTGAGAAGGTCTTAGATGTTAACTCTGAGAAGGTCTTAGATGTTAACTCTGAGAAGGTCAAGTTTCGCCCTGTGGCCGGGTGGCCGAGGTTCTACGTGAGCGACTCTGGTCACCTGTGGAGGCAGTACAAGAACGGTAAGATCAAAAACCTCAAATCCTGGAGGTCTGGGAACGGCTATCTGTACTGGACACTGTGCGCGAACGGGAGGAAGCGGAAGGTGGCTTGCCACTTGCTTATCGCGGAAACATTCCTGGAGAAGCCCGACCTTGACCACGAGAATCAGTATGTCGTGGTCAATCACAAGGACGGCCGGAAGGATAACGTTCGCCTGTCGAACCTTGAGTGGCTGAAAGGGAACGGAAACCTGCTCCACGCGATGGAGCATAAACTATGGAGAAGGAAAGGACATGGGAAACACGGCAACTGAAAAGAAGAAGCGTCGCATGAAACGCAAGCGGGAACGTGAACGCTTGCAGAAGCGAGACGGGTATACCATGGACAATATTCCGAGGTGCGACGGGTGCGGCAAGGAATGGAGTTACACGATCCTTGAACCTGCCCTACCTAACGGCTGGATATGCCCCGAGTGCATCGCACTGAACGTTTCGTGGATGGAGGTCATGCAATCGGAAACAAGGTAACAGAGTTCGTTCCCGGTTGCTACCGTACTGGGAACCTTGGACCTCGATCGGTTTTCACGAGTCCCCCTTGGCCGGTCGAGGTCCCTTTCTTTACAGGGCGAAAACGGCGAAAACGGCATTTACCTAAGTGAGCAGGCTCGACGAAAGCGGCATTTCGTACACCTACCACCTGCAAGACACCACTTTCTCTGATGCTGAAAAATAAAAAACAATTCCAGCCATCGACATAGGGTGTGCATTTATTTTTCTCCGCTACCTGTAAAGGGAAATAAATAATGCACACCCTCCCCACTTCCCAACCCATTGTTTTTTATTTTCATTTCTCATTTTCCTTTTATATAGTAGGTTTCTGTGTGGGCTAAGACCATGAAGAATAATCCTTGCTTTTTACGGCTTGTCGGGTGCATAATAATTGTAGGCGAGAAAACCGAGATAAGAGATGACAACGGCCACATAACGGAGCAACCCGATGCACCTTGCTAGAGTCATCAGCGCGATAGGCGGGGCCCTCCACCTGCCGCTCGTGGTTATCCAACCCAAGTTCAACGAACTCCTGTTTACTGCCCTTGCGGATGTGGAAACTCAAGGTGGCGAGTGGAACCTCCCTCGCTTCGAGAAATCTTGGTTTGATCGCCTAACCAGCCAAGATCGTCAAGGTCCCCCTCATGGATACGCTCGCTTCGCTGACTGGATCGCTGCATACGGTAAGCAAGTGGCGTCTTCATGGGGACCTTGGCAACTGATGGCGTTCAACGCTTACGATCGTGGTTACCGAGGACGGCCAGACCTCCTCTCTTTACCGGAAGTGGCCGCGATCTGGACTGCCCTGTTCTTCAATTCCCTGCCCCTCACTGCTTACCTATCAAAGGACATGCGACTCCACCACAAGAAGGAGAAGCCCGACGACGCTGTGCGGGTTGACTTGCGAACGCTGTCGCAGGTGCGCTACGATGATCGCCTGACGGTCTTGGCAGTGGTGGGAGACGCTTGGAATACGGGGAATGCGGCAGACGCGAACGTCCCGGAAACCTACATCAAGCGGCTCACCTGTGCTTACCTGAAGCGAGAGGAAGAAGCGAAATGAGGGAAGGACAGTTCATAGCGATACTCGCTGCTTTCGCCAGTGTGGCCGTTCCGCTTGTTTTGATGGGAATCAAGTTCGGCCACTTGTCGCAGAAAGTTTCGGACCTCTGTGAAACGGTAAAGAAGATTGACGATCTCGGTGGTTTGACCCAACGATCAGAAGACTTGCAGAAACAGGTTGACGCTCTGTTCGGCAGGACGAAAGAGAACGCTGAGAAGATTCACGACCTGCAACGGCAGGTCGATAAACTTGGATAAGGTGAACTTATGCCAGTCGGCGTACGGAAAGGCAGGTCCTCCAGTTGCAGGTGGGAGATCTTCGAGATCGAAACCGGAAAACGGGTGGCTTGCAGTCAAACCAGAAGGAACGCGGAAGCCAGTGCAAGGGCGAGAAACCAAGCGTTCCGAGAAGAGCAAGAGCGGCGGCGAAGACGCCAAGCCGCCAGAGGAGGTCCAAGATGAAAACCTTGCTTGATAAACTAATGAAACCGCTTATAGCTTCCCTGCTTGAACTCGGTCCAGTCAAGGCAGCCTTCAGTCGTAAGGCGACGATCACTCTTGTCGCTGTCGGCTGTGTGTACGCTTGGACGAAGGAGGCAATGGCCGAAGGCTGGCCGGTATGGGTGACTTGTGTGGGGATGATTGCAGTGGCCATCGTTGCGGCTGCCTTCGTACTTGCGCAAGGTGGAGTGGACAAGGAGGAGGCGAAACAGGAAGGGGAACTTATGAAAGACCTAGGGCGACTCGGAAAGAATGGCCAAGGCGGTTTCGTTCAGGCGGCACTCAATTACCAGTTGGCGTTCTGGTCTCTTGTAGCCGGTTGCCTCGGGCTCGCAATCATTCTCTTTATTGGGAGTTCCGGTTGCCGCGAAGCGGATGATGAGCAAGGATTCGTGGAGTTTGTTCCAACGAAGTACGAGGATTCAGTTGGGTGTTTCGGCGATTCGGTGACACAGGTTCCACAACTATGGGGGATCTACCAAGTTACCGATGAAACTTTCAATGACTACTTTACAACCGAGATCAGAATCGTCGGAGATAAGTGTACGCCAGTTACCGAGTTCCGTGAAGTCGTCGGCCAAGTAAAGGAAGTCACGATTGGCGAGAACTGTGTGAGGCAGGTCCTGGATATGGAGCCGAACCTGGATACTGATTGCTTGGAAATAACGGGTGGCGCACAGGATGACATGGATGTCTATGTCTATCCTTTACTCTGGTATCCGCTTGAATTGAAGCGTGAATCGTTTCCTCCCAAGTCGGCCGGGACTAAGATGTTCAATCTTGTCCGTAATGAAGTACCAAGCATCATCGGGCAGGACCAGAAGATTTATCCGGATTGTGAACCTTTTGCGAAGAATTGCAGAGAACTTTCACTGGACTGTGATTTACTACTTTCCTGCTGTAATGATCCGACTGTTCGAAGAAACCAAGCCGTTTCCACGTGTCTTACGGTGATGCAATGAAGCCCCGATTCCGCATTCGTTCAGCCGTCGTGGCGGCGATGGCGGCACTTATCCTCCTTGGTCCCGGAGTGGTTTACGCTGAAACCGATGATTCCTCCGTTGGGGTGTCCACTCCGGGCCCATCTTCCACGAAGCCGGTATGGTTACAGAAACTGGAAGATCGCTTCTATCTGTCGCCAGTGGTGGCAACGGGTTATCGCTTCCAGGAACGGATCTTACGAACCGATGAAGGTAAGATCATTCGCGACGAAGGTGGTAATCCGCTCTACGAAGAACGTTCGGGCAGGTTGCTTACCTTGGCGGCTGTGCATTACAGCCTCAAGGAATACATGACGATCTTCGGTGTTTATGGCTTGGAGCATACATCGCCGAGTAATACTCTGCAAGCGGAAGTAGGCCAGATGGTAGGGCTCGGGGTTTCGTACACTGACTACATCGGTGGAACGATCGGTGTCTGTGTGGAGATCGCTGATGGAGGTGGCTGGCAAGCGTTCGAATACACTGAGAACTACCTGCTCGTAGTGGGAATCGTGTGGCAAGGCTTGGATCTAGATCTGACCGGGATGATGGAGGACTAATGCCAGCGAAGAAGGTTTCACCTAAAAAGAAATCGGCGACCTCGAAGACTTGGAAGTCCTCGAGGTCTTCGAAGTCTTCCGGAAAGAAACCAGTTCCACGCGAGAAGACCGTGGAGATGATAACTCGCGCCAATGAACTCTACTGGCAGAGCCTAACCTGGAACGACATCGCGGCCACCTTGAACGCCGAAGGACTTACTCGGCGCGATGGGAAAACTTGCCGCGATATTCCAAGTCAGTTCGCCGAATTGTGGGACAAGTTGAACGAAGGGCATAAAGCGAAGCATAAGGCAATCACCGAGCGGAATGCACTGATGCAGGTGCGGGAACTCATTACCTATCAATCGCCTATCTTCGTTCCCAAGAGTGCGAAGCGGCAGGAACTGGAGAATGCCCTCAACGATGTGGAACCCGAGGATAAGGCAGGTGTGCTCATCCAACTGAACAGGGAAGACCGAGCAGACGCTTACGTTCGTTTACGGGCAGCGAGCGTCGCCCTGACCCGGCTGGACAAGTTGCATGTCGAACTCAATGCGAATACCTTCAACTTTGATTTCAGCGAACAGGAAATCAAGGAGGAGACCGGCCGAGTGGCGGATGCCTTGCGCCAACTCGGGGAAGACATGCAACGGTATACCAAGGGCGGCAACGGCAAGAGCCACACAGAGGACTTTACTAACTGATGCAAGATTCGTTCGCCATAGAAGACGAGTTTACTCGCGCACCTGCTCCACCTGCCTTTGATGACAGGCGACAGGGAGCCGCATTCTATCGGCGGCTCGGCGAGCTCGGTATGCGGGATCCTTTCATCTTTATGAAAGTGATTCTCGGTTATGACTGGATGGAAGAATACCATTACCACTGGATTCAGCGTTACCTGTATTACCGCGACCGAAACATGCTCCGGCTCTACAGTCGTGGAACTGGCAAGAGCACAGTCCATACCATCGGCTTCGCGCTATGGGAGGCTGTGCGAAAACCAACGATTCGTCAGATCATCGTCAATAACCGCGAGAAGAATGCAGTGGCATTCTTGCGGACGATTCGTCAGCATCTCAAGTACAACTTGCGATTCAAGATGTGCTATCCGCACCTGCAACTCGCCAAGGACGACCAGACTGAAATCGTGTTTATACTGGCCGAGAAGGACCCCCGTCCGGAACCGAGCATCGCGGCCATCGGTGTTCGCGGCAACTTGGTATCCGCTCACTGGGATATTATGCACCTGGATGATATTGTCAGCGACAAGGATATGCTGAGCAATGAAATCCGCGAGGGAACGAAGGTGTGGTTTGAAGCCGCTCAGTCATTGCTCAATGTAGGTGGCCGCTTCTCCATTACCGGAACACCTTGGCACTTGGATGACTTGTACGCCAAGATCAGGGAAGACAATCGATTACTCGAGGAGCATCGCCGTTATGTGATCGATGTGCAAGGTGCAACGAATATGGATGGCTCGTTGGCGTATCCCACAGTGTACCCGGTTGGACGCTTGCGAGCTCTTCGGGAAACGATGGGAGTCGGACTCTACAATTCGCAGGTGCTATGCAAGCCGCAACCGGCGGAGACCCAACTATTTTCATATGACACTGTGAAGTTATTCGACCATCGAACGAATAAGAATTTCTACCATGGATTTTATCTGTATTTGGACCCGGCCACAGGTAAGAAGGGCGACGTTCCCGGCATGGATTATAATGCATTAGTCGCAGGTGGCTTGTCTCCAGATGGGACACTCGACATCATGCGAGCCTTGCTTCTTCGCGCCAAGCCGAGTAAAATCTGCCAGTTGATTCTTCAGTTGCATCGCGAATATCATTTCGATGGTGTCATCGTGGAGTCGAACGGCTTCCAGGAAATGATTGCTGATGAATTGGATAGGTTGGCAACGGCCAAGGGGATGGGACTTACTGTGCATCGCATGACGAACAGTAAATCAAAGACCCTGCGAATTTCCTCCATTGAGCCAATCTGGTTACGTGGATACTTACGGCTTCGCGACGACTTGGTTACTTTCGTGGATCCGCTTACCAAGACGACCAGTTACCACGAGTTTATGGAGCAGGTGGTCGGATGGCCGGTTGCCGCTCACGATGATGCACCCGACGCTCTTGCCAGTTTATGTCGGGCTGTGAAATACTTGTTTCATAAAGTGACGATTGAAGAGCAACTCAACGTCGCGGGTAAAGGAGGCATCGATGCCGAAGCCATCGCTGCATTACGATATTCTGTTAGTTCTTCATAAGAAGGGTGTCGTCTATTTGAATGACGTCGTCTCGGAATTGTATTACGAGAACGGAAACAAGAAGCCGACACAGGAGCAGATTCGTAAACGAGTAAAGAAAAAGAAAGACGAAGGCTGGCCGGGCATCAATCATCCAGGGAAGAAGGACAAGGACAAGGGTAAGCCGGAGCAGGGGAAAGGAAACAAATATGATTAGACCGTTCGATATGGCACTGTCGAGTCCGTTCATCGGATACGATTCCTATCTTCCTGAAACGAGGAGCGAGCCTGTCTTCCTTTCTTTACCGGAGCAGAAGCGAATTCTTCGTTATGGATTACTGGCGTCTCTGTACCATAATTTCAACGAGTACTTTATGAAGGGACAGATGCCGCGACCCAAGGATAAGGAGCCTATTGAAACGGCTCGTGAGTATGGTGATTCACAGGTTATCGTGGACACGATTCGTGATGCCGTGATTGCCGGAGAGGTTACGCTGAGCGATTTCGTTTCGGATTCCCTCTGGGAAGTGTGGAACGATAATAAACTCGATAAACTAATCACCGATAATGAACTGCTTACCGGAATGCTCGGCGATGGTTTCTACCACTTCTATTCACGTCGATCGGAGCAGTGGCGAGTGGAAGCGATTGATCCACGTTTCGCTGTGATCCAAACCTACGAACGTGAATTGCGTCACGTTCTGTTCTGGAGCATGGAGGTAACGAAGGACGATACATTCGTTACTGCCCTGGAGTATGTTCTTACTCCGAGTGAGGGAGATTTCGTCTGTTATTGGCGGCAAGTTCGATGGAGAGTTCAGAATACCAACGAGCGGAAAGCGGAAGATCTCATTTCCGATTTCCCTTTCAACTATAAGATTCTGGCCGATCCCAATGATTTACTCAGTCCGCAACTCGCCGACACAGTCCAGGGCGAGGATCTGTCTCCGGCTTTCAATCCTGCTGGCGTGTCCTTACCTTGGTATCCCTTCATGGACAATAAGGGAAAACAAGTTGATTTCATCCCCGTGATCCATATCGCCAATATCAATTCCGGCAGTGTGTACGGCTTGTCGGACTTGCATGGTAGTATCCAAACCTTGATCGACCTCAAGGATACGAACGGCAGCCTTCGCGACGCGGAGCGATTGCTCGGAATTCCACCTGTGTCTGTGGAGGACGCGAAGGATGGTTTCGCAGATTTGAAGAGCGGATTCGATGTCGGAGGCAAGAAGGAAATAAAACAGGTGCGGCTCCAGCCGGGTCTATTACTCAACGGTAAGGTTTCGCTTGTCGATGTAAGCAAGTTGCTCGTCGCCCTGCTCGAAGGTAAGAAACAGAAAGTGGAGAACGTCTATGCGGTTTCCCATGTCCCGGAAATCGCTGCCGCTCCCTCTTCGTTACGTGTCGTCAGTGGCGAGGCTCTCAAGGTGGTCTTGCGTCCTCTCATTCTACTTGCCGAAAGAAAGCGGATTGATCGCCGAAGCAAGTTTACCTTGATGATGAAGTTCTTCGCCAAGTTATACGGCGAAAACCTGGAACTGACTCGCGAGCAACCGACGATCATTAGTTTCGGTGATATCGAGCAGTGGCTCGCTTCGCGGTTCGCGGATCAGATTTTACTTGCAGAGACAAGCCAAGTGATTACCAAGGAAGAAGCCCGAACCCATTTGATTCGAGGTGGCGTCTTGGATAAGCCATCCCTGGATCCTAACTGGGAGCCACCTGCAAGTAATAGTACCCTCGAGTTCGGCGAATCCATGGGACAAGGGATGTCGGACACAGATAATCAAGATGAAGGAGATGAAGAATGACGCTCAAAGAATTGCTCCGGGCGATCCGGAAGCACGATGAAGGCTTGGCGAACGAAGCCGAAGGTTTCCTCGAAAACCTTTCCGAACAGGCTGGGAAGGCTGCCAAGTTGGAACGCGATCTTGGTAGTGCGAACGCCGAGATGGAGAAACTGCGAGGACAGAAGGAGGAAGCGACAGGTGAAGCTATCGCCGAGCGGAAGAAGCGACAAGCGATGCAGGGTGCGATTCAGCCTTTCCAAGAGGCTGGATTAGTTGACAAGGAAATGAAGATTACACTCGGTGCGAGCGACTTGGCCGGGCTGAAGGATGCCTCGAATAGGATGACCGAGATGTCCAAGGAGTTGGCAGGTTTCAGAGCCATCGAGCGACGGCGAACGTTGACTGAGGCGATCGAAACTGTTTACAAGGAAAAGGGATTCACATCCGGGTTGAAAGTCTTGCTTCGAGAAGCGGAGCGGCAAGGCGAAGCCCTTGATCCTAAAAACGCGGAAGCCCTTGGCACTTTCGTAACGGAGACCGTTGCGGAACTCGGCGAAGAACTTTTCAAAGTCGAGGCGAAGAAGGTGGAAGGGGAAGAGGACAAGGACGGTAACCAGAAGGATGCGAATGCCGACGGTGACAAGAAGCCGAAACATGCGATTCCGTCGCCAACCGGCCATAAGGTCACTGATCCGGGCGATGGTCGTCCGGCGAAGATCAACCTTTCGACAGGTGTCGCAGGCGTTTCGCCGGATCAGGTGCCGACTTTCGGTGAGTTCCTCAAGCAATCGTACGAGGCTGCTAACTTACCGGTACCACGAGTCATCGCTCATCGGGCAGGTCAGGCTCAGACTGAGCGTGATCAGCGCAAGGCGACGACAGTCGGGAAAGGTGCCGACGACAAGCCGGTTACTGATGTCACGAAGGCTGTCAGTTAGTAACATCGTTAACTAAAACGAAGGAGGTCATTTACAATGGCGCAAGGTATTCGCAGTACGACGGTGACTCGTCAGGCGGAGCGACCTTGGGTTGATGTGGGATCGCCGATCTTCTATGCGGAAACGCGGATGTTCGATTATTCGCAGTTGATCGCTACGGGAGGAATCGATTTCACCCATCCTTGGGTTCGCGACGACAAGAAGGTCCTCGTCCCGAGCGGAGTACCTCTGGCAGTGGACGCGGGAGGCGATTCTCGCCTCGTGTTCCCCGTGAAACGTGTCACCCTTGCGGACGACGTCACCGATACCGATACGGATTATCCGGTGAACAATACCAAGCCGTTCAAGGTGGGAGACGAAATCACGCTGGACAGTGGTACTCCTCAGGCTATCACGGCCATCGATCATTCCACGAAGGTCCTTACGGTCGGCACGACCATCGGTGTCGCGGCTTCCAACGGCGATGAACTGTGGACGCCGGACCACGATACGGTCGTGGGTTGTCTGCTCGATGTGGTGGACCTCACTACCGGAACGGCCGACGTACCGATCGGGATGCTCGTGGAAGGCTATGTCTTCCCGGCTGTGATTCACAATTCCATTTTCGAAGTCACCACTCAGATGCTCGCGGATCTCAAGTCGGCGAACGTTCGAGTGAACCCGGCTTCGTGGACGCCGTAAGGAAGGGAGGTGAGATAGATGGGTCTTTATACCATGCAAGATTTCCAGGTTGCAGTGGAACTATCGCAACTCGCGCGACAGACTCCGTTGCCGGTGAACTTCCTTTACCCGCAACTGTTCCCGGAGATCTCCATTCGCTCCCGTGTCTTCACGTACTCCAAGGGTCTGCCGAAACTGTGGATGGCTCCGTTTCACGCGGAGTCGGCCGATGTCCCGGCACTGCCTCGGCGTGATGTGGAGTTCAGCGAAGGAACGCTCGGCAATATCGGCATCCAGCGTCCCCTCCGTTCGGAAGAGATTATCGATGCCGCCCTTGCAGGTCGACTCGGGGAAATCGACACCGAAGACGTCCAAGACTGTGCTCGCGCCATTCAGGCGACGTACGAATACTTGGCGATGCAAGCGTTGACGAACGGCAGTGTGGACATCAGCAACGATCGCGGCATCGTGTTCACGCTATCTTTCGGAACGTTCGGTGTCGACACGACTCCGGGTGTGGACTGGGACGAACCGTCAACGGCTGTCCCGCTCAACGACATCGTCACCTGGTGCGAGCAGATCAAGGACAAGACGAACTATTACCCGGCTGCCTTTCTCACCTCGCAGAAGCAGGTGAATAACATCATTCAGGCGACTTCGGTCAAGGAATTGATCTGGGGATGGGCAGCCGCGACGGGGATGGTTTCGTTGCGGCAAGTGAACAGTTTCCTCAGCGAGGTTCACGGCTTGCCGCCGATTCTCGTCTACGATCAGAAGATTACCAAGGTGGACTACTCCGACGACAGCGAAAGTGCGGTTCGCACGAGCAACGAGGATGCCTTCATCGGCTTGCCTCCTGCCGAACTGACGAACGCTCCCGGAGCGACCATCACGGGAATCACACCCGAAGCGGCTGTGGCGTATGCCGAAGTGCGGCAGAACCTGGACGCGGTCGCGGAAGGAATCTGGGTCGACCTAATCGTGGAACGGCATCCTACCGTTCGTCGCACGATTCGGGCAAAGGCGAATGCGATTCCCGCATTCCCCTACATCGGCCAGACCATGCGAGCGGTCGTCCAGAGCGACGAAGAGTAAACTGGGAGGGACTCAGAGAGGGGCCCTCGGTCCCCCTCTCCCCTTCCCTTTATCGATAAAGGAGAGATGAAAGATGGCAATGAAGAATGGAACCACAGCGAAATCTAAGACTCCTCGTAAACGGGTTCCGAAGAAAGTAATCGAGGAAAATGTTTCGGAAGAAAATACCGAAGTCCTCGATTCGAGTGCCGAGCCGCAACCGCGACAAGAGGACAGTAAGGTGTTCATCTGTGTGAAAGAGATGTTCCTGCCGGTCAATCCGAAAACCGGCTTACATCTGGGAGTAGTCAATCCGAATAAGTTCAAGAAAACGAATTCGGGTGCGCTACATATCCCCGGAGATACGCAACTGGATCGACACGACTTCGAACCTGAAATGTGGAAAGCATGGATGGCTTCTGGCAAGATCGCCGAGCAAGAACTCGTCGCCATTCTCGGCACTCGTCAAGCCCTAAAGCGAGTGATTCAACTGGTCCATGATAGCAAGGGGACGCTTACCATGGAATCCCTCAAGTGGCAGGGTGGATTCAATCGCCGCACGAATCGGAATGCAGGTGTGCATACTGGTCACCACATCGGCGACGAGGAAGGATAAACCGATGGCTCAGATAACTTTACAGAATGCCCTGGATTACTCCTATCGGGTGAACTTTCCGATCCGGAAAGCCGCCGATCCCGATGTGCATTATGCCGTCGGAGAGAAGGTGCATTACGAAGACCTGGAAGCGATGGGAGCGGCCAAGGTATTGTACCTCCTGGAAGCGAATACCCTGCTCCTGGAGGGTGAGCCTGTTACAGCCGATGTAACGAACCCGGAGCCGGAGCCAGATGAAATACCTGAACCTGATTCCGAGGACGATGCCATCGACTCGTCAGACCCGGAGGAGGACTAAATGGCGGCAACTAATCCGACGAGCAAGTGGCGCAACGACCTAGCTGGGTTGAAGCAACGGATTCGGCACTTCCCCGCCACACAGAATTCGCCTTTCTACGATAACGACAGGTTGCTCGGTCTGGTTTATTCTGGCGAGGAATTCATCTGCCAGCCGCTCATTAGTACTTCCGGGTGGTCGGTGGCCGCTCAGAATTCGTTCGACACTGCCGTCTTGGAGATGGTGAACCTGTGGATTGTCAATCCGGATTTCGCGAAGTCCACGAAGGATGACTTGCAGTCGCGAGCCTATTGGGATCAAGTTCCATATGCTGTAAAAACTTTCTGGGAAAACTATGCGGATGGGAAGATCCCCGGCAGTGTTACCCGAGACTTCGTGTTAGGGAGATTCACTCGTGGCTGACCTGCTACCGAATCGGGGATTGCCGAGTGGCGCACAAGCCGAATTCAAACGGCTGACCCGGGATCTCGGGAAAGACTTGATGGCACTGGTAATGCCTGAAATTACTCGTGCCATTGAAACCGGAACGATCCGCGAGAAGTTCGATGACGATCTGAAGAAGTTGATAACCGCTTGGCGTAACGACGCACAGGTGGCCGTCTTCCAGGAACTCTCTCGTCTTTATCGGCGTGAAGTAAATCGCTATGGCTCGTATTATCGCGGCAAGATCAAAGGCATCGTGAAGCCGGAAACACCGATCTCGTTTCCTAATCCGGCTCTCGCGATTGATGCCGTTGCGAAAAGCATATGGACCAGTGCTACCGATATCGTCAAGGAAGCCCGACTGGTCTATACTTTAACCCAAGGAGCGATCAGTGGCTGAGACGCCGACAGTCGGACCATTGAGTTTCGAAAGAACTTTCAACGCACAGATTTTGACGAAACGGCAACGGGAACTCCTGGAGGAGAAACTCTTGGAGTTGGAGAGCGCGACGCTTGCTACCCGGCAAGGCATCATCAATCAGTTGCGAAGACAACTTGGTTCTCGCTTCGAGAAAATCTTTGAAGACGGAATGGTCATTTACAAGGACGGGAAGCGAGTTCCGATAAATACTTGGGCAGACATGTACGCAAGGACTTCCAGTATGGATACCATGCGATCGGCTCAAGTTTCATTTTCAAAGGACAATGGAATGGATTTACTTGTCATAAAAAACGATCCTACTCCTTGTCCGCTCTGTATTCCGTGGAACGAACAGATCGTCAGCATAAGTGGAGAAAGTACAGAATACCCTTCCCTTGATGACGCCAAGTCAGATTTATGGGGACACCCTAATTGCGAGTGCATCGTTCTCGGTTTGACTCCTGATCAGGTGGAATCGAGGAGGCGATAAATGCGGAAAATAAATGCGACAATCAATGTCTTCGTTGATGGCGGGAAAACCAGTTGGGATCCAGCCGCTTATAATTGGGTTCTCTTCATGGAGAACTGGCCGGTTTGGATTGACCAAGATCGAAACGAAATGGAATTCAAACGTCCGGATGGTAGCGAATTCATTTATGAATATCGCGCTCATGCTCCGATGTCAGACGACGATATTACAACGGCGATGCTCCTGCCGAGAAGTACCAAGTTTTTAATTCAAGTGGATCTTGGAGTTTTCGGACAAGTAAACTGGATAAGCGTCGATCTTCGTTTCGTTGGAACACAGGTTACTTTCTTGGCGAACAGGGTGAATGACCAGATTGCACCTTGAACGATGGCACAGAAAGACCGAATCATAGGGCTGGGGATGGACTCCAAGGAACTCCAAGCGTTCCTTACTGGATTGCCGAAACATGCTCAACGACTTCGTCGTTATCAAGCGGCACGATTCTTCGATGTGGCTGTGGAAGTTCAGCATCTGGCAACGGACCTCGCGCCTACTCGCACAGGGCGACTCGTTGCCAGCATCGGCGAATACGGAGTGCGCGACGATGAACTCGGTACCCATGCGAAACGAGGAACTTCGGTGAAACTTTCGGTCGGTGCTACTCGTCCTTATGCGGACTGGCTGCATGACGGCTGGCGAAATGGCGATCCTTGGTTTCTCGGAATTGGAACACAGCCTAAAACGGCCAAGAAGAAAGCAATGAGACAATCTGGAGGACGACGGCTCACTCGGCCGTTTCGTACAGTGGCAGCCGATGGCAGTGGTGGTACGGAAATCCGTTATGGTTACCGCTTGGGAGGATCACTTGCGAAAGCCTTGAAAGGTGGCAAGGACTATGTCGGCATGGAATATCTTCGTCGTGCTTTCGATGCCAGAATTGGACAGTTGATGGACTGGCCGCGATTGAAAGAGGAATCAAATGAAGTTATCATTGAAAGCATCAAGGATGCCAGGAAAGCCGCCAGAACTGGAGGAAGGAAATAATGGCAGTTACCATTGATGATATCGAAGTCGCGATCATCACACGAGCACAGCCGATTCTAGGTACGGCATTTCGCTTCTTCAAGGAACAAATGGATTCGTTCCCGGCAGGTGCGGAAACCTTCACGATTATTTTCGAACGCGGAGACTCCAGCCTACGAAGCCCGAACGATGAACTACGATTTACAATGGTCGTGGAAGGTAAGAACTATAGCGTCGGAAAGGTGGGCGCTATGAACATATATCGCGCGTTTCACGGACTGTGGGATGTGATGTCGGTAATCGGTGGCTCTGAAGGACAGTGTGGTTTCTTCTTGTGTGATCCTCCATATCGTTATAGCGACCCTAACCAGATACTTACGGTAAGCAATATCTGGATCATCGGCTGTCGCACTTGGGCGGAAACGAGGTCGTAACATGGGATACCCGGCAATCAATGACGCTCTGGAATGGCTTGTCGATAGCCTTCAGAATTCAACTGACCTGCAAGCGGTTAGCATCCCCGATGTCTGGGATGGAACGAACTTCGGTGTTTACCGAGTGGTCGGTCCTCCTCTGTCTATTACTGAAGTAAGAATCTCTTATTTATCGGGACGAGTTCATACTGGCGTGATCTATGTTTCAACCGATGCCGTCGCCAGTGATTGGACGAGCATCGAACGAAAGAGATTCTTTATGGATAAACCGATTACGGTGACTCTGTACGCCCGTTACGATGGTGATGAGTCGAATCACGAAGCGTTGATTGCCGCACTCAATAACCATCTTCTTCGGGAAGTGGTGGGGACACTTGGAGGAAATGCAGTCTTGGCGGCTCCGCAACCTATGGGAGGGGAACTCCCCGACGTCAGCCTGCGAATCCAGATTGTCCGCACAGTTCTCCAAACCACTTTTCAAGCGTTGATCAGTTAGCCAACTAAAGGAGGTGAAATCTTATGGCGTATGTAGGCGATAAATTACCGCTCGGGCGGAATGACAAGTTCACGCTCCAGCCGGAAGTTACCTATGGAACCGATCCGGGCGATCCCACACAGGATAATATCCAACCGATCGAAACCGGCAGTATCGGGGAAGCTCCTGAACAGATTCGTGCTGGAACGATCCGTGAAAGCCGCTCGATGAATCGGAAGGATAATACCATCTGGACAAGCGAAGGCGAGATGGATTGTCTGTTTCGTGGTGGGAAGGCTTCGGGCGCTGATACGGTTGCTCCGGTTACCGGTGATGCACGACCCGAAGGGATCCATCATGCGATCAAAGCTCACTTGGGAAGCGAGCAAGAAATCGCCACTACCGCAACGATCGCAGGGTGTACTACGATACTCCTGAAATTGGATGTCGGAGGTGGCACGAATCGCGCTCTCGGGGATCCGATTGTCTGGTACGACGCTGTTCAATCCAAGATCCTTTCCCGCTTCGTGACTGACGTATCTGGTGATGATGTAAGTATCTGGCCACCCTTGGACGCTGGAGATGTTCCAGGTGCCGGTGAAGTGGTCTACGGTTCGGTAATCGTACGGCAAGTTGGAACGAAGACACTGATGCCTTCCTTGTACGGCAAGTTCTATGACGGCGATGAAATCATTCGTGGCTTCCCTGGTATTGTCATCCCCACGATGAGCATCGATGTTCCACTTGCGGAATACTCAACGTTCAGTTTCACGATGAACGGTCTTCGTGGATCGGATCCTGTAAATGGGAATGTCCCAACTGGCATCGCTGGTCCGTACAATCCGAACTTCCCTGCTCTCGGTCTGGATGCCTTCATGATGTACTATTCCAAGGGAACGGAGGATGCAGTGTTTCCGGTGAATCCGCTCACACTGTCAGTGGAATCGAACCTGGAATTGCATACCATTACTACCCTGGAAAGCGTAGACACACCGAAACGTCTCCGGCTTGGTATGCGGGAAGTAACCGCCACCTTGGAAGTCTTGTACGAGGATAAGGCGATCCTCGAAGATTTCCGTCGTGCCGATCGTGTTTCGTTGATCGCGGTTATCGGTCGCGATTCATACAGTGTCGGCGGAGGATGGTTACCGAAGTCCTTCAATGCCTACGTGATTGGATTGCCTCAGTGTTCCATTGACACAGTGGAAACTACCGAGCATGAAGACACGAAGAAGCTAACCATCGGACTTACGGCCGAGCCCATTACACTCGGTCTCGGTGACACTTCGTGGCTTGACAAGGAGTTCGTACTGGCTTACTTGGGTGAGTCTGTATAATAGTACAATCGTGGGGACTCTTGGGAGTCCCCACATCATTTTCAGATAAAAGAAAGGATGAGAGATGAGCACACCGAAAACGGCGAAAGAACTTGGGTTCATTCCTGTGAGCCTCGCTGTGGATTATGGCAGGACTTTCCGCTTCGTGCCGGAAGGACAGGACCACCTCGAGGGAGACCAGAGACTGGTCTACATCCTTCGGCCGCCTAAGAAGGCTGTCGTGGAGCAGGTTCAGAACACCGAAATTGATTTCCAGGTTTCGGACTTAACGGATAGGCATATCGGCCACATCCGGCAAGGAACGACGAGGAAACTTTTCGTGATGAACTGTCTCGTCGAATGGAAGAACCTGTATCGTCAAACCGGTCGAACTCCGGAAGGGGAACCCACTTTCGAACTCGTTCCCTTTACCGATCCAGGTATCCCGGAATCACCCGGATTCAAAACGAAGCAAGAAAAGAACTACGAGATGATCCCGGATGAGCATGTAACCGGCATCGTGCAAGCGATTCGGCAGAACAGTAAGATTCCGGAGGTAGTGGAGGGAAAGTCCGAGACTACTGGCGATGGTGGTACGGAGTAAAATCGGAAGAAAAAGCCGGATGGGAGTGTGAAAGTTGCATAAAACGAGGACTCCAGAAGATTCGCAACTGCGACGGCCAAGACGAGAGCGGTCGTATAGTTGCACTGGTAAACGATGGACTCGGCGAGATCACGTTTACTCGGTGTCCCAAGCGAACACTTCCACCCGGTTTCGGTGGTTACCGAGATCCTGGAACCTTCTTGACGATGCACCTACTCGCCAAAGAATTCGGGATGCCGCCCTCCGTTGCCCTGCAAGAGGATGCCTTCCTACTCGATATGATCCTCATTGTTCAACGTTCTATGTCTTCAGCAGAGTGGGCAGCGACAGCCAAGATCGACAAGTCATCAAAGGTCGGAAAGAATGCCCCCAAGACTGTGAAGGGAGGCAATAAGTGGCGACGACGAAAGGCTCGGTAATTGTTCGCTTCCTAGCGGACAGTAACATCGTCCAGGAATTGAAAAAGGTGGCGGCTGCCGGAGGTGCGGCTGTAAAGAAGTTGCGGGATAAACTAAATGGTCTGAACAATGGACTATCGGCTGGATTAAGTAAAGGCTTCAACCTTGCCAAGAAAGCCGCTCTCGCTTTTACAGCCGCCCTCACCGCCATTATCGTTCTTGGAGCGAGGTTCGAGAAACAGATATCGGAAGCGACAGCCGTTGCAGGTGGGGGAATGGAAGAACTTGCGGCAGCCGCTCGCGAGGCAGGTGCCACCACAGCCTATACGGCGACTCAGGGTGCGGAAGCCCTAACCAACTTAGCTCGAGCGGGACTCGGCGTCCAGGGATCTGTTGACGCTTTGAATCCTGTTCTTCATCTTGCAGGTGCGAATAACCTGGATCTCGCTTTCGCCGCTGAAACGGCAGCCGCCACACTAAAACAGTTTCAACTCAACACGAAAGACGCTACTCGTGTCGCTGATGATTTCACGGCAACCGCTGCGAACAGTAATACAGCCGTTGAAGATTTATCAGAAGCGATGAAATTAGCGGGTGGTGTCTCGAAAGGATTCGGGCTTTCAGTGGAAAAGACCCTTACCTTTATGGGAATGATGGGCGACTTGGGTTTTCGCGGCTCTATCGCCGGAACTGCGATGGCGAATGCTCTTACGGAATTAGGGGATGTATCTGAGAAGGGAGCCAAGATACTCAAGAAATATGGCTTGGCTGTGGAAGATGTGAATCCACAAGTGCATCAACTCGATGAAGTCTTGATGACTCTTTCACAGACAAATATGGACGGCTTGGAAATCATGGAACTTTTCGGCAAGCGAGCCGGGAAGCCGTTTATTTCGTTAATCAATTCTACTCGCGAACAGATCAAGGAAGGTGGTATAGCGAATACTCGGTTCAAGCAACTCTTCAATACCATTTCCAAGAGCGGTGGTAAGGCTGCTTCTCAGTATGCCGCGATGATGAATAACGTGTCAGGACAAACTAAGATCGCTATTAGCAAGATGGAAGATCTCGGCTTATCAGTTTTTGATTTATTCAAAGAAGATTTAACTGATGCGTTGAAGGGTTTCAACGACTGGATTGGAGAAAATAAGAACGAGATCGTTGCTTGGGCAGGAACCTTTATTGCTTCGGTCCTGGATATGCTTTCTACAGTTGGCGATTTCCTCGTTGCGATCAGTCCAGTCCTGGAATTGATTTTCGTTGAAATTGCCAATATCGCTGAAGTCGTGTGGCTTGGAGTTCGGGTGGTAGTCAACGGCATTGAAGCCGCGATTAGCACACTGCTCAGGATGCTAGGAGATGCCCTGGATGGTTTCACTTGGTTATTGGATAAAATTCCCCTGGACATTACGAAAGAGTGGGCTAAGTCTCTGGATGGCGCGAGCGAAACCTTGGATACAATGGCGAATGAACTGGCCGGGGATGCCGCCGAAGGATTCGAGGATATCGCGGCAAGTGTGATGGAGGGATTTACTTGGGGCGAAAAATTATCGGGAGCAATGGTTTCTGTTACTGGTACTGTCAAGTCTCTAAGTGATCGAGCCGGTAAAGTATCAGATAACGTTCAGCAAGCCGCGAATAACGTCGGTAAGATGGAGGATAAAACCAAGTCCACTGAAACCGCGATGGCAGGTGTAGCCGACGAAACGGAAATGGCCGCTAAAAGTGCTGAAAGTTTTAGTGAAAAGATGGCGAATATTCGTACCGAATTCCTGGACGCCAGTTCGTTCGAGAAGATGGGCGAGAGTCTTGCTAATAGTATATCAAAGGGTGTCGCTAGAATGAAGGTAGCGTTCGGTAGCGAACCAGGTGGAATTCTAGAGAAACTTGGAGATATGGCTGAAACATTGAACGCTGTTTTACCCGGACTCGGTTCTATCTTAGATACTCTGATTAATTTGAAAGATTTCCTCGCAGCCTTATTCAATGAATTGCCTCAAGCGATTATGGATACATTAAAAGGAATTCCAAAATTGATAGAAGAAAATCTTGCGAATTTCGTTTCATTCTTTATGATTGAATTTCAGAAAATTTTTATGACTTTCGTTCCGATGCTAGTAGCTGCTCTTGGGAAAGCGATTGTAGATGTTCCGAAACAGATGTGGCGTGATGCAACCGCCGAATGGGATCGTACTTGGGAGAATGCAAAAGATATCGCCGGTAAAGTAAAAGATGGATTGCAAGCAGTAGGCGCGAAGATTGGGATTGGTTCGAAAAAGGAAGAGAAACCAGAATGGATGAAAGAACTCGAACGGATGGAAACAGCGACAGGACTATTGGCAGAAATGAAAGTTGGAAATATCGCTTTGGAAAATTTAACTTCTAGTGTTTATAAAATCTCAAAAGGTGCAGAACAATTAGCGGATATCCTCGGTGTTCGCACTAATGAAGAATTCCTTATTTTTATTAGAAACGTAAAAACGGCTAGAGAAAATATGCAGAAAGGGAGAGACCTGACTGAGGAACAGAAGAAGACCATGAATGATTTGATTAAGCTAACAGGTGAATGGAAGAATGCACAGAATCTTATTCAAGAGAGCGTGGATGAATATCATAGAACAATGATGATTACAAAGGAAACTTTAGATGGGAGTAATGCCAGTGAGATAGAACGTAAAAAGTTAATCGATGACATAGTCGATGCACGTATGGGTTTAGTTACCCTAGAAAAGGATGAGTATAATAATGTCGAAAAAGTAAAAGATTCAATCGCTTCTTATAATGCACTAATGGAAACAAGGACTGCTTTATTGGAGCATGATCGGGAAGTCTTATTACAACAAAGAGAAGCATGGAAAGAATTCGCAGATGTTTTCGCCAGTGCAATGACAACAGAAATAAAAGATCAATTAGAAGAAGATAAAAAAGCAATAGAAGCATTCTGGCAAGAGTGGGTTGATTTTTATGAGATTAATTTCGAAGAAAGTCGAATAGCATTAGAACAATGGCGAGATACTACTTTGTCGGCGATGGATAGCCTGATCGTGGCTGCCGGTTATCTTGCACAAGTGACGGCCGACAACGAAGAAAGGGCGAAACGATTGGCCGAGGTCCTAGACCCTGTGGCTGCCCTAACCACAGACGATATCTCCGGCATACTTGCCGAGATCACTGATGTGGGAGATCTCGGAGGTATGACAGGTGTTGACTTGGATGCCTTCGCAGAAACGATCATCACCGCCTTCGAAGAGGGCGGTATTGATGAATCCACCTTTACACAGATTGCGAATGAAATCAATCGAGTCGGAGAGCTGATTGCTCAGCAAGGACAGGAAGCCCTAGAATTACAGAAGCAACTTGTCCTCGATCAACTAGCGAAGTTCGATGAAGGCTTATCATTCGATGAATTGTCAACCGATAAAATGACAACCGATATGATTCGGACTATGATCGAGCAAGGCGACCTGTCCGAAGCACAAGCGGCAATCAGCAGATTACACGAAGATGAACTTGCGAGACTTGAAGATGAACGAGATTGGCAGATTGAACAGTTGCAAGCCGCACGAGATGAGCAGATTGCCGAGTTACAGGTTGCCGCTAATGCGAAATTGTCAGACATCGCTCAAAGTCTGCAAGACACCTATAGTCTCATCGATGATCGATTTGAAACGAAATGGACTGAAAGATTATCTCGTTATCAAGATCAGATGTTAGAAGTTAATAGCGAAATGTCTAAATTACTTCAATCTATAAATAAGAATACTAGTTTATTAAGTGATCTGGCGGGATACCAAGTTGGCGGCAGTGTTCCTCATACTGGGATTGCTCGTGTCCATGCGAATGAAGTTATCCTTACCCCGGATCAATTTAGTAATCTGACACAAGCAGTCCGCGAAGGCAATCAGCGAGGTTCCACTGATCAGCAGACTATGCTTCTTTCCCAGATTGTCCAACTGCTAAGTCGGCAATCACAAGGTAGTACTACGAGCACAGGCGTAACAGGAGGAAACGATTTCGTCAATCGCCTGTTCACTGCTTTTCTACAAGATGCAATTGAACGTGGAATCCTGGTAGGAGATAACCTGCAAGTAGTCAATGTACAGGGAGTGCGATAATGCGAATCTATGCTCCACAGGTCAGCGCGAATATTTTACATAGCAACCTATTCAACTCATCACTGATCGATGCTAACTCGCCGCTCTTCGACCCGGCTTATCCGTTATCTAATTTAGATAATCGTTCCCCGTCTGTTATTACCAGATTGACTGGGAATGGTTCTGTTTCTTCCCCTATTTACCTGGAACTCGATTTCAATGCTAAACAATACGTGGAAGCCGTTGCCGTTCTAGGCACGAATGTAAAGAGTTATGGTTCGGTTGCAGTGGTGGGAGATCCTGTCAACGATACCCCTATCGCTTGGCGGAAGCGGATGCTTACGATGCCGAACCTGCTCCAGAATGGCGGAGCCGAACGTGGAACGATTTCTGATGGAACAGAAGTTGGCGGGGACTGCGATCTTTCCATGATAAATCTGTGGGACGATGTGCTCGGTAATGTGGGGTCAACGGCTGGAGTCGTGTACCAGTTGCCGCTCGATTATCCGCTCCTGTTCGCACCTTATACGGGCGAAATTATTCCGAAGCCTGCTAGTTACAACGAGTATACGAATCGATTCTGTGGCAGATTCCGCAAGATAACCGGAGGAGTTACTCGGGCAGCCGCATTCCTGGAGACATCACATACACCTGCGTTTTCTGATACTGTAAATACAGAAAACATATTCGTCGCTCGTGGTCGTTACCGTTTCCCGGGAACTCCTGGGACGCCACCGACAATCAACCTTCGGGCGACTTTTCAGAACTACACGAATCCAGTCGAAGTCTCCGTGAATGCTGTCACAGGAGACAACCTATGGCACGAGTTTGAATTGCGATTGAATCTGGGACAAGGACTAAGTAGTTTCGGGCGAGTAATTCTCGCCTTCTTCATTAGTGATGGAGATGAAGACTTGTATTTCGATTTCGATGATTGCATCATTTATAAAGAAACCGAACCCGGTTACGAGGAGCAGTACCTCGAGAATGAGGAAACAGGTTCATTCATTTATTTCCTCGCTCCGGATGAACGTGTCGTACGAACTCTTCGTTTTCAGTTCGTCAATGAATTCAATGGTGATGGCTATATCGATATCGGCCGAATTCTGGTCTGCCGGAATTTGAGTGTATGGGCCGGAGATCCGCTACAAGAAAGCGAAGCCTTGGCACAAGATGTTGCTCTCACCGATAGTGGAATTTACTATTTACAAAACGGCGGATTGACTGTCCCTAACTTACAGATCAACTTCCCGTTTGATCGGCGCGGACCGATTGACGAGCTACGAAATTTGATTACACGACAACGGAGTGACGATCCGGTTTACATTTCTCTTTATGGAGAAACTACCCCGAATCGGGCACTCTATGGTAGTTTCATCGGCAACCTTCAGATTCGCGAGACCGGCTTGCCGTTTATCGGCTCCGCGAGTGTGAATCTCCTGAATGAACGATAATGGATAAATACTTGCTCCATATCATTCCGCGTTATCCGGCGGCTCTGCGACGACTGGAAGGTAACAAGTTCATCAATAGTAGTGGTGATCGATGGTACTACGAAGCCGATCAGTTACTATTGAAAGA